>Ga0315288_10002312_pt1 | contig 24650 bp, 34 predicted proteins | sample YL17G11_20_MG_FD_203454 | JGI IMG/M metagenome (GOLD analysis project Ga0315288, IMG submission 203454) | Sediment microbial communities from Yellowstone Lake, YNP, Wyoming, USA - YL17G11_20 | ecosystem: Environmental > Aquatic > Freshwater > Lake > Sediment | place: USA: Wyoming | collected... | reverse complement strand
GATGTAGTGTTGTGTGCCCTCGGGGAGGTTCTTCTTGGCATTCTCCTCGTTATCATAAAGACGGATAGCAGACTTGCGCCCCTTCTTCATGACTGCGTACTGGGTGGGCTTTGCCCATTTCTCTACGCTAGAACAAGGAGACTGCTGGTTGTCGGGTAAAGCCCTAGCTGAAGTGTGTGCAGCGATTCTTTCCCGTAAGTAGGCCTCGGTGTCCGCCCGTGTCCATAGAGGTACTTTGATAGAAACGATGGGGATTGGGGGATAGCCATTGCCTACCTTGGATTCTTGCCAGTCCCGTAGGATCGCACAGATTTCCAGTGACTTGGTATCAAATCCTGCGATGCCGTACAGCCACTTGTAAATATTCAATTGTGCCTGCCATTCCTGGCGACCCTGTGGTGAGTAAACTATCGTCCATACGGACGTGATCTTATAGTCATCAATCACCTGGTTGTGCCATAGGTCTGGTCTACCACTAACGACATTGTCGTCAATAATCCCCTTAAGGGATTCCTCTTTCAGGGAATTCTCTACCTTGCCCTGTTCGAGGATGGCATGTACGGCATTGCCCAGTAAGAGCCAGATGCGCTCACTAATATCTTCCTCAATCTCATCCCAGTGCCTCACGTATAGCTGTTGTGCCTGTGGAGCATTGAGAAGCTCCGACACTGAGAAGCGATGGGGAAGTTGTCGAGGCTTGTAAGAGTGAGTTACCGCCTTGACAATGGTTTCGGGCAAATCGTAAGTGTTAGTTAGGCGCACGGTTACTCCTCCTCTACTTTATGAATGTCCGCGTCCAACGTAACGCCACAGTCAACCGTGCCGATGCACTCACTCTCGTTGGGCTGTGGGGCATCGTCATGACTGCATGTGCCGTTGTCGTTCAGGAACTTACACCTGGGCTGCGGTTGGGTTTTCTCTATTTGTTCACACATGGTTATTTCTTCTCCTTTTTGATGTCTTTCTTGGTGACTACTCCACCCAGTTTTTTAGCTTCTTCGACCACTGGGTTCTTTTGAGCCGAGGCCTCTTTGTCGGCAATGATCTTGTCAACCAATCCCAAGGCCTCAATCTGTTGCTTCTCGGTGAGCTTGCTCCAGGTTTCTCCGTTGAAATTCTCTTTGCACCAGGCAGAGAATTGTTCCTTCTCAGAGAAGCCAGCTAATACACCACGGGATTCCATCACGAGCTTAACTTGCTGGCTGAAGTTACAGAAGGTATCGCCTTCCATCCTGTGGTAACTCTTGCCGAACTTGTTGATTGCCCATGGCTGATCATGCTCGGGACAAGTTACCAGTAGGTAATCATAAGTTCCCTCCCCCTCATTCTCTGAGTGGAATTCTCCTTCCACGATGTCTTCTGGGGGCGCTTCTATAACCTCCATACTGGGATCGCCGTTCAGGTTTATCCCTTGCTGTTCGCTGCCCTCCTGTGTGGCCTTAACTTGGATGGCTGGTTTCCCCTTTTGACCTGGGGACTCGGCACTGTGAATCGTTACGGAATCGGCCTGCGCCATTTCCTCATCGGTATAGATGCCAGACAGTTCCTCGGGAAAGCCCTTGCGAAGTAACTTTGCCTCGGCACATTTCTCCAGCATGGTTTCGGGCATCTTCGCCCACATGTTACCGAGCCGTCCGCCGAATGATTGGGCATACTCGGAAAACTTGGCGGTGGCGCTGTACTCGAAGGCCTGGCTGCCGACAATCTTCATGCCGAAAACGGTGGCTCTGATCAGGCGTCCCTTGTCATACTCAAAGTATGTCGGCTTGGGACTCGGCGCATATTGCTTTGTGCGCTCTGCTATCAGGCGGAAACCGTCAATGCCTGTCTGGATAACGGCGACCTCCTTATCCACCCCGTCAACCTTCTGCTTTCGCTTAACCAGGTGAATCTGGCGGGTGAGGGGGTTCAGTCCTCGCATCTTGGCGGTGAACAGGAATAGGGCAAGCTCTTGATCGGTAGCTCCCCTGGCCACGGTGTCCTTGATAAGCTGAACCTCGGCAGTATCATATGACTTGAGCGCTTGGGTCACGGTCATTAAGGCCTTGTTATCTCCATTCTTTGCTTTCTCTGTCATACAATACCTCCTACTTGATCCTGAATCCCTGAAATTCCTTGATGTCTATTTCACTCAATTTGTGTCTACTTACCCTCCTTTTTCGTTCTTTGGTTTACGGGGTTTGTCCTTCTTGTTGTGACGTTGCGCCAACTTGACGCCGTGTTTCGCCATCTACCTCCTTTCCTGCGACCTGGATTAGGTCTTCCTTTATGCCACAGCTTGGACAACTCATCCAGCCATGGCTATACTGTGCGTCTTTCTCCAGGAAGACTGTCCCGCAGGGGCATTCGTATTTAGGCTCGACCTCGAATCCTAACTCCTTGAGCTTGGCTTCAGTAATAAAGATTATTAGTCCTTTGCCCTGGTTCTCAAAGCTCAGATTGTTGACCTTGAGTCCCTTTGCTATCATGGTTTTCACTATTTCTTCCCTGGCCTCTTGCCTTGCCCGTTGAACTTCCTTCTGCCAAAAGACCTCCCTGTTCCCCATGAGTACCTGATTGTCCCTTACAGCCTGAGCGTAACCCATATCGTAGAACCCGCGCTGCACCATAGGTAGGATTTGGTCAGCTACTTCATAGCCAAATTTTTTAGGCACTTCAGGCACATTCGGACAGTGCGGGAAATGCCCCCTATAGATTGTTGCTACTTTCTCTGCTATCTTCTCTCTCATTTCTGCCCTCCTTTACTGAATCATATTTAGCTGCTCCTGGCCACGGATAATGTCCACGAGGAGTTGGATGCGGATGAACGGTAGCCAGTTTGGATCAGTGATTCCGCTTCCCTCGATGAGCTTTTCCCAGTCATAGTTTTTGGTAATGTCTATCGGGGCAAGATCGCTCCACCTGTCATAGAGAGCCTTACATAGAGGTTTCCAGATACAGTCGGGGTTTCTGTCACAGCATCGGCACAGTGAGGCGATGACCGCATTGTCATCATAGTTCTTAATCCAGGTATTGGTGAGGCTTCTGCGCCTAAACTTGGCAAGTTCCTTGCGAAGTATAAAGATGCCTGCGTATGCTTGCCCCTCTGAGATATTATACCACTCGGAAAGCATTATGACAATACCTCCCGCTTATCATTCCTGGCAATGTATTTCTCCTCCAGCCAGTAGTGCCCACGCCTGGACTTCGGGGAGATTCTGAACGAGAAGCCGTCTTTCCGCTTCCCGTCAGGGCTGTATCGCTGATCAGATGTCAGAAGATTATATGGGTAGCGGAGCTTCTGGAGTTCCTGGCGAGCCAGTGCCTTGGTCGGATATGCTGGGCGGTAGCGGAGCTTCCTCCACCCCTGTTCCTTGTGCCACTTCATGTCCTCGTGCTTCCCGCCCGTGACTCTTGCTGCCATAGCGTCAGCGTGTGCCTGCCCCTTCCTTGAGTGGCCATGGCGATATAGCGTCTTATTATGCGGGGTCAGGTGAGCCAACTCATGCACCCAGAGGAATGATATAGTGGAGGTTGTGCTTTCCCTTAACAAATACAGGGTTATGAGTCTTCGGTCTGTATCACACCAGCCGTGAACATGACGGCGAGAAGGCAAAACCACTACGGTGAGCTTCCTCGTTGAGACATGAGCCTTGCGAGCCAGATCATAGAACATGGCTCGCAAGCCTGCAGTGCTGTGACTGGTCTTGTTAGCTAGTTTCACGTTTCCCCTTCATGTGAATCGGGCGGACTATCTGCTGACAGACCTTGCAATCATGGTGCAGATAGAATGTCCCCATCTCATTTACCCAGACATCCGTGGGGGCAATCCAGGCCTCAAAGTTGCCCTCTGTCACGCTGCCGTGTTTTCTGGTTTCCTTCAGAGCCAGCTTGAGTGTGTCTCCTCTGCCCCACAGGAACGGGGCGATTACCAGGATCGAGTGATTGTCGGGTGCTTTTACGTCTACTTTCATGTTCCTCCTATTCTGACCAGTGTATTACAGCGCCCCACTTTCCCCCTTCATCCCCATCAAACTCAAGCTTAATGGCATCCATAATGGCAGTAGGCTTATTCACCCTTGTCTCCACCCACCAGCTTGCAATACCCACTAGGAGTTGAAGCTGAGATTCTGCGCCATAAAATTGCTCGACCTTGACCCTCTGACTGTAGCAATCATAGTGTTTCACGTTCCCTCCTTTGTGTTTAATAATTCGACCACTATCCTACGGACTGAACGCACATCCAGGCAAAGATTAATAGGCCTACGATTACGAGCACGTATGTGAGCCAATCATTCCTGACCTCCTCAGAAAGGCCAATCAACTCGTACAGCCATTCAAGTATTCTGTGTCTCTTATAATCTCTTTCTTGCTTGTCCATCTTTTCCTCCTTTTTGCTTTGTTGTATTTACCGTAAAGCTTATCACACCCCCAAGGATTTGTCAAGTTTGTTCGTAAGGGTGGAAATGTGTATCTTACTGGAATGTCTTTGGTGGGAGTATCTTTTGTGGTATAATATTCTCATATGGACAATGGACTTAATTGCTTAAAGTGCCGAGACTATAGGGGTTGCGAGGGTAAGATTGATGGCTACACCTACTCGGACATTCGCTGGTGTCCCCGCCAGGTGTACTGGATTATAGAACATACAGAGGCACTCAGGGGCGCAGACTGGGGAAACAGGGATGATTCTCCTGGATCAAGTAATATCCCCAAAGAGGCTACCTTTGCCAAGCCTGTCAGTGTAGTGGCCGAGGTTAAGATTAGGCTTGAGAAGACGGGCATATATGGTGAGCTTCTGGTAGCCCAGATCGAGGCTGGCAGAAGCTTTGAAGCATTGAGTCCTAATGCACGTAAGGCTCTCATGTATTGTACGGGCTGGGGTAGGAAGAAGATTTCCTTTGCTAGATGGAAACGGGAAATCTACCACCGTGAATAAGGTGATTTGTACGGGCTACGAGAACCAGGGCATCTGTTTCATGTGCGGTGATCGGTTGCCCAAGCGTAGGCGAGCCTATTGTTCTGACGAATGTGCAACCCTGTATCTCAGCTTGTTCTTTTGGCCGCAGGCCAGTTGGGATGCTATTCACCGTGCAAATCGTAAATGCCAGGTTTGTGGAGTGACATCGGAGGGCACTAGGGCTATCCATGGCACGTGGTATGAAAAAATGGGCTTACGTGTTCATCATATTATCCCCTTGAATGGGCAACAAAGAACATGGCATCCCCTAAATATACCATCAAATCTGTTGGTCGTTTGCCACGAATGCCATGTTGCTGTCAAAAAACACCAGTGAATGAGGTATTGGTGAACCTTTCATGTGTGATATAATGAAAGTAGAAGGGATAGAACTATGCCCGAATGGTTAATTGAAGCTTTTACCCTACGTGCGATTCTGTCGCACCTGATTCTTTTGCCTATCGAACTGGCAATCTGTATCTCGATTTGTCTCAGGGTGTGCCGTAAGTACGCTCACCCCAGGGAGGAGTACCATGAACCCAGATGATTTCAAGTCCTTTGCTCGCCCCATTGCCATGATCTTCCTGGTTGCAGCCCTTATTGTTGGGGCTCTCCTGGAGTCCTTTGGCTACCCCATGAGCGAGTGGTTTAGATTCTTTGCCATCGCTATCGTAGGCGAGTGGTTCGTAGAGAGGGGAATCACAAAGCAAGTCGGGATCACCGTAACGAAGAAAACCAATGGACAATCTGCGCAACTTACTGTGTAGTTGGCTGGGATGTCAGACAGACTGTAGCGCCGAGCAATCACAGCTTACTGCCTGTCTTACCCAGACTGCCGACCTTCAGGGTGTTATAGAAACCCAGGCCGAGCAGATAAGACAGCTACAATTGCTCGTCCCTCGGCCTCCCCCGACCCCGCTTGACTACACGGTTGAGTTGGATACAGCCTGGGTTGATGCTCAGTTGTCGGCGCTCAAGCTGAACATCGTGCGTCTTCCCCTAGATGGCAAGTATAGACTGACTAACCGTAAGAACTTTGCCAACATTGTCGCATATGACACAACCGAGCGCCTGGTGTATGTGAGGGACTTCTTTGATTGTGACAAATTCGCCATGATGTTTAAGGTTATGACCAACCTAATCTTCAATGTCAACCAGGTTGCTTATATCCTGGACTACAAGAGTGGCCATTCGTATAATCTGGTACTCTTTGCCGAGAGTGAACCGATGGTACTTGAGCCTCAATCGGACGGCATGTGGATGTGGACTCAGAGGCTCGATAGGTTCTATAGCCTAGAGGGGGCATTCGCACTGATATGAAAACATTAGGCCAGACAGCCAAAGAGGTTTGGAATGTCCTGCGCAAGCCGACATCGCCCGCTCATTACGCGCTGGGGGTATTTACCGCCTGGATTGCTGTTTCTGTGGGGCTGGTGGCCTGTATCATTGTCCTGGTGTGGTTTTGGGCATGGGAACGGTGGAATGACCGAGAGTTGCTAATGACCCAGGAGATGGCGATTCGATTCGGCTTACCGCTTCCCGATGGCCAGGTCTACCTGCCACAGGGAGCGATGGATCACTGGGAGATGGCCTTGGCTCTATGGCTGGCGATGATCCCCGTGAGTATACTTAACTACCTGGGTGTTATCACACTGAGGTTATAATGTCTTACGAGAACTACTCTTTGCCACTGAACTGGGGAAACCTTACTGGTGAATCCCCTACTGATTGCTGTCCTTGGATAACAGAGAATCCTTGGGATTTCCTGGTGTCTATCTCCTTTCAGGACAGGCTACTTGCCCCAACCACCTAAAAGCGAAGGGGGAGACCGTGCGATGGTCTCCCCCTTTGCGTTGGTGGAATCGTCCGTTATATGGGATAACCCTCTGGCCAGTCAGAGGCAAAGCGCCCCGCTACTTGTCCCGTCTGGGTGCAGATTATCTTCCAGACATCTGCTCCATTGCTCATAGCCCCGATCCTCTTGAGGCTGTGACGCCTTCCACAGGTAGGACACTTGCGCTTTGGCGGGTACTTGTGATAGTGCATCCATCCTGCGCTCATTCCTGCCCCCCTATCCAGAGGTCTTCGCCATCTTCTTCTACCCTATGGCTTCCCTCGGTTGTGATAATAAGCTTTCCATCGGGGCGAATCTGTACCCAGGATGCGGTTACAAGCTCGTTACCTTTACCAAAATAGATACAGCCATTGGTGCTGCCCGTGTAATAATAGTCTGCCTCAAACTCCTGGCGCACCTGAATTCGGATAGGGACTTCGACCTTAACCTCGGTTGTGTGATTGATAATGCCTTTGATGTTCTTCATTTTACCCCCTGTAAGTATAATCCGCCAGACATAGTCTCGATCACGCATTCCTGCCTGGTGGTGATTACCAGGACTCCATCCTCGCACTTGAGGCACATGATCTCGACCCCGTGGCCTGATGTGAAGATGATGTCCTGTTGCGGGATCACAGCATATGCGTAATCACGTGCCTTCCCGTGCTCTCTGAATCTTACAGATAAATTTCTCATGTTACATTCCCTCCTATATGATTTATTCTTCTACTCTAACGGGTAATCGCCCTTTGAGGCGATAGTCTCGCCCATCTCTAACATCGTGCCCGTGTCATACAGCGTCACCAGGCGCACGTTATCGCATTTTGAGAGGGCTTCAGCGTAGACTGACCAGGCTTCATCCTCATCGAGAGACATGAATTCCCCGCCATCCCAGATCGCCTTGTAAATCAAGGTTAATCCCTTTCTGACCAGTGCCATTGCTGTTGGTGTCATAGCTATACTACCTCCTCTTGTCTGATTGTGTCACGTAAGAGCTTCCTGGCCTCGACCTCGGTGTTTTCACAGAATGCGCCCACATTGGATATTGCGCCAGTGATCATGTCGCAAACCCTGATGGTATAACGGCGAGGCACAGAGGATGACTGCCGTTCTGACGTAACAAAGAATGCCTTGTTCCCTATCTGATAGGCTGCACTGGGATACCTGCTGTTGAAGTAGCGGGTGCTAGAGTGGCTAAAGAAGGTCAGCCCGCCCTTGGCATTTAGCGCCTTGACGGTCTCAAGTGGGATCGTCTTGGTGAACAAGACAACCGCCCTGACTTCCTTCATGGCTTCTGATTCCTGCCTGGTGTGTAGGCACAGATACTCGCCTACATGTACCTGGAACTGGCCAGCAGACGTGATGGCATAGCCGAAGCCAACCTTAAGCTTCTTAATGAATCCCCCGATGGTGAGCGCTGGCTCACCTTCTGAGCCAAAGCCCGATGAGTCTACGAAGTATTCTGCCGTCTTGCGCCAGCCTTTAGGCTGGTAGTCCCCCAGGTATGGGAATGGGAATGGCGGGAAGTTACAGGGATGTAGCTCGTGAAACTTGAGGACGTATGGCTTGCTGCCCATCGCCCTGGCTCTCCTGGTTTCCTCGTTATTCATTGCTTGAATTGTTGCTAGATCGTACATTTTTCTCCTTCTGTCTGCGCTCGCCTGGCTGATAGCTCAGGACTTATGCGCATAATTGCCTGATTCATTCCTAATAAGATTTTGTAGATGTCTGTTTTGCCATTTCTGTTCGGCAGCCCTAGCGGCAGTCCAAGCGGCATCACTAGCGGCAGCCCAAGCGGCAGCCCAAGCGGCAGCCCTAGCGGCAGTCCAAGCGGCATCACTAGCGGCAGCCCTAGCGGCAGCCCAAGCGGCAGTCCTAGCGGCAGTCCAAGCGGCAGTCCAAGCGGCATCACTAGCGGCAGCCCTAGCGGCAGCCCTAGCGGCAGTTAACTTATCTAGATTCTCTTGAGTTGGGAATTTCAGATATGCCCTTACTGCCTCTAGTGCCTGTCGGGGCCGCTTATCATCTGGGTAGCCCTCCTCGAATATATGTAATACCCGCCAGGCACAATCTATAGCAAATTGCTGGATTACCTTATTAGGGATTTCCTTGACTATCCTCATTTCGGAGGCGCAGAATTTGTCAGTGCCTTTGAGGATTTGCCCTCGTGCCTCACACTCAAACCAACGAGTGCCGAAGATATAACTAAGGCTATCAATCGGCTTTTGGCTGGCATGAAAACCATTTGCACAAAGAGATAATTTCCCCTTGCATTTCTGCCACTTGCCAATCATCCATTGAGTGTCCCCGCGCTCACTTTTGAGGGCATTTGTTACGAACCTATATCCTTTCATTTTACTCCTTTCTCCCTGCCTGCCCTAATAGGGTCAGGACTTATGGGCGCCCTTCTCGTGTTTACGTTGATTTGCACCTATAATAACCTCCCTTGCATAAAGTATTTCGCATATGACTCGTTCTTTCCTCGTATTTCGAGCCACAATTGAGCCTGATAATCGCGCGGGTACATGCCCCGCGCCAGCGCCTGAGCGGTGATGTCGGCTTCAATCTCATCGTATTGACGACTGGATGGGGTGTCGCTCGTGTGCCCATAGTGCCTCATCATCCAGATGTCAACAGGCACAGTCTGAGACTGAGGATCAGTCAAGCATGAGAAAAAAGCCCTGACTTTCCTCCCTCGTATTTCACCTGTTTCCAGGTATCGAGTTATGCCCGTATAGTGGGTCTTGATATATCCAGATCGCAAAACCTTCCCATGTGATTTGATCTGATTGTAGGCTTTCTTGGCCAGGGTAGCATTGCCCGCAATAGTCGTGTTTGGTGATGTGAGCGCAAGCAAAGCACACATGAGCGCGGTATCATGCGCATATGTGCGGGCGATAGCATCATGACTGCCAGTGTACCAGTTGTTCACATGAGATGTTATCATATAGTCACCCGCTTTCCCAGATCGCATTTATCTGGGCAGAAGCCCTCGGCGATGAGACAGCCGACATAGAGATTGATTTTAGTCCATCGCCAGTCACGTACAGATCGTGCCCAGGTGATGCTTACTCCTATAGAACGCAAGTAGGCGTACTTGCCCCTGCGTTCCTCTGGAGTCTGGAACATGTTGACATAGCTTGTCAGCGGGTTTCCCGATGCACTCTTACCATACCTTGCCATATTCAATTTCTCCCTTTCTACTCGTATTTTACGATGCCCTACCAGTATGGCACAGGGCACTAAAGTTTGTCAATGGGCAGTTTATTCGTAAGCTTCACGAGTAAACAGCTATGCTAAATCACGAATGTTTTTGAAGCTGAAAAGGATAGTAACATGCCAAAAGGTGTAAAGAAGAAAAACGGGAAAGTAGACCAGCGGGGATTGCGTAGACGAATTTCACCCGCACGTCTCGACCTCCTCTGTAAGAGTATCTCTGATGGGAATTATATAAAGACTGCTTGCTTAGCAAGTGGTATGAATGAAAAGACTTATTATAACTACGTCAAGCGAGGCGAAGCCGATATTGAACTCGGCCTGGATACCTTTCACGGCAACTTCGTCCTCGCAACAAAAAAAGCTGAAGCTGAAGGTGAACGTGCTCTCATAGCTATTATAGTTACTGCTGCCAAGAGTAAGTTACCAGGCTCATGGCAAGCTGCTGCCTGGATGCTTGAGCGTAAAGACCCTGCCCACTTTGGTAGGCGCATGGAGATAGAGGTTACACCATCTAAGCTTATTGAGGAGTTACGGGCACGATCACAGGAGCTTGCACAAATGAAGCAAGGATCAATCACTGTAGTGACTACTCCGCTACTGACTGAGGCTGTTACTCCGCGCGGGCGCGCGCGTAGTACCTTAAAGGCCAGTGAAGGGATTATAGAGTGATAGTAACTCAGTACTTAGTACTTAGTACTTAGTAACTATTATATATATATTATATAGAGTGATTGCCTGGTAGGATCAGAGCGTGACAGGGATGTGACAACCGTGTGACAATAGCGTGACAGGGTTTGTCACACTTGTCACGTTTGAACGTAGTAGCTTTGTCACATTCTGTCACGGTTGAAGCTATTAGCTTTGTCACGCTTTGTCACGCTCACTCGTGCTACGATGTCACGCTTTGTCACGCTTTCACTTATCCCATCGTGATTCACCATCTGGTGAAAGACTCTATAAGAATAGTTACCAATGCCCAAGATACCCCTTGGTGATGGTTCATGAGGTATTGGAGTCTTGATTGATTGTGTTATACTAACACTATGTGGTCTGAGAAAGGTTCTTGCGTGAATAAGTCATGCCCATCGCCCAATCGCAAGGCCATGCGCACTGGGAGAGTATAGGTATCCCTGCCAGACCAAATCGAAGATTTGGAAGTTTACATAATGCAATGGCAAAAGTCAAGATTGTGGTAAGGTCGAAAGTGACAGTGAGCCCCGTGATCACGACCACGTTGAACGTGGACGTAAGCCCCGTGGTCAAGATCGTGGTGCGCCTGGTCAAGGCTGTAGCGAGGCGAATATGGAACGGAAAGTAGACTGGAGAATCCTAGCGCCAGCGCTGGTGTTCGGAGCGCTCACGGTAGCGCTGATCGTGCTGGTCTGTTGGGGTTTAGCGCATCCAACCGTGCCACCGTGCGAGGTATGTGTGCCATGAGAGGAGTGAGCGATGAACCTCCGCTTACCGAAAGACGGGCAAGCTCGCAAGTGGCTACTGATCAAGTCGGTGGATGTGCTGCTGGTGGCCATCTCGACCCCGTTGGCTTTTTACGTGGCGTTAGCCTACGACAAGGGAGGGCTGTCAACCGTATTTATGGGTTCGATGGCGCTGCTCATCGCATTCTCCACGATTGGGGTACTAATAACTTGGTGGGTCTGGGCTAAGATAAAGGATGCAAAATGAAGAACACAAACCCGTTTATAGCAGTCAACCCGATCAAGATTACTCCCCATGGCCTTCTCGTCGTCGGCCACCAGGGGACAAAGCTTGTTCGGGAGAGTGAGTTAAAGAAACTTCAACGACATGGGGTATTGCAACAGAAGCACCCCGCCCCAGTACAACGGAGGCCTAGGCTCAACACCCAGTCCCACTCTTGAGGTTTCTTGAGATGATTGTCAGTGGTATCATGATGGGGGACTATCCTATGGGTCTGGATTCCCGCAGGGTTGTTTCCCAGATTTCAGGCTAAACCCAACAGCGATGACTCGAATGGGTCAGCATGGGGGATTGAGCCTGGCAGGGGAGGGCAGCAAGGCGAAAGTGAAGCCTCTGAAACATAGGGAGAATGGGATAAACGTAAGCCAGCCCTCCCCACTAAGTATTTAACACTGCAAGTGCAGTAAATAGTACCGCAGATTAACAAGTAAATATCGTGTTCTCTGTGCCAGAATAAACCGCTATGCAGGGTTAATGGAACGCTCGGGCTGGCGATGAGTCAGTTGCTCAGGCTAATTCTGTGAGAGCAAACGAGTGGGTTGTAGAGCCATAACTATCTACAATGATATATGGAACTACTGCAGAGGCTCACATACTTGGGAGAGAAGACACGGGGGATGGGTGAAGACCTTGAACCTAGTGCGGTTCTTCCCAGGGGACATGGTGTTTACGGCGCACTAAACAACGGAGAGAAGATATGACCATCGCGACAGATGCCCAGTTCGATATCTTTAAGCAGGAATTTGAACGCTGGCAGAAGGCCTTTGGGTGTGAGGGATACAATGTCTACTTCATACAAGCGCCCTTGGATGGCTGTTATGCCGACATTCGGATTCACCAGGATTTGATGACGGCATGTGTACGGATGGCCAATGATATAGAGGAAGACGATGCCAAGTGTTTCGACCCCCTGAAGTGCGCCAAACATGAAGCGCTCCACCTGTTGGTAGGCAGGTTAGCGGAAGATGCTGGCGAAAGGCACATAACGGAGGTAGAGATAAATGCTGCTACCGAAGAACTGGTTAATAAACTATTGAAGTTAATCCCGTAGGATTATCTCATGGCTTACCAGGATCAATTGCAAGAGTTGTGGAGGCTTACAGGGTACAAACCGACTGAGGCCGAGTTGGTTATTCACCTGGACACAAGCCGAAACAAGCTCATAGCTGGCGGGGAACGGGCTGGAAAGTCGAAGACTAACGCAGAAGAACTCGAAGGACACTGGTGGGTTGATAATCTCCCAAACAAGCGACCTGGGTTATTCTGGTTACTCGGAGATGATTACGAAGCCTGCCGTGGTGAATGGGAGCATCTTGCACTTGATTTTGGTAAGCTGGAGATAATCCAGGAGCTTACGAAGAACATTGACCCTGGACTCATGGCACTCAAAGACGGGACGCGGATAGTCACAAAGTCAGCCAAGTACCCTGAGAAGATAGCTACCACAGCGCCCGATGCAATCCTTCTGTGCGAGGCTGCCCAGCTTGCCTATGAAATCTTCCTGCGGTCTAGGGGACGGTTGGCTGAGAAACGGGGCTGGCTGTCTGCAGCAGGAACATTTGAGGAGGAGGATTATGTTGGTTGGTATCGAGAACTCTATGAACTCGGGCAAGGGTTTAACCTGCTTGAACTCAGATCATTCTCCCTGCCTACCTGGTCAAACACGGTAATCTTCCCGTTAGGCCGAAATGATCCTGAGCTTCAAAAGCTTGAAGCGTCAATGCCGAAGGATCGGTTCAGGGAACGATTCGGGGGAGAACCGAGTCCCAGGGCAGACAGAACTATACCTGAGTTTGTTAATGCGTACCATGTCAAGGAGTGCCCGTTTGACAGGAATACTGCCGTTGAATTGGCCATTGACCCAGGATACCATGGCGCTTATGCCGTTGAGGTCATCCAGAAGCAAGGCGATGGATTCGCTGCAATAGATGAGGTTTACATACAGGGACATGTCACCAAGGACATTATCTATATCTGCAAGAAAAGAGAATGGTGGGATGCGGTCATTGGTGGGGCAATTGATATAGCAGGTACACAGCACCAGGGCATGGCTTCCCCTACGGAAACATGGCTCATTGATGCTGGGGTTAGCCTTGTCTCGAAGAAGGTAAATATCGAGGACGGAATCGAGCTACTCAGAACGCACCTGAAGATTCATCCCGAGACAGGAAAGCCGACTTTCTATATAGACCCCAAGTGTAGAGGGTGGATATCAGAATTGGGTGGAGGGAAATCACCCGTGGAAGGCGGAGGAATATGGATCAGGGACAAACTCACGGGGCAACCATTAGCGAAGAATGATCACGCTTGTAAGGCGGTGATATACTTACTGGCGAATAAGTTTGGGTTGCCTATCAAGGCCAGGCGTGGCCAACTACCTAGGTTTATCGGAACACCTGAACGACAAACGTACATAAAGACGTAGGAGTGATATGGAACAGACGAAAACACCACCGACTCTGGATGAGATAAACGAGAGACTCAAGTCATATGAGGCCTTCTATGGTAAGCTCCATGAACTGCAGATAGAGTTGGACAAGTTTTACGAGCTTACCTTTGATGCCAATGTGCCTTCAAGGTTTCCTACCCGTAAGTCATCCAAGGCACGGGATTGGATTGATGTCGGCGTAACTCATTTCACGCTTGATAATCCCATGGCGAGGGTAGTTCCCCGCAGGGATAGTGATGAGGCCAGAAAGCAGGCGGGGGTCGTTGAGACCTTCTATAACTTCTGGATGCACAAGGATATCAAGGTCATCAAGAACTGCGCCAAGAAGGTTCTACTTCGTGGCGAGGGCTTCTTGAGGGTCAATATGGATGACCTCTACTTCGGGAGTTATAACGGTAAACCGATTACGAACCTTTCGGACGAGGAACGGAAGGAATATAATGAGAAGCGGTTATTCCATTTCCCGTTATATCACTCATCTCCTGACCCCATCAATGTCTTTTGTTCTCCCGCGCATGACGGGCTTGTGCCCGCGGACGTGTTTGAGAAGTTTCCTATCACTGCTGCAGAGGCAGTGGCCTTAAGCAGGAAGAACGGCTGGAACTGGACAACGGACAAGAAGCCGACCCAGCCTGTTTCCTGGGTAAGTTACTATGACGCCTTCTGGCGATGCTTCCTGCTTGATAATATCCCAGTTCTGCAGGGAGAGGTTCAGCCGAATATCTTTGGGTTTGTGCCCTATGTGCACTTTGATTCAGGCGCAGGGCAGACCAGCTATGAAGGGAAACCCGAGTATGAGTACAGGTCTTTACTGTACGGCAAGCAGGATATCCTCAAGATGGAATCCAGAATGCTATCCATGATTGACGTTATCAATGCTCGCTATGCCTGGCTTAAGTACAAGCTCAAGGGTAATCCAGAACTAATCAAGCAATACTATCCTGACAATAAGATTCCCACCGATCCTGATGTGATCCTGATAGAGATTCCAGGCCAAATGGAAATCGAGGTCGTTACGGGCGAAAGTCCGCCCCAGGGTCTATTCCAGGAGTGGGGAATGATACAGAATATGGCCAGTCCGCCCGCCGTCCTGGGCGGAGTTAAGGTTCCTGGTGTTTACAGTGGGTCTTTCCAGGAAGATTTAATGTCTAGTGCCAAGAGCACCTATAAGGACGCTTTTCAGAATCTGGAGACTGCCCTGAGTGTTAGTATGGGCATGGGTTCTCGGATCATCGAACAGGTTTATGACTTCCCAGTACAGATCAAGAATATGGCATCTGAGGACGGGAAGGTCTTTCAGGAAGTAAAGCCTGCTGATATCAAGGGATACTATGACTGCACCGTCACATTACTGGCTGAACCACCCGAGGCTACCGATGTTCGTAAGTCTCTCGGGAAGGCTCTCAGGCAAGGCGGTTCTATCAGTCACAAGACGGAACTATTGGATTATCACGACTACTCTGAGAAACAGGCTGAGGATGAGATAGCCCAGCAAGCTGCAGAGGAGGCCATGAAAGACCCACTGCTCAGGGAAGTTATTGCCAAGGATGCAATGAAACGGTTGGGTATGCAGGAGCAACTCGATCAAATTACCAAGATTGAGAATATGGCAAAAGAGCTTGGAAACAAGCGGGGAAACCAGAGTATGCGAAGCCAACCGCCTAATCAGACGGGTGAAGGCATGGGTGTGATGGAGGACGCTTTGAGAACCAGGGGTAGAGGATCACCAGAAATGGGTGCTATTCCAACTCCCCGTGAGCAAATGGGGGCAACTCAGTGAGTAACGTAAATATCGGAACGCTCACCATGCAGAAGCTCAGCAACATGATGGTGAGCATAGACGAGAAGCTGGCCAAGATGGGCGAGACTCCTTACGGGGTCAGGGAATCCACACGCAAGGAGCAATTAGCCATGGCGTCACAGTTATCTTCCAATGATATCATTGCTCTCATGGAGAAACACGGCGTCAAGGAAGTAAATGATTGGCTAAGTCGCTTCAAGGAGAAAAACGATGGCAGACAAATGGTATAAATGGGATACGTCACAATCACCTAATCCGCCCAGGACGACAGCCGAATATTGGGACACTGTTCGTAATCTGGGTGGATTAGAGAATTTTAAGCAGGCCTTCCCAGGAAGTTTTGATCCACAGTATCGCTGGTGGATGGATAAGACATTTGGCGGGACAGGTGGGGTGAAGGCGGGAGCGCCTACAACCTCCCCAGTCATCAATCAGGCCATTGCCGATGCCTATAATATAGGGACGGCTGGTGATACGTACCAACTGGGCGGTGCGCCCGTTTACGGTATTGCCGAGAGGGAAAAGGCACAGTTGGCAGCCCTGCAGGGACTGATGGGTGAGTTCGGTAGTTTGGGTAATGAAGCTACCTGGGTCAGATGGTTGATCGGTAAAGAGATGAAGGATACCCAAGAGGCCATAGATAGACAAATCGCTGGGTCTGTTGCATTGAATTATCAGCGCCAGCAAGCAGTCGGTGAAGCAGAAAAGGTCGGAGAAGAACAGGGTACTTACACCGCCCCGAACCCATACACCCTTGATCCCACCAGGCCTATTTCTGATACCATGATAGCCGAAGCATACGGCAGGGGCGAAATTAGTATGCAGGAAGCCGAGGACTTGGCACGGTCAGGATTCCCTGGAATCCCCTCAACGCTGGAGCAACAGGGGCTAAACCCTGTATATACAGACCAGGCCAAGACTTGGGGTGTCGGCGGAATTGGCCAAGAACGGTTAAATATACTTGGAGCAGCGCCCGAGTACGCTAACCAGGCATACAAGCAGTCAGGTGCGCCACCGATCCCAGACTGGATGAAACCCTACCTCGAACCATCCCTGGGGAAGGTTGGGGAGGTAAGACCCATTGGAGCGCAAGCCCAATTAGACACCGATCAAATGGCACAAATGGCTGGGTTTCAAGCATGGTCAAAGGTGGGTGCTCCCACACAGTTTTCTCAGTCTGCTGTTAAAGCACTGTCTGATATAGAAAAGTGGTGGACTCCGCTTGTTGCACAATCGCAAAAACTATTCCCAAGTAAAGTGAAACTTGGCCAAAGATGGAATGTCGGGAGGCAATTCTAATGCCCGTGAAAGTTAAACATTTACCAACCAAGTCGGGGAGGGACTGGGCGATAGTGGAAGTCGCCACTGGTAGGGTCCAGGGGCGGTCTACGTCCAAGGCGAAAGCCCAGGGTAGCGCCAATGCCCGAAACGCCTCAGCCCATGGTTGGCATGGAGATAAGAAATGAAGTGGTGGGAACAGACTAATATTCTGGATGATTTTGCTGCGCTTACCAAACAGCACGCCGAGGCTGCTGTGCGGAAGTATTCCAATGTCTATGCCCAGGAGATGCAAGAAATTAAGGATCGGCAGACACGTGAAGGGCTACGGAAAGCCCAATATGCTGCTAACCTGGCGATTACTTCTCGGCATAATAAGGCTTATGATAGGTTGCTCGGGATGAACAAACAGTTATTGAAGTACGGCGCTTCCGAGATACCAATTACTCCAGACATGGTTCAAGAGGAATTGCGCTCGGGCAACTTTGCTAATGAAATGGTGCAACAGACCGTTACTGCAACCGCTGGCGCTCGACAGAAAGCTGCCGAATCAGAGGCCGTTGAGTGGGCTCAGTGGGCAATAAAACAATACGGCGGTAGTTGGGGAAATCTGAGTCCCATGCAACAGGCCAACCTTAAGACGACCTGGCTGGATATTCTGCAAAAGGCGAATACAGCCAAGGAAACTGGGGGAGACCCTGGATTTGCCAGTGTCATTAACTCAGCACTTAACCTACAGGGCACTTCCCAGGGGCAAGAGCAGGCCGAAAAGGATTTGGCTGCCCAATCCCCCAGGCAACCCTTCTCTGCAGCCCCAGAAGACTTAATGCCAGGGATGCAAATGTCCATAGCAGCGGGTCAGGGTGGCCAGGTTATGAAACAACAGCCAAGGCAGGGGGCTGGGTTTTGGGAAAAGGTAGGGAACATTGTGCAATGGCTTCCTCCTAACATCCCTGCAGTTTTAATTAAGAAATACGGATTGTCCGTTATGGAAAAGGCAGACTTGCCTTTTATGATAGGGGTACAGGCAGAGACATTAAAAGAAAAACCTGGCCTGTCTCAACCCGAAAAGAATTTCCTTGACTTGTATAGGAAAGAAGTGGGCGAGCCACCTACCTTCAACAAGATTGTAGCAGCGTTGCATCCTGTGGGAACTGTAGCTCAACTATGGAAGGGGGCAGCACTCAAACCTTCTGAGGAGTTAAAGAAGGCTTACTACGATAGTGCAGGGGTAGGAACAACTATCTGGCAGGGAATGACTACACCTTTGTCTGTCGCTCTTATGATTGCGGGTGGTTTTGGTGGTGCTACAGCAGGAGAAGCCAAATTAGCAGCGACCGCAGCAAAGGGTGGAACAAGGGCGGTAGTTGCCAGGGCAGGGCAGATTGCGTTAGCGCCCATGGCTGGTTATGAAGCCGTTGTAAACGCAGCATCAACCAGAATACTTGGTGGTGTCCTTTCTAAGGCAAACCAGGTTGCCACTAGGACGGCATTGCGTAAGGAAGCGATGCGGACGGGTATTAAATTAAGTTCTGAAACAGAAGCAGTGCTTATCGCAGCTTATCGAACAAGCCTTGACCAACGGCTAAATCAATCATTGGTTACATGGATGGCAAGGCATCCCAATATTGAATTGAGTGATGACCTTCAATCCAAGATTATTGCGACCCTCTTGAGGAAGGTTTCCCCTGAGTGGAGTGCCAGTAGGATGATGGGTGCTATTGAACAAGTAGTAGGGAAGGGGGCAATCACTCCCCAGATACTTACCTTGGGGGCTGACAGGGCAGCCACAGAAGCCATGAGTGCACTGCCAGCGATTATAGACCAATTGGCTACCCCCCCCCTTGCTACGGGGGTTAGAGGAATTGTCCCTGCAGTAACTACCCTGGCACGTGCGACTGGAATTGCAGCGGTAGGGATGGGTTCTCCTATGCCTGGGTATGTTCAACAGAATATTTTATCCCAGGGCAAGACCTGGTTACAAGAAGTTCCCGAGGTCAGGCCAAACTTTCTACATACGGTTGGGATTGCAGAGGGCGAGGCATTTATAAGGACTGATTCCTATGGTGAACCCTTAATAGTAGGGACTTTTCATGTGAGAGAAGGGCGACTCACCATTGATAGTATTGTCTCTGCAAAGCCAAATACCCTGGCTTCGGCCAAGGCATTAATAGATGTCGGAAAGTACATCAAGGAAAACAAAATTGCCCTTCCGCCTAGAAGCGAGATGTCAGACGAAGCGAAAAAGATAGCTGACAAAATTGAGCCACCCGCGCCTGCGGGCTTAACTCTTGGCCAGAAGATTCTTAAACTGCACAACACAGGGGGCGGAAGCACCGTGAACCCAGCGGTAGGGAATCTGGTTGGCAAGCCATACTACAGTGTTGGCATGTTCCCTGACCGTACCGTCATTGTCAAGGGAGCTAAACTTACACAGGAAGACCTAGACCTGTTTGTCCAGGCTAACCAAGATTTATTGCAGAACCCTGACTATAGCGTAGGGACGTGGTTAAATAAGCCCGAGAAACAGATCGAGCTTGATATAGTGGCCACGGTAAAGGACAAGACCCAAGCCATTGCTATGGCCGAGGGTGCGAATCAAAAGGCAATTTACGACCTGAAAGACGGTATTACTCTTTACATTCCTCCGAAGCAAACCATTGCTCTGTCTCATTACAGTCCGAGGCCAGGGAATGTTGTCTCCCCGAAAGATATGGGAGTAAGTGCTTCTGGTGAGGAATCCGCCACTCTTGAGGAGTGGAAGGAATACTACGATAAGGGCTTATTGGCTCGGCGTTCCTACTGGTACACAGACGCGCAGCCAGTCGAGAGGAAATTTGCAGGACTGCCAGCCAAGACTACTACCCAGTCTCTGCGCATCCTTGACTTAAGCAATGCCGATCCCGAGTTAAAGGCTCGCTTTAATGAGGCAAAAAGGGTTGTCGAGCAGAAGCTTCAAAAGGCCATGGGTAAGGACTGGGAACGCTTTGATGCGCTGGGGATAAGGTCGGCCACCGAGATAGAATATGCCACAGCCAAGTACATGGGTTACGATGGCAGTATGACGCAGACAGGCGTTGCTGTCTTCAAGGATATAGATATCGCTGTTACCCCAACAATGCCCATGGACACCCTAGCCCAGCTTGAGACTGACATGGCAAAGGGAGCTACGCCTGATGATATTAAGAGGCGCTTAATTGCCATTGTCCAGGCCACCGTCCCCAAAGAGTTACAGGGTAACTTCCTGAAGACCGTCCGTGTGATCAAAACTAAAGAGGGTCTTGTTAAGGCGGTTGCCAGGGCAAACAAGATGTCACTGGACTTCATTAACCAGCAAGCCTTAACTGGCGATGAAGCGACCAAGTCAACCCTGGCTGCCAAGATAGTATCTCTGCAGGCACAGACCAAAAACTTGCCATTGGAATATAGGCAGAAGGCTGCTGCGATCCTGGAAGGATTTGATCTAAAGTATAGAACGGGCGGAACACTTAATAAGCGCGAAGCCCTGCGAGCCTACATGAACATGCTTGAGGAAACGGATGGCATTGCTCCGACTATCTCTGAGGAAATGCTTGAGATGATGAATTCCACGCCACTTCGGGATATGACAACGGGGCAGTTACAAACGATCCTTGACGAAACTACCACGCTTATACATCTCGGGATGCTCAAGAATAGACTGATCAAAATTCAGGCTGGAAGAAGGATAGATGAAGCGGTTGATGGTCTGATAACTCAATTGGGTGTAATTCCAAAAGCACCCGCCGTTATAACAAAGGCATCCCTCAAGGAAGCCAAGTTGGATAAGAGTGATCCCTTTGAGTCCGTCATAAATCGTACCTACAGGATGGAGCGAATCCTTCTCCAGGTGGACGGGTATGATGAAAACGGAGTGTTCCTGGAAACCTTTTATAAGCCGATCAATGCTGCAAGGAATCAGGAGCTTAAAGAGGTTTACTCATACCTGGAAGAACAGTTTAGACCGTTCCTGAAGGAAAGGGGTATTGACCTGGGTAAGATTTTGGGCAAGAAGGAAGTTATAGAGCCAGGACTTACGCTTACTCCAGCAGAGAAGATTGGGGTTTATCTGCACAGCCTGAACAATGATAACCTTCTGCACTTGAGGTACGGTAATAAGCTTTCCAATGAACAGATTGCCAAGGTGGTTAATAGTTTGACTCCTGAAGAAAGAGCTTTAGCTGAACATATGCAAGGCTATTACAAGGCACAGGGAGCGGAAATCAGTAAAGTGCGAACCCTCGTGGAAGGCAGGGGAATGACCGTGACTGATAACTACTTCCCTATCATGATTCAGTGGGGGGCGATGCCCGAGATAAGCTTCGAGAAGACACTGGCGCGGGAAGAAGCCCAGCGATTTGCTGCTCAGTGGGCATCGGCTGGTATCAAAAAGTCGTTCTTGAAAGAACGAAGCCACAAGGCAATGCAACCAGTTGACCTGGATGCCGTTGGTGTATTTATAAAGCACCTGAATCAGGTTTCTCACTACAAGGCATATGCCCCTGTTGTAAGGGACTTGCAGATGATACTCAATAATGCGAAGTTTAAGCAGGCCTTTATTCTGAAGCAGGGGCGACCCCGCTATGAAGTCATGGACAAATGGCTGAAACAGAATGCTGAGAGTGATGCACTGCGGGTCACGAGCCATGCCGACAGCATACTGAGACACCTGCGGGTGAATTCCGTGGCAGCGGTAAGTGGCTTCAACCTTGTGATGGGTTTCAGACAGACCATATCCTGGTTTACTGGCATGGCGGAGGTTGGTGAATTACCAGCGATCAAGGGCTTGGCTACCTACCTACGACATCCCAAGGACACCAAGGCACTGATTCGACAATATGACCCACAGACATACAAGCGGTCTTTTGAAAGAGAAATAGCCGAGGAAAAGATGATGAGGTCATTAGAGGCCAAGGTCACGGACAAAATCACCTGGAGGGAAGCCTTTATGTTCCTGACCACAACGGCTGACAGGCTAACCGTGAGCGCTATATGGAGAGGGGCTTTCGATAATTACCTGGCAAAGAACCCAGGGATGGAGAAAGAAGCTGGACAGGAAGCTGCCAGGGTTATCAGAAGGACTCAGGCCATGTTTGAGGTCAAAGACCTGGCAGAATACTACCGCTCCAATGAATTTATGAAGGCTCTTACGATGTTCACGAATGAGTTGAACAACAACTGGAACTACTATCGGTTTGATATGGCTGGCAAGTTCGGGGCGAAAAAGATAGGCCTCGGTACTCTTGCCCGTAGAACCTTCGAGGCCTTTATCATCCCAGCCCTGATCATAGGCTGGACAATCAGGAGCCGCCCCCAGAAGAATGCTGAGGAGTTTCGCAAAGATATGGGCAGTCAAGCTCTGAGCACCCTCCCGATATTCGGTACGTTTTTTGGCAACGTCCTCCAGGGCTATCAGTCTGATTTGAACTTGATAACCTTTGCGGGAATTGATAAAGCCCTGCAGATGATGGCGCAAGCTAACCAGGGGGACTGGCTGGCTGCTCTTAAGACATCCCCAGAGCTTGCGGGGTTGCTTACTGGATTGCCGACAATCCAAACAAAGAGGTTCATTCAGGGCGCTCTGGATTTATCATCTGGTAAAAGCGATGACTGGATGAAATTGATTTGGGGTAGATATACCCGAGATCAGTATATAGAAGCAGACCAGAAGGCCTCTGCGGGGGCACTGGACGAGTTAAGTGGAATGCTCTATGGCGGATTGTTTGATAGTCTGGATAAAGAGAAACAGGCCATAGTGTTATCCCTGCTTCAGGAGAACAAATGAAAGTCAACCCGCCATTGTCGAGTGGCGGTTACTCTACCTCCCCCAAGTCGAGGGTGAGGCTTACCCAACTCGAAGGCTTATAGAAAGGATCGAGAAGGAGGATCACATGCCAGAGGCAACGCAGAAAACTCCAGGAGAACTAGGCAAACCACCTGACCCTGCTGTAGTCAAGCCCCCAGAGGCCACGACCCCAGTAGCGCAGGCTGGTAAGGCAGGAACGCCAGAGGGGACTGCTAAGCCCCAAACCCCGAGTGAGGTCGAGCAGCTAAAGGCTCAATTAGCTGCAAATACAACAGAACTCACTCGCAAAGAGAAGGAGATATTACGGTTACAGGGGATCGGCAAGAAAAGCATATCCCGAGATGAATTCCTGACCATGAGCAAAAAGATTGACGACACTCAGGAATACTTCGCTGAGATGATGGACAACTTCGCCACGCAACAACTCGGTGAACCCGAGGAAACCAAGACTGGTAGAAAGTCTTATAAGGATGAACTCCAGTCAAGGCGGGCAGCGCAGGCTAAGGCTGCCCCTGCAGCGAATCCTGAAGCGCAGGTCTTTTGGGCATATATGCTCAGTCAGGGACTAACCCTAGAGGACGCCGATGTTAAAGAAGCCCTGCAGGAAGATAGAGAGCCGAAAGAAGCCCTCGAATTCCTCAAGGACAAACAAGAGGCGAAGCTCCAGGCCAAGATAGAGAAGAAAGCCCAGGAGAAGGCTGATGCTATCGTGGAAGCAAAATTCAAGGCTCTGGGATTGGCGAGTTCTGGTGCTGGTAGCCCCAGTATGGCCAGGGGGGACGCAAGTCACCTGTCTCCTGATCAGAAACTTGCTAAGGGGTTTGAGCAATACAACAAAAAACAATAAAGTGAGGTAACATGCAAACGCTTCAACAATATGAATACCTTGATAGGGATATAATCCTCAAGGGGATAGTTGACTGGATGGTAAAGGAAAGCCCGCTTCTGGGCAAGCTCCCCATGAAGGGCATTCAGGGCAACTCCTACAAGTACAATGTCTCTACTGCACTGCCGACTGCGTCCTGGTTGTCTATCGGAGACCAGATTGCTGAGAGCACGGGCACATACGTCCAGAGGTCAACGGATATCTACACATTGATTCAGAACGCCTATACTGATAAGGCAGCTATAGCCCTGAATGCTACGCAGAATCCCGAGGCCATAGACGCTGCCCTGGCTGCCCAGGCCATGGCGCACGAGTTCGAGAAGACCCTGATAATTGGCCAGACATCGGTGGATGCCACTACCAAGCAGTTCAAAGGCCTGTTGCGCATCCTGGCCGAGTTGGAGTCGGAAACGACTACTGACTTGGACGCGATAAACAACTCGCAGGTGATTGCTGGTACTGCTACCAGCGGTGCTTTGACCATGGCGTCAATGGACGAGTTCATAGATGCGGTCAAGCCTGGAAAACCCGACCTACTCTTGATGTCCAGGCGAAGCAGGCGTAAGATAAGCGTCCTGGCACGGGCAGCGGGTGGGGGTCTTACACTCAATGAGTCCGAGCTTTTCGGTATAAAGATGATGCACTATGACGAGATACCGATTTACGTGTCGGACTGGGTGCTGGACAACTACATCGAGGGTTCT
>Ga0315288_10002308_pt1 | contig 24680 bp, 21 predicted proteins | sample YL17G11_20_MG_FD_203454 | JGI IMG/M metagenome (GOLD analysis project Ga0315288, IMG submission 203454) | Sediment microbial communities from Yellowstone Lake, YNP, Wyoming, USA - YL17G11_20 | ecosystem: Environmental > Aquatic > Freshwater > Lake > Sediment | place: USA: Wyoming | collected... | reverse complement strand
AAATTTCATCAGCAGCAGCAGCAGCAGCCGCAGCAGCCACCACCACCGCCACCGCCCGTTTCCAAGGTAGTGGCAACAGAGGCGGCGCTAGCCTGCACACCGGCATCGGCGTTCAGCCTAAATCGACGCTGCCATGGCGGTGGAGGCGTGTTTGAAGTGCGCTACCGAAGGCACTCGGCGAATCTCGAACGCGCTGCGCAAGTTTACTATCCCGCCGCCGCCGCCGCTGGTGGTGGCTGATGAACTTAGTTATCCTTGTTGGTCGAACGAATAAACAAATGCGTGGGCCTCCGAGGATCGTCGTCCAATTCAACCAATTCCGTCTCCCATGGGTCCGCCGCGGCCGCTACGACCGCCGACGTCGGCAGCGTGCGTTGGAAAACAAACGCGGTCTCGCCCAGCATGCTGAACACGTCTGCGCTGACCAGCATCGAGCAGTTGAAGAGCACCAGCGTGTTGAACCACGCCGCGAGCGCCAACAGCGAGCGACCGCCGTTGCTGTTGTGAAACGTGTCGGCAATGTCGCGCACCCAGATGCCGTTGAACTGAAACACGAGCGGCTGTATGCCGAGAAGAACCACACACAGCCAGCCAAGATAGTCGGGCAGTGGCACGTTTTCGCTGTGCAGTCTCCGCCGCCGCCAGGCGTAGGCTATTTTCAACGCGAACATCACAAGCACGGTGTTCACCGAAAAATACAAGAACGAAGCCAGTTCATAGTGTTCGTTGTCGAATTCTCGTGTGAACAGCAGCGAGATGGCGGTCTGCAGTGCCAGAGACGTCAACCACGTGCGAAAGAGAAGCGTTCGATTAATACGAAACATCGTTTCTTTTAATTCAATCGGCGTGTGGGCGCGCGCTATCTGCCGCCGGTAATGTTGTTGATGACAATGAGGCGCTCCTGGCGCAGGATGAAGACGATGGCGAAGAAGACGATGACGAAACTGGCAAACGACGTGGCGCCCATCACCCAGTCGTCGAGGCGGCCGTTGTAGATCTCGACGATGCTCGTCACGAACTGCACCAGCATGGCCAAATTGAACAGCAGGAACGAGATGGGCAACTGCATGTCCAAGTAACTCTCCGCCTTGAGGCCGTAGGCGCGAACGCAGATCCACCACTCTTGAATGCGCGCCGCGTGATAGAGCATATTGACGGGCACGTAGAGCAGCATGTAGAACACGAAGATGGTGAAGTGCTGCGCGTTCTGCGCCGTCGTGTCCTGCGAGGCGTCGTCGACTTTCGTCACGAACACGGTGATGGGCGTCACCACCGTCAGCATGGCGTAGAGACCCAAGGCCATTTTGAGCACCATGCACGCGCTGAGGAACGGGTGCGCCGCCGACGACGACGCCGCGATCTGGCCCGTGTGGTCCTCGCCGAGGCGCTCGGCCTGCTTCTGGATGTCGGTGAAATCAACGTCGTCGCCGGCCACGCCCGGCGTTGTTGTGCGTTTCGTAACTTGACTCATCTTCCGTGTGCGTGCGTGCGTGCGTGGCGGGTTTTCTGATTTCCCCGGCAGCGTGACGGCAGCCGCCGCGCGCATAGAAGATCTTCGCGCAGTTGCTAACGACGACTGTGCGTCTTGCGAGGCCAAGAAACGTGAGCAATAAAGAATGCATCCGTTCGTTCAATCGTATCATCATCATCATCGTCGTCTTCTTTTTTTCGCGTCATTGTCGATACGCGCGGTAAAAGCCGCGAGTTCTGCATCGTAGAGCGCCTGCACTCGGCGCACAAACACGCTGATTGGCAGGCGTTTCGCGTCGTCGGCGAGCATCATAGCGTCGACGATGGCCACCAATTCGGGCGCCACATTCGTCTCTGTCGACAGTCTCGACGACACTAAATGCCGCTCACGATCTAAGGTTGTCGCATGCGGAACCTCTCGCAGCAGCCAGCAGAACAACGTTACGCCCAGCGCGTAGACGTCGGCCGCTTTGCGCCATTCGTCGGTCAACGACGTCGGTAGAAATACGTGCAACCGGTCTCTGCTCGCCGCGTCCATGGCCCGATCGTATTCGCTCGGCGGCAGATAGAAATACGTCGTGCGCGACTCGGGCTTGCAACTTTCCGCCAACACACACGCACTGCCGAAATCTATGAGCACTGCTTCGGGCATCGCCGCCGCCGCCGCCGCCGCCGCCGCCGCTTCCAGAGAGCCAACGACGAGCATATTATTCAGCCCAATGTCACGGTGTAGCACGTTGTTGGTGTGCAGAAATGCCAACGCCTGGCACGCCGTTCGCATGATGTTGAGCGACGCGAGTTTCGTCTCGCGTGGCGCGCGTTTTTGCACCAATTCGTGCATCGATACACCATCCTCTAATTCTACCTCGTAGAAGCGGTGCATCTTCGTCGTGTCGTAGAGGTGCATTGGAATGCTGCCTACACCGGCAAAGGTGTGTGTTTGGTTGTATTTCAGCATTGCCTGCCGCACGGCTTGGCCAGGCAGTGCACGAAACACTTGCGTAATGCACGCCAAGTTCTGCTCGCAGTTCTCGTTGCCGAGCAGGGTGCGCACGTAGATGAGCATTGTAATCTCCTCTATGGCGTCGTCGTCGTCTTCGAAGATTTTCACGGCATACGATTTCTTGTCGCGCGTGCCGCGAAACACGACGCCGAAATTACCCACTCCGAGCACTTTAATGTCTTTGTAGTAGTGGTCTATGTAATCGGATATCTCTACTTCGTTGATTTGTGACAGATATTTCGTGAACGTCGCCGCATGATTTGCTCGCTGCCATGCAGATTGTGTTGACGGGGAGTCGCTGCTGCTGCTGCTGCTGCTGCTGCTGCTACTAGACGATGGAATGCGTATAACGGGACTGTGTGTTACGAATCGAGACATTTTCCTTCCTCCTGCTCCCCTCTCGCCTCCTGTATCAAAGCCAACGAATGTGAAAAGAGGTTTATTTTTTCAGTGTAATCTCGATGAAGCGAACAACATCGTCGTCCAACGAGCGCTCGCCGCCCACCACTTGTTCGAGTGTCGGCACCAGCAGCGGATTAAACTCGCCCGCGCGCGCGGCGTCGATAGGCACGCAGATGCGGTGCGTCGTCGGGTGCGCGACAAACGGCGCCTTGAGCAGATGGTTGAGCGGCAGCGTCACCGCTGTGTCAAAGCGCGGATAGACCAACGTCAATACGATCTCCTCGATGACGTGTGGGCGCGTGGCGTATTCGGGCCGCTCTGAATCGCGTGCCACCGCCGCACACAGTTGCGCCCAGCGCTCCGTCGTCGTTGTTGTTGTTGTTGTTGGTGGTGCGCCGGCATTGTGCATCCAACAACTGTGCAAGTAGTTGAGCGTGTGCTCGCATGGCAGCAGTTCGAGCACGCGTCGGTAGCGCGCGGCGTTGAAGAAAAGCGCCTGCTCGTCGGCGTAGTGCAGGAAGTGCGGCAGCGCCAGCGCGTAGGAGCGCCGCTCGTGCGCCGACAGTGTGCGCTCGGGCAGTCGCACACGTCCAACATGCGCGCCCGTCATAGCGTTCATCTTCTGCGACAGGTTGAAGAACTCGAGGCACTTCTTGCGCTGCGCGACGCTCATGCGCTGCGCGCGTGCGTCCGACACCCAGCAGTGCACGCCGCGGCGGCCCGAGAACACCCACAGGCGTCGCGTGAAACCCCACTGATCTCGGAGCGCCGCGTCGGTTATCGCTATCGCCGCCGTCATCAACGGCCAGCAACGCAGGCAAACTGCATCTTTTGACGTCGTCGTGTTTGCAGCAGCGGCGGCGGCGGCGGCGGCAACACACTCACAGAAACGCACATCGTCGTAGTCGTTCATGTCGATGTCGAATACGAGTTCTCGGCCAGCCACCTCCAGTGCGTCACCGAGGCGGTCGTATTTCGCCAGGTTACCCGAGTAGCGCGGGCCGATGTCGATGCGCAGCGGCGCCAGGCGCGTCATCGCATCGCGCAGATTCAGCCAGTTGCCAAACGCGCGGTGTCGAACAAAAGTTTTCCGGCTGTCGTTTAGCGTATAGGAGAATTCTCGGTTTATGAGTGGCATCGTGTGTGTCGCACCCATCTCCAACAACGCGGTGCTATCATCATCGCGATCGCTGTCAATCGCCATCGCACTGGGTGTCGACTTTCCGGCCTGTGTCAACCACGCCTCGAGTGGCTGAAAGGGAAAGTGGTCTCTATAGTAGTCAGAGAGTGGCTGAAGTGTGTAAGAGGAGGTTGTGCTGCTGCTGGTCATCACGTGTTTTCTTTGCGCGTGACGGAGGTCTGGTGCACGCGGAACGCGTGGCCGGCGGCGGCGCCGTTGACGCGCGTGCAGTAGAAGACGCTGCGCGCCCACTTGTTGAACTTGTTCCACTGCGAGTTGGAGACGTTGGCGTCGCGCGTCACAATCACGCCATGTCGCTCGCGCAACATCAGCGTCAGCAGCACGCCCTTGGCGACGTCGACGCTGCTCGCCGTCGCGATCAACTCGTAGGTGTCCTCTATTATTTCGAGCACATTCGTGCTGCTGCTGCTGGAACTCATTTTTTTTCCCGAGAATGTTTACGACGCGTAGAAATGCGGGGTTTATTTTTAGTTTTGCGAAACGCCGGCCGGTTGCTTTATTTTCGACAGCGGTGTTGGCGGCACACACTGCTCGGGCACGGGCTCGCGCTGCATTGCTTTGAAGATGCTCGACTCGAGGTCGTAGAAGTGCTTGAATTCGGCGCCGCACACACGACACACGTAGCGCGTCCATTTGAATTCCGGCGCCGCGCTGCCCACACGCGCCGTCTCGGTTCTCTCCCACGCATGCCAGTCGCCATAGCCAATGCCGCGAATGTCACTGTTGTTCGAGCGTTGCCGGTGCGTCGATGGAGGACACGGTTGAGTCATTTTATGTTTCGAGTTTTGCGCGCGCGAAAACTAAAACCTATGGTGCTGATCATCTCGCTTCTACTATTGCTGCCAGCCATGTTGCTCGCCTACACCGAAGTGACGAACAGGCACATACTGATCGAGCACGACTTCTTCGCAGGCGAGGCCGACGTGGAGAAGATCGCACCCGTCTACAGAGCCGTGCGCCAACGGTTCAAAGAGGCGTGCAATGGATGCGCTTTCGGCAGAGACTTCGGTGAAATTCAATTCTTCTGTGCGCCTTGCGTAGACGCGTTTCTCGCCGACGAGCCGTTCGACGGGCCGTTGACGCTCGGCGATCTCGTCGCATTGTATCGCGTTGTGCTGGCCAAATTTCAAGCCGAGTGCGACGCGTGCTGGCGGAGACCGATGTCGGCAATAGAGGACTCGCGCCGTGATTGTGCTGTATGTGAAGCGCTCGTCAATCCGGTCAACGCCGCCGCCGCCTATGATTAAACAAAGAAGACGAGAGGAAAAAAAATCGTGTCGCGCGTGCGCGTGCGAAATAGACGGAAATAAAACCACCCGCGAAACACCACCAACACACTCACACACGGGATGAGTTGTCTTCCTCTCGAAAGCAACGTCGGAGGAGAGGCCGACAACTTGTCGTTCGAGGAATTCTCGGCAGCGGCGAAGAACGCCATCGCTTGCAAGAAACAACTATTCGTCGCGTCGACGAGAGGCTTCCTCATAGAGCAGAGACTGCGTCGTATCGCCAAAATTGTCAACACGATCATTTCGGCTGGTGGTAGCGAGGTTCCGGTGCGTTACTACGACAAAGTTCCTGGATACGACGTGCGTCTGGTGCGGCTGGATCCGAATCCCAGCGAATGGCACCCGGATCGTGCTACAGAGGCGCAAATCGCCGCTAAATTGACCGAATTTGTGCGCGAACTGCAACCGCATGTCGATCGTTTCTTTGCCGACACTGGCTTGCGTGTTATTCTACCGCTGGATCAATCGGTCAAATTGGCCAACGGCGACACGCGTTTCTGCTATTTGAAGGTCGTCGTCGACGCCCGCCACTGGCTCGAGGAGGCCAACATTGTCGTCTGGCCACTGCATGCAGCGGCGTCTCACGAGTCGGCGGCCGCGAGTATTGTGCTGCTCCATACGTCAGAGTCGCTGGAAAAGAAACGCAAATTAGCCGAGTTTGCTGCTTCTTCTGGTGCCGCCGCCACCGCCACGACTACTCAAACTTCTGCTTCCACTACTCCTGCGATTTTCAACTCCAGTAGTGCCGTGATACGTCTGCCCGCCGACGTTATCACGAAAGCACGAGTAGCGCGTCCGCAAACGTCGTCGTCGATGAAGACCTCGCCGTCGTCTGCAGCGTTGTCGCTGTCGATGTTTATGCCTGGCGGTGGCGAACCGGAAGGCAAGCGCGCGTCGGCTGTTCGAGCGAGAGATTTCGTGCAGTGCGCTGCAGCGACACTCAATGGATTCGACGACGACGACGACGACGAAGACAATGATTAATGCGAATAAAGAGGGCCGTTTATTTCTTCTTCCTTAAATACTGGTCGCGCGCACGCGCTCGCTGCGCCTGAATGTGCAGGAAGACGTCGCTCGCCAACGGCAGCGGTTTCGCGCGCAGCAAGTTGTATTGCACTTTATCGAAGCAGTTCGCGCAGAGGAAGATGCGCACCAGTCCCCGTTCGTCGAGCGGCACGTTGGTGCGCGGATCGACGAGCAGCCGGTCCAAATTGGCCACCCACAGCGAGCAGTAGGCGCCCTTCGGGTCGCACACGGTGCGACAGAACGCGCAGCACACCTCGTAGCGCACCGGCATCGTGCCCAGGCCAATGAAGAAGCGCCGCATGTCGTCGAGTTGCTGCTCGCTGAACGCGTCGCTCGCAAACGCGTGTGCGCCGCCGCCCGACGCACGCTCAATCTGGCGTTTCGTGATGTCACAGTCGCGCAAGTGCTCCAACTCCTGCTCAAAGTAGCGCTCGGCGCGCCACCGCTCGACCTGGAGCGCGTAGGTGGCGCGCAGCCGCTCGCACTGCTCCTCGCGATCGCTGGTTAACTGCGCCTGCGCGTAGAGAAGCGCCGTGCGGTGTGCGCGACCCTCGAACGTCCACGCGAAGAAGCGCTCGTCGTCGGCCAGCGCCGCCCACTCTTGCTCGTCGTAGTTGTGCGGGCGTGCACGATGCTGCTCGGCGAACGGCAGTGCGTCACGCGCGCGCCTCTCCTCGTTGAGCAGCGACTCCTGGTTCTTGACGAGCACGCTCGCGAGCGCGCCCTGCACGTTGGCAAAGATGCGCGCCACGTCCTCGTCGGTGACGGCGCGCGCCAACTCGTCGCGAACGCGCAACAGTTCGGCGCGCTCGGCGCGCTCGGCATCGCTGGCGCTCGAACGCGCGCCCGCCTCGATCTTGTCGGCTATCTGCTGGGCCACGTTGCGCGTTTGCGGCCGCCGTGGTCGCGGTCGCGCTTTCACCGTCGCCGCCGACGCCGATGCCGCGCCTGCTATGCTGGTTGCACTGCCACCGCCACCGCTGTAGGTCTCTATCGTCAACGAGACACTGTCTTCGACGGCGGCTGCATCGACGAGCGGCGGCGTTGACGAGGCTGGCTCGTTGGAAGCGGCAGTTATCATCAAAGCACGCGTCTGGAGACGGGCGTTGATCAACGAGAGGCGGTCGTATTCGCGCGTGTCATCGAAGACGGGCGTTCGCGTGCGCGTGAAGATGTCGGCGCGCGTGCCCGTCAAGCGCGGCGCGCACAGCATCGTCTCGCGCATCTCGATGAGCGTGGTGCCCGGCTGCGCGGTGCGCAACTGCTGCGTGGCCGGCGTGACGAACTGGCGCAACTCGGTGAAGCGCGCGCGCGGCGCGAAGCGCACTTCGCGGCCGCACGTCATGCCCTCGCTCGACATGCACGAGTCCTGCCAGTAGCACACCGAGCCGCAGCGCACGCAGAGCGTGATGGCGCGCGAGCCGACGCGCCACACACGGCCCAGCAGGTTGATCGATTCGAGCACCTGCGACTGGCAGGCGCGCGACGACTGCAGCGACTCGCGAATCGAGTTGGCGTTCTTCTTCGCCTCGGCGATGAGCGCGGCCTGCTTCTTGGCGTCGGGGTGCGTCGCGACGGGCATCCACATGACGCGCTGCTGGCCCTTCTTGCGCAGTTCGCGGCACATCGACGAGTCGATGTCTTTCGGGCACATGAGCGCCTGCCGCTCGTGGCAGTAGTAGGCGTCGGTGACGCCGCGCGCCGCGATCACCTTCTTGCGCAGCGGCAGCGCCGTGCCGTCGCCGCGCAGCGCCTCGTCGCGCTCGGTGTGCTCGGCGGGCTCGACGATGTTGGCGAACACGCGCTCGTCGTTGCGGCACACGAACACGTGCGTCGCGGCCAGCGGCAGCGTCTCCCAGCGTGCGAGCCGGTGGCGCGCGCGCAACGCACGCGCCTGCGCACCAGCCTGCTCGAGGTCGAGCGGCCACGAGCCGATGGCGTGCTCCTTGGCCATGCAGCGCAGGAAGTGGTGCAGCAAGTGGAAGTCGACGGGCGTGTGCGGCGCGCGGCGCAACTGCTCGCAGCGCTCCTGCAACTGGTTGTCGGGCATCTCGCGCACGCGTGAGTTGTGCATCATCGCCTGCAGCGCGTCGACGGCCGCCGGCGCCATGCCCACGCTGGCCAGCAACGTCGGCATGAGGTCGCCGAAATCGCGCACGCAGAAGCGCGCCACGCGCTCAACGTCGTCGAGCGTGTGCACGTCGCACCAGCGGCGGCCGCCGAGATGCGCCAGCGGCACGTCGCACTCGTAGAACTGCGGCGCCTCGCGAGACAGCAGTGCCGCCAGGCGCGCCTTGGCCGGTCGCTTCTGCTTCTTCTTCGGCGCGCCGCTCTTCGTCAGCGCGATTGGCACCGCGGCGGCCGCCGCTGCCGCCGCAGCCGTCGACGCAGGCGTCGGCCGCGGAAACGCGTGCGGATCGTGCTCGGCCTCGCGACGCGGCGCGAGCAGGAAGTCACCCGGCTCCTGGCAGCCGGTCCAGAACGGCGCGACGATCTCCATGCCGTGGTGGCGCGACATCTTGGCCAACAGCAACTCCCAGAAGTAGATCTCCTTCGACATGTGCATCATGGTCGGCTTGTTGCAGTCGTGCAGCAGCGCCATGTGCGCCGACGCGCGCTGCAGCGAGTCGCGCACGGCGTCGGGCGTCGCGCACACGCCACCGTGCGCGAACACGTCGCTGACGATCTGCCGTGCGTCGTCGAGCGCGCGCAGCAGCAACGACCAGTGCTCGATCCAGCCGGCCTCCTGCTCCAGCAGCGTGTTGATGACGCCGTTGCGGCGCACGTAGAACACATACATCTCCTTGATGGCGAAGAAGATGAAATACTTGTTGGCGCGCACGTAGGCGCACATCGGACACAGGTGGTCCTTGTGCGCGCCGCTCTTCGCCGTCGGCACGCTGCCGCCCGGGCACAGCGGGCACGCGGCGTGCGTGTCCTTGTGACAGCCCGAGCACCACGTGTAGAGCCGGAAGCCGTCCATGTGCATCGAGCGGCGCACCGAGAGCCGCGCGCGCCACGCCGGCCGCTGCCGCGGGCCCGGAAACGCGCCCAGCAGCGTCACCTCGAGCATGTTGAGCAGCACGATCATCAGCGACGGCTGCCGGCCGAGTTCCTGGCTCATCATGCCGGCGAACTCGCGCACCATGCATTTTTTGTTGACCGCCTTCACTAGCAGCATGTGCAGCAGCGAGTTGGTCTTCGACGCCCAGCCCGAGCGCACGTTGGACCAGATGTTGGCCTGCGGCAGCGAGCACGTCAGATCGACGAGTTCTCCGGCGTAGACGGCGCGCAGCGGATGCGGGTAGCAGCGCTCGAGCGGCGTGAAGAACACGCACTCGGCCAGCACGTCGGTTGGTCGGCGCTTCTGGCCGGTCAGCGCCGCGATCAGCGGGAACTCGAGGTAGGCGTCGGTGTAGTTGCCGCCCATCGCGTCGCAGAACAGGTGCAAGTCGAGGTGCGTGTCGGCGAACAACTGCAACGCGAGCACGAGTTGCTGCACGGGCACGCTCGTCGCGTAGCAGTGTCGGAGATCGGTGGTGAGCGCGCGCACCATGCGCAGCGCCGTCGCCACACGCAGCAGCAGCGCGCTGAAATAGAGATGCTCGCGCGGCCGACGCATCAGTTCCTCTGGCACGGCGAGTTGGTGGTGCACTTCGAGCGCGTCGGCGCACGCGAACACGTCGCGCTCCAGCACACGCTGGCCGGCGTCACTGGCTACGTAGAGCGTCGACTGCGTGAACGAGCAGAACACGTTGTCGAACAACTCTTGCACAGCGTCTGCGCCGGCGGCGGCGGCGGCGACTGCGGTAGAATACATAGGTGAGTCGGGTGCGAGGAGGAGTCGGAGTTGCAGCACGGGCACGCGATTGTGCACGCGCGCACGCACACACTCGAGCGGCTCGTCGACGCCGAGCGCCTCGTCGAGTCGTGAGAAGCGGTGTCGATCGAGCAGGCGGCGGCGTATGTCGCCGTCGGCGGCATCGGCGTCGCCGACGCTCTCGGCGGCGTGCTGCTCGCACGCCTCGCACTCGCACGCGGCCAGTTCGAGGTGCCACTGGCCGTGTTCGTCGTGCGTGAGCGCGCAATTCGAGAAGCCGCAGTTGGTGGAGAGCGGCGATGCGCACTGCAGACACAATGAGTCGTCGGCGAGCGCGGAGAATGGTCGATTGGCGGTGGTGGCGGCGTTGGTTGATTCTTGTTCGGTGGGAGTATTGCTTTCAGATGAACTGCTGCTGCTGCTGCTGCTGCTGTAGTAGTTCAACAACGGTTGGCGTGGCGTGCACTGACATGCCGTGTCGGAGCCGCTGCCGTCGACCAGTTCACTGGTCTCGGGCAGCAACGGCAAGTAGGGCTCGCAACGCGGACCGTTCATGTAGCAATTGCCGCGTCCCACCGACGCCGAAAATCCAACGCCTTCAGTTCGATGACGCACGGCAGCACGTGCCGGCCGATCGACGTCGTCGACTGCGCGTAGTGCGTCGCCGAATACATGACCTGCGGCCGCACGATGCCGTTGAACTTGTTGTTGTCGATGGTGATCGGCAGCAGCACGTCGGGGTTGTATTCGTGCTCGCCGACCAGCACGGCGTGGTCCTGCAGCAGCGTCAGCGGCAGCGCGTTGGTGTGCTTGGCCTTGGAGCGCGCGTAACTCATCACTTGCGCCGTCGTCATGTAGCGATTGCAGAGCACGCACGGCAGCGCCGGCTCGCGCTCCAGCGACTCACGCGTCGGATTCGGTCGGAACTCGCGGCACACGAAACCCTGCGTCGGCGTCAGCGGATACGAGATGTTCAGCGTCATGCAGATGCACGCGTCGCCGTTGAAGCACGGCCGCTCGGTCGACGGCGGCGGCAGCGGCGCGCGCATGAACGACTGCAGTGTGCTGCGCGCATACGTGGGCAACGCACGCGCCGACGTCTCGTAGATCTGCAGCAGACCAGCGGCCGAGCGAGTCGACGACGAAGATTCACTCGCGCAATCGGAGCCGCCGCCTCCGACACCGGCGGCGGCGGTTGGCACGTCGACACTCATAGAGGCGCCGACTGCGGCGCGCTTGAGACGCTCGGCGCGCACGCGTTGCTCTTCGACACGCTGCGCGAGCCGCGTGCGCTCGGCGGCCGCCAATTCAGTCTCGCGGAACTTCTCGTTGTCGAGGATGCTGACGACGCTGCGTATCAGTGGCGCGCTGGCGCGTGGCTCGATGCCGCACGCGAGCGCCAGTTTGATGCCCTCGACCGACACGCAGAGTTCGCGCAGCCGCTCGCGCAGCGTGTCGTCCTCGTCGGCGCGGTGGCGCGCGTAGAGTTGCCGATCGATGTCGGCCTGCGAGAGTTCGGGCGCACGCGTCCACAGTTCGAGGTAGTTGAGCAGCGCGCTCTCGTCGACGCGTGCCGCAGTGTCAGCGGCGCGCAGCAGCGCGTGCATCTTGTCCATCGGGTGCGCGTCGGTTGGCGTCGACGTGCGCGCGTCGCCAAACACCGCGTCGCGCGGCGCCACCTGCACGAGTTTCGCCGTCAGATTGACGACGTCCAACACCGAGCGCATCATCGACTCGCAGTGCGAGCGCAGCAACTCGTCGCTGCTCTGCGTCAGATCGGCGGGCTGTGTGTAGAGGCGCACAAAGTCCTCGGGTCGTTTGATGCTGCCGCCGCGCTCCGGTGCCGCCGAGAGCGCACTGCCGTCGGCGGCACGTGGCACACCGACGCCTCCACCGTCGGCGTCGTCGCCGTCCACGCCAACATCCACGTCGACGGCGTCGAGCGTCGACCAACGGTGCACATCGGGCGCGCGAGCGCTCGGGTCGAGCAGAACAGCGCGCTGCTTGCGGCGCTCGTCGACGCGCGCACGCAACGACTGTTCCAATTCCAGGAGGCGGCGTGTGCGCTCGGCCTCCATGGTTGGCCCACGGCACTCGCTCTCGATCTGGTGGCGGCGTGTGTCGCAGTAGAGCGCGCCAGCCACCTCGTCGTCGGCGTAGAGGTAGGCGTCGAGCAGGAGGCTGCACATGCGCGCGTCGCTCACGAAGCACTCGAACGACGTGTTCTTCTTGTTCTCGATGTCGCGCGCGCGTTTCTCGGCCTCGGCGCGCCGCACGGCGGGCAACGCGTGTGGCATCTCACGGTCGACCTGCTCGGCGATGTGCTTTAACGCGCTGCCCGGCGTCACGCCGAGCCAGTGCTGAAAGCGATGCGCCAACTGCTCGTAGGCAGCCGGCTCTGCTGGATTGATCGCAGCGGTCGCTGACGATGTTGGCGTCGTCGTCGTCGTGCTCGTCGTCGCGGTGTGATGCTTTGCCGAGAGGTGGGCGTGTTGCGCGCGGTGCAAGCGGATGTCGAGTTGCTCGTCGCAGTTGTTCATCAGCGCGAGCGCGTCGTCGCGTGTCATGCGCGGATTGCGCGCAACCGCCTCGCGCACAATCTCTTGTCGCATGTGCGCGAGCGGTCGCTGTGTGTAGAGCAGTGCACGCTGTTCGCGTGTCATCTGCGACGGCGGAGGCGCTGCGGCGGCGGCGTTGGCGTCGTCGAGTTCGCAACACGCCACGTCGACGAGCGTAGTCGCCGTCATGGCGCGCACCGTTTCGTCGGTAATCGCGGTCTGCCGCTCTTGTTCGAATACAGAGAGTGTTGATTCGGCAGCGGTGGTGGTTGACGATGTGTCATCTTGCGCGGCACAGAGTTCCGGGTTGCGCAGCGCTGACGCAGCGAGCGTGTTGCGCAGTTTCGCGCGTCCGCCGTCGTCGACGTCGCCGCCGCCGCCGCTGTCGGTGTGCGCGCGCTTGCGGGAATTATACTGCTGTTGCTGCATGAAGCGGGCGGTTTTTTTTGTTTTGCGTTTCGTGACGTGGTGCGCGCGCCCACGCTGAGAGTCGCGTAGAAGGCTTCAACAACAACACCGCGTGTTTCTCTCTTACTCACGCTAACCAACAGACATGATAATCATACTCATTCTCAACATGGGTGTGCTTTTCGCGCTGGGCAACGACCTGGGCGTAAAAGTGCACCAAATTTGCACGCTGGGCGACCGCGCGACGTGCAGCAACGCCGGCAACTGCGTGCGCTCCAAGGCGGCTGGCACGGCACACTGCATTTGCGACACGCACTACAAGGGCCGCAATTGCGCCACCAACACGAAGAAGGGTTATGGCGCCGATAGCGCCAACAGTTTGAAGAAGCGCCACGTCGAACACAGCGGCCACGCGCATCGCAAACACGAACGTCAAGAGGAGGACGACGACGAAAGTTCGAGCAGCAGCAGCAGCAGTTCGAGCAGCGACGATGACGATAGCAGCACCATTGAGCCATCCAACTTCAAGTCGGCGAGTCCTAGCCACTGGTCGCGACCGAAAGAGTCGTCGTCGTCGTCATCATCATCTTCATCGTCGTCGTCGTCATCGTCGGACGAACACAGCCGCGACGAGGAGACAGAGCGAAAGACTGACAAAACCGAGCGCAGTGACGAGACGGAGCGCAAGACCGACGAGACACAGCGTAGTGATGAAACTGAGCGCAAGACTGACGAGACGGAACGCAAGACCGACAAGACACAGCGTAGCAGCAGCGGCAGCAGCGTCAGCAGCGAAAGCGAGGACTCACACCGGCACAGCGACGACAAAGATCGCAGCAAGGAGCACGCCAGCAACGGCGGAAAACAAGTCATCAACTCGAGCGGAAAATGGACCGAGGACTCGTCATCGGAGGACGACGAGAGCAGTCGCTCGTCGGGCGAGTCGGGCAAAAAGTCTGACCGTCACCACCGTCATCATAACGCGCGTCGCGACGTAAGCGACGAGTCCAAACAGACGCAGGAGGACGAAGAGGAGAGCGAGCATCAACATCACCATCACCACAACGGCGGTGGTGGCAGCGACCGCAGCGACCGCAGTGACAGCAGCGACGAGGACGGTGCCGGCGCGCTGGGCGTCGCTGCGCTGCTGCATGTATTCGTTTTCAGCGTCGCCACATTGCTCCTATAAGCGCGAGCGCTCGCTCGCTCTCACGCGCACGCGCAAAAACAAATGAATATGGCATTACATATCCTGCAAACGCCCGTCGCAGAGAGGAAACACATCAGAGGTTTTTCAATTCAAACATGTCGCAGAAAGCGTCTACCGGACCGCTCGGCGACATTATGCGAAATTCGCAATTCCTTGCCACTGCAACGGCAGCGGACGACGAAGCGTTTAGGATTACCGATGGTAACCTGGTTGGAAATTACATGATTCGACCGTCTGGTAGCAGACCGGGTGAGTTTACACTTCTGGTTAAGAACGCACCTGGGAGCATCGTCTACTATCATGTGTTTGCCACGCCTGGTGGCAAGGGCAAACTGACACTCAGGCCAGTTGACGGCAGACCAGAAAGAGTATACGACAATTTTAGAGACCTCTTGTTCTCCCTCAGCCTCTCCGAAACGGGTGACTTGATCAAGGCGCGCTTCCTGAAAGCGGCGCTCGCCATGGCATCGGCAAGCGCTGGCCTTATAGAGACAACACACCCGCGCGTCGGCGTGCACACCGATGCGGCACGCTTGGCCGGACCGCAGATCGCACGCGCCTACACGTCGCACGAGCCGCTCACCGACGGCCCGCTCGAGCCGGCGTTGATCGCGGGCCGCGTGTCGGTCTACAAGCAGCACGCGCACGTGTGGACGCAGATGCTCAACGCCGAGCACAAGGACCACGCGCTCGACGTCGACACGCAGACGCGCAAGTCGGCGGCCGCCATCATCGCGGCGCGCGAGCAATGGACGACCGACTGGATCGTGCACTACGCCGACGCCGTCAACGGCGAGAAGTTGACGGCGGCGCTCTGCTTCGGCAAGCACGTGCCGATGCCCAACGACGACGACGCGCCGTTGACGATTCTCAACACCTATGCCAGTTAGCCAGAGCGCACGGGAGTGCGCGAGAAAAATCGCTTCGTCATACACGCCCAATAGAGGCGCAGCGTGCGCGAGAAAAAAAAAACACCAATAAACCATGACCACTGCCGCCACCGCCGCGGCCGCCATTCCAATTGCGCCTACGCTCGAATTAACCCTGGAGATGCTCGAGGCAGCCGACAAGGAGGCCTACCAGGAACTGTGCGAGGCGATGAAACTGGGCGCTGGCGCGCATATTGCGATGGCGATCCGCAAACTCATGATGGCGCTGCGCATGGAAAACTTCCAGCCGTTCGAGCGCTTGTTCAGGAAGATACAGGCGTCGGTGCTTCTCTGCGCACGTAGCATTCCCGCCAACGCACCGGCGCCGGCGACGCTGAGGCGCGGCGCTACGCGCTACGAGGCGCTCTCGAGCACGCTGCAGAAGAAGACCTACATCATCTTCGTCGCCGTCAACAGTTTCCCAATCCACCTGTTCGAGGAGTCGGAGACCTACGAGGAGAATTTCGCCAAGTTGGCCGACACTGGCTTCTATGTTGTTCGATGAGAGCGCGAGAGGAGTAATTAAAAGAAGCAGAAGCACCGCGACGCTCAAATCTCGTTTATTTTCTGCCGCTGCTCGCTTTTGTTTCCTGCGACGACGTCTCTTGTGGTTTTTTTACCATATAGTGTGTTATTCTAGAGCGCTCTGATTTAGGTGGTTGCAACGGTGGTGCTGCATGCGAAGCGGTTGACGCTGACGCCGACGAGAGATCGCAGCGGCAAATGTCACACAACGTGCTGCGCCTGTAACAGCGCGCGCACAGCGGCCCACGACACGTCTTGCCGGTGCAGTTGCGCCGCTGATGGGCGTCGACCATCTCCGGACACGAGAGACACATGCGTATTATTTCGCGCGCGCCGCGCAATTGCGTCGTCGACGTCGTCGTAGTTTTCGCGTGTTTGGAAGTCATTCAGTTCTTTAATTCGTGTGTGGCGAGCGCGCTTGGGTTTTCCGTATTTCTCGGTTTCCTGCCCCGGCACTCATCAATTCCTATTCCAGTAGTATTCGAATGCCCTCTGCAGAGGGTTAACAGACTCGCTCGGCGGCGCCGACGACGACGACGACGATTTAGCGCCAGTGAAAAGTTGCGTCTGCTTGAGCGTGTCGAGCATAGCCAGCCAGCGCTCGCGAAACGTGGCCAGATTCGATATCGGCAGGCCATACATGAGTAGCAGGTGGATGAGTATCGGGATGACGACGATGTGAAACGCAAACTGGCACATCTCCTTGCTCAACGACGTCGTGAGTTGATAGATGCGCCACGCGAGCAGGCCGGCGAGCACGAACACCAACATCATCGCTATGGTGTCCTCGGTTGTCGAGCCAAGCAGCGACGGCGGTGTTGGTGGTGGCGGCGGTGGTGGTGGTGGTGGCGAAGACCAGAATACCATTTGTCCGGTGAGCGGTTTTCGTTTTTGTGCTTTCAGAACGCGCGCGCTCGCACACAGAAAACCTCTCTCTCAACAAATGATTCTACTCGCACTTTTATGCCACGTTGTGGCTGCTGTGCTGCCATCTGTCAATAGGAGTTGGCCGTTTCATCCGCGCACCAACGTCAACTTTAGCGTTATTTTCTCCAACGGTTCGTCGGCGAGAGCGCCTTTTGCGATTGTCGACCATCACAAGCAGCAGCAGCGCGATTACATGTGCAATGTGACGGCAACGCCCGTGCACAGGCTCGGACGACACGTGTTTGTCTTCGATAGACTCGACGTCGACGACAACGAGACGCTGCACGTCTACTGCATCGAACCGCTGCACGGTGCCTTCTCCACGCTCAATACGTCTCTCGTGCCGTGCTACCGCTGCGAGTATCCAGTCAACGGCTACTACAACGGCGAGGCGTTGGATTTCGACATCGAGCGGCACAAGATTGCGCTGCTCACTGGCGCGTGCGCGCTCATTCTGCTCGCGTGCATTTGCTTGAACCGCTCGTGTCATCGACGGCCCAAGGAGCACGTCGAACTCGACGATGGCGAAAACGGTAGTCGTGGTGGCGGCGGCGGCGGCGTTTCCACCATATGAGACGATTTATTAAACGTTGAGCGGCGAGTTGCATTGATCGTAGTTTGAAGACGCTGATTTCTTTGCGCCACCGCCACCAGCGTTTCTATGCCTCGTCTTCCTCTGTCGTAGTTTGTCGTGTATGCCATTGTCATCGCCCGACGCCACGCGTGGCGACGACACAGACGCTTTATCACTCGACGTCGCCTCGTCGCCAGAGAGACACAGTGTCATGGCATCGTTGTCGTCGTCGTCGTCGTCGTCACTGTTCTTGGGCGCTATTTTATCGTAGATGGGCTGTGCTCGGAGGCCCGGCTTCGTAAACGCCACAGGTGTGGCGCGCGCCGCCAACTCGGCACGCCTTTGCAAATCGTCTATCGGAATGAACGCGTATTCGCTGTTCGATATTCGCGATGTTGTTTGCAGCGGCGCCGGCGGTGGTGGTGGTGGTAACAACGGCGCCGGCTTCTCAGCAACAAGTGACACGCGGTCGTAGTTGGCCGACACCGGTAGATGCACGCCGTTATAGTTGCGGTTGTCGCCCGAACCACCACCGGCACCCGTCTGCACATAGTCGTAGTCGGTGCCTCTCATCGACGATGTGACAGTCATAGGCGCCGGCAGTTGCACGTAGGTTCTCACATCGTGCGGTGGTGCGCTCGCGGCAAAGTCGCCCGGTTCTTCGAGTTCATGGCTGCCCGACCAGTTTGCATCATCGCCGCCGCCGTCGTCGTTGTCAGTCTTTACGTTCTCGACGTCAACATGCGCTGATGGCGCGCCGCTCCTGTCGGTATTCGACGCTCTCGATAGCCGCGCCTGTTTGCGATGCCGCACAAAATACACCATCATTAAGGCGCCCATGCAGACGATGCTCGGCGCCAGTAGCGCGAGCGCGGCTATCGAGAGCGTCGAAATTGGTTGCTGCGCGTCGTTTGGTGGCACCTCGCCGAGCGCGTTGCCCGTCGATGTGCTCTTGACAATCGATGCCAACGAGTCGTGCGTTGTCACAGGCGCCAACGAGGGCAGTGTTGTCGGCAGCAGCGGCGACGGCGGTGGCGGCGGCGGCGGCGGCGGCGGCGGCGGCGTCGTCGTCTCTTGTTCTACACTTACAGTAGATGGGGCGACGGGCGCCGCCGCCGAGATGGCGGGTGCACCAGTGACGGCGGGCAGCGTGAAAGTGAGCGTTTGATTGCAAAGCGGCAGTGGGTTGAAGCCGAGCGGGTTGCACACGGTGTTGCCCTTGGGCATGTCGGGTTGGAAGCAGTTGCTCGCGTAGCGCGGAATGAGATTCTGCAGCGCACACGTTTGCAGCACGGGCATGTTCTGCGCGACGAGCGCCACGGCGTCGCCGTAGAGACCGTTGCGCGTCACGTCGAGCACGCGGAGCGCGTGTGCGCCCGCCAGCGCGCCAATGTCGCCGTCGAACAGGTTGTTCGAGACGTTGAAGTAGACGAGCGCCGGCAGCGCGTCGAAGACGGCCGGGAACGTGCCGTAGATCGATTGGCCCGGGAAGTTGAGATGCGTCACTGAGCCGTTGGCGTCGCACGCCACCGCCACGCTCGGCGCGAACGCCAGCGGACACGCGCTCGCGTTGAGCGGAAACGTGAACTGCTCGCCCCACGCCGTCAACATCGCGCTGACAACCGCCATTTGACTGGTGTTGAAGGGCACACTGGCCGACTGCTGCGTTCTGACGCCGGCAATGAGGAGTGCGAAAAATACAATCATCTTGTGTTGTTGCTGTTGTTGGTGGCGCATGCGCGCACAAGAAGCGCTGCTCGGAAACAAAAAAAAGGGCGCCCGCCACTAATTATATGGAGGACGAACGTGAGTATCGACGCGCCAACGCCGAAAGCGAACTACACGAGTTCGCATTCAACTTCCGCGGCACAACGGTGCGCGGCAACGGCCGTGCGTGCGCCAGCAACGCCGAGAAACTCTCGGCCGAGGAGGCCGACGCGCTTGTGTTTGAGGAGATGCTCAACACGACCAACGAAACGTTCTACGGCGGCGGAGTGTCCAACACTGTCGCGGTCGTAGAAGAAAGCACACCAGAAGAGACGGCGATTCGCGAGTTCGAGGCGCGCGAGGTTGCCGAGATGGCGGCGCTCGAGGCCGACACGGCGAGCGCCATCGTCAACGGTTCGAACAAGCCCGTCTGGTATGCCGAGTGCGCGCGACGCGCGCTCGACGCGCTCACGATCGACAACGTCGTCGTGGTCGCCTACGTCGACGAGCCGCTACAGTGCGCCAACATTGTCGCGCGCGCCGCGCACTATGGTCTGAAACTCAACTCGTCGTCCTACGCCGCCATGATTCACCGGCAACTCAACCCACGTGTTGGTGGTCTCTCGTCTAATAGAGCAGAGCCAACAACAACTACAGCGGCAACGGCGACTACACAAACGCCAATCGGAGCACGACAGTCGAATCAGATCAGCGCGACGTCGTTGGTGTTTCCGACGGGCAAGTTGACGACGACGGGCACGCGCAATTTCGCCACGGGCGTCTGGGCGACGCGCTGCTCGGTCGACATCATCCGGCAGACGTGCGACGACAACGGCGTGCCGCTCTACCCCGAGTTGCGCATCCGGCGCATCGGCATCAAGAACGTCGTCGCGAGCACGGTGCTCTTCTTCGAGATCGACATCAAGGCGCTGAGCGCGGCGCACCCGAAATTCATCCACGACATCGAGTCGTTCTGGGTCGGCGTGGTCATTCAACTGAGCGCGATGGGCATCGCCGAATACGAGAACCGCACGGCGACGCTCCTCGTCTACGAGAGCGGCTCGATGGTGTTCACCAGCATGCGCGGCCGCGCCGACGTCGTGCGCGTCTTCCGCTTCATATGGCCGCTGCTGGTGCCGTTTGCCAAACCGGGCACGGCGCGCTGGCAGACACCCCTACTCCTTCAAAACGCCTCGAAAAGCGATGGCACCGCTTCGAAGCAATCAACGCTCACGTCAGACGAGCCGGCAGCAGCAACACCATCTCTACAACCTGCTCAACTATTAATAACGGATGCCGAAACACTCGAGCATTCATCTCTGCTTGTGCAAAATGGCGGTGGCGTCGGCAGCGCTTTGGCGCTTAGGGACGGTGATGCTAGCAGAAACGACGCGCAAATGTCGAAACTACAGCACGCGTCGAACAAGCGCAAGAATCAGAGCGAGGTGGCCGTGGCGCGCAACTATGTGGCGCTCGACACCATGGACGAGCACGTGGCAAAAAAGGTCGCGCTGGAGCACGAGCGCGCCGCCGTGCTCGCGTCGTTGCGCGCGACGAAAACAACGCCTGCGCGTCGCGCGCCCATCATGCACACGAAACTGCTCGACGCCGCCGACGCCATGGAGATGATAAACGAACAGGTCAACGAGCAGTAGCGGTGGCAGCAGCGAAGACGAGAGACCGTGTTCATTAAAATATCGATGCCACCAGCATTAAACCGAGAGAGGCGCCAATGATCGGAAGAGCGCCAAATGCGAGCACCGAGACCGCGTAGGAGGAGAGCACCTGGTCTTGTCTAATACGCGCGCGATTTTCTCCTACGCGCGCGCGCGCTCTCGTGTCGAAACACAAAGACGCACGGTATGCGACTCTTACGACAGAATAAGTAATGATAAACGGCGACGCCAAGCACGCTGCCTCCAAACGCTCCAATGGTGTATTTTAGAAAGTCGCTCATATTTCCGTTTTTGTTAGCCGCGCGACGTTTTACCAGCGCCACATGAGTTTCGATCAATTGGCCTCGAAAAGGCGCTCCACGTCGTCATCTTCGTCTTCGAAGAAACGCTCCGAGCAAACGAGTAGCAGTGTAGAAAGCGGTGAGGCATGTGCACTGAAATTAGAACCCGTCGACGTTGGGCCGGCGCTGCTGCTCGTCGTGCACCTGCCTGGCCTCGGCGCGCTGATTAGTTCTACAACGCTGCCGTATATCTTTCTCGTGGCGGGCGCCACCGAGAATCTCGAGTTGGTTAAATCGCTCACGTTGGGCCTGTGCATATTTGGTATCGTGCTCGCGGTGGTCGTTCTGGCGTTGATCAACAACACGTGGCACGAGAACAAGCGCGTCGCACGCTGCCAGCGCACGACGTTTGGCACCGGCTCGTTTCTGGCTCTCGCGTTCGTGTGCGTCGCGATGGGCGCGTTCAACATTTGGATGATTCCTCTTATCTATATGAAAACACTGTAATGTCCGGTTCATTTCTCTTTCGTATACGATGTTATGTCAGGATCGCGCATGTGTGTCCTATCCAGCGTGAAGCAGCGCCAGATGTTGGTCCCACTGGAAGTGGTGCTGGTGGCGGTAAATCAAAGCCTGGATTGGCAGCAACAAACTGTGTAACAGCAGGGACTATATCATCATAAGAGTGCCGACGATCGAATGAAATGTCTTCTCGTCTCGGACTGAAGAAGAATGTCATCCGCTTCTCATTTTTCAAGAACGGAAAAATAGCCATAAGGGCAGCCAACTTTCTTTGGCGACCTTGTGCATCCGGCGCGAATTCCGCAGACAGTCTATTACTGACAATGGATTCCTCTTCAGACTCTGTGATTCTGAAGATGCCGACGTCGATCACTCTGCGCGTTGCCATCTCGTCGTTGGCGGCGGTGGTGGCGGTGGTTTCTCCTCGTTTGCACTATGGCAAAAAAAAATGCGAAACTGTGCAACAGTTTAATTTTCCTGCACGAGCACAACGTGCACAATGGAGATGACGAAGAGTGCTGCGTTGAGCGAGATGAACGCGTTGTTGGCGAAATGCCAGCCGATCGGGCGAATGAAGAACGCGTAGAAGAACACGACGAGCGTCGTCGCGCGCTTCGACACCCACAGCGAGTAGTCGGCGTCGTGCGAGCCCGCCGACGTCGCGTGCACCAACCAGATCGTCGCCAGGATGATGAGAAACGACCAGCCGTGCAGTTTCCAATGCCCGCTGAGCGCGATGGCGACGCTCACCACGACGAGCGAGCGCCACGTGGATGCGTGCCGCGCCACCGACGCCTCGCTGGCGCCGGCGCCCTCGCGACCCAGCGCGCTATAGTCAATGAGATACCAGCCGACGAAATTGGCCAGCGCGAACACGAGCGGGTCGAGCAGGTGTGCCATTTCGCGCGAGTGCGTCCGCCTGACGTCGGCGACCGTTTTGTAGGTCAGAAAGCACACGGCAGCATAGATGATAAACTCGACCGTCAAGTAGACGAGGAAGCCGCCCACGACGATGGCCTCGTTCCTAAAATAGAGGTAGGCCAACACAGTGCCGAGCGTCAGCGCGAGCATCCACGGATCGAAGCCGGCCTGATCGGGGTGGAATTTGCGAATGCTGCACGCCAGCGCCGCATACCAGCGGCTGTGTCCGGCCTCGTCGGCCGCCGTCACACATTCGTAGAGAGAACGCGGTGCTGCGCCGCCGCCGCCTCCGCCCTTGGTCGACGCGTAAGTTGCCGACGACGGTGGTGTCGTCATTACAACCGGTTCTGTCTCAACGGTGGTGGTCGAAGTGGTTGTGCTCGTCATTTGCCCGCAGCGCGCGTGTATGTATCACACGCATGCTTGGGTGTGAAGAAACGTTTTTTTCGATGATATGTCCGCGCGCGCGCGCGACCCAACAGCAAAAAAACTAAAACGACAAATCCGTCAACCGTTCAATTGGACCTCGAAGTGCCAGAGGAGTATAGGAGTGACATGATCGTGGCCACGTGCTTGATCAACCAGGAAGAGTTTGCCGCGTTCGTCGAGCGCCGCTTCCCGGCCGAGCATAAACTCTACACCGAGTTGGCGCTGCAGATTCAAAACGAGCGCGACGACGCCTACAGACAAGCACTGGTGCACGACTTTTGCCGCGCGTGCTTGATTGTCGTCAATGTGGCGCGCCCGGAATTCCAGAAGGAGCGCAAAGCGCGCGTGTTTTCTGCGATGCGCGAGGGCATAGCGCTGGCGGAGTCAGCCAACGCAGAGGCTGCTGCAGCCGCAGCATCGTCGTCGTCGAGCGATAAAATGAACTAGAACACACGCGTTTCATTCATTTTCCCAGTGCACACAGTAGTTGCACAGCAGTCATTTCGTCGTCGCTCATGTTGTTGTTCTGCTTCTGCTGCCGCACCAAAATTGGCGAAGACGTAGACGACGTCGAAGAGGCGGATGATGTCGTCGGCCTCATTGGAGACTGTTGGCTCTGTTTGCGCGAGCGACGGCGCTGACGCTGTTGCTCGACGCGACGCCGCCTCGTCTCGAGTAGTTTGTTGTGCCACTGCGTCTCGCGCCACGCACGGCAGCGCGCGAGTAGGTCGTCCATCTCGGCCGACGCTAGTTTTGGTAGAGAGAAATTGGCCTCGTTGGCAGCAAATGTGGTGCTTGTGTCGGCGGCGGCGGCCGCGGCGGCGGCGGCGGCCGCGGCATCTGGAGATCTCGAGGTGGTGGTGGCGGCAAGATATTCAAGACAGTATTTTCGTAGCGTCCTCGGCTCGGCCAAGCCAAAGCGAAGGTCTTCTCGGCGGCGCCAGTCTTCTACCAATCGTTTCTCGGAGACGCGTTCGACGCACCGTTTCTTCGCCGCGTGGCCGCCGCCGCCGTCGGAATCGTGATTTTCAACATCCTCGCTGTTGGCAGAGTGCAGCGGCGTTGGCGCACATGAGCCCTCGGCGATCACGGTTTCTTCGTCGCTGCTATACGATAGAATCGAGGAAAAGGATTTGCTTGTCATTGTTGTGCGGGTTGTGTTCAGCGCGTGCGCGGGTTTCTTTTTTCTTCTGCTTCCGCTTTCGTGTCGACGCGCGCGCGCACTTGGAAAAAAAACCGCAACAAAGACTGTCTCGATTTATCGCTCGTTTTGTTTATAAATGTCAACTACCACCATCAACAACAATGGAAATTCGGCTGGTTTCATGCGTGCGAGCAATATTGCTCGCGGAATCAACAGATCGGTGTCGGCGCGATTCATCCAGGTTTGGCTGATTTCGTGTCGACGACGACGCTCGCGTGTTAACGCCGCCGCCGCTGCCATGCTCAGAACGCTCTGGAAGAGCAGCATTCACGTCTACAGCAGGCAATGGCGCATCAAGCGGTATCGGTGTGCGCGTTCTGCGCTCGCGCGTATCCAGACAAGAAATGCAAGCAATGCAAACTCGGCGTCTGCATTGCGTGCTCGAAGCAGCCCGACGTCGGCCAATGCCCGCGCTGCCATCAGTTCTCGTGCTGTTCCGAGTGCCGAACGGCGGTGGTGCCACCGCACGCACACCGCGACACACGCGACGCACTTTTGTGCTGTCGTCAATGCGAGATGCGTGCGCGCATCGCCGCCGCCGTTTCTGCTTCTGCTGCCACCGCGCAGCAGCAGCAGCAGCAGCAGCAGCAGCAGCAGC
>Ga0315288_10002307_pt1 | contig 24682 bp, 29 predicted proteins | sample YL17G11_20_MG_FD_203454 | JGI IMG/M metagenome (GOLD analysis project Ga0315288, IMG submission 203454) | Sediment microbial communities from Yellowstone Lake, YNP, Wyoming, USA - YL17G11_20 | ecosystem: Environmental > Aquatic > Freshwater > Lake > Sediment | place: USA: Wyoming | collected... | reverse complement strand
TACAAGTTGTTCAGGCAATCTTCCACGCCAGTAAATTTTGAAGATTGCGTTCAATGTTGTTATGTAACAGCCTTGTTAAACAAGAAACTGACTGAAAAACTGGAGGCAGTATAAAATGAAGATAAATGTAATAAATATCCAGCAGATGATAAATAACCAGAATGGGTGGGGAGTTGAGTTCTACATGGAAGAAAAAGATGGAAAAATTAGCAAAGAGTCAAAAACCCATAGACATCAAAGAACAACACCAAAAGACAAAGACCTTCTTAAAAAGCTCTCCATTAATGAAGGAGACAAAATCCTGGTTTTCGCAGGATATTACGGCGATTGGGCAGCTGCTCTTGCTGATGCAGGATGTGAAGTTACCTATTCAGATATATCCAAGGAACTAACAGAATATTGCAAGTCAAAATTTAATAATAAAATCAAGAACTATATTGTATCTGACTATTCAAGCATAAATCTGTCTGAAGGGCAGTATGACTTCACATTCTCATTTGAACCGATTTCTGATGGAGCAGGTAGCCTTCTTCTTGGAATTATAAGATCGCTCGTTAACAAAAAGGGAGTAATACTCATTCATTACCCTAGAAAAAATAAGCCAAAAGAAAGCTATTTCTGGATGGAAGATATAGCAAACATGTTCTCGGCAAAATATGATTCAAGAGAAGAGTTTATTGAAGGCATAGAGCAAGATGGAAAAGTGGTTAATAAAAACCATATAATTCGAATAATAACTTCTACAGAAGACAGTAGAAAATATACAGAGCTATTCGTTAAATTGATAAGATTGTTTAATGAAGGAGAAAGATTCTCCTTAGATGAACTATCAAAAGTTGTTAACTCTACTAAAGAAGACATTTTAGAAGTCATTGACATTATGAAAAAATTAGAGGCGATTTCCAAGACAGATAAATTCAGGAAAATAAGCTTCAAGGAGGTAGCCTTAGATTAGTATGACTGGTAAAAAAGGGCTTAATGAATTTCTACAAATATTGGGCGAGGAGATAGACTTTAGAGGTATCTTAATAGAAAAACAAGGCAAGGCACCCCAGAAAATACTAGAGATTGGAGTTGGCAAGGGGATATTATTAGATGATATAACGAAAATTATTGGCTCTCCTACTCCCAAATTATTTGGCTTTCAGCATCCAGATTGGCAGACCAACCTCTGCAATAGAGATATTATGATAATGATGGGAGATATAACCAATTACCAATTACCCAAAAATGAATTTGATTTAGCCTTGAGTCAGCATTCTTTTTATTTCATAGGCAATAAACTCAAAGCATTGGAAAACATTTATTTAAGTTTAAGAGAAAAGGGTAATGCAATTATTCATTTAGATACTAGTTTTGACAGAAGAAATCCTGAGGAGATGCCCCATTTGAAACTTTTATGCGGAGAGCATGAGGTGAATGCTCAGGATTATTTTGCAAATTTCAGAAGAATGCTAACATTGCATCTCTCAAGAAAGATGGATAGAACACATTTTATAGTTCATATGAGAAAAAAATTAGCTCCTCTTGATTTTGGATTGACATACGATAAATCTCTATCGGGAACAGGAAAGACTAATACGCCGATTAGAGAGGGATATCTCTCAGTTTATCAGGGGGTTAAAGCATGATGAGCAACTCTAAGAATACAGGAGTTTTGTTAATATCACCTAAAGTAACCTCCGAATATACAAAGACTTATCCTCCAGAACTCTCGGAGAATCTTGGATTAGGTTATCTGGGAGGTTATCTTGAATTCAAAGGAGTTCCTGTTGAGATTGTTGACTTTAATTCTTCAAATTTGGACTTATCGCAAGTTGTATCAATGAGCCACGACAAAGACTATGTTATCATAGGTATATCTGGCAACAGTCCATTCTACCTCGCTGATGCTATGAAATTTGCAACCAGCCTTAAAAAGCAAGGTGTTCGCTCGCATATAACCCTCGGAGGGCATTGTGCAACATTCCGAGATCAGGAAGTATTAAGCACTTGCCTGGCAGTTGATTCTATAGTAAGGGGTGAAGGAGAATTGACTCTTCATGAATTATATGAAGCGTTAAGAAGTGAGGGCGACCTTGATAATATTGATGGGCTGGCATTCAGGGTTAATGGAGAGGTTAGAAGAACCAAAACCCGTCCTGCAATACAGGAATTAGATACAATCCCTTTCCCAAAAAGATATAATATGAGAGGAGTAACTGAATATAATGATTCTGCCCACATACTTACAAGCAGAGGTTGTCCTGGCAAATGTTCGTTTTGTGTTGTTCCCCTTCACAAAGGATGGAGGGCAAGAAGTGCCTCTAATGTCTTAGAAGAAATAGTCTCACTTATAGAATTAGGAGCAAAAGCTTTTGTTATAGATGATGAAAATTACATAGGGCATTGCAAAGAAGGGCGAGAAAGAGCGATAGAGATAGCAGACAAGATTATAGAAAGAGGGCTTAAAATAAGATATAAGGTATCTCTAAGAGCAGATGATTTAGACCCTGCTCTGTTGGATAAACTTGCAGCATCCGGATTGAGTAAAGTAAATATAGGGATTGAATCATTCAATCAAAGGCAGCTTGACTTTTATAATAAGAATCTATCTCCCGAACAGGTTATTGATGTAATAGAGAGAGTAATTCGTAAAGGATTAGATGCAACTTTTAGTTTTATTATGTTTGACCCTTATGTCACGCCTGAAGAGCTGCAGGTAAATCATGATCACATAAGAAAATATTCATCCCATTTTAACTTTAAGAAAACAAGAACCTATCTCAAACCAGTAAAAGGCTCTGTTGTCTGGAAAACGCTGAAAAGAGATGGGCTCCTTGTGGAGAGCGAAGATTTTAATGATAAATATGCCTTCGTCAACGAAGGTGGGGCAGCCATCTTCAAGTTAATGGAACAATTCAGGGGAGACATGAAAGCGCTGGAAAGAGAATATGAGCAATTCTCGTCAGGTTATTTATTGCTCAAAAGAGATAAAAGTATCTTAGAGTGGGACAAACTTAAGAAAGCAAAGAAAGAAGTCGAGACAAGAATGACTTCCATGTGGCTTGATATATTGCAATTCTCAATTAATCAGGCAGAAACAGGCACCCATTCAGGAAAAGTAGAAATTCCTGCGAACATAACTCATCAAGCAGAAGAAATAAGAAAAATATTTGAAAATGCAGATGTTTTAACAGGAGGCAAATTATAATGGGGTTTAAACTTAACGGAAAAGAAGGAAAAGGCAATATAATAGCATGCCTAGAGTCAAATCTCGGTTATGAATTGCAGGAGATAAAAATCCACTTAACAAAAAGATGCAACTCAAACTGCATAATGTGTGAGGGAGGACAAAATTGCGATCCTGCATTAGAAATCTCTAGAGAGCAGATAAGGAAAATAGAGGAAGAAGCAAAACAGCTTGGCTTGAGGCAAGTTAAATATTTTGGAGGGGAGCCTACTCTTAGAAGAGATTTGGTTGATCTTGTTGATGATTGCAATTCACTCGGGATTTCATCCCATATAACATCAAATGGTTTATTGATTGACCAGGAAAAAGCAAGGCAGCTTGTTGCTGCAGGGCTTAAAGCAATTGTGCTTTCTCTGGATTCTCCTTTCGCAGAAACCCACGATTATATAAGGGGAGTTCCAGAAAGCTATGAAAAGATGATGAAAGCAATCGCGGCGCTGGATGATGAAAGAAGAAAGCAGGGTTCGGGATTGTCTTTGCAGGTGAATTGTGTTGTTATGAAATATAACTGGCAGCATCTTCCAGAGCTTCTGAAGCTTTGCGCGGCAATGAAAGTGGATAAAGTCTCTCTGAATCCTATAACACCAGACTCTCCTGCAAAAGATGGATGTCAGAAAGACTTAACAATACATTTTCCAACAAGAGAAGAAGTTGTCGCATATAACAGGGACATAATTCCACAGATGTTGGCAGATGGTTCTGCAATGAAATTTGGGCTAACAGAACAGCATCTCCAAGTATTCGGGGTAACAGATGAAGAAATAGACTCTGCTATGAGGGGATTAATGGTAGACTCGCTGCTCAGGGGAAACCTCTGCTTCAAGCCATGGTATTTTGCAAATATAAACCAAGATTCCAAACTAATTGCCTGCAACCATGTTAAAGAATGTCCTGAATTCCCCATCGGTGACTTGAAAGAGCATAGCATACTAGAACTATGGAATTCTGAAAAATACAAGGCATTCAGGCAGAAATGCAAGACGCCTCTAGACTCTTTCAAATCTTGTAGCTATTGCTGTTTCCCATATGCTATCCATAATCAAAAATTAAATGAAAAACTAAGGAAAAATGGCAAAGAATAAAGATATAGTACTTATCTCTCCACCCTCAAGGGTAGTTGGAGCTCGCCCATATTATCCAAAATGCTCAGAAGCAATGGGATTAAGTTATCTGGCAACAATTTTGCAAAAAGAAGGATACCACCCCCATATACTGGACATGGAAGTTCATGAACTCTCTGACCAAGATGTTTTGGCAAAAGCAAGGCAGATTAATGAAAGCCCGCTTGTTGTAGGTATAGCTGCGCTGAGCAAAACAACGATTAACCATGCGCTTCAACTCGCTGCTTCAGTAAAAGCAAATCTCCCATATACGCATGTAACCTTCGGAGGCCATCTTGCAACATTTGTTCATGGGGAATTGCTAGGTAGATATCCTTTCATTGATTCTATAGTGCGGGGAGAAGGAGAAATAACTCTCCTGGAGCTTGCAAGGGCGCTTGAGAATGGCAACCCTCTTGAGGCAATTGAAGGTATTAGTTTCCGCAGCAGCGGAAGTATTGTCCATAATAAAAAGAGGGAAGGAATAGATGATTTAGATACTATTCCATTCCCATCAAGATATAATCTTGAAGGTATAAGGGATTCCAATCAAAGAGTCCCTGTTTGTTCAAGCAGGGGCTGTTACGGAGGTTGTGCATTCTGCACGCTTGCATTCTTTACAAAAAAATGGAGGGCAAGAAGTCCAAAGAATGTCGTAGATGAACTTCAAGAGCTTTATGAAAAAGGCGTAAGAAAGATAAGATTTGATGATGAAAATTTCCTTGGTCACACAAAAGAGGGGCGCGAAAGAGCAATAGAAATCGCTGAAGAGATAAAAGCAAGGAAATTTCCAAAACCGCTGCAATACAAAATTCTATGCCGTGTTGATGATGTTGACGAACCTCTTCTTAGAAAAATGAAAGAATCGGGATTGGAAAAAATCAGCGCTGGTATTGAATCATTCAACCAAAGGCAGCTTGATTTCTACCACAAATCAATCAGCCCGGCGCAGATAGATAATGTTATAGGTATTGTCAGAAGATTGGGACTGAGTGCTAACTTTAGCTTTATCATGTTTGACCCTTACGTGACTTTGGATGAAGTCTCGCACAACTTAGAGCAAATGGCAAAAATGCCAGAATATTTTGAGTATAGAAGGCTGATATCAAGGCTTAAGCCAGATATTGGAACCGCTATAACAAAAAGACTTGAAAAAGACGGTTTGCTGGAGAAAAGAGGAGAATTTGAATATGATTTCAGGTTCGTTCATCCAGAATCAGAATCTCTCTGGAGAATGGTTGAAAGAGCTCAAAAGAAGTGTCTTCCCCTAGACGAAAAAGTGGCGGAAGTTAAGGATGAGAGAATAGCATTTGTCTTAGAGAATCGTAAAAAAGGGATAAAAGATCCTAAAGAAAAACAAATGTTAGAAAAAATAGAACGCGCAGAAAAGATTATGTACTCTGGATGGGTGGAGATATTAAGAGAAGGGATTGGGCTTGCAAGAGAACATAAAGAGCCAAGTGAAAAAGAGTTCCCTGACAGAATTGAAGAATATTTCAGAAGAGCTTCAGGCTGTCTTGACGAGGCAAGAGCAATCTTGAGAGAAGCATGAAAATAGCAATATTGGCTAAAAATCCTTATTATTTTAAGGGTGAAAAGATAACTCCTTACTTAGCAGGGCATAGCATAGGTTTTGTAGCACCATTCATTGAATATCTTATAAAAAGAGGGCATAAGGTAAGCATAATCTCCCCAAAAGAATACAAGTCCGAAGAGGAGATAGAATCTAAATTCTTCAATAAGCCTCCGAAATCAAAGAATTTTTTTAATTTTTTTGTTGAAGAAGCAAAATTCCCAAAAGTCCCTTTCAATTTCGGCGATTTGATGTTTCAAAATGCAATAATCAAAGCAAAAAAGACAATGGGTGGACTTGACATAGTCTTAGTAGTTTATATCTTCCCCTGGATAGTTGCAGTAAATTATCTAAAAAAAGACATTGGCTTCAAGACAGTCGCTTTCCTTAGAGGCAGCGATGTATTCTCGGGTTGTTTTAGAGATTCAGACTATAAGAAATTAGTGTCTGACAAAGAAACATGGGATGAAATAGTGAATGTCATGGTGTCTTCGTTGAATAAATCAGACTTGGTTTACAGCGTCTCAAATATGCTCAAGAGATTTGCTGGCAGGCAGGGCATAAAAGTGGATAAAATATGCCCAACACCGCCATTTCCAAACAGTCAAGGTATAAAAGAAGTAAAAAGAACAAAAGAGCAATCAAAAAAGGCGTTTCTCAGGAACAAATTCATAAGAAAACAGTTCGGCAAGATAAACAAGGACACCAAGTGGATTGCCTACCTGGGCAGGCTTCATTCTGAGAAACAAGTCTCTTTAGTAGTAGATGCGTTTAATCTCTCAAAAAACCATAAAGGAATAAGTCTAATAATAGCAGGCACAGGACTTGAAAAAAAGAATCTCCAAGAGAGAAAAGCAAAGATGGGATTGAAAAATATGCACATTGGATTTGTGCCACCAAAATTAGTTCCGCTGTTCTGCAAGTCTATAGACATAATGATTCATCCTGCAACTCCTCAGTCATTTATGGATGCAAGACCTAGTTCATGTATGAATGCTGCTTTCATGGGCGTGCCAGTGATATTCCCGTACAAAGAAGGCATAGAAGGCACAGGATTAAGTGAGAGTGTAAGCTCGGCAAACAAAAAATTTCTTGCGGTAAATCCAAATTTAAGCAGCAGCAAGCTCTCTAAAGAAGTAGCAAAAAAGATAGATTTATTGTTCTCAAACAAAAAATTATACAACAAAATAAGCGCCGCGAACTCAAGATTTGCTGCAAGATTTGAAGCTTATAAGCTCTTCAAAAATGTAGAAAAGGAGTTAAGAAAATGTTTAAGGTAGTAATCTATTCTCATGACACATTTGGAGTAGGGCACCTTAGCAGAGCAATTAAGCTGTCTCAAGCCATAATGCAAAAGAAGAAAGATGCAGCAATAATAATTGTAACTGGCACAGCTGTTCCAAATCTTATAGATCTGCCTGCAGGAGTTGAACTAATTAAGCTCCCTTCTTTAAAGAGTATAAGAGGCGAAACAATTACCTACGAATCATTTAATACAAAAATAAATCCTGAAGAGATATTAAAGATGAGAGAATCCATCTTGCTTGATATAATCAAGAACTTTAAGCCAGACCTTCTTCTCGTTGATTTCTCTCCAAAAGGAGTAAAAAATGAGCTTGTCAAGTCTCTTGAATATATTGGGAAAAAATTAAAGACTAAAAAATATATTACATTTAGAGATATAATTGATGACCCAAATGAAGTTATAGCTAAATGGGAGAGAAGAAACTATGAATCAATTTTTGAGAGATACTATGATAAGATTCTCATTTTTGGAGACAAGAACATAAATGACTTCACGAAAGAGTATAAACTAAGTGACAAAATTTCCAAAAAACTTCATTATCTAGGATATCTTGTAACAGAGACTAAGCCAAAAGTTGCAGATAAGTCAGATAAGATTCTTGTTACAGTTGGTGGCGGAAGAGATGGTTGCGAGATTATTAATAAATTCCTAGAAAACTTCGTAAAACTCGGTGAGTTCTCAAGATTCACCGTAGAAGTAATATGCGGGCCATTATCTGAGAAGAAATTTTACGAGAACCTCATCACCAAATACTCAAAATTTCCAAAAATAAAAATTATCTGGAATGTCAAAAACCTTAGCGAAAGGATGCCAAATTATGACTTGATAGTTTCAATGGGAGGCTACAACTCATTCTGTGAGATTCTTAGTGCAAAAGTTCCTGCATTGATAATTCCAAGAGAAACTTTTGAGAAAGAGCAGCTCATAAGAGCAAAGATATTCCAAAAGTTGGGGATAATCAATTATATAAGCCTTAGTGAGATAACTCCAGAAGCACTTGAAAAAAAATTAAATGAGACTCTCGCCCTAAGCAGAACCATAGAACAAAATATTTCTAAGTTAAACATTCAAGGTCTGGAAAATTTTAAGAATGTTCTTTAACACTGATTAACATGGGACAACATCAAACTGCAATAGGGCTTAAAAGCATTGAAGGCTTAAATTGGAAGGGAAAAAGAGTTCTGGATATAGGTTGCGGGAACGGAGAATTAAGCCGAGAAATAATTAATATAACAAAAGCAACAGAATTAGTAGGAATAGACTTAGATTCAAATGAAATCGAAAAAGCTAGATCTATAAAAGACGTGAGATTATCTTTTCTAGTTGCTGATGCTTCAACCCTTCCATTTGAAGATGAAAGTTTTGATATTATTTTTTGCAATATTGCCTTCCAGCAGTTTTCAGATAAAGAGAAATCTCTAAAGGAGATGTGCCGGATTTTAAGAATCAATGGAGAGGCAGTTATCAATTTTATAGAGGAAAAAAGTGAAGTTCTAAATGAGGTTGTTAAAATAATGAGAGAAGTGTTTAATATAGATTTGGATAAAAAAGGAAGTAAAATCTTAAGGCAGGAGTTTAATAAAATAGCTAAACAAAGCGGGTTTAAGATAATTAAATCGCAGTCAAAGTTGGACACTTTCTTCTTCAGAGATATGGATATTTTTTTATCAGGATATAAGCCCACCATAGAAGCAAAGACTAAAAGGCTAAGCCCGGAACAAAAAGAAATTTTTATGCAGAAGCTTAATGATGCATTTCTTTCTAAACAAACAAAAGAAGGAATTCCAGATTCCTGGCATATTGTAGTAGCTAGGCTTGTAAAATTAAAAAAATAAAACATCTGCGCAGGACCGAACTGCGGACTACGACTGCTCAGTGTAAACGGTTTGTTTTAGCCCTAGACTATTGGACCTATGCAATCACTTTGTCTTAACCCACTCAATCTCTTTTCTAATCCCCTTTTCTATTGGCATTTTCGGCTGCCATTTAAGCAGTTTTTTAGCTTTGCTTATATTTGCAAAGGTTATAGAAACATCACCTTTTTGCAAAGGCTTGAACTCCCGCTTTATCTTTTTACCTATGCCTTTCTCTATAATGTCTATGAGCATGCTTAATTTTACAGGATTGTTATTTCCTAAATTAATAATCTCATAATCAAATTCTTTCTCCAGGGCTTTTAATATTCCTTCAGCTATGTCCTCAACATAAGTATAATCTCTCATAGTGCTGCCATCTCCATATAATTGTATCGGTTTGTCTTCCAAAGCCAGCTTGATGAATTTCATAATTGCCAAATCAGGCCTCTGTCTCGGCCCATAAACAGTAAATAATCTCAGGCAAGTTACTTTAATTCCGTAAAGATGATGGTAGCAATAACAAAGTTCTTCGCATGCTTTTTTGCTGGATGCATAAGGAGATATTGGCTTATCAACATTATCCTCTTCTGAGAAAGGCCCTTTTTCTCTCTCGCCATATATGCTACTGCTAGATCCAAAAATTAGATGTTTCACGCCAAATTTTTTCATTGTTTCAAGTAGATTTAAGGTGCCAATAACATTTATTTCAAAATATAATTCAGGCTTGTCTAAACTAGCAGATATTCCAGCCATTGCTCCAAGATGGATTATTTTGTCAATCTCATTTTCTCTGAAGATTTTGTCGAGAATTTCTTTATTTCTTAAATCTGCTCTATACAGTTTAAAATTCTCATTTTTCAGGCATTCTTCTATATTTTTTTCTTTCTGTTCAGGGTTATAAAAATCATTAAAATTATCCAAACATACAACCTCATAATCTTTCTTTAGCAATAACTCGCATGTATAACTTCCAATAAATCCTGCTCCGCCAGTTACTAATACTTTCATAATCTTTTCTAAATTCGCCTCTTTTTAAGCCTTATCTTTGCGTAATAAGAATAAGTAGGGATTTCGGCAGCGAGCGAGTGAAGAGGAGAAAGGGTTAAATAATTCTAATACTATTAATTATAATGACTTGGAAAGGTGTTATTCTTGAAGAAAGCCTGGAAGATAAATCCTTAATTAAGCTAGCAAAAATTATTAGCACAGACATAGAAAATCTTGAGGGAGAAGAGAGAATCATGACATTTCATAAAATAGAAGTTAGTGATAATAATAAAGAAAAGTTTATCGGGCAGGCAATCAAAACAATAAAGCAGGGATTCTATATTCACATTGTAAAAGATAAAGTTATGTATGTTATTTTCAAGAATCATATGTTCAAGTTCAGCAAGGGATATCCTGAATTAGAAACTGCGAGAAAATATGGCAAGAGCATTGGAATTCCAGCAGAACAGATGCCCTTTGAGCATCTAATTGAGCATCCGTGGGATTAATGTGTTTTGAGGAGCAGGGGTTTCGTGTGGTTTCGGCAGCGAGCGAAAGGGTTAAATAATTCCAGAAATCACTAATTTTATGGACAGAAACAATTTGCCTTACAGGCGAAACTGCGAAGGTTATCTTTTATGCAAAGATGGAAATGTGATTGTAAGGGATACTGGAAAAGATTATTTGGAATTTCCTGGTGGCGGAGTTGATGAAAACGAGGATCCTGCCAAGGCTCTTGAAAGAGAAGCTTATGAAGAAGCGGGCGTAATTCTTGATGGCACGTTAAAAAAAGTGAATGTCCTGCATTTTATCTGGGGTTCAACCTGGGCAAAATCTGAGAAACAAAAGCAAAGATATCGGCAGTTTAAGGGTGAGGAAATGCATTTTTACACTGGAAATGTCAAAGAATTGGTGCAGGCAAAGGGCGATGGCAAGGAAGAGGGCTGGAAAGGTGAAGTATCGATGTTAATAGAAGATGCAATAAATAAACTAGAGTCTTTCAAGCCATTTACAGAAGATGTCCGCGAATACAGGAAAATTCAGCTTGAGATTTTAAAGGTTTTAGTCAGAGGGCAAGCGTCTTCGTGGGGTTTCGGGGCAGCGAGCGAGTGAAAAAGAATTAAAATAAAATTCGCCAGAGACTTACAATTATAAAAGATAAGCTTAAAACAATCCACATTACAGAGAAAGATATCCTATAAAATTTCAACCATCCTGGTTTCTTTATATAACTTAGCCAGAACATCTTTTTTCCCCATGAGACATAAAGTTTCATATGGAAGTTTATTATCCATTTAGAAAAGGTTAGCATTAAAATTCCAAGAACTAAGAGGAATATGTCATAGCTTTCCATAGATAATACAGTCTCAATGGGTTTTAATATTTTTGCCAGGTTATTTTTGAAAGGCAATTGGGGTTTCGGCAGCGAGCGGGGAGAGAGAAAGGGTTAATCTATTGTAGAATCTATTCTAAATAACTATTTCTATAATTAATCCACTAATGTTCCCTGCAGCCATAATCTACCTGAAACATAATCTCCCTTCTTTATCTTATCCTTAATTCCGTCTGAAGAACATCTTATCCAAATCGAAAATACCAATTCTTTTTCAGCATTGATTACCTTAACAAAGAATGAATTGCCATCTACCTTATCAGTTTTAATATCTAGTACTTCACCTCTGAAAAAATAATCATCGGGAAAAGCATTTTCTTCTTTAAAATCGACAGGTATCAAACAACACATTTTATCTGTCTTAATCTTGCCGTATTTAGAATCAAATTCCTCGCCTTTTGATTTAGATATCGAATATGCAATCCCAGAAAAACTTATATCTAATTGTTTTGAATTTTTGTATCTGTCTTTATTTTTATAATAATCCACTGCAAAGAATTCTAATGTCGCCGGTCCAGCATGGATATTTACCCATCCTTCTAGTTCATTTTGCCACTCATTAACTTTTGGGTTTTTACAATCTTTTAGTTTTACAAAGTTTCTGTTTATTGGATAAGCAGTATAAATTGTTCCATTTACAATCAAAACCTTTACCAATAGGCTCTCATCAATTATCTTTGAATCAACAATTAGTTTTGCATTTTTAAAATCTGGTAAATTAACAAGCAACTCTTCCGATTTGTCGGGTTTATTTACAGAAAGCTTAACCATCATTTGTGCAAGACCCTCCTCTGGAAAGCAAGCGCTAAAATGGCTGCCATGACTCCCGCTTGGCTTCTTTTTTTTCCAAAACCCAAACATGCTAATTACGGATTGATGTGGATATATAAATATTTGTTCGCTTCAAGGAGCAAGAGCAGGTCAAAAATCGCGGGTGAATTGCTCTCGTCAGTTTAAGGGTTTTGACGGGGGCGAGCGGGGAAAAAGGGTTAACGACTACTTATTATTAATTATTCCATTTAATTTGTCAATTTCCTCTTTTCTCCATGCAACCATTTTCAAGAATTGTTCTTTGTTCAGCCATTTATAGTCTAGGTGCTCCCATCTGCTTATTTTTACAGGGGCTTCTTTGACTTTGACAAGAAAAGCTTGTTCATGATGCATCTTTCCAGAATCTTTTGGCCATTCATAATCACAGGAATAATCTGCTAATTTAATCTTTAATATCTCCAGTCCGGTTTCTTCGCTAATTTCTCTTCTTACCGCATCTTCCGTGCTTTCATTGGCTTCCACACTTCCGGTTACAACAAACCAGATGTCTTGTTTAGTAGTCTTGGGATTAGTTCTAAGCAGCAAGAAATTACCTTTCTCAGAATAAATTATTGCCATTATCTTCTGATTTATCTTCATATGGGAGTAAAATGAAGGCATTATTTAAAATTATAGCAGTAGAAAGAGCAAGAGGGGGCAGGGGTGAATTGCTCTAGTCAGTTTAAGGGTTGCGGATGGGGGCGAGCGATAATCAAGAAAATGTTAAAAAATTGGCGGGTAATGTTTTGAAAGAAGAGTTTTCTTAATAAACGTCTATTCTAAACAGGATATAATGTATAAATACATATTTGTATAGATACATACGGATAAATAGAAAGTAGAAAGATTTAAATAGTTATACTATGTTTAATAATCATGGCAGATAAGGAAATAGAAAGTATTCGAAGAGAATTAGAAGACGTAAAAGCACTTTTAATAGTGTTTTTACAAAATCTAAAGGTAGACAATCAAAAAATAGCAGATGCTATAGGCATGTCTTCGGGAAGAATTAGTCAGTTAATAAATAAAAATAAATATACTAGAAAATGACTGAGAAATTTGAGAAAGAAGTTATAGAAAAATTAGACATAATGATAAAATTATTTTCCCAGAGTAGCCTTGATCCAGATGCCCCGCAAACAGAAGCGATACAGCGATTAAGTAAAATTGGATTAAAACCTAGCCAGATAGCTGAGGTGCTGAATACAACAGGCAATTATGTAAATGTCATTCTTTCCAAAAATAGAAAGGAGGCAAGTAAAAATGGATGATAAACAATTTAAAATAATCTGTGAAAAATTGGAGAAATTAACAGGCATGGTTGCAGTTCAAGGCATAGCCGATAAGAATGACAAAATTACTGCTTTAAAGAAAATTGGATTTAATTCTGACGAAATAAGCCCCCTTGTCGGAGTTAAAAATATAAGGGATACAAAAGGATGGAAAAGAAAATGAAAGATAATACAGAAAAACTTTTAACAAAATTAAATGACAAGATGCAAGCCATTGAAAACTTGTTAATTTTACAACTGATTCAGAATGGTGTGACTAGTGAACAAATAAGTATTGCTTTGAAAGTAAAGAGCATTAATCCTAGCAATATAAGCGATTCACTTTCGGTTATTAAGCTTAAAAAAAAGGAGGTCAAAAATGGATGAGAAAAAACTCTTTAAGGAACTTGAGAATTTAAAAAAACTCCTGATGCTTTCTTCGCTTAAGTCCGGAGCATCTGCGAATGAGATAAGGAACACTCTTAAGATTAATGGAAAAGTTTTCAAAAAGTTATTGCCTATAAAGAAATTAAAGAAAAAGGGAAATTAACTATGTCAAAAGTAGTATCTGATGTTGGTGCTAATAGAAATGACAAAATTGCGAATGCCGCAGAGGTATTAAGCAGATCTTCAGACCGAAGAAAGGTTTTTTTAGCGGTTTACAGTGGCGGTAAAATTAAGAAAATAAGTAGGATCCAAATCAAGGCGGGATTTAAAAATAGAACAAGGGTGTTTCAGGAATGTCAAAAATTATACAGCGAAGATATTATTGATAAATATAAAGTAAAAATTGATGGCGAACTCGCATATCAAAAAATAGATTTTTATAATCGCAACCGCGATAAAATTCTAAGCTTGGCAACAAGTAGCAAGAAGTTAAGAGCATTTCCTACCAAAATAAATTCCGTTACATCAAATTCTTCAGTTATTCGGGTCGCATTCCCAAAGGACAGAGTTAATATAAAATCAGTTTCGATTGATGACATAGACTCTTTTTCAAAAGTCAGAAGCGTGAAAACTATTTCTGTATTGAACGAACCAGTTTATGAAAAAGAAGTTAAGAATATTTTAAAAAAGGCTCTTGGCGAAATAGGAAAGTTTACTGATTGGGGCGGTGAAAAGAATGATTTATTTACTACTCGCTTGGTTTATAAAGGAAAGAGATATCGTGCTGCTTTCGGACTTAAGGGTAAAGGCACTAAAGGGATTCTTACTCCTAAAAAAATGGGTAAACATGGCGATCAAATTCAGAGACTTTTTAGTAGCCCTGCAGATTTTTTTGTAGTGCAGTATGTAGGAGAAATTGATCAGAATATTATCGAACAAATGGAGTTATTTTCTATTGCAAAGTCTGTATCTGAGAATAGAAAAATCTTTTTTGGGATTATTGATGGTAGGGATACACAAAGACTAATCAAAGCTTATAAAAGTTAGTTCTTTTATCATTTTCCCTTAACGATTATCTCGCCTTTCAAGTTTCTATAATAGACTAATTCTGCTCCGCTTAAACAAATATGGGCATGAACATTTGTACCATCTCGAGGGCCAATATAAAGATTTACAATTGCTCCAGATGCAGTTGACTTTATCCATTCGGAGTCTGTTCTAAATTCTTCTTTTTTATCCATAAAATATTAAGAGCCTGGAAGTTTATAAAGTTCTGGGGACATTACTTCTTCTGTAGTTTTATCTCTCCTTATCCTCTCACGACAAATTATTAAAAGTATATTGCCTACTAAGGCATATGAAAATCCTCGATATCCCAAAGGAAGATCGCCCAAGAGAGCGTTTCCTCAAGCACGGCCCTGAAGCTCTGAGCAATGCAGAGCTCTTTGCAATATTGCTTAGAACAGGCACAAGGGGCAAGAAAGGACAGCCAGGAGAGAATGTAATCGAGATGTCCAATCGCCTAATTAGCGAGTATGGACTAGACAAGCTTCTTGAGTGCTCATTGAAAGAATTGCAAGAGATTAATGGAATTGGGCCAAGCAAGGCAATGCAGATTTTAACAATAGCAGAGCTTCAAAAGAGAATAAATCAAGCAAAGAAGCCAGTAAAGAAAATCTCATGCGCAGAAGATGTTTTTAACTACTTCCATGAAAGACTCAAAGACAAAAAAGAAGAGCATTTCTATGTCCTAATGCTAAACTCTCAAAACTACATAATTGGAGAACAATTAATAACAAAAGGCATTCTTGATGCCTCAATAGTTCATCCCAGAGAAGTCTTCAAGCCAGCAATAAAGAACTCAGCAAGCAAAATTATCTTGGTGCATAATCATCCGAGCGGGAATCCAGAGCCGAGTGGAGAGGATATAGAGATAACTGAGAAAATAGAAAAGGCAGGAGAGGAGTTAGGGATTAAGGTGCTGGATCAAATTATAATCGGGAGAGAGAAGAGTTATAGCTGGCGAGAGAAAAACTAGAAATAATTTACTCTAATAATTGCTGCCAAAATCAAAGATACAAAAAAAGTAAGAATGTTTTTAATCATAAAGTTATCAAATTGACTTTTAGATAAATTTTTAGAAGACCAAGAAACATTTTTAATAATCTTCCAATAAATACCTAATGAAGCCACAAATACTAAAACAGCTATAATAAAATATAAAACAGTTATTGGCAATAATACACTCGAAGAAGCAGTTTTTAAGATGAGTGGCATAATCTCTTCTAAAAATATAGATTCTGCAGTTGGAAAAGATAAAATCGCCCCAAATGTCGCTGCGATAATTAGTGTTTGAGTTTGATTCATAAGGCTCATTTAAACAATTAAACTAACTTTTCAAGCTCCTCAAAACCTTCTAAGAGTTCTTTAACTTCCGTTTTAGCATCCTTAATTATCTCTTTACTTTCTCTATAAACCGTCTCTTCATGCTTCTCTTTTCTGTACTTATTAATCGATAAATCCCATTCATTAGCTTTTATTTCATCAATAGGAACTAGAAAATCTTTCTTAGATCTATCTTTGTTATTTTCTTTGTTTCTTTTTTCAAATCTCTCTAAAATATCAGGGATGTCATTTTCTTTAATTTCAGTCCTTTTATCATCCAAACTAAATCCATCTGCTTCCATATCATAAAACCAGACCTTTTCCGTAGGCTCGCCCTTTGTAAAGAACAAAACAGCTGTAGAAACTCCTGCATAAGGTTTGAATATCCCAGAAGGCATAGAGATTATTGCATCAAGCCTACACTTTTCCAACAAAAGCTTTCTTATTGATTTGTGAGCATTTGAATTGCCAAATAAAACTCCATCTGGAACTATAACTGCACATCTTCCTCCAATTGAAAGGCAGTTATACATTAGTTCTAAGAATAAAAGTTCTGTTTTGCTTGTGCTTATTGTAAGCTCGTCTGATTTTTCACTTTCATTAATAGATCCTTTAAATGGAGGATTTGCCAAAATAACGTCATAAACACCCTTTTCATTATACCTTTTTGATAAAGTATCTTCTCCGACTATATTTGGATTAGTTATTCCGTGCATCATTAAGTTCATAACAGCAATTCTAACCATTGTTCTATCAATGTCATAGCCATAAAGAGACTCTTCATCTAATATCTTCTTTTGCTGTGGAGTTAGAGTGCTTACTCCTGCCTTTTGATTAGTCTTTAGAATATGTTCATAAGCATTCACTAAAAAACCAGCTGTTCCACAAGCAGGGTCTAATATTCTATCTCCTAGTTCGGGTTTTGCAAGCTCCACCATCATCTTAATAATGTGTCTTGGAGTTCTGAATTGTCCATTTTTGCCTGCTGTTGTTAATTCAGACAAAAGGTATTCGTAAATATCTCCCTGGGCATCTTGGTTTTGTTCTTTTATATGTAAGTCATTGATTATACTGACTGCTTCAATCAGCAAAGACGCAGTCGGCAATGAGAAAGTTGCGTCTTTCATATAGTTGTTATAATGCGAGTTTTCTCCTCCCAATTCCCTCATAAATTTGAATACTACATCTCTAACATGAGCAAGTATTCTATCAGAAGAATACTCGCTCCAAACAGACCACTTGCAGTTTTCATGCCCTATAAAGATAGATTTAAATTTGATATTCTTAAGAGTCGCCTTTTGCTCATCAAGAACATCTTTATCTTCAAGTTTCTTCATAAAAATAAGATAAGATATCTGCTCAATAGCCTGAAGTGGGTTGCTAATCCCGCCGCTCCAGAATTTATCCCATAACCTTCTTATCTTTGATTTTAGTTCTGCGTGTAACATATTTATTGTTGTGAAGCCTCCTTTTTATTTTTATCTTCCTCTTCTCTTTCTAAGTCCTTAAAATTTTCAATTATTTTTTGGCAATCGTCTATTATCTGTTTATAAGTCTTTATTTGTATTCCATGTAAGTATTGATTAAAAATATCAATAAATGGTTCTTCTGCTCGTCTACCTATTATTAATAACCCATTTTGAATTTGATAAGGTTTTTTAGTAGATTCAAGATAATGTATTAATTGAGATAAGGCTTTTCCAATCTCGCTTCTAATTGCTTCTTTATTTCTATACTTAGTTGTCAATATTTTTTCAGGAAGCTTTAATTCAATAAGAACATTTTTAATTTTACCTAACCGATTTTTTGATATCCACAAATCAACATTGCCTACGTCTGTATGATATTCTTGAGCTTTTTCAAATTGGTTGCTGTTATACTTAAAGTCAATTATCCATAATCTCTTAAATAGTTCAGCCCTAATTTGTGTTTCACTTATAGAAGCGTTATTAACCATTCCCCCAAAATCAGATAATTCTTTTTCATAGTATTCTGCCTTTGAGATAATTTTTCTTTCTTTAATAAATTCTAATCTGTTAATATTTTCAGATATCTTTTCAGGAGACTCTTCAGATAATGCTTTTAAAACATCTTCCGTTGAAATTCCCGTTTTCTTTATAGCAGTTGGTTTACTATCTATCCAATTATTAATAATCTCTTCTTCTTCAGCAGTTAATTTTTGAAATAGAAATAATTTTATTTTCTTGAATCTATCTCCAAAAGTTTCAATAAATTTTTTATATCTGTTGACATTGATTATCAAAACCTTTTTGCCTTCGATTTCATAAGTTTCAAGATTTCTGTCAAGATTTACGGATAAAACAATAAAATCGAATTCGTCAGATATTAGATTAAAAAGAGCGGTATGGGATTTAATTAAGCTTGGCCCGGTTTTTTCTGGCTCAAAATCACATAAAACTGCCCCAAAAGTTTGCGAAGATACCCAATAAGGTTCGGCTGAAAACCCAAGTTGTAAAGCAATTCTTTTCTTTATAGTTTTTAAATAATTTTTGCACCTTTCTTTAAGATATTTTAATCTAGTTGCGTTAGAATAACTTTCTAAGTCAGATTTGTGTATCAAACTAAAATAATACGTCATTTTTTAACCTCCATTAAAATATCCCCCTCACAAATTCCAGAGGTTGTTTTTGCAATTATCCTAATTTTATAGATGCCTTCTTTATCTGGAGATCTGCACCCATAAGCAATCTTAACGCTTGATTGAGATGCTGGAAACTTTTCTAGTTCTTTAGGGACCGAAATTTCTTTTATTATAGGCTGGTTAATTACTTGATTTTCATCATTTTGATTAGATTTTATCTCTGGTGGAGCCCAATAGCAATAATTATCAAACCCCTCAATTAAAATCTCTTTGTCTCTTAGATTAATAAATAAAAAGGGTAGTTTAAAATCTGTTGAAATATTCCATGGAAATTTTTCTTCTGAAAAATCAATTCTGCATGGTGGTCCTTGCATTTTATTATTAACCCAATTGTTTATCCCAGCATTAATAAAAGCACTTATAATCAAAAAAAAGAATCCAAAAAGTAAAAAGAGTAACCAAGTTTTTTTCAGCTCCTCTCTTGTTTCCTGCCAGTTCATCTCACCAACTCCCCTCTAAACGCCTTCTGCATTAAAGAATTAAACAACTCCTCAGAGTTTGTTTTAGTTTTCTTAATATTTTCTTTCATTTTTTCAACTTGCTCAACTATCTTAGCGAATTTTTGCTGAAGAGGAAGAGGCGGAAGCAGAACTTCTAGATTTCTTATAAAACTCATTGGCGGGAAATTACTAATTCCAGAGCCATGAGAAACATTAAATAGATGATTTTGAATTTGTTCATTTTCAAATAAAAATTTAAAATACGAATTTGCTATTTTTGTGTTGTCCAATGTTATTTTAAGAAGAGCTTGATTTATAACTCCTTGAGGAGACCCTTCAGGAATGAGAGCTATCTTCCCCATAGTTCCAGAACAACTGATAATGAAATCTCCTGGTTTAACTGAAAAATCAATCATCTCTTTGTATTTTTGTGAGGTTATATAATATTCTCCCCGTTTCATGTTTTTATAAATAGCATTTTGTTGCTCGTATACTTTAAAACCTTCTTTAACAAAAATATCTTTCTTTAATGATCCTCCGAAAGGGCCCCTTTTCAATGAATTTTTTTCGGGAGAAACAACATTCTCTAGTTTTTCAATTGGAAACCCCTTATTATAAAACATCTCATTAAAAACACTCTTCAAGTATTCATCTAGCAATTCTTCCGCATTCTTGCCTCTTTCTTTCAGCTTTTCTGCTTTTTCTAAGATTCTAACGATTCTTTCTTGTTCTTTTAGGTCTGGTTTGTTGTTGGAGAAGGGGAGTGGGATTTTTATCCTTGAAATAAAAGAGTTATTAATTCCGCTTTGTGTAGAACCTGTACTAAGTTTATCTTTTTCTTCGTTAAATCTTCTAGTCAAAAAGAATAATTTAACATAATCTGATGAGACATCTTCCCAAAATTTAACTCCTGCAAAACCAGTTGATAAAATATATTTATCAATATCTTCCTTATTTTTGTTTGAAAAAGAGTAAACTTTAACTGTAGATTTCATTTTTGCAAACCAAGTAGAATTTAAGACAGGTTGCATATTGGCTCTCGAAGGCCTGTCTTGATATGTTATTTTACACTCAACCTTTTCTATTTTAGTGCCTTGAACCGACTCGGTTGAAAGATAATCCTTTTCTTTAGCAAATTCTCTAATTCCGCTTGAAATTATTTCAAAATAGTCTTTACTCCCAAGTTCAACTTCTCGCCATTCAATTTTATTCATTTGTGTTTGTTGTTTCATCTTCATTTTTAAGTGCTTCTATTTTTTTAAAGATATAATCATTAATCAGTATATTTGGATTTTGGAAAAATCTTGATTTCTTGATGGTATTCTCATATAACAAAATTCCTAAAACCTCATTATTTTGGGTTTCTTGAAAAACACTTTCTACTATTTCTTTTAATTCTTTTCCGTTTTCTTCCCACCAGATATCTGCATCGGAACTATAATGCATAAATGCAAAATCTTCAAATCTAATTGCAATAACGGGATTTTTCTTTCCACTCAATTGTCCATGGATAATCTTATCTTTAATTCTTCTTTTCAATTGGTTTATTAGGGATTTTTTTCTTAAATCTTCTGACCTCGAGGGATGCAAGCACTGGGAATGAATCTCAACCGTACCAAATTTTGCAGAACCAATTATGAAGCTTACTATTGAACCTTCAGCAATATCTTTTATTTTAATAAGTTTTAAATAAGAAATGCCATTCGAGCTAGATAATAATTTTTTCATTCTCTGCCCAAACTCTCGGTAATAGTCAAATAGGTCTTTAATATCATAAAGGGATTGATTTGGATTGCCAAGGTTTTTCTCGATAATGCACAACCCATCCATATTAACCAAAATTACTTCTTTTAACTTTTCATAGTCTTTCATAATCTGGTTTTTTATCTCGGCGGCATTATTCTCTCCATCCTTAAGAAGTCGGTCAGTTGTCACTTCTATTTGAAGATATGTTTTCTTAGGTATTGCAATAAATATTTCCTTAGAAGCAGCATTAAATGCGTCTTCTGTAATCTGCTGTATTTGACTCTTACTTAGAGAAGTAACTTCAATATTAAACTCTTCTCCGTCTATCTTAACATTAAAATCATGATTGCCCATTTTGGCATTTTCATAAGATATCTCTGATATTTTTTGGTTGTCTTTTAATTCGGTAAGAAATTCCAGTTCATTCATTAATTCAAAATTTTCTTTTTCAAATATATTTAATCTTTTTATAAGATTATTTTTCTTTTCTTTAGAAAGATTGGACATTAGATTTTCTATGAGCCCATCTAATCTCTTAAGAAACCCATCGTATCTCGCTAATTCATCTTGAGTGTAAAAATTTGCTCCGAACATGCCCATCAGATTCAATAAAAAGTTTTCAGTGTGATTATTTGGATTAGCTGAATCGAAACTTACAATTTTTAGAAGAGCGGGGAACTCTTTAAGTTTAATTTTTGCTCTTTCTAATTTTTCACTAAAATAAGTAGATTCGGAACTGCGAGTTGATCCTGAAAAATTCATTTTTTTATCTCCTTCATTAAATCTTCTTTCTTCAGTCCTCGTTTTTTCATCCAGTCGGCAACACATTCTTCAGCATATTTAACTGCATTTTCTTTGCCATAAAAATGATTTATCAATTCCATCATAATTGAATATATCCTAAAAGCGACAATAGGTAAAGCCATATCATCTGAAAGGCGAGCATGTTTTTCTATTTCTAATTCACCTTCAGCTGTTGCTTTATCTTCTTTGTCTGGGCTAAAATGATAAAGAGATATTCTAACGTCATTCAAGTATTCGATTATGCTATTAAATTTCTTAATGCTAAGCTCATCCAAATAATTATTATTTTGATGAATGAAACTTCCTAATGAGAATCTTGTATCTTTACTTTTTTCTTCTGCTTTTGTTTTATCTGTTTTATTCAAATGCCTAAGATATTCGTATTTGAGGACATACTCACAACAATTAATTGCCGATGCAATAGAAGAAAGAAATAAACCAAGTTGATAAGATAAATATGACTCGTCAGCAAATTCTTTTATTAAATTCAGCATGTGATACCAATCTTTATCTTCATCGAATAAATCTGTAACAAAAACATGGGGCTCAGCATATTGGATTATTCTAATATCTGGCTCTTCAATATCTTTAGGATAAACTTCTCCATTTTCATACTCAAAAGTCAAATTTCTATGATTCGATTTGGTATTCATCATAAATTCAAAATTTTTTATTTTTTCTTTTTTAATCTGTTTCTTATTTTTCTTAACCTCTTCTTTTAGCTTTTCTATTTTGGGCAGAATCCCTTCTAAATATTTCTTTTTTTCATATTCATTCATATCAATTGGACTAAATGTAGGATCAAACTCTCCTGAGAATTGATATTTGAAATCTGCTTGCTTTTTATTTGATTTAAGGCTATTGGCATTTTTTTGAGGTTCATCGAAAATGTCTCCAAAGTTTCTTTCTATTTCTTCCCTAATCATCTCCCTCATCTTATTATTTACAGATTTGCCTTCTGCCTGACATAATCTTATAAAATTAGCAAATTCACTTCTATACACCCTAGTAGAAACAATCTTTCTTTCTTCACCTCGTAATGAATTCTCTTTTGAAGTCATGCTAGAATCAAAAAATCAAACTATTTAAATATTTGTATAAAAAGGTGTATACACCTTTTTTCCATAATATTTAGGTTAGTTAAATTTATATATACCTACTTACTTAATATACTGTTACATATAAAATCCCTTTCGAACGAATTCCGAAAGGTGCCCACCAACCACTGTTGATGGGATAGACAAGTAGAAGGGTTTTGTAACAAAATCATTTTTCTTTTGGTTTGTTTATTCTCCCCATTATCTCACTATTTTTTCTTATTATTTCTGTGTAAGTTTTATCTTGTTTTTCCATTTCTTGAAATATCGCCCCGCTAATTAAATCGACTGCTTGAAGTTCTGGATGAATTTTGGAGTTTTCATGTTTTATAGATATTACCAAATTATATTCCTCATCAGAAGGTTTTTGTTCTTCTTCTAAAAGAGAAACCTTGCATCTAAACCCCTTTTCCTTTTTATTTTCATAGGATACTTCTTCATAATTTCGAACAATTAGATATGCAATTTTCTTATTCATAAAATAATCCTTATCCGCAATTATTTTTTTAGGCATACAGTCATGGGTTCTAAAACTTTCAACTAATAAATCTAAAAGTATCTGCCCTCTTTCTCCATCCGTAATATTGTGATCTCCCTTGTAGATTGTAATAAATCTAACCTTTAGCTTTAGTTTAGACAGGTTTTCTAGAGTTTTTATTAGAATATGCTTGTCTGGAAAAGAATTAAATTTTATCTCTCCACCAAGACGATTAAGCCATCTTTCGCCTTTTTTTGTTCTTCTTAATTGTTCTTTTGTTTTTTTAAGTATCTTATCAATTTTCTTTCCATCTTTTGTACAAATGTATGTTAATACTAAACATTTCGTTCCTTTTTTTCCGGAATCTCCACTTTCATCTAAGAAACCCGTACTTAAAACATCACAATCAAATTTTTTCATTTCCATTTATTTCCACCTAAGTTTATTACACTTCACAACTATGATTTCAAGCTGTTCCTTTGTAAATATATCTAAAGGACGAGCATCTGCCAGTGGATGCTCTGCAAAACTCTTAAGCTCAATATGTTTGGCCCTAATGAAAACCTGCTCTAAAAGTCTCAGAAACTTAAGCTGTTCTGCATTATAATGCTGATTTTTATCAGCTACAAACTTATCAAATTCCCATTTAATCATTTCTTTAGGATCTGGCAAGCCCTTAATTTGGATTAGTTCTCTCAAAAACAGAATAAAATCCTGAGTTTGTTGAATATTATTAATAGTAAACAACGGATTAAGTTGCTTTAGCTTAGCTTCTATTTCTAAAAGTTCCTTCGAAGTTACACCCTCGCCATCTCTTATCTTTCTTATTAAAGGATTGCTATAAATAAAATCTTGCAATTCCCCACTTTCCTTTACCTGCATTATCTCATTTTTAACATTCATAACTACGTCTGGAGCATTAATCCTAAGCATTGTTTTTCTTTCTTCCTCATAAAAAATCATCAAAGGAGCAATTTCTCTAATCAAAAAATCAACATCTTCAAAAGTTATTTCTTCCCAAAACAACTCTTTTTGAATTCGTATTAAATCATCTCTTCTTTGTTTGATTGCTTCAAGATTCTTATCCCAAATAGATTCTACTCTTTCAAGGACAAATTCTTGAACATCTGCGACCTTGTCTTTCTTATTCTCCTT
>Ga0315288_10002306_pt1 | contig 24694 bp, 44 predicted proteins | sample YL17G11_20_MG_FD_203454 | JGI IMG/M metagenome (GOLD analysis project Ga0315288, IMG submission 203454) | Sediment microbial communities from Yellowstone Lake, YNP, Wyoming, USA - YL17G11_20 | ecosystem: Environmental > Aquatic > Freshwater > Lake > Sediment | place: USA: Wyoming | collected... | reverse complement strand
CCGCGACCCCGACCCCGACCCCGACCACGACCGCGACCCCGACCACGACCGCGACCCCGACCACGACCGCGACCACGACATCCACCAGAGCAACCAGCCCGGCAGCATCAACGTATTCATGGGGCTACTTCTGCTTCGTCGGCAGATCGTGCAGCCACGGGAATGCATCCACCACGGACGCGATATTCACTACGGCGTCCCCGACCGGCTCCACTTCGGCCAACTCGCCCGACTTGATCGCCTGCATGAAACGGCCAGAGTCAGCAACCCATGACGCATCCTTGAGCATGAGAAACTGACCAGCGCGGCGCACCACTCGTCCAACCAGGTAAAAGGTCACGGTACGGATGAACCACTTTCCTCCAACCAATGGATCAGCCGCCGTAGTCGCCGGGCTCTCACACAACTGATCACGCAGAGCGGTTTCCGCTTCTTCGCTGATTTGCACGGTCAATGTCTTCACTTTTCGGCCCTCCCTTGGGTTGTTGGGTCTGTTCTGGTCAGTAATACGCCGGGGCCGCGACCGGCCGCGTGCCGGCCTCACGGTAGGGCCGCGCCCACTCCCCGCTATGATCGTAAAGCGAAAGGATCAACACCTGTAGCCTCCGGCTAGGTACGCGGCGAGTGCGGCATCATTCTGCGCGATCATCCAAGCCAACCGCTCACGCAACGTCGCCCCGCCTTCGCGCTCGTCAACTTTGTGCCCCGAGCACGGCACCGGCAACCGCCAGATCGAGCCCGTCACCTGGCGGAATCCCAGCGTGCGGAGCTTGCCGTTGAAGGTGGTGCGGTTGAGATCGAAGACCGGGCGCCTCATGTCACCAGCTCGCCCGGCCGAGCACCAGGCCAGCGGGGATGGACTGCGGGGTAGGCGGCGGGCCGTAGAGCTGGCGGCGGGCACGCTCCTGGGATTCGTCCATCAGCGCCAACAGCGCACGATCAGCGGCGAGGTTGGAGCGGCGGCGGCGGTCAGCGGCAACCGCGGCGCGGCGAGCATCGAGCAGGTTCCAGAGCTTCAACATGGCGTGCCTCCTGTGGGGTTGCGGCGGGGTCCACACGAAGGAATTGCATCTAGCGTGCCGTATCGCATTACATAACCTTACACCATCCGCCACCACCCGTCAAGTCAATCCGCCATTGCGCCCATTGCAGAAAGGCCGGCCGCCGCCCGGGGGGCCGCACCCCGGATTGGCGCTTGCGCCCGCACGTAGATCCCACGCGGGACCGGCCACGGCTCAGCTCTGTCCCCACATTTCCCAGGTGAACGACAGATCCCCGACGGTGCCGAAACCGATCACGGCAATTTTGGCAAATTCTAGCGGCCAAGCGCCGGTGGCATTGCCGCTTCCACCGGACTGCGACCCCACCGCAACGGTGAAGTTGTAAACATAGGTTCCGAACCCCGCAACCGGAGTGACCCCATTGCCGTTGCTGTTGAACCCGAATAGATTGTCAGCTTTGACCAGTGACGCGCTCCCGTCGCTGGCCTGGGGCCAAATGTAAGCTCTAAGTGAGTCAGCCGCAGGCGGATCGGCAGCCAGCGTGCGCTTGGCAAGAAGGGCTAGCTCTTTACATCCGGCCAGGCTAATGGTTCCTGAGACAATCCCCTTTCCACCAATAAACGGCACGCCGTTTGCTGGATTGCCGAAGCCAAGTTGAACCGAACTCCAGTACTTCATCACAACCGGCGCGTAATTTGTGACCGGCCCTCCGATTGGGATGAATGGAAGCGCCTCCTGTTGTGCTACGGGAATACGCAGGGTGCCGGGATACCAAGTCATTAGCCCTGCCCCCACAGCTCCCAAGTGAAGGTCGTATCTCCCGCTCCGGCTGCGCTGAATCCTACTACCACGATCTTCGCAAAGCCGATCCCGAAGGCCGCGGTTAGATTCTTGGTTCCGCCCGCTCCGGCACCGCGGGAGATGGTCGCGTTGTAAACATAAGTCCCCGTCCCCGAGACAGGCGCGAGAGAAGTCGTAAACGCATTCAGTGATTCTTGAACGTCAGCGGTGAATAGCGCCGCTGCACCATCGCTGAATTGAGGCCAGACGTAGATTTTCAATGAGTAGCCGACCGGGGCAACACCGGGCACTACCCGCTTCGTGACCAACGCCAGCTCACGGCAGCCACGGAGATCAAGCGTTTCCGAAACAATCCCGTAGCTCGCCAAGAGCGGCACATTCAAAGTCGGCACGCCGAAATTCAAAACCAGCGGCGGCCAGTAGCGGAATACCGTGCCGGCGAACGACACGAAATAACCCGCGGCCCCCGCTAGACCGAGCTGAAACAGTGGTAACGCATCTTGCTGCGTTATCGGCACGTAGATGTTTGTGGGCGGAATCCATACCATCGGCTTGCCTTTCGTTTTGGATCTGCCAGACTGCTAGATTAGCCGCGATCCTCTCACCGACTCCCACCAGCGGGCCACACCTTCCCCGATGGATTCCCCCACCGCCACCAACTTCGGCGTGCTCAATAGGTCTTGCTGGCGGGGATTGTCGCCAAAGAAGGGCTCCACGAGCACCGCGGCCCGGTCGTTGGGGAATCCATTGATGCAGACATAGCCGCGGGCTGGCGGGCTCATACTTACCGCCTTATGGCTCAAGATCTCCGGGAAATCATCGGTGAGCCTGGACCCGATCCGGGTTGCCAGCGCCACGCCGGCGGATCCGACCACATATTCCACCAGGGCATAGGAGCCGTTCCCGGCGTCCAGGTGGCAGGCCAGGAAGGCGTGGGCGCCCCACTTCTCGGCGTCTTTGATGCGCCGGTAGTAGCTGCCCACCATCACCTGAGCGGCCGGTTGGTTGGTGAGCACCGCCGTTCCGCGGGCGGTGAGCCAGGCGCACAGGGCTTGAGCGTAGACCGTCACGGCCTGGGCTTCGGCCAGGTGGAAACCCCCGGGCAGCTCAAAGACCGCGCCCCGGTCCAGCGGGTTGCTGGACTTGTAAAGGTGCTGCACGTCCACCGCCACGCGCAGACCTTCCAACCGGGTCCGCAGCAACCGTGGCAGGGCGGCCCGCTCAGCGTACCCCATCACACCCCCGCGCCTTCTTCTTCCTCGTCGTCGTCTTCCTCGGGGTCGTCGTCGTCTTCGTCGTCGTCGTCTTCCTCGGGGTCGTCCTCGGGGTCGTCTTCCTCGTCGTCGTCGTCTTCATCGTCTTCAAACTCATCATCGAGCAGCAGATCGTCCTCGGCGTCTTCGGCCGGCGCGGTGTCCTTCGGCGGGATCTTCATGGGCTACCTCTTGCGGAAGCGGGACCACAGGAACAGCGCGAGCGGGATGAGGCTCAGGATAGACCCGGCGGCCGGCGCGGCATACTTATAGGTCTTCCACCAGGTTGAAACCGCGTCAACGTAGGATTGATTCGGGAAGCGGCCGGAAGGGTTGCGCACCGCGTTCCCGGGGCCGGTGTTGTAGGCCGAGATCGCCCGGGCGATGTCCCCCGGGAATCGCTTGAGCAGGCCGGCGAAGTAGCGCACGCCGTAGTCAATGCCGGTTGCCGGATCCTTGAGGCTGGCGGGATTGGTAGCCCCCAGGCCGCGGGCGGTGCTGTCGAGCACCATCATGGGGCCGTAACTCTTGCGCCCCAGGGTTTCGGCGGTTTCCAGGGCGGCGCCGTGCGAGCTTTCCCGCTGAATGATCGCGTGGACCAGCGCCGGGTCAATCGTCACCCCGGCCCCCCAGCGGGCGATTGCGGCGGACACTTCGGCGTCGTACTTCATCCTAGACCAGCTTCAGGCCGGGGGTTTTGATCTGGCCGGGGCCGGCCGCGGCTTGCTGAAGCGCAACCTGTGAAATGATGTGCCGGCTAACGTCCGGCGGCAGGACACAGATCAAACAGCCGGGCGCAACCGTCACCATGCCAACCGGGGCCAAGCCGCCCGGCGCCAGTAGCGTAACGTCCACGCCGGCCGGGAAGTGCTCCGAGTCAGGGTAGAAGATCACTTGAAACTGGATGCCGCCAGCTTTGCCGCCAGCCATTTGAATGCGTGGGGGTAGGGATTCGGTCATTGGTTCCTCAGATGATTACGGGAAGTGCGCTGGCGGCCTCGGCAAGCAGATCCTTCGCAACGTGAGCGTACAAGCAGCTCATGTCGGGAGTTTCGTGGCCTAGAATTGCCTGGACGATGGAAATGTCCCGGGTTGCGCGATAGATCCGCGTTGCCGCCGTGTGTCTGAGAGAGTAGAGCCAATGGCGGCGCTTGACTCCGGCCAGGTGGGCATAGGCGTGGAACAGCCGTTCCACCTGTCGGCGGGTGATGCCGAACAGCTTAGATTCGGCTCCGGATGCTACGTCAACAAAGTGCGCCCCCACGATCTCGGCAAGCTGCGGGCTGATTTGCAGCTCGTCCACTACGGGTACAGCGCGTTTCTTCTTCAACCTTGCCACCTTGATCCACGGTTGTTTTCCGCCCAGGTGGCAGTCAGCCCGGGTCAATGCCAGGGCTTCACTCGGCCGTATGCCGGTGTTGGCAAGCAAGGCGAATAGGGCATAATCCCGCGGTTGGTGAACGTGCCGGCGATCGCGCACCGCGGCCATGAACGCCGCAAGCTCGGCATCGGATAGGTAGGTGCTGCGGCTGAGATGCTTCGGCACCTTACGGCCTCGGCTCCTTGTTCATGTGCACCTTGAGATCGGTGTTGATCTCGGACAATTTCTGATTGATGCTGGCAAGCGTTGACTCGTACTCCCGGCGCGTGGGGTAGCGGGCATCAAGCTGCCCGACCAGGGCAAACAAGGTCAGGAGCACCCCGAGCACGCCGACCACGGCGCCGGCGACCACGAGCGAAATCCGCTCACTTTGCGGCAACGGGCACCTTTCCCATTCTCACCAGGGCCGCCACGGCCTCTTGCTCGATCACCTGGACGTTGCGGGTAGGCAGGCCGGCCGACGCTGAGATCCGCTGGATCACGTCGCGCACCAGATCGGCCCACGCGGCGTTGGGATTCAGGCTGTAGACGTAGGCGGCGGCGGCGTTGGCGACGATGCTGAGCAGGTCAGCCCGTTCCTTGTCGGACGGCTTCTTGATGAGCTTGGCAATCCAGGCGGCCACGGCAAGCGCGGCCACGGGCATGAGTGTCTGCACCACGGGCATGATCCAGGACCACGACATGAGCCTACCTCCCTGAAAGCGCCGGCAACCCGGCATCCGTGCCGGGCGCCCCGTCCACTCCCACGGGGATGCCGGCGCAACAATGAGGCGCGTGGGGCCAGCCCTGGCCCGAAGCGGAACCGCTCGCACCCGCTCCTGAGTCACGCGCCAAGGAAAGGCGGTGGGGGTTCCCGGTGGAATAATTCCGGTACACCCCCCTTGCGCTGTCGCCACAGACCGCCAGAGCCGCCCGAGCGAAGCCGGCGGCAGAATCCCTACGGGATAGGCTCATAGCCTCGCACCGCGAAGGCCGACCAACGGCCCGCGACGTAGCCGCCGCCGGCCGGGCAGATCGCTTGCACGGTGATCCAGACACCTTCAACGTGGGCGGTGAAGCTCGTCACGCCCGGCCTGGAAGCCCCGGGCAAGAAGTTGATGCAGCCACCATCAAGCATCGTAATGCGGATTCCAGAGAATTCAGGCACGGGGCTCGCCGTTCTGAGCCAGCCGGGCCGCCGCCTCGCGCTCCTGGCCCTGGCGCACGAGCAGGCATAGGGCAATCAGCCCGTGGAGGATGCCCAGCTCGCACAGCCGGGCCTCACCCGTCCCGCCGATGATGTTCACCGCCGCCGTCCCACACAGCTCCGACGCTTCGCCCAGGTGCTTGAGGATATGAGGGTCTTCGGTCGTCACGGTCTAATCCCCCGCCTTCAAGGTCCGCGCCCACCGTCCCGCCTCTTTCACCGTCACCTTGTAGCCTTTCGCGGTGTTGGTGGCCTTGAGCTTCTTCCCCTGCATCGCCCGCCACACCCGCAGGTGATACGTCCCGGACAGCTTCGCCACCTGGGGCAGCGACAGCAACCCGCCGGCCGTCACCGTGCGCAGCGACCGCTCCCCCTTGCCGTGCGCAAAGGTCAGGATCACCGCGCCATTCTTGAGCTGCCGCACTTCCTGCAATCCCATACGTCCCATCGGCTCCCTCCGCGAGCGGTAACGGAAGGAATTACAGCACACCGCCGGCCGCGCTGTCAACCGCCGCCAGATCCCGGAAGACTTCGGGCTCGTCGGCCACCAGATTCAAGGTCACGGGGACGGCCTCCACAATTGCCACGGCCAGGGTCACTTCGCGCTTTGCCCCGGTGACGGTGACGGCACATTGGCCTAGGGCGATCGGATAGATCCAGGCGCTTTGGGTGTTGGTGGACACGTCCAGCTTGGCAATCAAGCGATTGGACAAGAACCACTCAAACGGCCCGCAACACACCCGCCCACCGTACTCATTCAATGGGTTGACGTGGAGCAGGCGGCGTTCAATCAGGGTGAGCGTGACCGGGGGCGGCGGGGGATCATGGTCGTCCAGGTTGCCCGCCAGGGTCAGTCGGGGCAGATTGACCGGGAGGCCGGCCGTCCCGGTCAGCGCGGCGGCACCCCCCCCGCCTGCTACGGCAACAACCTTGCGAGCAAATGCGAGCATCAGCTTGGTAAGCATGGCTCCCCCATCAGACGTAGAAGACCACGGCGGCTATTGATTTCCGGTTGCTCTGGCCGAGGATCTGGCTACGGGCCGCGGCGGCCGAGAACCGCCAGCCTTCTTTGAGATCAACCCCGACGGCGACGGTAGAAACCCGCTGGCCGGCCGTCATGCCGTTTTGCCAAGTGCCCAGGGTGTCGGCGGCTCTCCCGGCGGTCCCCACCACTCCCCAATGAAACCCCAGCGCAAACGGCCCCGTGAGCCCGGAATCGGGGTTAGTAGTTGTGGCGAAGTAAACCGACGCTTCCGCCTGGAGCGCCGCGGCAAGCAACCCACTCACCTTGCAGGCAACGAGCGCCATTTTATCCGGGTCGTCAACGGTCCAGGTGACGGTGATGGTGCCGCCAACAATCGCCACGGTCGCCTTCCAGGCGTTGATGGTTACGAGCAGATCAGAGGCACCGCTCTCCTTGGAGTCCTGCGAGAGCATATTGCCGTTGATGTCCACTTCGAGATCTGAGGCCGAGAAAGCGTTATTGTTCACCGTACCGACCAGCAACAGATCATTCAGCGCCAGGTTGATGCCGGCCAGCGTGAGCGTTGAGGCTGAAGACCCCTGTGCGGTGCCTAGCGCGGTGCGGCTGGCCGGCGCGGCGGCAACCCCATGCTTGAAGAACGGCCAGGCGGTAGGCGCCCCGATGCCGGTAAGCATTTCAAGCCCAAGCCGTGATGCCGGTGGCGGTAGTGGTGCCGTTCCAGATGCGGGTCGGGCTGATCGGATGCCAGCCGACTTCGAGCGTGAGCGTGATCACCACGTTGGGCGTGCAAGTGCCAACGTGCATCTTGACCAGGCCCGCAACCGATACATGGATTGCTCGCGGCAGGAAAGGCAAATCAAAGAAATCGTTTTTGATCGCGTCCACGTCTACCACTTGAGTGAGCGGGTAAGTAGGCTCCTCGCGGGAAGTTTCCTTCCATTGTCCGAAGCGATCCGGGGCCGCCATTGTTTCCCTCCCCCCTACGTGCTACGAACGTAGACGCCAAATTCCACAGTAAGGTTATTCGTGTTGGTCGCTGGGTTGCCGAGCGTCACCCGGACAAATCTGCCAGTGATGCGCAACCCCGAGATGTTCACGAAGGTATTGGCGGGGACGGCCGTGCCGGGAGTTACCAGGCGAAACAGGCAACCCCGGTCAATCGCGTATTCAACCGTCAACAATCCGGCTTCACCCGCAACCGTTGGCACGCTGTAGGCCGCGGCATCTAGAAAGGGTCCGGTGGCGTGTGGCAGCGGCACGGCCGCGCCGCCGGCGCCAGGATAGTTTCCCAGCAACAACTGGCTCACGTCGGTGATTCCATCAGCAATGTCCCATTGAACTTGGATCACCCCGGCCGGGGCAATCACCAGCGGAGCAAGCCCGGCCGCCCCGGCATAGGTCCGCTGCGCTGCAAAGGGGACCGCCCGGACCAGCTCGCGGGCCTGGACCGGCGTGATCGGCGGCTGTGGCATTAGCTGGCCTCCATTTCGCTGTAGCACCAGCCGCGAATCCGGCAGATGTAGCGGTACGGGAGCACCGCCAGGATTGAAGGCGTTGCCGTGATTGTCAGAACGGAAGACGTGCCGGCCACCTGAAAGATCGGGGTCAGGTTGCGAATCGAGCCTACCGCGCTCGGCTTGTTGACGTAGCCCGGTACGGTGTCCCCGTTGAGCTGCATAGACCAGGCGAGGAAGGCCAGGGCGGTTTCATCGTCCGCCCCGAAGCCGATGGCTTCGATCCTCAGAATGAGGTTGGTAGGCACGGTGTAGGTAATCAGCACCGCGGTGGCGGCGGCGGCGATTGTGGCATCACCCATTTCGTCCACCGGCAGGGCGCCGGCCGGGGGGAAGTTGGCCCCCGGCAGACGAACATAGGTTCCCGTCTGGGGTCCGAGTGCGCCGGGCTGGGATGTCCCGGGCGAACCTGGGCCGACAGATCGAACGGCCTCAAGGCCGCCGCCGAGCCGGGAAAGCCCAACGTTCTGCGGGCGCAGACGGTTCATGTTACAGACCCAGATCAGGGAACGCGCCGATCTGCACCTTGAAGCCGGCGAAGATTAGGCGAAGGTTCATGTTCGTCATGCCGATGCCAGCCGCGCCGGCCACGGAACCCGTAGCGTTCACGCCAATGAAGGTGTTGGCACGGAACAGGTGGGTAAACGGCCAGATGTAGGGCTCTTTCGCGGAGCCGAACAGGCAGTTCGCCGGCACCGGGATGAGCGAAAGCAACCGCTGGGATCCGCCGTCCGTGAGCTGGACGATCGCCCCGCCGTGGAGGATGTCCACGTAGGGCGTAGCCGTGGTGGCCGCTGGATTGCCGACCGCGGACTGGTTGCTCATCATGGTCTGGACGCAAAGAAAATGCGCGTCCGACTGGATCGGGATTACCGGCGTCTGATTGTCTACGCCGCCGGCGCCGAAGGTGATGTTGATTGCGTACTGGAAGAAGCTGTCACGGATAACGGATCCGAGGTTGCGGCCGGCAATCTGACTCCCCTGCGTGGTCTGATTCATTCTGCGAGTTCCCCGTCCTGGGGTTGACTAGCCGGCGCGGGATCTCCGCGCCGGCCCTTTCTTCGGTCTGCTTGGCCGGCTAACGGAAGCAGCCCGGCCCGATCAGGAACAGAATTCCATTGCAGATTGCCGGCGTGTGTGTGCCGGCGGCAACCCCCATGAGCGTGACGGTCGCCGGGGGTCCGGCGGCTAAAACGATGCCGATGTCCTGCAACGCCGTGGGGGCAACGCCGGCAAAGGTGTACCAGTATGCCACCGGGCCAACCAGCACGCCGTTGGTGTCGTAGAAAGTGAAGTCCACTCCGCTGGTCAGTACCGGAGTCACCACGCCGCTGGCACCATCGAAGGCGCACGTAAACGCGGCGAAGGTTCGACTTGGAACCGAAGACCCTCCGATTACAATTCGTGTTGCGGTGTTCGCCATGATCCTACTCCTTCCCGGGTTTGAGCCGGCTGGGGGGTGCGGGCTTGTAACCCGCACCCCGATTAGAACTATTGCACCGGCCGATAGAGGAACCCGTCGAGGAAAATCGTGATTGGCAGCCCGGCCGCGGACTGGCAGGTAGCGCCGGCCGTGTTGGGGACAACCGCACCGCCCGGCCAGGTAAGCGTCACCTGGAAATTCTGCGTCTGAAGCAGATCGAGCGGCTTCTTGGCAATGCTGTAGCTGTTGCTCAGCGTCGGCCAGCCGCTCGTGTTGATGGTTGCCGCGGTTCCGAACGGGCCGTTGCCGGATGGGATCATGCGCAGCGGAGTCCGCAGGAACGGCTTGCTGCCGATCGTGAAGGTGAAGACCGCTCCGTTGATCACGGCCTGGAGATCCTGCGTGCTCATGTTCCAACCGTACATAGCCCGGAATCCCAGGAGCTTGAAGTTGTATCCGCCCGGGAGCTGGCCGGCCAGCTCCATATTGGTATCGGCCAGCGTCTTCGCACCAGCGGCCGCCGGAATGAACACGCCGCCCGCCTGGCCGAGCGGAACGGCAAAGAACGTCAGGAGCGCCGGCGTTGCCGCAGCGGGCAACAGAACGGTGTCGTAACGGGGTTCAACGATCACATCCAAAACATCCTGAATTGCTGCCACGGTAGGCATCCTTTCCCGTGTGTGCGTTGCGGTGGGGGCCGGCCTTTCCGGTCCCCACGTCATTGGAGTACGTACCACCACCAGGCCGACAGGGGCCTAGTAGACACTCTCCCCGTAGACCGAATCTGCGCCCGACAGCGCCGGGGAATAGCCGGGGTCTTCGTAGCCCGTGATGTAGCCCTGGTTGTACTCGCCCATTTCGCCCAGCGGCAGGCCGGGGATATTGGGCTTGATGAACGTGTTGAACACGTCCACCAGCACCGCTACACCACCGCCGACTGCCAGGGCCGCACCGATGCCACGGGGCAGGAACCGCTTGAGCAGCAACGGAGCGCCGATGCCCACGGCCGCCTTGCAGCCGATCCGCACCATTGCGGGGTTGGTCTTCCACGCCGCCGGGAGCATCCCCGACAGGTAGCCGGCCAGGATTTCGGTGCCGACGAAGCCGCCGGCGATCGAGCCGATCTTGACGATGTTGATGCCGAACATGGCCGGGTTATGCCGGCGGGCATAGTGACGCCGACGCCGCGGGTTGTGCCGGCGGCGAGCGACGTGACGCCGGCGCAGCCGGTGAATCGGGTTGACCGCGACCCGGCGCCGACGCCTAGACACCTTGCGCCGCCTGGCCGTGGCCTTCTTGCGACGACGCCGACGCGGGTTGATTACAGCAAACTCGCCTGCCATAGCTGTGCTCCTTTCAGTGAATGAGTCCATCGCCGGTGATCTTGACTCTGCCGCCGATGATGTGGAGGTTCTGACCGTCCGGGTCTGTGGCGAGAACCGGACGCGGGCGGTCAGTCTTGTGGGTGTACGTCACGGGCCTCCTTTCGTACTTGTCGGAAATGTAATCAATGGAACGGATGTCCCCGAGCTTTACCAGGGTGCGCGGAATCAACCGATCCGGCCCCTTCATGCGGGTGACGCGATGGGGGGCAAACTCATGCCACAGCTTGAAGGTTCTTACGGCCCGCTCGCGTTCACTCCCGCGGGGGTTGCGCTTGTCGCTAGCTCCGCGAACGGTGCGGGCGTTCTTGAGCGGGCCGTTGTGTCGTAATGGATTGGAAAAGCGCCGGCGCCGGTTGGCCGCCCAGGGATCCGTGCCGGTGGCCTCGCCGTAGCCCAGCGCCACGGTTTCGCCGCCGCCCAGGGAGCGCACCACGGAGCCAAGCAGCTCCACCCGCTCGGTGAGTCGGCGCAGCTTCGCCCGGGCGTTGAGGTAGTCCCGGCTGGCCGCCTCGGTGCGGCCCCGGGGCCGGCCGGGCTGGGCCTCGTGCTGCGGGTACAGCTCCATCGCCACGGCCTCGGTGGCCGCGTGCTCGGCGGTGGCCTTCTCCAGCATGGCCTCGGCTTTCGCCAGGCTGCCGTGGGCTTTCCAGGTCAGCCGGGCCAGCTTCGCCGGCCGCCCGGCCCGGCGCCCGGCGGCTTGCTCGGCAAAGCTCTTGCCGTGTAGCCGCACCTGATCCACCGGGAAGGCGTGCGTTTCAACCGTGTGCCCGCGGTTGATGCGGACGAACGCCAGGCGTTGATCGTTTTCGTAGGTGTAGCCTTCAAAGATCCCGCTTTCGCGGGTCTTGGTCGCTGCCCGGCCGAAGTAGCTGGCCCGGCCGCTGTAGGGCACGGTCACGCGATCGCCGGCCTGAAGCTCGCGCCCAGGCGCCTCGGCCGGCACTTCAAAAGGGACTGCATCCAGCGGCGGCGCCAGCTCCACCGGCGCTACGCGCACCTTGCGCGGCCGGCCCGGGCCGCGCCGGGCCACCGGCGGGGCGTCCGGGATCTCCTCCACGGTGCCAGTCAGGCGGTAGGAAGGATTCTTGATCACCATGCGAGCGCGACCGTGCGGGCTCCCGGCCCGCCGGCGGTCAAGTTCGGCGCGGTAGACGCTGGATTCGTCGCGGTAGTAGCCGCCGATGGATCCGCCGCCCTCCGCTCGGTCCTGGGCGTCCGCGTGGGGTAGCGTCTTGGAAATGTCCCGCATGGCGCCTAGCAGCTCGGCCGTACTCATGCGGGCAGCCTGTAGCTCTTTCGCCGCCCAATTGAGCGGGGCGCGGGGGTTGGTCTTCGGCTGCATGAGCTTGAAAGCAACCTTTGCCATCATCCCCACCGGGAAACTGGCGAACTTGGCCCGGTTGGCGTCGTTCAAAGCGTCATAGATCTGGACAATGGCGGAAGCGGTGTAAAGGTCCACCATCGTGCCGTCAATCTTCGCGTACTGGCTTTCCGCTACGATCTGCCGCAGGGCGGCCATGCGGGCCGCCGGCGTGCCGGTAGCCGTTACCCTGGTGCCGTGCTGGCGCACCCGTGACAGCTCGCGGGGGTTGACGATGCCGCCGGCGGCCTGGAGCGCCGCGGCCAGCCCGGCGCCGGCAAGCCACTTATCCGCGAAAGCGTGGGCTGCATCAATGCTCGCCAGGTGGAGCAGTCCGCCTTCATCATGCGGGCCATAGTAGTCAACCCAAACCTTGCCCATTTTCACAATGATGTTGACGCTTCCAAGCCGGCCGCTGCGCAAGCCGATTCCCAGGCCGGGCCCGGGCAGCGTCGGATTGCGGTGTGTAAGGTGAAGGTTTCCACCGCCGCCGCTCTTATGGTAGGCACCGCCACAGCGACATTCACAAACGTCCCCGGTTGCTCCACAGCACCGCGGATCACAGGGGCATCCGGGGTTGTGCCGGCGCCGGCTGCATGGGTTGGACTCGGGAATCAGCTCCGCGAGCCGCATCCTTACCGCCTGGGCGGCCATGTAGGACAACCCGGGATAGGCTGGGCTTCCGTCGCGCAGGCGATCATCTGTGTCTGGCGCCCGGTCGCCGTGTAACAGGTGCATAGCGTAGGCGGCGGCATAACCCTGCTTCGCACGGTTTCGGATGCTCACAACGTAGACGCGAACATCAGCCGGAATCACGTCCGGGTTGCGCCGCTTCGGATTCGCTTTGCGACCCGAGAAGCGCCCTTCGTGCATCATCCGTTCGTCGTGGTGCTGGCCCTTGAACCATTCCGGCTCACCGCAGGCAAGGCAGTAGCGTTCCTTCGGATTCGGTTGGCGACCCTCTGCCCGGTCACGATCGGCCCAGGCCCGTTCATAGGCAAGCTCACCCGATGCGGTGCGTAGTATGTCCATGAACGCTTCAAATGACGCAACTGCCTCGCGCTTGGTCTTGAACACCTTGGGCGGCCCTTTGATGCCGCGATAACCCCAGCTCCAACCGCGGCCGAGCTTGCTGATCGGGTAGCCATCCGATCCGAACCTGGAAACGTGCGTCAGTAGTGCCCGCTCGTCCTCGCTCACGCCGCGGGGATTGGCAAGGGGAAGCTCAAGCCGAGAGCTGTCCGCCCAAGCCAACCGCCCATCATTGGCAGAGCGCATGAGGTAGCGCCCGAGCACCCCGACACGCACCACATTGGCGGGCTCGTTGTATCGCTGTTCATTGGCGCCGATCAGCACGTTGCGGGATCCCTCGCGCTCGTACCACCACGCCGGACCCCGGTAGATAACGGACTCGCCAACATCGAAGCGGCGCCCGCCGCGGGGATTCTGACCGCGACGGCTCGGCCCGCCGGAAAGCCACGCCTGGGCTTCCGCCTTGCTGTTGAAGCGGCCATTGAGCGGCGTTTGATGCGGCCCGGTGACGACATACCAGCCGCCGAGCAGCCGGTTGTAGACAATGCGCGGGCCGCCGGGATTGCTCTCGATCTCAAAGAGGTTTTCGGGATGGAACGCCCGGATCCGGCCCGACTTGTCAAGCTTCACCTTGACTGGCCGCGCCTTGGTGATCTCGCCCGTGGTGTGGTTCCGGTAATCCCGCGCCCGGCCGTAGCCGACGATCACCCCGTAGCGGTCGCCCTGCATCCACTCAGAGGTTGCAGCGTGGAGCTGTACGCGGTGGCCGACGCGGGATTCTCGCCCTGGGGCTGGCCCCATCCGGTACGGATTCCGTCGCCTTGGGTTTGTCTTGCGCCCGGTCAGCAGGGTGTGAGTCCAACGAAACTCTTTCGGCGTCTCGCGGTCGCGCTGGCCGGTGCTCATATCCGTGAATACAACGATGCGATCGTCCGAATTGATCACCTTGACGCGGGCCAGCGTTTGAATGTGTCGCCAGATTTGCCCGTCATAGATCGGTTGTTCCGTGCCGGGATTCTGGCGGCCGGCCTCGATCGTGAGCTTGCAGCCCTTCGCGGTAGCAATCTTTCGCGCTACAGCCGCGGCCTGGGCTTTCGTTCCCGTCACCGTTCCCAGGGTCTTCCCGGTCTTGAAATCGCGCACGGTCCAGAGCTTCATGCTGCCGCCCTTCTCGGGCCGAACGCCCGTAGAAGCTGGGGACCGAGCACGATCAACGCGATCAGCGCCGCGGTGGGCAGGATCCAGCCCACATCAAAGCCCGGCGGCGGTGGGGCGTTCTTCTTCTCTGATTCCATTTCCTTCTGGAACTCGCCGGCGAGCTGGAGCTTTTGCTCTGGCGTGGTGCGGGTATCGGAGAAGATCGCCCGCGCCGTGGCAGTCCGGTTGATCTGCGCTTCGGTCAGGCGGTAGACGACCAAGACGGCCGCGCCGGCGATACCCAGCGCGGCGACCGCGACCGCCGGGACGATGATCACCGCCGGCACGATGCCCAGGCCCGAAAGGTTGGGCGTGGTGTACCCGGCGCCCCTCAACGCCGAGCTGGCCGCGGCTACCGCCGCGTTGAACTTGCTCTTGACCGGCGCCAGGTAGCTGATACGGAGCACGCTATTCTGGTGAATCAGCGGCTCCAGGTAGGCGCGATCATGCGCCCCGGCCGGATCCAATTGCTTCCGGGCCGCGGAATAGAGCGCGGTCAACGTGGCCTTGTCGGCCTGTAGCTTCGCGTCCACCGCCTTGATCTGATTCTGGACGTTCTGTAATTGCTTCCAGAACTCCGTCACCGTCCACTGTACGGGGCCGGCCATGTCTTCCCCCTAGCGCCGCTTGAGCAACAGCAAGACACCGAGCAAGCCCACGCCGGCAATCGTCAGCCAGCCGCCGGGGATGTTGGCCGCCAGCAACTCCGCTTGCTGCGGCAGGCTCGGCTTGGTGCTTGGAGTTGTAATCATGCCCCCGCCCGGGAGCGGGATATTCACCGAAGGCACGTTGACCTTGGTACCCTTGACAACCTCAGTAACCGCATTTCTTATCCAGCGCGGCGGCATGAGCGAAAAGCCTAGCCCGGACAGATCCCCGCCGGTCTGGTATCGAGAGGTGTACATGATTCCTCCTAGCGCCGGTGGCGCCTCAACGTGCCTGAAATAGCGACCAGGGCGACCAAGCCAATGCCGATTGGAATAAGTGAAGACGCACTAAGGCCCGCTTGGGTTGGGATTTCTGCGGCCGGGCTGCTGTAACCGCCGCCGCCACCGCCGCCACCGCCGTAACTGGTTGGGGCATAGGTTGGCGGGGGAATTTCGGCAGACGTGGCTGGTGATGGGGTTGCCGTTGGCGGCGAGGTCGAGGCTGGCGGCGGGGTCGAGGCTGGCGGAATCGGTGACGATCGGACCCAGGGCGGTGGTTGATCGCTTGGTAGCAAGCTCGGTGGAGAAGCCGATTTCTTAGACCCAAACCATTTCTTTATACTTGAGACAACGGACCCGCCACTGACTTTCGGGATGCCAATAATCCCCGCAGCGGTGCTGATGTTCTTTCCGGCCAGCTTCGCAATCCCGGCCCCGCCTTTCAGGGCGACCCTGCCGACAGCCATAGCACCCTTTGCGACCAGCGGCAGAGCCCCGGGGATCAACACCGCGGCGGCAATCGCCAAGGGAATAGCGGCCTTCTTGAGAATCACCCCCGGTTGCATCTTGCGAATGAACTTGGGCGGTTTCAAGGAGAAGCCCAGGCCGCTGAGCTGAGTGGGGAATACGGCATGACCCGGCAGCCGCGGCAGGGTTAGGCTGATCTCATGCTGGAGCGTGCGGCGCTTCACAATACCCCGCCGGCTAGGATAGCGGAGCTGGCTCCCCCGCGAGCGCGGCACAAACGTAAGCTGGCGCGGTGCGGCGCCCAGACCAGACAGTTGCTCATAGCTCATAGCGGGAAATCTCCGATCCGTGAAGGGCGGGGATGCTGCCAGCCCATGAGTGAGCTGGGATAGGTGGGATCCAGGGCAACATCTTTGCCCCGAACGGTTGCCACCACGTAGACATGGGAGAAGGTGCCCGGCCGGCGCGGATTCGCGCCGATCACGCGAAAGCGCAGCTTGGCATCTAGCCCGATCGAACGGGCCAGGGCGACCAGCAAGACCGCCCGATCATCGCAATCCCCGGCCATCACATGCAGGGTGTAATGGGGCGCCTGGATAGTTTCGACTCCGGCGATGTCCCCGGTAAAGCGCACCCGATCACGGACGAAGGCGAACAGCGCGGCCAGCTCGCCCAGGCTATCGTGCGGCGCCGTTCCCGAGCCGCGCACGATCTCAATGGCAGTCTCGCGGACTTCACGACGCAGCGCGCCGGCCCGGGAGAGCTGTTGCATGATCTCCAGGGTCTTCTTGATTCCCGCGTCACCAGGCGGCAGCTTCCCGGTGGTGATCGTGTAGCCGCCAACCGTCTCGTACACGCCCCGGTCATGTCACAGATTTCCGCGGCTGGCAAGGGGTTTTGCGTTGTGTCGCATCTGTCAGAAGTGACGTTGAGAAGCGAATCGAATTGACAGGCCGCATCCTGGGGGTGAATCTGTGCCCTACCGTTCGGGTGAATCTCTAGGAATGAGGCCCACTTATGGCACGCTCACCGCGCATCGTGGTCCCCGGACTCGATCCCTCGGCCGAGAATTCTTCCACGATCGAGCCCGAAGGCTACCCGCCGCCCGACACCGCCCCGCCAGCTGAGCCCGAATTGGGCGACGTGGCCGAGCTGGCTGATTCCCGTTATACCGAGTATTCATGGAGCATCTACCGCTTGCGCAGCCCGCAAGAGATCAACCAGAGTCCCCAGGCCGGCCCGCGCTCGCTGGTGACGAAGCGCGTAGGGCCGGTGGACATCCTGGAGCTTCAACGGGAATTCGGCGGCGGAATCTATGAATTTTGGGCGTATTTCGACGTAAACGATGGGGCCGGCAAGCGGTTGCGGTTCCGCCGGGTCTACGCGGTGGACGGCCCGCGCAAGGATGTAAGCTCAACCATTACAACGCCGCCGCCCCCGCCGCCGCCCGCCACGGACCCCCAGCTTGCCGGCATCCTCGCGGCGATCTCGCGCACGCTGGAACGCCTCGACGCCCGCGCCGCCCAGCCGGCGACCCCCGCGCCGGCAACCCAGCCGTTCCCCTTCAAGGAGCTGGTGGAGCTGTCGAAGCTGATCAGCGACCGGGCCACGCCGGCCCTGGCCGGAGCCAGCGTCACCGAAATGATGGGCCTGGTACAGCAAGGCATTGAGCTGGGCAAGTCTACCCAGCCCGGGGCCGAGCAAAGCACCGTTGCCGTGGTGATCGAGAAGCTGGCCCCCAGCCTAGAACGCCTCGCCGCCACGCTCCTGACCCGCCGGCCCGCGCCGCCGGCCATGCGCCGGCCCCCGGGCGAGCCGGTGCCGGCGACTGCTAGGATCGTGAACGAACCCGAGCTGCCCGAGCCGCCGAGCGACGACGAAACCCGGATGAGTGCGGCGGTGGATGCCCTGGCCCGGGCGGTGATCGAGCAAACCCCGGCCGATGATTTCGCGTTCGTGCTTGAGCACAGCTTGAGCCGGGAACAGGTCGCCATGCTCAGGCTGGGGAGCACCGAGCAGATCATGGGTCAGCTTGCCGATAGCGGTGCCATGCTCAAGTACCCGATCCTGGCAACCGAAGCTGCGGCGCCATACCTGGATTCGGTGCTTGCAGAGCTTCGCGCTCCGGCGCCGGATGAGGATGGTGGCTAATTATTATCCAATCCGGTTGGCCGGAGGCTTGCGCTTACCTCTCACGGGCCTCTGTGGCCTCCGGGTTTCGATTCTGGCGGGGTTCTCAGGTGCAAGCGGGCGGATATGGCCTTGACGTAGGCGGTGACCTCTGCGGCCGTCTGAGGAGCTTGGGGGGCGGAATCGGGAAAGCGGGAGCTTGGGGGGTTGGGTTCCACTCCCGGACCGTCAGGGCCGGTGGCGGCGGGCTCGCTTGCGGGCTCGCCGCCTGATTGTTGAGGTTGTACTGATTGTTGGTGGTACGTTTGCCGCACCCTTTTCGACCCCTGATTTGCACCCTTTTCGTGTTCAGCACTTGTCAAAGGGTGCGCCACGTGCATGGTATCGGTGCGATTTCCACAACGCGAGCAATCGGCTGTGGATAACTTCGCAACCGCTGGCATGACAAGGTATTCCGTGCTCACGCCCCGGCCACCCTTCGGATAGCGGTAGACCGTCACCAGCTCAGGGCGGTCGCGCAGCTCCTTGAGCGCATCCTGGACCGCCCGGGGACTCAGGCCGGTTTCCAGGGCGATAGTGGGGACTCCGGGCCACGCCCGGCCGCACAGGTCGCAGGCGTGGAAGGCCAGGATGTTGAGCACGTTCTTGGGGCTGGGGGGGAGTTGGATCTTGAGCGCCGCGGCTTGCTGGCGAAAGCCCATCAATCACCCCGAAGGCGAGCGGCCGGGGTGCCCTTCCGCGATGGGCCGTGAGTCGCAATCCGGGCAGGCGCGTTCACGCACGAAAGGGACACCCCGGCCTCTGCCACGCCTGCCCGGGGGCATGGTAGCGCAGCCCCGGCCGGCGGTCAACAGTGAGCTGGTTGGGGGGTCAGCGCCAGAGCCCGACCGCCACCAGCGCCCACACAATCGCCGCACCGACGATCAGCACAAACGCGATAGCGGCCAGGCTCTCGCCGGCCCCCCGGGATCTCAATGGCGGATCCACCACAGCAGGTCAATGAACAGCACCACCAGACCGATCAACATGGTCCCTCCGCTGGGCTCAGGGGCGCCGCCCCGAGTCGGCCAGGTAGCCGCCGGCGCACGGCACGGAATCAGTAGGCGATCAGGACGGGCGCCGCCGGTGGCTTGGTGACGGCCAGTGGCATCCGGGTAATCACCATCGGGCAGCCTGGGCCGCCGGCGTCGGACGCCCAGCCAGTAGCCGTCACCAGTGTGCCGGCCGGGACGTAGGGCGGGGTGAATGCCGTGGACGTGCCGGCCGTGGTCGCAATCGAGTCTTCCCAGGCATAGCTGCCCTGGGTGATCTTCAAGTGATTGACCCGGGGCGCTGATGTGGACACCGGCCACAGAATCGGGGCCACCGCACAGCTCGCGGCGGCGTTGTCGTCCAGCGGGGCGGTCATACGGAATTGTCCGACGCTCCACCAGCTTGAGGCCGCCGCGCAGGACGTGAGCAGCGGCAGACACAGCGCAACCAGTAATAGAATTCCTTTCATGGTTTCCCCCGGGGTTGGGCTTTGCGGCGGGCCACTCGATACCAGATCCAGGCCGAAACAAAGACCCGGGCTTCCGTTCGGGATTCAAAGCTCAGCGTGCTGGAGTCATTGAAATGGACTGACCCGCTACGCGCTGGGCTGGCGATCGTCACAGTGGCCGTGGCCCGCCCATGCGTCCCGCGTCGGATCACCGCGATCAGATGAGGCTCCCCGGCCGGCCGTCCGGCACACGCCTGAATCGCCGGCACGACCACATCCGGCGCCAGCGGCGGCCGGCGATTGATCGGCAAGGAATTCATGTCGGATTGGCCTTATTCCTCGTCTTCGGGGAAAGCCCGATCCACCGCCGGCAAGATCCGATCACCCAGCCACATGACGTAAACGGCAACCGCCCATGCCGGCCACACGATCGGGACCAGGAACCAGCCCCACCACTTCGTTGGACGCCAGCGCATCAATCTGCGTCTTTCAGTCCGGCCGGGATCCGAACGCAGAGGATGAGCAACGGACCATCTCCGGGCGGCACGGTCCCGGCAACGTAAGCGTCTGACCCTGACACCGACTCAGCCGGCAGCTTGAGGAAGACCTTGCCCGCCGCATCGTTCACCGTCACCCGCAGATCACCCCGCACGACAAACGGCCCGAGCGGCTTCATGTAGTCCCTTTCGTTTCATTTGCCGGCGGGATTTTCCCGTGACTCTGACACACGCTTCCCCGCGAATCAGTAATCACGGAAAGGCGAAAGCCCATAGCCTCAGCAATCCGCAACGCTCCGTGCGCGTGTGTATCGCACATCGGTATCGGTTCGCGGTTTCCCGGACAGAAGACCGCTTGCATGGCCGGCTCGCCACATATCTCCTTCTCTGGAATTGCGCTCATTTTGTCTGAGACTCCACGCGGAACACGCTCAAGCACCGCAAATGCTTCGTAGTCCCACAGAAGACCGGATGCCATGCGACTACCGAAAGCCCGGCCACCGGACGCAAAACTTGCAGATGCAACACCCCGACGATGCCGCCAGGAATCACGGCATCACGCATGATCTTGAGTATGGCGCTCGGGGCCGGAAACGGGAATCCCCATTCTGCGGCATATTGCGCTGTGTACGGCGGATCCGCGAACGCGCAGGCAAACCTCCGATTGAGCGTGACGGAATCGAAGAATCCAACCAGGTTTGCCGCGGTGTTTGGGCGGGCGTCAACCCGGACCTCTCCGGCATCGCTGGCCCCGCAGAACAGGTGAAGCATGGGATCGGCGCGGTATGTTCTGCACCACTTCGGCCAGAAGCGCATCGGGAAGCCCTGGGCCTGTATGCTTGAGCTGGGCCAGGAACACAACCACGGATCCGTGCTCGTATGCCGGCGCATTACGTCCCTTCCGGCTTGCTCTGTGACGGCCGATGCTCGCGGCAAACCGCGAAGCAACCGGCAACGTGGTACGTCCCTTCAAGCCCAGCCAAAGCGGCCCGATCTGCGTATTGGAGCCCCCAGCGCAGCAAGGCATCCCGCCGGCCCACGGCGAACGCCCACCCGGTAACGAGAAAACAGAACACGATCGGATGTCCCTTGCCGATGCTAAGCGCGGCGATCATGCCCCTTGCTCATTGTCTGGCGCCGGCGCGATTGCGGCTTGAAGGTGGGAGATCACGGCCTGGGCCTGGCCCTGGGTAAGCTCCATCCGAAACAACCCGCCGGCCGGATTCCTGGTCTGAATCTCGATCGTGACAAGCGGCACCGGGGAAGGATTCTGCCCGCCGCGTCCAACAAACACATCGAAGCCGGCAGTAGCAACGCAGCAGCTTGTTCTCATTACGTCCCTTTCTCCTGACTCAGCGCCCAAAGCTGGGTCACGTTCCCACACCGCCAACACACCCAGGCCGGCACTCCATCACGATCGGCAATCCTGAGCGTTGCCGCGTCACACTTGCGACACGGATCCCAGGTAGGATTGGAGCCAAGATCCACCATGGGCGGATTGGGCCGGCGGTGCGCCGGGTCGTCGCACGGTAGATTACAGAGCTGGGAACAACGGACCCCGCCGCAGAACACCCGCGGGTCGCGTGCGTAGGCATTGAGCGCCCGACAATGCAGATCGGCCACGGAGCGCAGGGTTGTGCTGGCGTGCGAGCTGGACGGCGGGCCGCCGTAGAACGTATCGAAGATCACAAATACGCTCTTGTCGCCCAGACGCCGCGCCGGCGTACAGCCGTAGGCGGTGTTTGCTCCTTCCACGACAATGAACCGATCGGCCATGATTACGTCCCTTCCGGTGAAGTAGCCGGCGCGTCATTCGACATCATGCGCACCGGCCCCAGCACGAGCGCGAGCACCGGCAGGCGCCGGCACAGGTGCCACTTGATCCCATCCCAGGCGGTAGCGAATTCGATTTCAACCACTCCGCTCCCACCGCACCAGCCGCACCGCTGGCCGGGGAGCGCCAGGCGGCAGATCGGGCACGGCCTTGAGGCTTTCATGCGTCCCCCTTGGTCAATTCGGCGTCCGCTCGCGGCTACGCCGCTTGCTCGTGGACTTTTTTCTTATACCGACCGCGACCGCGACCACGACCGCGACCACGACCCCGACCACGACCCCGACCCCGACCCCGACCCCGACCCCGACCACGACCGCGACCCCGACCCCGACCGCGACCCCGACCACGACCGCGACCCCGACCGCGACCCCGACCACGACCGCGACCCCGACCACAATGTAGTAGGGGAAACTACAGCAGCGATCATCTCTGCTTTCTCGGCAGAGAATGATCGAACGGGCTGATGTCAACAATAGCGCCCATCGAGATGAAACATCTATCAGGATATGGCTCAACCTCAGACGCCTCACCTGTCTTGAGAAAATCGGCAAACCGACCGCTATCGGCAATCCAGCAAGCATTATCGAGCCTGATGAACTGACCGTCGCATAATGCAAGCAGGCCCGTGTAGTGATAGGTCACAGTTCGCACAAACACTGTTCGACCAATCATGTCGTAAACGAGGTGAGGTTGCATTCTATTGCTCCTGTCTGTTGGGATGAATGTTGCGGAAAACTACAGACACCAGTGACAACCTTCGCGGCCAGCCCACTTCATGTACCCAGCCGTTATCGCTTGCCCTAGCGGTGCGCGCCAGTCGTTGTTTTCCGGATCGACCGTGTAGCCGCGTGAACGAACAGCAGCGAAAGCAGCCGGCGCGTATGCGTAGTAGGTACTCGGCATGAACTGCATCCAGCCGCCGCAGCCGCTGCCCTGGTAGTTCATCTTGAACGATCCCCAGCCGCCCTCGCGGTGAGAGATGTAGAGCAGCCACGACGCCGTACCCGGGAAGACGCGCTGCACCAGACGTACGGATGTCTGCCAGTCTCCGGTCGTAGGGATCGTGTGCTGTTGCTGCTCAAGACGGCACTTTTTCAGACGTTTCTGCCACAGTTCCAGAGTCCAGGCACGGTAGGCGTGTGATCGTGGCAGAGCCCAAGGTGACACGGAATAGGGGGTGCGGGGTATTTCCCGTTGATCTTGACAACGCCAAACCAAAACCTCAGTTTTGGCTATCAGAGTCGAAAGGTGTGGTGGTGCGGCCGTCGCTTTGACGGCGACAACAAGAATGGCGATAACAAGAGCGATTACGAGTGTCGGGGCAAAACATCGGGATAACCTCACGGTTTACCTCCTGTTTGGGGACAGAGCCGGCGAACCCGCAACTACCTGTTGACGGACGCCTGGATTTGCTGTTGCGGGGAATAGTAGACGAACGAGAAGACGCCGTCTACTTCTTTTACTTCCTGAGAGACACCGTAATCGTGGAGGGCTCTTCCGTTTTGCAAGATTCGATCAAGACTCCGTAACGATCAGGGCTTGCCTTTGCTGCTCGATCTGCTTCTATCGCTTTGACTTTGAACTCAAGCTGCACGATTTCCCTGATGCGATCTTCGGGCATCCCGAGGTTACGCAAACCAGCGTCTAGTGCTTCCTCGTCCCAGACGGTTTTCGTTCCGCCCGACACAGATGCTTTGCGTCCGTCGTCAAGAAGAAGCGTTTTCGTTCCTCGTTGTTCGGCCAAGTAAGCAATAGATCGTTGCACTGACGCTCTGGCTGATCGGAACTCCTGCTCTGTTTCTCGCAGCCAGTCTAAGGCTCGCGCCAGACTGTTCACGTCTTGCCAGTCAACCACTTCTCCGGTATCTCTTATAACAAGATCATTGGAGATGGGGGTGGAGGGATGCGCGACAGTCATGTCTGTCTCTGAGTGGGTGACATGATCCCCACCCGCCTTCTGTTTCCCCTCAAGCCCCATCTCCATACACAAGTTATATCACCGATGGGGGAAATGTGCAAGTGTTGGTGTCGGCACAACCGAAGATCGTCGTTTCCCTTCGGGGGGAAGGTTGGATCTCACTTTTGGTACTCAGGAACCATGCACGTAATGTGATCGGGATTCTGGAGGCATCGCCACATCAGCCACCGTTTCTGTGACGGATACTCGATGTAGTTGAACGGCTTCATTTGAAATCCACAACTGCACATAACCGTATTCCCCTCGGTGGTTGGCGTCACTGTTGAGGCGGCAAAACGAGACGAAGTTTTCTTGCTAGCCATTCCCTACCTCCTTCTTCACCTAGTTGCAGTTTGATGTAGTCCAGGGTGTCGGGACGTTCCAGCAGCAGATGCTCCCCGAGGAGCGCAAGAGTCGGAGTCGTTTCTGCGTGGACAAGGGCATGATGAACGGGACATAGGCAAACGAGGTTGGCTATGTCGTCGTCACCGCCTTGAGACTTGAACAGGACATGGTGAGCTTCGCCCTTGACGCCGCAGTTGAGGACGCAGTAGCAGCCTTTCTTGTGAACGCCTTCTATCGCCTTTGGGTTCTTCACCCGCTTCGCGGCCTTCGCATCTGTACCCCGAAACTTCTCGCCGTCTAACGTCATTTGAGTATCCCGTCAAGAGAACCTTCAAGCCAATCTTTCGGCGTTGCGATGTAGAACTCAAGGCCGGCAGCGAGGAAAGCGTCTTTCCAATCGTGCTGTTCCTGCTTCATCTTGTCGCCGTCTCCCTTCACTTCAATACCGATGATGCGATCCCGCAGCAACAACAAATCAGGAAAACCCTTGCTGTCATAGGCGTAGTTTGTGATCCACGAGTCCTTCGGTCCGACACGCC
>Ga0315288_10002305_pt1 | contig 24698 bp, 20 predicted proteins | sample YL17G11_20_MG_FD_203454 | JGI IMG/M metagenome (GOLD analysis project Ga0315288, IMG submission 203454) | Sediment microbial communities from Yellowstone Lake, YNP, Wyoming, USA - YL17G11_20 | ecosystem: Environmental > Aquatic > Freshwater > Lake > Sediment | place: USA: Wyoming | collected... | reverse complement strand
GGCTCCTGCGCGTGCTGGCGGAGGCGGCCGGTTGCATCTGGGTGCGCCAGAACGAGCCCGATCTGGGGGCCGTCAAGCAGGCCTTGGCTCACTTGCGCGGCGGGGGCGCGCTGGGCATATCGCCGGAGGGCACGCGCAGCCAGTCGACCCACGCCCTGATCGAGGCCCGCGACGGAGTGTCGTTCCTGGCCGCGCGCACGGGCGTGCCCATTCTGCCGGTCGCCGTGTGGGGCACCGAGACCATTCCCCAATTGCTGCCGCGCCTGCGGCGCGCGAGGGTCTTCCTGCGCATCGGCAAGCCTTTTAGCCTGCCGGTGAGGCCCCACGCACGCGGCGAAGAGCTCGACCGATACACCGAGGACATCATGTGCTCCATCGCTGCGCTCCTGCCGCCTGCCTACCGCGGGGTGTATGCCGACCACCCGCGCCTGGCGGAATGGGAGGCGAGGCTGGCGGCGTGAAGATCGTTGCGCTGGCCGCCGATGAGCGCACCCGCCTGGTGCGGCTGCTCGATGAGCGCGACGTGGGCGACGGCCTGGCCTGCTACTACGCGCTGCATCACGCCGCCTCGCGTGTCCAACTGAGCGGCGCCCTTTCGCCGGAGGGCGGGCTGCTGGGCTTTCTCGCCCGCGCCCAGACAGGGCAGGATCTCTTCCGCCCCCTCGTCACCGGGCGCGCTCCAGATTTCCCCACCCTGGCCGCGTTGGTGCAGGCCGCGCTCGCCCCGGGGCAGCCGCTGTACTTCTCACTCCCCATGGTCAACGCCTCCTGGGCCCGGGCACTCGTCGACTCGGCCACCCAGGCCCGCCTGCGACTGTATGTACTGCGGCGCGAATCGTTCTCTCCCGTGGTCAACATCCTTGTCACGCGCAACACTTCGCCCGACGGCCTGCCGCGCTACGAGATCCGCGTGGGCGAGCGCTTGCTGGCCGCAGCCGGGCTGAACTGGCGTTCGCCGGCTTTGGCCGAGGTCTTCGTTCACACCGACCCGGCGGTGCGCGAACGCGGTCACGGCCGTTCGGTTGTGGCCGCACTGTGCCTGGAACTGCTAGAGGCCGGTTGCACCCCGCTGTATGCCGCCGACGAAGCCAGCCCGGCCTCGCAGCGCCTGGCCGAATCGGTTGGCTTTAGCGATAGCGGGCAGCGTGAATTCGTGTGCAGCGGCACCCTGCGCCCGCCGGCGGTGGTCGCCTCGACAAACCGGCACACCGAAGGAGCCGCCGATGGTTGAAGCCGCATTCCACTTTCCACCGGACTTCCTGTGGGGCACGGCCACCGCAGCCCACCAGGTGGAGGGCAACAATACGGGCAACGACTGGTGGCAGTGGGAGCTCGAGCCCGGGCGCATCAAGCGCGGCGATCGCTCCGGGCTGGCCTGCGACTGGTGGGGCGGCCGCTGGCGCGAGGATTTCGACCGCGCGGCCGAGGCCGGGCAGAACGCGCATCGCCTCTCGGTCGAATGGAGCCGCATCGAGCCCCGCCCCGGAATATGGGATGATGCAGCGCTTGCGCATTACCGCGAGATGTTGCGCGGCCTGCACCGGCGGGGGCTGCGCCCGATGGTCACCCTGCATCACTTCACCAACCCGCTGTGGCTGGTCGAACAGGGCGGCTGGGAAAGCGAGAGTGTCATCGGACGCTTCGAGCACTTCACGCGCAAGGTGGTCGAGGCGCTGCACGACCTGGTCGATATGTGGTGCACGATCAACGAGCCCAACGGGTACGCGTTCGCGGCCTACACCGAGGGTGCCTTTCCGCCGGGGCGGCGCGATATTCGCGCCACGATCCGGGTCATGCACAACATGCTGCTGGCGCACGGGGCCAGCTACCATGCCATTCATGACATTCAGCCCGCAGCTCAGGTGGGCATCGCCCAGCACATCCGCGGCATGCAGCCCGACAGCCCCTCGCCATTCGATGGCGCGGCCGCCGGATGGCAGTCTCGCATTTTCAATGAATCCTTCGTCCTGCCCCTGCGCGACGGGCGCCTGCGCTTCCCCTTGGGGCGCGGGCGCGAGCGCGCTCTGGCGGGAACCCTCGACTTCCTCGGCCTCAACTACTACACACGCGCTCGGGTGCGCTTCGACCTGCGCCTGCCGGGGTATCTTTTTGGCAAACACTTCTTTGCCCCCGGTGCGGAGGTCAGCCCGACCGGTTTCATTGCTAATGAGCCAGAGGGGCTCTTTGCCGCACTGCGCTGGGCGCACCGCCTGGGGCTCCCGATCTACATCACCGAAAACGGGGTGGAGGACGCCGCAGACCAGCTGCGCCCGCGCTACCTGCTGCAGCACCTGCACCAGCTGTGGCATGCGGTCAACTTTGCCTGGCCGGTGAGGGGCTACTACCACTGGACACTGGTGGACAACTTCGAATGGGAGCGCGGCTGGACCCAACGCTTCGGGCTGTGGGCGCTCGACCCGGAGACGCAGGCCCGCACCGCCCGCCCCTCGGCCCACCTTTTTGCGGAAATCTGCAAGGAAAACGGACTCTCGAGCGCGCTCACCGCGCGCTACGCCCCCGAACTACTGGCGCGCCTGTTTCCCGGTTGACTCCGACATCCGACAGGCTCGCCGCGTATCGCGACCCGCCGGATTGACCTATCGCGTCTTGGCCCGCCGAGCCTGCCACATTCGCGGGGCGCCCAGGCATGTGTAGGGCCGGGGCCCTCCTCCCCATTCTGTGCACGGAAAAGCGCTGGGCTGCCCCAACCGGGCAGCCCAGCGCAGTTCGTATCGCGCCTTTCAGCATTCACTCAAGGGAATGTCGCTTCGCAGCGATTGAAGGTGTCGCTCCCGCCTCCACCATAGCACACATCGCCCCCGCCCGCGCCCCCATCCAAGTCGTCATCGCCCGGGCCGCCCATGACCACATCATCGCCCTGGTTGCCGTTGATGATGTCGTTTCCGCCGCCGCCCAGGATGCAATCTTGCCCTTGGCGGCCGGTAATGTCGTCCGCGCCCGCGCTGCCCAGGATCAGGTCATTGCCGTTGGTTCCGTTGATGGTGCCCGAGCCGACAATCAGGTTGGCCACGAAGAACGCGCTGCACTGCGAGGGTTTCTTGTCATTGGGCGTGACCGCCCGGCTCGAATCGCCGAGTTTCGTGGCCGGCACCGTATTGGCTGCGGCCACGGCCGTAGCCGCAGCCACGAAAATGAGCACGGCCAGGAGGACGAACACCAGGCGCATGGATTTCCAGACCATCATCAACCGTCCTAGCTCTTGCGCCGGCGGCGCGCGGGGGCGAGAGCCAGCGCCCCTTGGCTAAGCACCACCTGCACTTCTTCGGCCGGCGCCGGCCGCCCGAAGAAGTAGCCCTGCGCCATGTCAATCTGACCTTCCTTAAGGAAGGTCACCTGCTCCTGCGATTCCACACCTTCCGCCACAACCTGCAGGTGGAGGCTGTGGGCCGCCGAAATGGTGGCGTGGGTGATGGCCGCCTCGTCCGCATCGGTCGCCATCCGTCCGATGGAGGCATGGCCGATCTTCACCCCATCGATCGGCAGTCGGCGCAACGTCTCGAGCGATGTCTTGGCGGTGAAATTGTCGATCGCCAGGTGCACGCCCATCTCGCGCAATTCGCGCAACTGCCCACCGATCTCCGGCGGCGCGTCCATCAGCAGGCGCTCTGAGACCTCCAGGTAGATCCACTCGGGGTTGACACCCGTCTCGCGCAGCACGCGGCGAATGGTCGCCGGACCATCGCCCGCCAGCTCGCGCGGCGAGAGATTGACCACCAATCCGAGCTGGGTGTGGCCCATCTTATGCCACGCCGTCAACTGGTTGCACGCCTCGCGCAACGCCCACTCCCCGATCGGGACGATCAGGCCGCTTTGTTCGGCGGCCGGGATGAAATCGGCCGCCGACACCAGCCCGCGCTGCGGGTGGCGCCAACGCAAGAGCGCCTCGACCGATGTCACTCGGCCGGTGTCAAGCGAGCGGATGATTTGATAGTGGACCTCGAACTCCTTGCGCTCGAGGGCCTGCTCAAGTTCGCGCGTCAGCGCCCCCGCCTGTCCGGAGGGGATCCCGGCCGGCAGCACATGCAGCAGAAAGCGGTAGATCGTCTGGCCATCCTGGACGAAATACCAGTGTCCCTCGGGGCCGGCGCGGTGCAGGATCATCAGACCGTGATGCTGGGCCAGGCGCGCCAAGTCGTCGACCGAGCGCACGTCCACCAGGCGCCCGCCACTCGGGTCCCCCCCGCGTCCGACACCCACCAGGAGCGGGCCGTACTTCAAATCCACCAGCGAGGTACGGTCGACTCGCGAGGCGCGCAACACAATCGCCGCAAAGGCGCCCAGCCCGCCGACCGCCAGGAGCAGCCCCGCTAAGGAGATCCACCGCGCGCGCACCACGTCGATCTTCCATCCGAGGATCGAGAGCGCGCTGACTTCCACTCGCGTCCCTTCCAGGACCGCTTCCTCAACCGGGTGCAGCGGATCGACCTCCGGATCGCTGCGCAAGAGCTGCGTCTGCGCGCGGTCGAATTGGAAGGTCAAACGCGGCGCGAAGCTGTCGTCGATCGGCCGCCCGCCCAGGGTGCCTTGACTATCCACCTGAGGGATGACGGCCAACTCGTAGACCGAGCGGCGGATCCCCGTCTGCTCCTCCATGGTGTTGATGAAGCCCTGCATGTAGCACAGGTTGAGCGGGCTTTGGGTGGAGAAGTTGGCGCCGCTAAATGGCGTGCTGGGATGCAGCGTGAGGGTGCGCTTCCATCCGCTGGTGTCGCTCACCTCCGCCACCAGCGAGTAGGTCCCCCCGAGCTGGGCTGGAGCGTCGGACACCAATTGGTAGTCGAAATATACACGGATGAGGCAGGTGAGCGGAGTGAAAACGGGTTCGCCGGGCTGCACTTCGGGCTGGTCGTACAACCCGGGCGGCGCCGCCGCCGTGTAACGGAATTGACCGGTGTGCGAGTAGGCCAGATCGTCCGCCACCACCCGGGTCGGCGGCCGCAAAAGCGAGGCCACCCCCAAGAGCAGGGCTGCCAGCCCGATCGCTGCGGAGACGAACAGCACGACTTCTTTGTGATCCGCAATGGACTTCAATTCAGGACTCGCTGTCTGCGCCGGCCGCGGTCGGCGACCCCCGCGCCACTTGGGGCGCGGACGGTAACGCATGACCACCGCGAGGCCCACCCCCACCAGAGAGGCTGCCAGGGCCATGTTGAGCGGCAGGCGCAGCCACACTATCTTGTCGCCAATGCCCACGAGGTGTAGCCAGGTGCGGCCGATGATTTCCGACTCGCGCGGGCTGTACGAATCGGTCCACCCATTGTTGTCCCCCTTCATGATGAAACGCGACCCGTCGCGCGCCAGGATGCGGTGAAAGACCGGCCGCCCCAGGTCTGCATCGTGGAAAGCGACGACCTCCCCGACGGCGTAAGGCGGATCGCGACGGACGATGACCAGGTCGCGGTTGTGGAAGGTCGGCTCCATGCTGTTGCCGGTGATGATGACGTAACCGGCCGGCCCGCCGAACTGCTGCGGCGCAAAGAGCAGCCACACCGTACTCGCGAGGACCAACGCCGTGGCCGAGATCACCGGCCGCCACCACCGCCGCCAACCGACCATAGGCCCTTGGGGAATCCTCCCTTCATAAACAACGAGCCTGCCCGCGCCGCCCGTCGGCCGTCTGGCCGCACAGGGCTCCTCGCAAGCAAGCTCGGGCACGGCCGCCTCGCGCGTTGGGGCGGCTGGCGTGCTGTGAACGCAGCCAGCTGCGGGCCGGCGCGCTTACTGCGCGGCAACCACGCGCAGGTTGGCCGCCAGCAGGGCGGTCAGGCCGGTGGTGGTGCAGCTCACCGAGCCCGAGGTGTTGGTGCAGTTGTACCAGGTGCTGCCGTTCAACTGCACGCGCACCACGCCGGTGACCGGGGCGAGGGTGAACGACACCGAGTCGACGTTGCTCGGGTTGCTCGCATTCAGCGCGTAGGTCACGTTGCTGATGGTGTAGCCGCTGATCGCGCCGCTGCCGTCGCCGGCCGTGGTGTCGGGCACGGTGTTGGAGGCCGCGAAGGCGAAGGCCGCCGTGGCAAATACGAGCGAGACAATGAGCGTTGTGAAGATGGTGATCGCGCGACGAGTAAACATGTTTCCATTCCTCCTTGAATATGAGTCAGCCGGACTAGTATTGCATCAGGACTTGCTTGCCCACATTATAGGAGAAGGAGTGGCGCGAAAGGCCTCGGCCATCATTCGGCAAGACAATTGTTATCGGGCGCCCGGGCGGCACGTCCCGTGAACGAATTGTCACTGTTCGTTCACCCGCCGGCGCGTGTCTCGCACAGCCTGCAAAGTCCAGACGAGTCGGCTGCACACTCCATGCCAGGCACAGGCGTGGAGGCTGGGCAGCCCCGCACGCTTCTGGGCTGGTCGAGGTTCACTTCCCAACCGCGAACGCTCTTTTCCCCTGACCTTGGAAGGGGATGGCAGCGCCGAAGGGGAGGGGTCAATAGAACCTCTGTTCTTCACTCGCTCTTGCGGGGGAAGTCCGCCGGCATCTCTCAAAAGCTCTCACCTGCGCCGACTTTTGATATTCGGGTTGGGTGTTTGAGCGTGATAGAGGTTGGCAGTGCCTCTTGAGTACCATTCGCATTCTCAGCGGTCGTAGTGCGGAGCTCTTTGGTGCAGCGGCCGCTGGCATGCGACAATGCCCAACTCCCGTCTTCCCGGTTTCTACCGCAAGTCCTGGCAGGAGCGAATGGCCCTCCTGGCGGAGAGAGCGCGCCTCACGCCCGAGGAGATGGAAGCCCTGCGCCTGGGCGGGCTCAACCTCGAGAGCGCCGACCGCATGATCGAGAACGTGGTCGGGTTGTATTCACTGCCCCTGGGCATTGCCGTCAACTTCCTGATTAATGGGCGCGAGGTGCTGGTGCCGATGGTCGTAGAAGAGCCATCGGTTGTGGCGGGCGCCTCCTTTATGGCGCGTTTGGCGCGTGAGGGCGGGGGCTTCATCGCCTCCACCAGCGCCTCCGAGATGATCGGCCAGGTGCAGATCCTGGAGGTCAGCGACCTGCCCTCCGCGCGCCTGGCGCTCCTTGAACAGCGTGAGCGTATTTTGGCCGAGGCCACGGCCGCCGACCCGCTGCTCGCCCAACTCGGCGGCGGCGCACGCGATCTCGAAGTGCGTCTGGTTCCTGCCTCGCCGGCAGGGCCCTTCCTCGTCGTGCATCTCGTCATCGACACCCGCGACGCGATGGGCGCCAACGCGGTCAATGGCGCGTGCGAGGCCATCGCTGCGACGCTGGAAGAGATTACCGGCGGGCGCGTTTTGCTGCGCATCCTTTCCAACCTGGCTGATCGCCGCTTGGCGCGTGCGCGCTGCAGCATTCCCTCGCGCGCGCTGAGCTTCGCAGGCTACAGCGGCGACACCGTGCGCGACAGGATAGTCGAGGCCTATGCCTTCGCCGCGGTCGACCCGTATCGCGCGGCCACCCACAACAAGGGCATCCTCAACGGCGTGGACGCGGTGGCCATCGCCACCGGCAACGACTGGCGCGCGGTGGAGGCCGGGGCCCACGCCTACGCGGCCCGCTCAGGCCGCTACACCTCGCTCTCCTGGTGGGGGCGGGATGCCAAGGGCAACCTGGTGGGAACGCTCGAGTTGCCCCTCGCGGTGGCCACGGTCGGCGGGTTCACGCGCGTGCACCCGCTCGCGCGCCTGGCACTCAAGATCCTGGACGTCCAGACGGCGCGCGAGCTGGCCGAGGTGGTGGTGTCGGTTGGCCTGGCACAGAATCTCGCGGCGTTGCGAGCCTTGGCCACCGAGGGCATCCAGCGCGGGCACATGACATTGCACGCGCGGCAAATCGCCCTGGCGGCCGGCGCCAGCGGCGACCAGGTGGAGCGCGTCGCGGCACAGCTCGTCCGCGAGCAGGCGATCCGTCTGGATCGGGCACAGGTGATTCTCACAGAGCTCGGCGCGGCGCGCGGCTAACGCGGTGCGCGTGCATCAGAGGGAGTGCGAGTGACGGAACGGGCACACAGACCAGCGCCACCCAGCGGGGGCAACCAAGCGCCCCGCCCGGCACGCGTCATGCGCCCCGCCCGCGCCGTGGGGCTGGTGGGCTATGGCGCTTACGTGCCACGCCTGCGCTTGCCGGCCAAGGAAGTGGCGCGCGTGTGGACCGAAGGGGCGGCCCTCTTGCCCATCCGTGAGAAATCCGTGCCCGGCCTGGATGAGGATGTGATCACCATGTCGATCGAGGCCACGCGCAATGCGCTGGCCCGTGCGCAGATCCCGGTCGAAGAGATCGGCGCCTTGTGGGTCGGGTCGGAGTCGCATCCTTATGCGGTTAAGCCGACCTCGACCGTTGTGGCTGAAGCCATCGGCGCCGTGCCGCACATTCTCGCCGCCGACTGGGAATTCGCATGCAAGGCCGGCAGCGAAGCGCTGCAGGCCGCGATCGGTATGGTCGGCGCGGGGATGATGCGCTACGCCATCGCCGTCGGCATGGACACGGCCCAGGGCCGTCCGGGCGATGCGCTCGAGTACACCGCCGGCGCAGGCGGCGCAGCTTTCATCGTCGGCCCGCAGGAAGAGGCTCTGGTCGAGATTGAGGCCTCCCTTTCGTACGTCACCGACACGCCGGACTTCTGGCGCCGTCCGGGTGCGAAATACCCCGAGCACGGCCAGCGCTTCACCGGCGAGCCGGCCTATTTCCGGCATGTCACGACGGCGGGGCTCGAACTCATGCAGGCCCTCGGCCGAACGCCGGCCGATTATCGCTTCGCCGTGATGCATCAACCGAACATCAAGTTCCCACAGCGTGCCGCAGAGCTCTTGGGCTTCAGCCCGGAGCAGATCCGCACCGGCCTCTTGGTATCGGAGATCGGCAACACTTATGCCGGGGCCGCACTCATCGGCCTGACCGCCATCCTCGATGAAGCCGAGGCTGGCGACCGCGTGCTGCTGGTCTCATTTGGTTCAGGGGCCGGGTCGGATGCCTTTTCGCTGCGGGTCACGCCGCTCCTGGCGGAACGCCGCGCGGCCGCGCCGCGCACGCGCGATTACATCGCCCGGCGCAAAGAGATCGATTACGGCGTGTACGTCCGCACGCGCGGCAAGCTCAGCCTGTAGACATATGCGGCGGCCGGGGCCGCTGTGCCCGGTCCGCCCCTGAGGAGAGAACGTGATGGAGATTCCGCGCAACTGGAGACTGAGAACTCAACGCTACGCACTGGTCGGCGAAGAGTGCGACCACTGTCGCAGCAAGATCTTCCCCCCGCGCGACATCTGCCCGGACTGCGGGCAGGCAGCCAAGGCGCATTATGCGTTCAGCGGCAAGGGTGAGGTCTATTCGTTCACGGTGGTGCACGATCCCCCGACCGGTTACGAGGATCAGGCGCCGTATGCCATCGCGCTGGTCAAGCTGGAGGAGGGTCCGCTCGTCACCGCCCAGCTGACGGATGTCGATAGTGCGCAGGTGGCGATCGGCATGCCGGTGGAAATGGTGACACGCAAGCTGCGCGCCGAGGGCGAAGAAGGCGTGATCCACTACGGCTACAAGTTCCGCCCTATCCTGGCTCGCGCCTGACGCCCTGCGGAGCCTCCATGCGATACGGGGTGGGTTGAAACGATGCGTCCGGTTGCAGTTCTCGGGATCGGCCAGACCGCGGTGGGCGAACACTGGGAGCGCTCGCTGCGCGACTTAGCCACCCAAGCGGGGCTGGCGGCGATGCGCGATGCGGGCCTCGAGCACGTGCAGGCCGTCTACGTCGGCAACATGCTCTCGGGCCTCCTGACCCGCCAGGAGAATCTCGGGGCGCTCGTGGCCGATTGGCTCGGGCAACGGCCCGCCGAAGCCTTCAAGGTCGAAGCGGCCTGTGCCTCCGGCGCCGCCGCCTTTCGTGTGGCGCACATGGCCGTCTCCTCCGGCGAAGTGGAGGTGGCCCTGGCCGTGGGCGTCGAGAAAATGACCGACACCACCAGCGGCGAGACAACCGCCGCATTGGCCACCGCCGCGGATGCCGACTACGAACTGGTGCACGGGGTGACCTTCGTCGGGCTTAATGCGCTCGTGATGCGGCGCTACCTGCACGAGTTCGGCTGGAAGCACACGGACTTTGCCCCGTTCTCGATCAATGCCCACGCCAATGGCGCACGCAACCCCAACGCGCGGCTGCAAGAGCCGATCAGCGAACGCGACTACACCCGCGCCCGCATGGTGTGCGATCCGATCAACCTGCTGGATGCCTCGCCCATCGGCGATGGTGCGGCGGCGGTGGTGCTCGTTCCCGCTGAGCACGTGTACGACCGCCCGCGAGCGCGCGTCGTCGTCGCGGGCTCGGCTAGCGCCACCGACACACTGGCCGTTCACGATCGCAAGGATCCGCTCTTCCTCTCGGCGGCCTACCAGTCGGCGCGCAAGGCCTACGCCCAGGCCGGGCTCGAGCCGGCGCAGATCGACTTCTTCGAACTGCACGATGCCTTCAGCATCATGAGCGCGCTCTCGCTTGAAGCGTGCGGGTTCGCCGAACGCGGCCAAGGGCCGCGCCTGGGGCTGGAGGGGCGCATTCGCCTGCAGCAGGCGCTGCCCATCTCCACCCAGGGCGGGCTCAAGGCCCGCGGCCACCCGGTGGGAGCCACCGGCATGTACCAACTGGTGGAGGTCGTGCAGCAATTGCGCGGCGAAGCCGGCCCCAACCAGCTCGATCGCGCGCGGGTGGGCATGGCCCAGAACATCGGCGGCTCGGGCGCAATGGTCGCCACCCACATCCTGCGCGTCGCCTGACCCCCGCTCTCCGTCACGTGTCCCTCGAGAACCTGCCTGGCATGCCTCGTGCATCTCAATGCTGCGGGGCCTCCGGCGCGTCTCCTTGGTAATGCCTCGCCTCGGCGGGGGTGGCCCTGACCACACCCGCTGGGTGAAGCCATGGGAGCCTCCCGGGAGACGCGCCTCGCCCCCCGGCCGCGTGCGTTCGATTGGTTGCGGCCCGCTAGTGCTTGTGCTAGGATTGACCGTTGAATTCGTGCCGTCCCGCGCGGCGGCAGGCGATCCGCAAGGATCCAGGGAGGAGTCGATGTCGAAAGCCATTCGCCAGGCCATTCTGCTCGCCGCCGTGGCAGCCCTCGCGGCGTGCACCCGTTCGGTCGGGCCGGGGGGGCCGACCAGCGCGCCCACAACGGCGCTGGGTGCCACCTCGCCCGCGGAAGCCACGATGAACGCCATCCGCTCGGCCTTCCTGACCCAGACGGCTCAGGCCCACGGCGCCACCCCGCTCGTGGCCGCCACCCCCACCTTCGTCTCGCTGGCCACCCTGCCCTTGACCCAGGCGGCCACCTCGGCGGCGACGGTCGTCGGCCCCTCACCCACCGTGCGCCCGCTGGTAACGGCCACCTTCCCGGCCATTCCCACGGCGACGCCCGGCGTGCCGTCCTCCTACACGCTCAAGCAGGATGAATTCCCTTACTGCATCGCACGCCGCTTTAACGTGGACCCGGAGGAGTTGCTCAGCCTGAACGGACTGAGCCGCACCTCGCTCTATTACGAGGGTCTGGCGCTGCGCATCCCGCAAAGCGGCGCCAAGTTCCCTGGGCCGCGCGCACTCGTCGCGCACCCGGCGACCACGGTCGTCAAGTCGGGCGAGACGATCTACTCGATCGCCTGCATGTTCGGCGACGTCGACCCGAATGCAATGATCCTGGCCAACAGCCTGACCTCGCCGTATGCGCTGACCCCCGGCTCAACGATCCGCATCCCGTAGCCTCCGGAGGGGGCAAGGGCAACCTTGCCCCTTCTTCTTTCATCATCCCGCAGAGCCGGCGGCGGCTCGGGAGGGGCTCCGTGGCGATCTCCGTGCTCTCCTCCGACACCCTGTATGAAGGGCGGGCCCTGGCGCTGCGCGCCGAGCGCATCCGCCTGGAGAACGGCCACGAGACCGTGGTCGAGATCGTGCGCCATGCCGACTCGGTGGTGATGGTGCCGGTCGACGATGGGGGGCAGGTGTGGTTCGTGCGCCAGTATCGCCATTCCGCCGGGCGCGACCTTGTGGAACTTCCGGCGGGCACGCTGCGCAGCGGCGAAGACCCGGGCACCTGCGCGGCGCGCGAACTGCGCGAGGAGACGGGTATGGGCGCGCGCGATCTGTTCTCGATCGGGTCCTTCTACCTTGCTCCCGGCTACGCCACGGAATACATGCACGTTTACCTCGCGCGCGGCCTCTTCCCCGACCCGCGCGCCGCCGATGAGGATGAAGCCATCACGGTCGAGGCCGTACCGCTCGACAAGGCGCGCACCTGGATGCACGGCGGCACCCTCCAGGACGCCAAGTCCATCGCGGCTCTGGCGATGGCTCTCCCCTACCTCGGCCGGTGAGCTCACAGCGATGATTGATCCCGCACTCGTCCGCGCCCGCTTCCCGGCTTTGGCCTCGGGCGCCGTGTTCTTCGACAACCCGGGCGGCACGCAAATCGCGCAGCCGGCGCTCGACCGCATGTGCGAGTACCTTGTGCGCACCAATGCCAATCACGGCGGCGCCTTCCGCACCAGCCGCGAGTCGGATGCGCAGGTGGAGGCGGTGCGCGCGGCGGCGGCCGACTTCCTGGGCGCGGCCCGGCCGGAGGAAATCATCTTCGGCGCCAATATGACCACGCTCACCTTCCACATCAGCCGCACGCTGTGCCGGCGGCTCGGCCCGGGCGACGAGATCGTTGTCACCCGTCTCGACCACGACGCCAACATCGCCCCCTGGGTGCTTGCCGCGCAGGAGCGGGAGGTCGTGGTGCGCTGGGTAGACTTCCGGCCCCAGGATTGCACGCTCGACATGGACGAGCTGGCGCAGCAGATCACGCCGCGCACGAAAATCGTGGCGCTGGGTTATGCCTCCAACTCCGTCGGCACAATCAACGATGTGGCCCGCGCCGTCGAGTGGGCGCATGCCGTAGGCGCCCTGTGCTACGTGGACGCGGTGCACTACGCCCCCCACGGGCCGATCGACGTCGCAGCCATCGGCTGCGACCTGCTGGTATGCTCGGCCTATAAGTTCTTCGGCCCGCACCTGGGCCTCCTGTACGGCCGCTACGACCTCTTGCAGGAATTGCCCGCCTACAAAGTGCGCCCCGCTCCCGACCAACCACCTGACAAGTTCGAGACCGGCACCGGGAATTTCGAGGCCATCGCCGGCCTGGGGGGGACGATCGAGTACTTGGAGTGGCTGGGGAGCACATGCGGCCAGGAGTATGGGGAGAGCGTTGCCGGCACGCTGAGCGGGCGACGCATGCGCCTGCGCTGCGCGCTCTCGGCCATTCGCGCCTACGAGATTGAACTGGGGCGCACCTTGATCGAGCGCCTGCAGGCGATTGATGGATTACGCATCTACGGCATACAAGAGCCCGCCCGCCTCGACCGGCGCGTCCCGACGGTCTCCTTCACCCTGCGCGGCCATGCGCCGCGCGCCGTCGCACAGGTCCTGGGCCAGGCGGACATCTATGCCTGGGACGGCGATTATTATGCGCCCGAGGTCACCCAGCGCCTGGGGGTGGAAGCGGGCGGGGGGATGGTGCGCGTCGGCCCGGTGCACTACAACACACGCGCCGAGATAGACCGCTTGGGTGAAGCGCTCGAGTCCTTCAGCCGCGGATGAATCCGCCGCCAGGCTAAGACCTGCGCGCCTCGGGAGATTGACGTAGAATTCTCGACACACCGCCTGAACTTGATCGCCGGAGCGGGGGTCGGTGAAAAAACACCGGCCCGTCGACCCAGTGCCTGGATGAGCCCAACTCGAAGCCCAACTCGCGAACGTCCTCCATTGCTCTTCGTGGGCCCGGCTGCGGCGCTCTCCCCGAAGGCCTCGCGCCTTCTCGAGCAGAGCGGCCACACGCTGCGCGTCCTCGCGCCCGCCCGCTTCCGCCAGCGCCTCCGCTCGCGCGCAGGCAGCAAAGGCGCCGCCCTCCCGCGCCAGAGTGCGGGAGGTGCGCCGGCCATTTCGCTGTATGCACCGCCGCCGATTTCGCGCGAGCATATTCAGGCTGCGCTTCACGACCAGAGGCGCCGGCTGGGGGTGGAACTCCGCCGTGCGATCGAGGCCGGGGCGGGCGTGCGTCTGGCGGCGGTCGTGTTGAGCGAGGCCGAGGGCGCGGCGCACCAGGTGCTGGCCGCGCGTGGCCCTGCCGCCAAGGCCTTCCCGGCCAGGGTGACCGAGGAGGCGCTGCCCGCGCTGGCGGCCGCCGAGAGGCTGGAAGCCGCGCTGGTGGTGGCCGACCTCGAGCGCGCCGCCCCCTGCCCGCTGGGCTCGACCCTCGGCGCGCGCGCGTTGTTGCTCTTCCCGCTCGACCTCGCGCGCAGGCTGGGTTACCTGCTCATCGCGTGCGACAGGCCCGGGCTTCCGGAAGGCGCCCATCTCGGAGCCTTCGTCCAACTGGCCGTTTCCCTGCGGGCGATCACCGACGCGGCCGCGCTCGCCATCCAGCTGGCGGCTACCCAGGCGCGTTACCGCAGCCTGCTCGAAACAATCCCCTTCCTGATGGTGCTGCTCGCGGACGACGGGCGAGTGCTTGAGCTCAACCGCCAGATGACGGCCGAACTCGAACGCCAGGGGCTCGACCCGGCCCAGGTGCTTGGGCGCAATGCACTCTCCGACCCCAACGTGCCCGAGAGCGTCCGCACCCTCCTGCGCGATTCGCTCGAGCGGCGCACCCCGCTCTCGGCGGAAAAGGTCGACCTGGCCATGCCGCACGGGCAGGAGACGCTGCGCATTCACAGCGTGCCGCTGCCCGACCTGGCGCGCGCCAACTGGGGCCTGATGGTCATCTGTGAGGTGACCACACGTTATTCGCTCATCACCGCCGAAGCCGAACGCACCGAGCGCCTGGCCGCCATCGGGCGGGTGGCCGCCTCGCTCGCCCACGAGATCAACAACCCGCTGCAGTCGCTACGCGCCCATCTCGAGCTCATCCGCCGCTATCGCCTGAGCCCGATGGAACGCGAGCAGTCGCTGCGCATTCTGGAGGGTGAGGTAGAGCGGCTGGATGAGATCACCCGCCGCATCCTGGGCTTTGCCCGCCCCACGCCGGATGTTCTGCAGCCGGTGTCGATCCTGGGTGTGATCGAACAGACGCTGGCGCTCAGCCGCAACTACCTGCAGAACCAGAACGTGGAGTTCGTCATTTCGGCGCCCAAGGCGCTGCCCCCGTGCATGGCCGCCCCGGGCCAGCTGATCCAGGTCTTCCTCAACATCATTCTCAATGCGGCGCACGCCATGGAAGGCGAGGGCAAGCTGGAGATCCGCGTGCGCGCACGCGGGGAAATGGTGGAGCTGACCTTTACCAACAGCGGGCCGCCCATCCCGGCCGAATCGCTGCCGCATCTGTTCGAGCCCTTCTTCACCACCCGTGCCGAAGGCACCGGCCTCGGCCTGAGCGTCTCCCACACCATCCTGCAGCGGCATCACGGTACAATCCGTGCTGCCAACCTGCCGCAGGGACGCGGGGTGGTGTTCACCATCAACCTACCGTTGATCCACGAGAACCCGCCCGCCGAGTGAGCCCATGGAACAAACTATCTCTGCCCCCTTGCTCCCCGAAGCCCGCATCCTCCTGGTCGATGATGAGCCGCATGTGCTTCTGGCTCTGGGTCGAGGCCTGCGTTTGAAGGGCTACAACTACGTCGACGAGGCCCGCTCCGGACAGGAGGCGCTCGACAAGCTGACCCGCCTGCCCTACGATCTGATGATGCTCGATATCCGCATGCCGGGCATGGACGGTCTGGAGGTCCTGCAGAAGGCGCAGGCCTTGCGTCCGAATTTGCTGGTGGTCATTCTCACCGGCCATGCGGCCCTCGACAGCGCCGTGGCGGCCCTCAAATCGGGCATGGTGGTGGACTATCTGCTCAAGCCGGCCTCGCTGGAGCAGGTGGACAGCGCCATCCACAAAGCGCTGCGCAAGCGCGTGGCGGAGATCCAGCAGCGCCATTCGCTCGAGGCGGCCATCGCAGCGCTGGAGCAGTTGAAATCCGACAGCCCAGCCCCGCAGTCCAAACCCGCCGCGCTGCCGGCCGAACGCTTCGCCTACGCCGGGCCGTTCTCGCTCGATCGCGAAAAACGCACGCTGACCCTTAGTGACGACACGCAGACGCGCTCGATCACCCTCACCCAAAGCGAGGAGAGCATCCTGGCGCTGCTCATGGCCCATCCGGGGGACGTGCTCTCGTCGCGGCGCATTGCGCGCGAGGCGATGAACTATGACCTGAGCGAGAGCGAGGCCAAGACCATCGTCCATCCGCACATCGTGCGCCTGCGGCGCAAGATCGAGAAAGATGCCAAGCGCCCCACCTTCATCCGCACCGTGCGCGGGCGCGGATACCTACTGGCCATGCCCCCGCCTGTCCCGGCTGGGGCGTAGCCGGCTGCCTGCGTGTAAACCAAGCGGGGGCTGCCCGGAAATGAGGGCAGCCCCGTTGCATTCTGGCAGCGGCCCGGCCGGCCTGTTCCCAGCGCGCGGCCGCGCTACTGGAGCGCACGAAGGCGCGGCGCGCCAAACCACAAACCCACCGCAAAGAGCAGAAGCAGGATACCGCTCGCCAAGACGGTCCGCGGTTCTCCGATGACGGAGGCGGCCGAGCCGGCCAGGAGCGAGCCGACCGGCACCAGGCCGAAAAAGCTCAGGGTGTAGAGGCTGAGCACCCGCCCGCGCAAGTCGTCCGGGACAGCAGACTGAATGAGCGTGTTGAGCATGTTGAAGAGCGACATGAAGGCTAGGCCTGCGCCCACCAGCACCAAGAGCGCCACCGGCGTCGAGCGCACGAACGAGAAGAGGATCAGCAGCACCGGCAGGGCTAGCGTGCCGGCGGTGAGCAGTCGCCCTTTCCAGCGGAAGCGGCCAAGCGAGGCAATCATCAGTGCACCCACCAGCGACCCTAGCCCGCGCGCGGATTGCATCCACCCGTTGGTCACCGAGTTGCCACCCAAGACGCTCACCGCCCAGGCGGGCATGAGGGTGACAAACCCCAGGCCAAAGAGACTCACGAAGCCGGCCACGCCGATGAGCGTGCGCACGGTCGGCTCGCGGCGCACGTAGCCCAGCCCGCGCCGCAGCTCGGCCAGCGCCCCGGCCCCGCGCGGGCGCGCAGCGTGCGGCGCAAGATGCATGCGGGCCAATGCAGCAATCACCGCCAGGAACGATACCGCGTTGATCATGAAGCACCAGGCCGGGCCGATGGCGGCGTAGGTGATGCCGGCCACGGCCGGGCCAACCACGGTCGCCGAATTGAACATGGTCGAATTGAGCGCAATCGCGTTGGACAGGTCCTCGCGCTCGACCATCTCCAGGACAAAGGACTGGCGCGCCGGCGCATCAAACGCGTTGGCCACGCCCAGGAAGAATGCCAGCACGATGATGTGCCATGGCTGCACCAGGCCGGTAAATGCAAGCAGCGCGAGAATGAGGGCCAGCACCATCATCGCGGACTGGGTGAGGATGAGCAGCGTGCGGCGCGGCATGCGGTCGGACACGACGCCGCCGTACAGGGTAAACAGCCAGGAGGGCACGCCGGCCGCGAAGGCAACCAGGCCCAGGTAGACCGGAGAGTGGGTCAATTCGTAAACCAGGAAGCCCTGCGCAGTGGATTGCATCCAGGTGCCGACCAGCGAGGCCAGTTGCCCGGCGAACCACAGCCGGTAGTTGGGGTAGCGCATGGAGGCGAAGGTCTGCGTCAGGCTGAAGCGTAGCGGGCTGTGCGCACGTGGTTCCGGTGCTCGCCGGGCGCGCTCATCGGTGAGCGTTGCAACGCCCGGCGCGCCCTCGGCCGGCGGCTCACGGGGGGTCACTTGTTCTCGATAATCCATTCGGGGATGATCTCCGAGGGCCGAGTCTACCGCGAAGCAGGCAATCGAGCGGGCCATCCGCCGGCAACTTTACACCATGGGCAACGACTCAAACAGGAATGGTGGCAGCGGACGCTGTTTTCCCCAGCGCGTCCGGAACGGGAGGCTCTTGGAGGCTTCAGCGGCTGACTTGCTAACTGGGCCGTTTTGGCTATGATAGAGCCCAGCATAGAGCGCGCCCAAGTCACGTTGCGGCGAGCGAGTTGTCCAACTCGCCTCGCCCTTGCCCAGGACATCCCCAAGGAGACCTGCGATGCCCATCCGACGGCGACTCCTCCTCGCGCTCGTCTTGGCGATGCCCATCCTCGCACTTCTCCCCGGCCAAGGCGCTGCGGCTCCCACAGTGTGGTTTGTCGCCACCACCGGCAACAACGGCTGGGATTGCCTCACCCTTTCCACGCCTTGCCGGACGATTCAAGGAGCCATAAACAAGGCCTCTGACGGCGACGCGCTCAACGTGGCCGCGGGCACCTACTCCGCTGCCACCAATGGCGAAGCTTTTCCCATCACGCTCGACAGTACGCTGCTCATTCACGGGGCCGCAACCGCCACCACCATCATCGATGCCACCGGCAGCGGGCAAGATGTCATCTACGCCTTCGGCAGCCACGGGGTGTATGTCGATCATTTCACCATCCAGGGCGGAGACCGGGGGATCAGGCTGCTCGGATACGCCCTGGGAGACATCACAGGGAGCATTCAGGACAACAAGATTAGCGGCAACCAGACCGGCATCTACATCACCTCCAGCCAGGTTGGGATCACCAACAATGAAATCTCCGGCAATGTGCACCACGGCATCCACAACACGGGATCGCCCACCGTGATCGACCGGAATGTCCTTGCCCTCAACGGCAGCGGGGGCGGGGATGCTGCAATCTTCAACGATCAATCCAGCCCCATCATCGTCAACAACCTCATCGGCTGGAACAACGGCAGCGGCATTTACAACTTCCAGTCCAGCCCCACCATCACCAACAACACGATATCGATCAACTATGGGGGCAGCGGTATCTACAACTTCAACCTTAGCAGCCCGAACATCACCAACAATATTGTGACGTCCAACGCCGACTACGGCATCCGTGCCGACGTGACAAGTCCATCGATCAATACCTACAACGATGTCTGGGCGAACTACCCTGGCGAGTACTATTTAACGAGCGGCGGCACGGGCTCCATCTCGGCCGACCCGCGGATCGTTTCAATCCTCGATTTCCACTTGCTGTGCTCTTCGCCGGCGATCGACCATGGCAACAACGGCGCCCCGAGCGTTCCGCCGGTCGACTACGATGGGAATCCCCGCCCGGTCGGGGGCACGGTTGACATGGGCGCCTACGAATGGCAGAGTCAGTTCCGCTGCCCGGTCTTTCTGCCGGCCGTCCTGCGCTAGCAGGGATGAGCTGGGCATGGTGGGCTGCCCGACAGCTCCGGTGGCCAAGCCTGCCATGATCCGGCGATGCCCTTGAGGGTGGAATGGCCTCACGCGGCCGCCTCGCCACGCGCCCGGGCTTCCCGAATCGTCTCCCCCGCGGGCTCGATCTTCCCAACATCCCATCTGCAGTCTATATTGGCCGATTCGTCGAATGCTTGACGAGGCCCTTTTCCCATGGTATCATCCAACCTGGTGTCTTAGCACTCACACAGCGAGAGTGCTAAAGGGGTGAACGGTGCCGGAACTATCCAATCGGCAGGAGTTTTTTCTCGGGCTGATCGTTCGGGAGTACGTGCAGGCGGCCCAGCCGGTCGGCTCAAAGACGCTGGTGGCACGCTACGGGCTCGCCTTCAGCCCGGCCACAGTGCGCAACGAAATGGTGGCCCTCACCGAGGCCGGCATGCTGCGCCAGCCGCACACCTCGGCCGGCCGCGTGCCGACGGATGACGGCTACCGCTACTTCGTCCAACGTCTGACGGCGGATGCCGACCTGCCCTCAGCCGAGAAGCGCATGATCAGTCATCAGTTCTATCAGGCCCAGGGCGATGTGGACCAGTGGCTGCGCCTGGCGGCCTCGGTGCTCGCCCAACACTCGAGCGTGGCCTCGGTCGTCACCGCGCCCAGCGCCGATCGCTCGCTGCTGCGCCATCTTGAATTGATAGCGGTTCAGGCGCGCCAGGTGATGCTGATCCTCGTCCTGCAAGGCGGCGAGGTATTGCAGCAGATGCACAGCCCACAGGAGCCGGCGAGCCAGGAGACTCTGACGCGCATCGCCGCGCAGATTACCGCTCGCCGTCAGGGGGCGGATGCCGCGGCGGTCGAACGCGTGGATCAAGGCCTCGACCCGCTCGCACCCGAGATCATACGCCTGGTGGCCGAGATGATGCGCCGGGCGGATACCAGCCCGCGCCCGGATGTGGTTTACGACGGGTTTTCCAACGTTCTCAACCAGCCTGAGTTCGCCGACCGCGAGCTCGCCCAGCGAGCGATGCACCTCATCGAAGAGCACACCCTGCTGAGCGGTTTTCTCGCGCGGGTGCTCGGCCCGGAAGTCGGCGGGGTGCAGGTGGTCATCGGCGGCGAGGGCGAGTGGGAGGACTTGCGCGATTGCTCGATGGTCGTGGCGCGCTATGGCGCCCCCGGTCTGGCCACCGGCGCGTTGGGCGTGCTGGGCCCGGTGCGCATGGCCTACGACCGGACGATATCGGCGGTGCGTTACGTGGCCACCGTGATGAGTGAACTGGTGACCGAGGCGTTTTCCGACTAGCACTGCCGCCGAGGGAGTGAGCATGACCGATCTCAACCCAATGCCCGAAGCCGAACCGGAAGGCGAGGCGCGTGAGGCGTCGGAGCTCGAGACGCTCAAGGCCCAGGCCGCCGAGTATCTCGACGGCTGGCGCCGGGCCCAGGCCGAATTGCAGAACTACCGCAAGCGCATGGAGCGCGAACAGGCGGAGGCTCTGGCCCGCACCACCGGCCGCGTGCTGGCGCGCTGGTTCCCGGTGCTCGACGATTTCGAGCGCGCCCTGCGCGAGCCGCGGTCGCCGGAGGCCATCGAGCGCTGGGCGGCAGGCGTAGAACTTATCTATCAGAAGTGCCTGGGCCTCCTGCGCGAGGAGGGCGTCGAGCCCATCGAGGCGCGCGGCCAGGCGTTCGACCCGGCCCAACACGAGGCGCTGAGCTACGAGGCCAGCCGCGACCACCACGAGGGAGAAGTGATCGACGTGGTCCGTCCCGGTTACCGGCTTGGCGAGACCGTGCTGCGACCGGCGCTGGTGCGGGTGGCCCGTGCGACCCCCGATGAAGCAGACGCGCCCGCCGCGAGCAGTTAGGCAGCGCGGTCTCAAAGGAGAGGATTCCCCATGGGAAAAATTATCGGCATTGACCTTGGCACGACGAACTCGGTGGTGGCAGTCATGGAAGGCGGCGAACCGAAGGTGATCCCTTCGGCCGAAGGCTCGCCCCTCGTCCCGTCGGTGGTGGCGATCAACCCCAAGACCGGCGAGCGGGTGGTGGGGCAGCTGGCGCGCCGCCAGGCCATCGTCAACCCCGAGAACACGGTCTTCTCGATCAAGCGCTTCATGGGGCGCAAGTTCAGCGACCCCGAAGTGCAGCGTGCGCTCAAGTACGTGCCTTACAAGATCTCGGCCGCCGCCAATGGCGACATCCGCGTGCACATGGGCGGGCGCGATTACTCGCCGCCTGAGATCAGCGCGATGGTGCTTGGCAAACTCAAAGCGGACGCCGAAGCCTATCTCGGCCAGACGGTCACCCAGGCGGTGATCACCGTGCCGGCTTACTTCAACGACTCGCAGCGCCAGGCCACCAAGGATGCCGGACAGATTGCCGGGCTGGAAGTGCTGCGCATCATCAACGAGCCCACCGCCTCCGCCTTGGCCTACGGCCTGGATAAGAAGAAGGACGAGACCATCGCGGTCTACGACCTGGGCGGCGGCACGTTCGACATCTCCATCCTCGACGTCGGCGACGGTGTCTTCGAGGTCAAGTCCACCAACGGGGATACCTTCCTGGGCGGCGACGACTTCGATATTCGGGTTATCACCTGGATCGCCGACGAGTTTCAGAAGGCGGAAGGCATCGACCTGCGCAAGGACCGTCAGGCGCTGCAACGCCTGAAGGAAGCCGGGGAGAAGGCCAAGATCGAGCTGTCCTCGGTCATGCAGGCCGAGATCAACCTGCCTTTCATCACCGCAGATGCCACCGGGCCCAAGCATCTCACCATGACTCTGACCCGTGCCAAGCTCGAGCAGCTCACCGCGGACCTCATCGAACGCTCCGTCCAGCCGGTGATGCGCGCCCTGGAAGATGCGCATCTCAAGCCCGCGGATATCCATGAGGTGGTGCTGGTGGGCGGCATGACGCGCATGCCGGCGGTCCAAGAAGCCGTCCGGCGTGTGTTCGGCAAGGACCCGCACAAGGGGGTCAACCCGGACGAGGTGGTGGCGGACGGTGCAGCCATCCAGGCCGGCGTGTTGGGCGGCGAGGTGAAGGACATCCTGCTTCTGGATGTGACCCCGCTGACTCTCTCCATCGAAACCCTAGGCGGGGTGGCCACGCCGCTCATCGAGCGCAATACGACCATCCCCACTCGCAAGAGCCAGACCTTCTCGACCGCCTCCGACATTCAGACCAGCGTCGAGATCCACGTGGTGCAGGGCGAACGCCCGATGGCCAACGACAACAAGAGCCTGGGCAAGTTCATCCTGGACGGCATCCCGCCGGCGCCGCGCGGCATCCCGCAGATCGAGGTGACCTTCGACATTGACGCCGACGGCATCCTCAAGGTGGAGGCCAAGGACAAGGCCACCAGCCGCAGCCAGCACATCACCATCCAAGCTTCCTCGGGCCTTTCCAAGGACGAGGTGGAGAAGATGACCCGCGATGCCGAGACGCATCGCGACGAGGACCGCCGGCGCAAGGAAGAAATCGAGGCCCGCAATACGGCCGACTCGGCGATTTACACCACCGAGAAAAGCCTGCGCGAGGCGGGCGACAAAGTGCCGGCCGCGATCCGCGAGGAGGTCAACCGCAAGATCGAGGCCTTGCGCTCGGCTACGGCGGGCAAGGACCTGCGCGCCATCCAGACTGCGACCTCCGAGCTGTATCAGGCGGCGCAGACCATCGGCACGGCCATGTATCAATCCGGCCAGCCGGAGGCGGGCAGCCCTCCGCCGGGAGGCGAGGGCGGCGGTCCGGGCCCCTCCGGAGATGATGTGGTCGAGGGTGAGTTCAAACAAGTCTAGCGCGCACTGCGCCGGGCTCGCCGTCGTGGGCGACGGCGGGCCCGGCGTCTGTGGCAGCCCCCTATGGCCGGAGAAGCGAGAGACTACTACGATGTGCTAGGCGTGGCGCGCACGGCCGGCGCCGACGACATTCGCAACGCGTATCGCGCGCTCGCCAAGAAGTACCATCCCGACCTCAACAAGCAGGCCGGCGCCGAGGAGAGCTTCAAGGAGATCAACGAGGCGTATGGCGTCCTGTCGGACGATCAGCGCCGTGCCGCCTACGACCGCTTTGGCCGCGCCGGCCTGGATGGCATGCCCCAGGGCTTCGGCAGCGATTTCGGCGGGCTAGGCGACATCTTCGAGGAGTTCTTCCGCGGCTTCGGCATGAGCACGGGTGCGGCACGCCGCTCCCCGCGCCGCGGGCCCGATCTACGCGTCGAAGTGACCCTTCCCTTCGGCGAAGCGGCGGCCGGCGTCGAGAAATCCATCGAGGTCACCCGTCACGAAGCTTGTTCGACCTGCCATGGCAGCGGCGCCGAACCGGGCACCAGCCCGGTGCGTTGCGCCACCTGCCGCGGCAGCGGTGAAGTCCGCCAGGTGCGCGAAACTTTCCTCGGCTCGATGGTCAACGTCGGCACCTGCCCGGCCTGCAGTGGCGCCGGCGAAACGATCCCCACCCCGTGCAAGACCTGCCGCGGGCGAGGCCTCGAACGGCGGACGCGAACGCTGGCCATCCCTATCCCGGCCGGCGTGGATGAAGGCACACAGATCCGCCTGGCCGGCGAGGGCCAGCCCGGCCTGTTCGGCGGGCCGCACGGCAACCTGTACGTTCTCATCCACGTCCAAGCCCATGCATTCTTCCGCCGCCATCGCGACGATCTGATCGTTGAGGTGGGTATCAATATGGCCCAGGCCGCACTGGGCGCGGAGATCTCGCTCCCCACCCTCGACGGCGAAGCGCGCGCCTCCCTCCCGGCCGGGACGCAGACCGGGCATGTGGTGCGCCTCAAAGGCAAGGGCATCGCCCACGTGCAACGCAACGGGCGCGGCGACCTGCTGGCCATCATCAACGTCCAGGTCCCCACGCGCCTCTCCGCCGAGCAGAAGCGGCTGATGCGCGAGTTGGGCCAGGCGCTCGACTCGACCCCCCAACCTCTTTCGGAAAGCTTGTACGAACGATTGAAGGGCCATCTGGGTGAGTGAGCCTCGCCAGCCGCCTGCCTCCGCCCGCTGGCTGGAGGTGACCCTGGTCCTCGACGACGAACTGGCCGAGCCGGTGGCGGACGTTCTGGCGCGCTTTGCCCCGGGCGGCGTCGCGCTGGGCTACGACAGCGTCGGCCCCGACCCGCGGCGGCCGCTCTGCGGCCCCTTCCGCGTGCAAGCCTACTTGCCGGCCGACGAAAACCTTCCCGCCGCACAAGCCGCGCTCGCGGAAGCTTTGTGGCACCTCGGCCAAATCCGGCCACTACCCGAACCGGCGCTGCGCTTCGTCGAAAACCAGGATTGGTCAGAGTCGTGGAAGCGGCACTACCGGCCGCTGCGCCTGGGCCGGCATCTGGTCATCATCCCCTCCTGGGCCACCACGGCCCTGGGGCCGCAGGACATGCCGGTACTTGTGGATCCGGGCCTTGCCTTCGGCACCGGCACGCACCCCAGCACGCAATTGTGCCTGGAGCTGCTTGAGGAAAACC
>Ga0315288_10002304_pt1 | contig 24701 bp, 32 predicted proteins | sample YL17G11_20_MG_FD_203454 | JGI IMG/M metagenome (GOLD analysis project Ga0315288, IMG submission 203454) | Sediment microbial communities from Yellowstone Lake, YNP, Wyoming, USA - YL17G11_20 | ecosystem: Environmental > Aquatic > Freshwater > Lake > Sediment | place: USA: Wyoming | collected... | reverse complement strand
TCGGCGTGGGAAGCAAGCACGAACACCCTCGCTCGTCTGTGGGGCGCGCCGACATCGAAGGCAGAAACTTGAATGGCGCGGGTTCGGTAGCCAAGCAGGTGCAAGTCTTGCCGCACCGTGGGCAACCATCGCTTCTTCCCGCCCGCGACATTTTCGACAACGACGAACCTCGGATTGGCTTCACTGATAATTCGCCGGAACTCGCTCCATAGCCCAGACCTGGAACCACCGATTCCTTCCCCCCTCCCGGCGACGCTGACATCTTGGCAGGGGAACCCTCCGCAGAGCAAGTCAACGGAAGGGAGAGTTGTTCCTTGCACGATACATACATCTTCAAACTGCTTCGCCTCCGACCAGTGCTTCTTCAAAACCTTCCGACACCACGCATCGATCTCCACTTGAAATACTGTAGGCCCGAACCCAGCCCATTCTAAGCCCAGTTCCAAACCGCCAATGCCCGAGAAGAGTGAACCTATCGACATCCCACCTTCCTATATTCCGCCTTTCACCCCGAGCGAGCCGTGTTTTTGATAATTTCTTCGATTTGTAGCCGCTCCAGCTCCTCGCCCGTCTCCTCGCCAGGGTCGCGTCCGGGCGTGAGCTGAATCCCTTCCTGCCACTTCCAGTCCGGGTCAATCATGTCGGCCAAGTCCTCGGGAGGGATGTCGGGGCGCCAAAGCTCGGGAACCCGCTCCACGTACTCGTAGCCGCGCGTGTAGCCCGACCGATATGCCTCCCCCGCATGCTCGGCTGCAAACTCCACCCAGCGCATCCTGGTGGCATTGGGATGGGTGTTCGCGAACGCCACGACCATCTCCCGGAGCCGCTCGGGGGGCTCCGGTCCCTCCTTGTAGCGTTCGAGGTACTTCTCTGCTGCTTTACGAAGCCACTTCATTCCAGGTTCCGATGAACATTCTGAGATAAATGTCTTGAAAATCAGGTCTTGTCTGCATCTGTACCCGGAAGGAGCTTTCGAAGCTCCTCGTTCTTGGTTTCCTTGAGCTGCTTCAGTGACATACCGAACTCATTCGGCTCAGAAGACAGCTCCAAGTCACTCTTGCGCTTCAACTGGGTATCGAACCCCCGCCACGCTCCTTTGATGACGTGCTGTGGTCGCTGAAACCTCCGCTTCGTCTCGACGACCCCGGGCCAATTGCGCTCAAGAGAACGCGCCATCTTCAAACGACCATCGCCTTTGTACAGCTCGGTCGCGTTCCCGCCCTTCATCGTCATCGTGCGCATCTTCAGAATCAAAAACGCATTGAAGAGCACCGTACACCAACCGTCCGAGAGCACCTGAAGGCACAGGTCCGTATCCTCGTTGTACCGACCCCTCCATCGGTGAGGGAGGTCGTTGCGAATGAGCAGCGTAGAGTACACATGCACGTTCAGAACGAACGGGGGCATCACCTTCTTGTTCGGGGCAAACATCGAGTAATTCATCCCAGCGATGGCGATGTTCTCGTAGCGGTCGGTGAACTCCTCACAGGCACGAAAAGCAGCTCCCGCCTCACATGCAATCTTCCGGGCCGCGTACCGTCGTTCAATCTGACGGATGTTGTCGTCGAGAATCCAGTGTCGCCCGTGCCCCTCTGACTTTGAATCTTCCCAGCACCAATTGCGGGCCGGAATCGACCCAAGCCCCAGGTTACTGAACGGGAGCACGGCAAGGCACTCGTCGCCAAACTCCTTCGCATAGGCATCACGCTCTTGGGGCTCGATGACTAGCTTGAACGACACGCCATCCTTTTTCAAGAACCGAGCCGTCAGACAACAATCTGCTCGCCCTTTCGAGATGACATAGACCGGATATTTCGGGCTCATGCTCACTTCCGAGCTTCGAACCGAATCGATGACGTGTCTTCGAACACCGTGAACGGCCAAGAGGATGACCAGACTCGCCCAAGGCGTTTCGTCACGGTCATCTCTTTCTCTTCGATGAACCTATCCCGCTCAGCTTCAGTCCTAAAGGTGACTACGAGCTGAAACCCGTTGTTGCCTGCTTCATAGGCTGGCATCCCAAGCCACTCTGCTGCTTCGTCAAGACTCTGAATCTCATGTGCCGGACGTGTCACCATCACGAGTGACGCGAGCATCTGGTCGTCATAGCCAGTCCCCAGAAGGCCATCAACGTCAATGGCCTTTATTTCTTTCAGAAGCTCACTCAGTAGGCGGTCATCTGATTCTGCGAACCGAACAAGCTCGTTGTCCCCCGTGAGTACCTTCAGCGCGAGAGGGTCCAGCGGGTCGAGGTTCAACCTGTAGACCGGAATCTTTTCGATGCCGATAAGCTTCGCAGCAGCAACGACACCGTGCCCCGCCAGAATCGTCCCGTCTTTGGCCACGACAACGTTTCGGTAAAATCCATTCTTCTTCAGACTCTCCCCGATGTGCCTGAGTTGGTCTTCCGGGTGCGTGCGGTAGTTTCTCGGGTGAGGCTTGAGGCTTGAGGCATCGACGACTTCCGTCTTGTGAATGCTCCCCGCGCTCATTGGCATTTCCTCAGGGACTCAAGGACCGTTTCCGCAACGGTCTTCGTCTGAAACTTCACGGCCAACTCTCGAACCAATTCTCCAAATTCCGAGTGCGCTTCCTGGGAGAATAACAATGCGACCGACTTCATCGACGAAGCGGGAATCCCCGACCTAGCGTCATCCGGTAGGCTGAGCTTCTCCTCGGGTGGCATGTCCACCTCGGGCTCTTTGAGCAGTTTCGAAAGCTCGATGTCCGAGATACCAAGATCGAACGCTACAAGGTCTGACTGCGTTTCAAGACGTATCTCCTGAAGCAACGACCCGAGGTCGTCCTTGTTGAACGAGCCGCGCTTCGCATTCATCTTGATGGTGAGTGCCTTGGCTTGCGCCATCGTGATTCCTTCGAGGAACACCATCGGCCCCTTTTCGAAGCCCAACTCGGTCGCGACCGTGAAGCGATGCTCGCCGTCGATGATGACGTTCTGCTTCTTCCCGTTCTCGTCCGTACCCCAGACGAGAAGCGCCTGAGACGCAATCCACCCGTCCGTTTCAAGGCCGTGCTTCAGGGAGCCTTTCTCGAAGGCCGTCATCCTGTTCGGGTTCCACTCGTTCGGTTTCACCTTGTCGAGTGAGACCATCTTCACTTGCCCAACTACTCGCAGACCTTCGCTCATCCTGGGTCGCCTCCCGGGGGCTGTCTTAGCGCGCTGAGGTCAGGATGGTCAAATCCAATCGGAAGGGGCTGTCGATAAGACCGACCCGTCCAAGCACACCGGCCACTCGCTCTCGGGGCAGAAGTCGAGCTGGTCCACCCTCCACCTCCCGAACACTTCCGAGCCCCTCGGCAAGAACACTTCCCGCACAAGGACGCGCCAAGGTTCCCCGTTCATCGTAAACCAAAGCATCGGCTCAATGCCCAGCTCCAGCGCCTCGTCTAGCGCCTGCGCCCACCATTCCCAGACCGTGCAAGGTTCCCCGCTCGAAAGTCGCTCTACGGTCCATCCAGGTTGGTTCCTGACGACTACCGCAAAGGGGAAGCGCCTCGCTGTCGTGACCACGTTCCCCTTGGGACGGAAGCCCGGGCGAAGTGTCTCGGAAGCCTTCGCGAACACGCAATCGGGCTCACGCTCTCGCCACCATGTCTGGAGCTGCTTTGCGACTTCCGCTTCGGCGCTGAGCGCCCTCCCGTCCCCTGCCCGTTTCACGCACGAGCGATAGCACGAAAAATATCACTTGTCCGGGCCGCGTGTTGGATGGCCACCGCGTCGGCTGCGTGCTCGTAGAGTGCCCCGAGCTTCTTCAGCGGCTCAGCGCACCCGTAGTTCGCAATCACCCAGTCCTTCACCTGCTCTTTCGACGCTTTCTTGTCCCCAACCGTAAGCAGCTTCACTTGCTGCGGGGAGACTTGAATCATCGGAATTTGTCTCACCTCCGCGAGCGCCACCATCGCGCCCCAAGCCATGCCGACCTTTGCACTTGCGCTTGAGTTCCTTGGCCAGCTCTGAGACTCCACTGCGATCGCCACGGGCATCGTCCTGTCGAGAAGCTCCGCGATATTCCTGGTCAGCTCCCGGATGCGCTGAGCGTTGTCGTCGCTCGCGTACACGTCCCGCTTCTTGTCGGCCTTCTTCGTCCTGAAGACTCCGAGTGAATGGACGAAGGGTCCGAAGCCTGGAGTCTCGACACTTACTGACGCCCAGCCGAAGTTGGCGAAGCCCGGGTCGAAGCCGAGGATGATTCGCGGAGCGTCCCGCGCTTCTATTCGGTCGCCCACCATCCTGACTTGCATATTCGGATTGAACTTCACCGGACCTTCGAACTTCAAATGCCTCATCCCTTCTTCCGCATCTCGTCTGCCATCTGGACAAGCTCCACGGCGAACGTCTCGTATGATGGCTTCCCATTCGCGTCGCGACAATGCTTCATGTATTCCGCGATGTGACTGCCGAGAAGAATCGCGTCGCTGTGAGTCAGCGCCCGACGCGACACATCTTCCGTATTCATAAGCGCCTCGAACTCTTCCAGCGCTTGAATCGGAACACCCCCTCTGTTGCTAGTACGCCAGTCTAGCGCGTCTTTCGCAACGTTCGTCGCATCTCTCCCGCCAGTCATTTGAATCAGGGTCAGTGCTTCGCGGAACCGACAAGCGATGGCCCCATATGCGCGCGCCTTCACGTACCACTTACTAGTCTCGTTGGCTTCTTCTGGAGGAAGTTCGGCATCCGGCGTCGGGTGCTTCCTTCTGAACTCCTCCAAGCAATACGTCGCCGATTGGGCGACCGTCAAAGGGTCGGGGTACGTATTCGACTTCGAGATTATCTCGAAGAACCGGAACCACATCTCTTCGTCCGTCATGACCGCCCCTCCGAGAACAGTCCCAACGCCCGACTGGGAGGGTTCTAGCGCCTCTCGAATTTTCATCACTTCACCCCCAATTTTGCGGCGAGAATTGCTCGATATTCCGCTTCAGTTTCCGCTTCTCTTTGCTCAACAAAAGCAATCATGTCATCTGCCATCGAGATTCTCCCTTGCTCATAGGCGTTCCCGGAAATACCTACTTTTTGATTCGCTACTTCGACCGCGTGATTGCGCATCTCGCGCAGGCTCGACAAAACAAGCGACACAACTTCGCGGCTCGTCTTGTGAATATTTTGGAGTGCTTCTTCGGCTCTCGCTTGCCACTCATCTCTATCGCGCTCAAGAAATTCTAGCCTGGCGATTCGGTTGCACTCCGTGCAGAAACCAATAATGTTGTGCTTACACCCATAGGTTACCATCAGACCACCTCCAATCTCGAACCCTTGTCACCACCGATGACTTCAATCCTCCCCGGGAGCGCTTCCATCACGTCCGGGGAATGCGCCACAACGAACGCCTGCTCGAACCCCGCTGAGTGAACCATCTGAGCAATCCTCCTTCCCACTGATCGCCTGTTGGCACGGTCCATCGCTGAGAACGGTTCGTCGAGGAGCGCCGTCGCCCACGTCACGTCGTACCGCTTGCGAACCCACGCGCTAGCCGAGAGCTGGAGCGCAAGTCCCGCCAAGTCTTCAGCCGCTCCCGACCTATCGCTCAGCTCCACTTCGAGCCGCTGAATCAGGTTCGGCCCCCGAGCCGCTCCGCAGTCGGTGCATTCCTTGACCTTCACAGATGCCGGGAAAGCCCTCCCGCAGCGCGTACAAGCCTCGCTGAGCCCCTTTCCCTCCCGGAACCAGGAAAGGTCCACCTGGAGCGCCACCCCCGCGTCTGAGAGCATCCTGTTGGCGTCCCCGGCTATCTCGTCCACCGCTCCCGTCGCAATGACCCTCTGCGCCCCATTTCGCCCCAGGACCGCCGATGCACTCTCCAGGAGTCTCATCCTCATCCCGAGCCCCGAAAGCTCGTCTTGGAGCCCCTGGAGGTGCCTCTCGCGAGCTTCCTGCTGCTGCTCGATGGCCCGTTTCTCCCCGAGCTGCCCCCTGAGCTGCTCGACTTCGGCCAAGAGGTCGAAGCCCGGGTCGGCTTCGGGATTCGGTTCGTCAGCCGCAGCCACGATGACTTCCCATTCCTTGGCCCGCTTGAGCCGTTCCCCGATGCGCTTCTTCAGGTCTTCTCTCCGAGCCGCTGTGAGCGACCCTTCCCGAGCTTGCTGCTCTGCGGTCTGGAGCTTCTCGCGCAAGAGCTTGTCCGCTTCCGCCGTGACCGAGAACAGCTCTTCCAACGCCTTGAGCCGCGTCTTGTTCTTGAGCCCTATCTGGACCACCTGAGCCTTCGCAGGACACGCTTCCCCAATCACCGGGCAGTTCCCGTCGAATTGCCCCCGCGCCAAGCCCTGAGCTTGAAGGAGTTCCGCCCTGAGCTTGTTCGCTTCGCTTCGCGCCTCTCCCGATTCGGCCCGGACCGCTTCCAAGTCCTTCGGCTCTTCCGACCGCTGCCCGTTCAGCCGCTTCAGCTCCTCGACCATCCCCTTGAACTCGGCCAAGTTATGGCGCGACTCCTCGACCACTCGAAGTCCGGCCTCGCGCGTGAGGAGCTTCTCCCGTTCCTTCTCCAATCCCGCGAGTCGCTTCTCAATGGGGGCACTCAGGCCAATCTCAGCGAGTCGAGCCTTGGCCGATTCCTGTTCCTGCTCCTGCGCTGTCAGCGTCGCAGACTTTCTCCCGTGCTCGGACGAGAGCTTGCGCCATTCCTCCTGCGCTGTCTGCTCGGCCTTCGCGAGCGCTTGAAGGTCCGTCACCCATCCCGACACCATCTTCGTCCGCTCCTCGGGAGTCGCCAAGACGAACTTCCCGACCGCCCTCTGCGGGAACCAACACGTCGCATCGAAGTCTCTTCGTTCGAGCCCGAGCAACTGCGGAATCATCTCCTGCGCTTCGTCGCCCGTCGCAGCGTCGCTCCCCGAGTCAGTGGAGACTTTCACGAACGGCTTCCCCTTGTGACGCCCCCGATGAATCGTCGCCCCGTTTGAAAGCACCAGCGCCACCGAACCTTCCCGCTCGTCGTGCGAGATCCAAGCGTCCGCCGAAGTCCCGAACCGATGAACTCCCCAGAGCGCGAACGGGACCGACTCCACCAGCGCCGTCTTCCCGGTCCAATTGCTTCTCTCAGGGTCACTCTCCATGCGAGCCACGATGGCGTAGACAGTCGGCTTCAATTCGATTCGGTGCTCGCCTCGGTACCTCAGCCAGTTGTTGAGGATGATTTCCTTGATGTGCATCAGAGCCCCGCTCCCGTCAGCGCGTCTTCGAGATACGCCGTGAGTTCTTTCCTATCCCCCTCGGGAGCCCGAGTGTGGTTGGCCAATTCCAGCACCACTTCGCGTGCGCTCTTCACCTCAACGCCCTCCACCTTCAGCTTCCCCTCTTGCGGGAGCGGCTCCGCTTTCCTCGACGGGAGGAGCTTGCAGGCAATCCCGTTCGCTCGGTAGTGCGCCAGCATGTCCGCGCACGCAGCGTCGCTCATCCCGTTCTGCCTGAGCCGAACGAAGTCCCCCTTGCTAGGGTTCAGCTCCGTCTGGCTATCTGCGTCGTCCGTGAAGAGACTCTTCGCCCCAACCCTGACGTGCGTCCAAGTTCGTGTCGCTGAATTGAGAATCGCGAACCCCGGGTCGTACGCTTCTTCTCCGAACGTGAGCCGGGCAAGGCTCCCCGGAATGTAGACCGGCAACGTGGCCGCTCGATGGTAGTGCCCGTTCACGAGCATCGGGCGCTCCTTCTTGGCGAAGTCGAGCGGGAACATGACTTCGCGCCCCCTTGGCATCTCTGTCGTTTCCTCGCCGGGGTGCATTCCCGGAACGTTCAGGTGAGCGAAGATGACCGCAGGAGTCGCCCCGCATGTTCGCAGGAACGTCTCCGGGTCATACCCTCTCGACGGCGACGTGAACGGGAGGAACGCCAGCCCCTTGATGAGCATCGGTTCCTCAATCACCGTCGCCCCCTCCACCTCCCTCAGTGGGGAAAGCGTCGAGCTTCCCCGCCCGTCCTCGATGACATCGTGGTTCCCCGCGAGCCAGAAGGATGGGATGCCGTTCTTGTGAAGGACGTTCGCTGTTCGTTGCGCAAGCTCCACGCACCGAAAGACCGACGTACCCGCGTCGGGGTCGCAAAGGTCGCCCGTGAAGACGTAGCCATCTACCCTCTCTCGGATGGCCGCGTCGATGGTTTCTTGGACCGCGCTCCGAAGCTCCTCGAATCTCGACACCCCAAGGGTTACGTGATCCAAGTGCCAGTCGCTCGTGACAAGTAGCTTCATCGTTCCCCCGTACTTCCGAAGCCGCCTGCTCCACGTTTCGTTTCACTCAATTCATCGACCAACTCGACCGGGCTCATCTCGCACGGGACGACCACGAGCTGAGCGATTCTTGCTCCGCACATAAGTTCTCGACCCGTGAACGGCGTACCAATAAGCGCATGAATTTCTCCTCGATAGTCCGAGTCAATGACTCCAACGCCATTCGGCACAGACCATCCCTGAAGACCAAGCGATGACCGAAGGACTAATAAGCCAACCTGTCCCTTCGGAATCTCCACCGCTACTCCGAGCGGCACCTTGTAAATCTTGAATCCAACCGGCTCGACACCAAACTCTATGCGATGAGGGACAACATTCTCACATGCATAAAGGTCAAACCCAGCAGAGCCATCCGTCGCGCGAGTTGGAACGAAAGCGTTGGGGCGCATGAGCTTGAACTTCATCTAGTCCCCCGAATTACTTCGTCCAAGAGCGTCTCTCTTACGAACTGCCGCTTCTCGTCTCGGGACAGAAGCGCGTAACCCTTCTTCAGCTCAGCCACCAAGTCGTCCTTCTCCTCGGGCAACGGGAGCGGCTCTTGCGCCTTCTCGGCTGCCTTCTTGTACTGCGATGCGATTTCGACCGCGAGCTTTCGCGCCTCCATCTTCGCCACTCTCGGGTTCGCCTTGTGCTTCGCGTAGACTTCCGCGACCCGCTCAGCGTCCCGCTTACGCACCAGGATGTTGCGCCGGTTGAACACCTCAATCGACTTCGTGTGCTTCGTCTCCCCGAACAAGCTCTTGCAGATGATGTCCCCGTTCGAGCGGACACTCTCCACGACGCCAGCAACCATGTCCCCATTGTCCCCTCGGTACTTGCAGAGAACGTACGAGCCCTTGTGTAGTCTTACCGGTTTCATTCAATCACCTCTCCGTCTTCGGTTACTTCGAGCGGCTCTTTCCGTTCGAACGCCTTGCGCACTTCCGCATCCAGCTCTGCGAACCGCCCCTTGTCCGCGCTCACCTCCCGCACGAGGTCGTGAACGTTCCCCGGCTTCGCTGCTCCCGGAAGAATCTTCCGACCGCTCGCGTCCTCGATGACTCCGACGCGCTCCCCGAGTTCTATCAAGTCCCGAGCCCGGTCGATGCCCAGCGGGGCGTTCATCCCATTGCTCGTGTGGAAGTAGCAGACCGTGGTCTTCGCATCCTTCCCCGCGACCTTGCTCTTCGCGATGGTCAGCCGGTAACGCTCCCCGAGCGCCTGCTTCTTCCCACCCCGCTCGTCGATCACCATGCCGACCATCTGGCACCGCATGACCAAGCTCGCGTCGAAGTAGGGATGCTTCCCGCCTCCAATCTTGTAGTCGTTGCCGAACTTCCGAGCCCACTGGTCTGCGTTCGGGTCTTCCGTCTCGCGAGCCACGCCCACCATCGTCGCCCCCGAGTCGTCCAGGAGCGGGATGAGTTCGTCGAGCCACGCCTTCAGAAGCGCCGCTCTCCGCATCGCCGACATGCCCTTCATGCCGTCCATGCCCACGTCCTCGGCTGACTCCTTGAGCATCGTATCGAACTGACTCTTCGGCACGAGCTTGGCGATGGAGTCGAGCCCGAGGATGGCGCTCGTCTCCGGGTCGATGTCTCCCGCCTTCTTCCCGTCCTTCAGCGTGCGGAGGAAGAGCGCCACTTCGTCGCGTGCCTCTTCCAGCGTGCTCGTCTTCTTCGAAAAGAACCGCTTGCTGTGCGCCAGCTCTTTCCCGAGAACGTCTTCGAGCCAGTTGATGGGCGTCGTCCGCTCAAGGTCCAGAAACGAGGCTAAGTGTCCACGCTCCAAGAATGAGCCAAACAACGCCAGCAAGAATTGCGTCTTCCCACCATGGGAGGGACCGTGGAGGAGCGACCAGCGCCGCTTCGGAAAGCCACCGACTCTGACCGCGTGATCGAATTGAACCAACCATGTCGGAACCACCTCCACTTCCGTCAGGACCGAGGACACCGGACGGAACGCTTTGAAGCGGTCCGCGATGTTCCCGAACTTCTTCTGCTTCCCCATCGATGGTCGAGAGGGAGCCGCCACTGGCACCCGCTTGGGTGCAGCTTTCTTTGTTTGCGCCATGTTGTCCTCCTATCAGCCGAGCTTCGCTTTGCGGGCTTCGCTCCACGACCACGGTGGTGGGGGCGGTGGCGCTTCGTCTTCCTCTTCCCCGTACTCAGCGCCGCACTTCGCGCACTTCGTGTCGGTCTCCAGCATCGGATGCTTGCACACGTCACACGGGATGGTAGGCGCTTCGACCTTCGGAGCACGAGCCGGTCCGCGCGTCTTCGTCGCAACGGGAGCGGGCTTCTGCTCGGGTGCATTCGCACCGAACGGGAACCCGGTTCCCTCCGTGTCCTCCTGTGGTGGCTTGGAGGAAAAGAACTCGTCGAATGGCATGTCGATGAGCGCGTGCTTTTCCATCATCGCGCGCATCTTTGCCCCGTTGAACGGGATGAGGTGCTTTGAGATGTCCGGCACCCCGCCTCTGAGAATCTCTTCCATCTCGACCGTGAGCCCGACCTTCTCCAACGGGCACGCTTCGTAGAAGTCGCTGAACGTCTTCGGCTTCGGGTTCTTGTTCAGCTCAATCGCGAATGGGTGACGCGCGTAGCTCCCCTCCGCTCCGCGAGACTTGACCGCCTTGGCCAGTACGTCCTTCACCGCTTCCCCGACCGAGGACGGTTCGAAGGCAACCTGAATGCCCTTCTCGGGAGCGTCGTTGTCCACCACGCAAAACAGGTACTCGGGCTTCGCTCCCGTCTTCTGGCTCCACGCATCCTTCGCATAGATGCCCGCCTTCTGCATCTCGTCCTTCTCTTCGTCTTTGAGGTACTGCGAGCCGAAGAATCCGAGGATGCCTCCCGCCTTCAGCCTCTTGTTGTCCTTGGCCTCGGTCGCTCCCGAGAATGCGAACACGTCGTCGAGCCAATCAATCTCGCCCGTGATTTTCACTTGCTGGTAGAGCCACTCCTGCATCTTGCAGAGCGGGCACGACTCGGGAGGAGCCACGCGAGAGCCGTCGTTGTTGCGCTTGCGCTCGTCCCTGAGCGTCGCTTCCGACTCCCAGCAGAGATGCCCGACGCTCCAGTAAGCCAGCGTCTTCTCACCGTTGTTGTCGCGCTCCACGCCAATCGGGAACGGATGCCTGCGGACCAAGATTGGGGGCTGATTCAGCGGGAGCCAAATCACCACGCGCCCTTCCTTCTTCCAATTCTTCAGGCGGTCCCCGCCTCCGCTGCGGTTCCATCCAGGGGCTTCGCTGTGCGCGAAATCGTCAAAGCTGCCGTACTTGCTAACGCTTGTGCTCATTGTGTTTCTACCTTCTCAGTTGGTGGCTTCTTCGGTCCTCAGACCCATCGCCGTTCGTTTGACTAAAATGATGACTTCTTGTTCCGCCGTCTCATCCTGCCTGTCGAGCAGGATGCACACTCCTTGTACTGCCCAATACTGCTGTTCGCCAAGCAAAAGAACGTCTCCCTCGCGAGGCAGGAACGTCTTCCGCATCTCGGCAATCGTCTCCTTGCCGTTGTCGATGACCCAGCGAATCACCGCCCTCCCCTTCCGACAATGGTGTTGAGGCTCTTGCACTTCTGCCCCCACGCCTCGACCAAGTGGGCCAACGTGTCCTCGGTCGCCTTCGCTCTTGCCCGCGCCACTTCCTGAGCCCGCATCTCGTCAGGGAATAGCTTCGCGCATCGCGCCTTGATGTCCGCATCCGTGATTTGCTTCGAGCGATTCCCGAGATCCTTCTCCGTCTGAAGCTCCCGGTTGGCCGCCTCCCAGAGCGAAGCGAACGTGGTGTCGTTGTCCTGCTCCCATCGGAGTCGCTCCACCTTGGCTGTCATGTATAGCCGGTGAGCGAGCCTCCAGTTGGCCTCAGCTTCGTCCAGGGCCGCGTTGTGGTGCCCGAGCTTGTCCGACGCCTTGAGCTTCCCTTCGAGCGCATCGTAGACCGATTCTGGGTCGTCCCCGTCCACAAAGACCTTCTCCTGAATCCCGAAGAACCAATCTGAGATGGGCGTCTCCTTCGGGCGGTTCGGGCTCAAGAACTTCGGGCGCAAGTCCTGCTTGGCAGCAATCTGCTCGTCGGCCTCGCATCGCTCTCTCATAAACTCGGCGCTCGGACCGAGTATATGTGTCCCCGCCTCCGCTTCCTCGCGCGCAGTCACTTTCTTAACTTCCGCAGTCTTCACGAGCTTACGCATCCTTTGTATGCCTCCTCAAAGAATCTATATTCCGCCGCTGAAGCTACCAGCCCCCTTAAATCGTCTCTGAACTTCACATTTGGCAAAACTCCGTAGGGCGTCTCCGTTCGAATGCGCTCGCCCGTCTCGGTCGTGAGCTGGATGACCAAGCGGACCTGGCCTGGGTGCTTCGTCGCGAGGGTTCGAATCTGCTCGATGACCCCGCGTCCCATCTCGAAGGCGTCCACCTCCACCACGTACTCTTCCGAGCCAAGCAGAAGCGCCTGCCCCTTCAACGGCTTACCGCGCTTCGAGAACTTGGGCCGCACGCTCGCGAGTCCGACCGTCCAATCGTAATCCGGGAACGCGCCTTCAAGGAGCCGCTGCGTCGGAGGGTAGACGAGGTTCTCCCAAAGGTAGTACCGGTCGAAGTCACCCTCGTAGCCGATGGCCGACACCGCCTTGATACCGTCCTCCCCGTCCACCACGACGTACTCAATCTTGGTCCCCTCATGAACTTCATGCCCGTCCGCCTTGAGCTGCTTCGCGATGACGATATGCGGGGGCTGCGCTGCCGGTGAGCCGTCTAGCTTCTTCTTCTGCACGTACTCGTTCAACGGCTTCGACACGCTCTTGCTGATGACGTACTCGAACCGTTCCAGGTTCCCTTGGAGTACTCGGCTCTTCACCTGCTCCACCACCTCCCGGAAGACCGATGGCCGTTCCTCCTTCTGCTTGCAAAGGATGTCGATGATGCGCCCCTGGAACCGTCGCGCAAGCACCACCGAGTCCCCCCGCTTGTACTCCAGTCCTTTGATTTCCGGCTTCGAGTCCGCCGTGGCTTCCGCCCCTTTGAAGTGCGCATACGAGCCGCAGTACCGCTTCTTCGCCCCTGCGAAGATGAGCCGCTCGAACTCCTTTTCGTATTCGAGCTTGATGTGGTTCTCCACGCACCCCTGCTCTTGAGCGAGCTTCGGGTACAGCTCCTCGTTGGTCCATGCGACGAACTCTCGGAACTCCTCGCGCGAGCACCCACGCACGAACAGTGAGTCGGTGTCCCCGTAGATGGCAATCATGCCCCGCTTCGCAGCCTCTTGGATGGTTCGCTGAATCAGCCAGCGTCCCGTCGTGGTGACGCTCTCAGCCACGCTTGAATCGTAGAAGCGGGACGACTGCGAACCGACCACGCCGTAGAAGCTGTTCGCCACGACCTTGTACGCGGTGCTCTTTCGGTCCGCGTCCTTCCACGCTGGCGTTCCTGGCGGCTCCTTAGTCTTCTTCGAGGTCCACTCCTTTCGCATCGAGATGAGCTGCCTCAGAGCGACCGTGAGAATCCCTTCCCCCTCCACGTCGAAGCACTCCCGCGTGACCGGAGCCTGAGCCACCTTCTGCCCCTTGCCCGCTCCCATCTTGAGCCGCGTCTCGGGACTCATATTCCACGAGAGCATGATGCTCGGGTACATGCCCGCAAAGTCGCACACGTGGACGTTCTTGATGATGCCCTTCTCCTTGGGCTCCAGAACGAACGCCCCTTCGAACGTCTCCTCGTCACCTTCCTCCCGACGAATCTTCGTGCGGAACCTGAGCCCGCGCTGAGCCCCGAGCCGGAGCATGAACCCGTCCATCTGTTGCGTCGGGAGCAGTCCAATCGAATCGGGGAGCACTCGGCAGACTTCCGCGATGGCTTGGAAGAGGTCACAGAAGCCCGTCTTGGCTTCGAGCTTCACGAGCAGGTCCACGTCCTTCTCGTTGTATTCGAGCATCCTTGCGCGAGACTCGCCTCCCGCCTCCCAGGCTTCCCATGTTTTGGAAGCGTCGAAGTCGTCCTTCCCTTCCCCGAGAAACTGCATCGCGATGGCTTGGAGTGCCATGCTCTGCTTCTCGTCCCCCGACTCCGCTGCCGTGTTCATTCGCTTGAACAACGCCAGGTGGTCGAGCTGAAGCCACCGTGCCATCTGAACGCGCACTCGGTTCCCCTCCGTCCGCGCCTTGAGCACCGGGAAGTCGAATCGGTCCCCGTTCCACGCAAGCACTTGGTCGTAGGCTCCGAGCGCTTCCCAATACTGAGCGAGCATGTCGGCTTCAGCTCGGTTCGAATCCTCGGGAAGAAGGAACCGATGGCGCCCCCCAACGTCATCCTTCGCGACGATGGACAAGATGCGCGCCTCTTCCTTGCGCGAGAACGGCACACGCGAGTCCGTTTCGATGTCCACGTAGCAGCGCCTCGGTCGAGCAATCTCACAGTCCTTGTCCACGAGGAAGCGCCGCACCGGACGAACGTCCCCCTCGAATATCTCCACCCCCACTTCCTTCAGCGGAGACTCGACGCCCCTGCGCCCGTAGATGAGGAGCTTCCGGGCCGCGTCTTCCTTCCACGAGAACCGGATGAAGTCCCCCTCCTCGCGATGCGCGGTCAGAAGGGAGCTTCGCGTCAAGAACCTGCGCAGCTCCTCCGTCACGTCTTTCTTGCGCAGGAAGAACGAGAACTCGGGAGCGTGTCTGTGATGCTGGATGCGCCCGTCCGGGAGTTGCTCCCAGACGTTCATCTCACGGTCGTCTGCCGTCGCCTGAACGATGCGCATCAGGAGAGCCCTTCGCGCTCCTCTTCCATGTAAATCTTCAGCCCCTCTTTGTCCTGCACCAACGTCAGGTAGATGTTCACCCGGTTCTCGGTGGTAATCATTCCCCAGGGACGTTGACCGCCAAGGTCCACGAACGCACGCTGCGGGCTCTTCCCGTGACCGTTGTTCATGAGGAAGACCTTCTTCCCGACCTTGGTCACCATCGTGATGGTGTCACCGCTCGGCTCAGCGTCCAGTACTTCGACCGCGCGAATCTCCTCTGAGTCACCGTCGCCTGAGAACGCCACTTCGCGAGGCTTCTTCTTGCCTTTCTCTTTCGTCTCTTCAGCCTTCTCCCCGAGGAGTCGGAAGAGCGCCGAGACGCCCTTTGTCTCCACCTGTTTCTTGTCGAACGTCTCGACCACCTTCACGACCTTATTCGCCCATGCCACCGAGAACTCGAAGTTGGCTTCCACGAACTCCTCGAACGACTTGTGCTTCAGAAGGTACTGCTTGGAATCGACCACCACCTTGAGCTGCTCCCCGAGCTTCCAAATACCATCGCGGAACCCGACCACCACCTGCTCGGACGCTTCCCGAATCGACGTGACCGCATTCTCCAAGTCCTTGAGACGAGACTCCATCGGGCGAGCCGCCACCGCGAGCGCCTGCTGAGGCTCCTCTTCGTCCTTCATCCCGCAGTACGGGCAACAAGGGCACGTCTCGTCCGAGACGCCACCGCAGTTCGTGCAGGAGAGCTTCTCCGTCCCTTGGTCCACGAAGTGTCGGAGGATGAGCTTGGCGAGGTCGCCTGCCTTCTTCCCCTTCGGCTCCACGTCGCAGAGCTGCCTCGCAGACTTCCGCAACGTCGGCAGGTGGAACTTCTTCTCGTTCATCTCGACTTCGATTTCAATTTTCTTACCCATCACGCATCTCCCTTCAGCATTGTTTCCACCACGTTCTCAATCGCATCGCAGACACCCGCGAACGAACCCCAGATGCCCTTCGCATAGGTGTCGGACCAGAGCAGCTCCGCAGCTTCCATCAGGTCGCCATCCGTCGCAGCGATGGCCTTCAGCTCCAGCCGGTTGTGGCTCTTCGCCTTCGCGAGGAATGCCTTGAGCGCGAAGCTCCGTTCCCCGACCGCCTCCACCGACCGAGCGCTGAGCACGCCGTGGTGAGCCTCTTCGAAAAGTACGTGACTCGCTTTCAACGTCCGGTAAGTTTTCTTGTCGAACCCGCACAGGCCCCGGACGCCCTTGATAGTCTCGAACTCGCTGGACACAAGCACCCATGGCACGAAGCTCCTCGGGTCTTTGACGACTCTTCGACGGGCGACCGCGAGCATCATCATCTGCATCGCGTCGTCCACGTCGAGGACCGCGTGCTGGCGTGCCCCCATTCGTTCCACCTGATTCACAATCTTCGCTCCCCGCGCTCGCCAGAATCCTTGTGTGCCCCTGAAGTATCGGTCCGAGTCCAGCTCTCGGAGCCCCCATGCAAGCGTCTGTGTTGAAAATTCCGCGTAGTCATTTCGATTCATCCCTCTGTCCTTTTCTCGGATGCCCCGGCATCCATCAGTCGTTCACCCTCATACTCCGTTCAGTCCGAAAGAGCCTCCTCAATTTTCTGAGCGAGCCGCGATGCTGCTTCGTAAAATTCGAGCCGTGCGGAAACGTGTCCCGCGTGCTTGTGCAGGATGTCCACCGCGAGCTTCGCGACTCGCTCCACGTCCTCAGCCATCAGCTCGTCATCTGCCGCGTCCCGGACCGTCAGCGCGCCATCCGTTCGCAGCACCATCTGAAGCGCACCAGTCGCGCCGATGGCAAGCACGGCTCGCTTCTCGGGGATGACTTCGCTCGGCTCCTTCGTCCCGACACGAGCCCCAAAGAACCGAGGAGACGCGCCACCCGAGATATCGCGCAATCCCTTGAGCGGCTGCTCCTGGTCAATCACAAGCTGCTTCAGCTTCGTCTCGATGGCGCGAATCCCTGCCACGATGCCATCGCGCGAATCTTCGCGCACTTCCGCAAGCGACTCAGACGCCTTGCGAGCCCGCAGATAGTAAACTTCAGGAACGCTTGGGGGCTGTCGCTTCACGCGCCGCTCGCTTTCGTTTGAAGGTCGCGAGCCTGCGCTTGCGCCATTGTTCTCGGTTCTGAAAGTACCCTGCCCCGCCCTTGCGCCCATGATGCCAGCCATCTCGTTTCGCCTCCTCGTCTAGTTCCTTCAACGCATCCTTGAGCCCGAGCTTCGTGACCCACCGGTCCAGCGTGGAGAGTCCGCTCGCTCCGAGCATCCGAGCGACTTCCGCACGGTGCATACCGCTTGTTCGGAATGCAGTCACCATTTCGTTGCGAGCACCCTCCTCGTCCGTGAGGATGCGAATCCAGAATTTCGTTAGCTCAGGCATTCGGTCACTCGTTCTTTCAGCTCCCAAAGAGGAAGCTCTGCCGCGTCTGTTCCCTCGGGAAGCTCCACTCGCTTGATGTCACAATGTCGCCCCAGCGCATCCGTCAGCTCTCCTGCCGCCCGGTTCCCCGCAGCGTCCGGGTCTGTCAGTAACACAATCGTTTCAAAGTGTGCCAGCTTCGCGAGCACCATCGGGCGAATATTCGACCCGGTGAGCGCAACCACCGCAGCCTCGGGCCATGCTCGCTCCGCTGCGAGCGCGTTGATGACTCCCTCGGTTACAAGACAAGTCGTCGCCCCCTCCCAGTGCTCCTCTCCGAAGAACAAATTCGGGTCCGCACCGTCGTTTGGCTTGGCTTCCAAGTAGCGCGGCTCCTCCCCGACGAAAGACCGGGCCGAGAACCCGCCTAGACGCCCCGAGGACGCGCGTTTGGGGAAGACGATGCGCCCTCCTAGCCTTCCGCTCACGGACACGCCCACGCCCCACCTAAGCACCTGCCCGTCGGTGATGCCTCGCGAGCGCGCGTACTCGCGAGCAGGCGTGACCCACTTCTCCATCGGGCCGAAGTCCACCCCGGTCAGAAGCATCTCGGAAGGGGTCGTCGTCACGCGATGGTAGCGAAGCTCGGTCCGAACCGCGTCCATCGTCAGCGGGGCGTTCTCTGCGAGCCACGCTTCGGCGTCTCGGAACTTGAGCCCCCGCAAGTCCATCACGAGCTTGGTCAGGTTGCCCGAGTGCCCGCACGACCAACAGTTGTGGAGCCCGTGCTTCGGATGTCCAGGCTCATCCCGGATGTGCCAGCTCGGCGTTCGGTCTGCGTGGTTCGGATTCGGGCAGAGCCCAAGCCACTCCTTTCCGGAGCGCTTGAGCCCTTCGATGCCGAGCCGTTGGAGCACGTCGATGAGATTCACGTCACCACCAGTGCGTCGTCGTTCGTTCGTTCGATGGTGAACTCCGCTCCCGCGCCACCGCCGAACGTCCGGTTCTCTCCACGCTCCATGCTTCCCATCAGCGCCAGCTCCTCGTCCGAGAGCCCCGCTTCGCTGTTCGCTTGAAGGAAGCCCGCCAGCGATGTGTGCCACCGACAAGCCTTCTTCGCGTCTCCGAGGTTCCAATACGAACCCACCGGAGCCTCTCGACCGTTCACCTGTCGAGTCGTGTAGAAAGACCGAGCATCGTCCGGCGCGAGCTTCCCTTCGTGAATGCTGTACTCGCCAATCTTTTCAATAAACACGACATCTCCCTTTCAGGACTTTCATTCGTCCCTCCATGATCCGTTCTCCTTCGTCGAAAGCGTCTCCCCGCCTTCCGCGCAAACGCGCATGACCGTCCCCTGGAAGAATTGGTTCTTGGAAGCGAACCGCTTCGCAGATGCGAGCGATTGAGAAAATATCAGAGTCGCATGACGCTCCGAGCCCGCGTCCGAAAGTTCCTTGATGCGATAGATTGTCCGTTTCTTCATCGGAGCCCCCGAAGGTGCTTGAGAATCTCTTTCCAACCGACCACGCCCTGCGGAGCGAAACCCCCTCGTCCGAGCCACGTCGAGAGGTTCTCGGCGTACTCCATCGCAGCTTCCATGTCGCCTGCGTCGTGCGCAGCGACCATCTCCCGTGCGCATGCTGTCGGGTCCATTAGCGCACCCCGTCCGTCAGAAGTTTGTCCAATTCGAGCGCGCTGTCGATGATGCGCTGCTTGAGGAACGTCGCTCGCTTGTGTTGGTCGTCCGTCAGCACCATGTCTTCCACCTCTTCGTAGTTCACTTCAATGGCCGAGACGAAGAGGTCTCCGAGCCCGGCGATGCCGAGCGCGTCGAGTAGTCCTTGGATGGCTTCGATTCGGTCCATTAGAAAGCCACCTCCTCCCCTTCGCGCGCGTCGTGCTCGACCGAGTAACCCTTGCCCCCATTGTTCGTGAGGGACGGGAAGCCAGCGCGGAGCCCCTTCTCATCGCACTCGCGCATGAACTGCCAAGCCTCGGTCCGTGTCGCAAAGAATTTCATCGGCGTCCCTTTCGGTGCGTGGTGGTAAAGAATTTCGTTCGAGCAGTGGCGCGCGAGAATCTTCTTGAAGTGGTTCTCGAAGGCTTCGCGCTCCTCCTGCGGCCCGAGCATGTTCGGTCGGGCGCTCATGGCGTCACCCGTTCGCAGAGGGAAGCCCAAGCGAGACGGGCGCAGTCCTGCGATTGGTTCGACGAAGGGGAAGTGGAGCGTGACGAGTTGCCCGCAGCGCGAAGCGTCTCGCGCATCGCCATCGTTTGAACCATCTCCACGGTCAGCTCTTCGTTCTCCCAGAAGTGGCGAAGCACCTGAGCGTTGACTGACTGGACCGCAGCATCGCGGAAGGCGTCGTCCGCCCATCGAAGCGCGTCGAAGGGGTTCTCCTTCATGCGCTCCGCGAACTTGTCCGTGCTCTCCTTCAGCCGCGTGTACTCGGTCATCAGGTTGTAGATGAAGATTTCCTTTTCCGTGTACCTGTCGAGCCCTTGCTTCTTCTCCTCGACTTGGGCGAGGACGACGTTCATTGGCTTGTGAAAGCTCTTCTTCTTCGCTGCGCTCATCTTCGTTCTCCTTCGCGGCTGCCCCGGCAACCACACTTAAGGATTAGCACTTCCCCTCTCACGCGCAAACGATAATCATACTTAGCCCGAAAATAGTTTCGATTCCCCGCTTTTCTCAGCCTTTTTTCTTTCCCTTCCCGCCCCCGAAAAAGAACGCATCTGCCTCGGAAGCCTCCCCGGGTCGGTCGTATTCGATGCTCCTCCCGCCCCAGACGTGACCCTTGACAGGGTCCCAATCGAACTCGACCGCCAAGGGATAGGTCCCATATCGCTGCTTGAGCACGAGCACTTCGAGCTTGTCATCTTGGATGCGCTTCGCGAGCGCCGGTCGGTGGACTCCGAGCAAGTTGTCCGCAATCTCGACCCAGCCTCCTGAGCCGAGAATCCCTTCGCGCGTCGGGCGCGGGTCGGCTCGCTTCTCGACATCTTTGAACCGCTGCTGCTGAAGGAGCACGCAATGGACGCGAAGGTCTTCCGCCATTCGTCGCTGCCGCTCCAGTGCATCCTTCTCGTCCTCAGGTCGTCCTTCCCGAATCAGCTTCCCCCAGAGATCCGCGAAGAAGACATCGCAGCCCATGTCCGAGATGCACCCTTCGAGCATGTCCAGGTTCCGGTCGTTCTGCCTTCGGTCGTTCCCCTTCTCGTCCTTCAGAATCTTCCGCACCACCGGGTTCTCCAAGAACTGGATCCGCTGCCCGAGCACGTTCATCCTTTCCTCCAGCCGGATGAACTCGTCTCGCGTCGGAGCTTGGCGGTTCGGGTCCGGGCGGAACTTGTTTCGCTCCCAGCCGAGCGAGATGAGCGCCATGACTTCCAAGGAAATGCCGCAGCCCATCTCAAACGCCCCGTAGCCGACCTTTCGCCCTGGGGTCTGCCCGGAGTAGTCCCCCTCGGGGAAAGCGATTCCTAGCGCCATGTTGAGCGCCACCGTGCTCTTGCCCCCGCCCGTGATGGCGGTGAGCACCGAGCACTTCCCGGGCTCCGTTCCCGGAACCATGCGGAGCGTCTTCCGTCCCGTGTAGTCGATGTCGTAATCCAGCCCCGAGAGCCCGAACGAATAGATGTTCTGCTCGCGCATCCGGCGCTCAATCTCAAGCATCTGTTCGCGCGCAAGGCTTGCGGGCTCGCGCAAGTGCTGCCGGTCCTCGTACCCTTCGAACCCATCCGAGATTTGCTTCGCGAGCGAGCGCACTTTGTCCGGCTCCGCTCTCGGGTCGCGCACCGCTTCGACGAATCCTGCGAGCGGTCCCTTCGCCACCTGGACCCGAGCCGAGTCCCAGAGCATCGCGCTCACATGAAAGTCAATGTTCGCCGGAACCGGGACGCCTTCCCGAAGACTCACCGCGTACCGCGCAACGGCTTCGCCCCCGATGGTCACGAGCGCCGAGTCGTCCAGCTCAAGTCTTCTTCGACGCACTTCCGAGAGCGCGTCCCAAAGCTCTTGGTGCTCGCGTACGAAGAAGTGGTCCCGCTTCACCTTGCGAAGGATGCGGTCGAGCACCTGCTCCGAAGACATCGCAGACACCAGCACCGCAGCTTCGTTCGCTGCGTCGTGCGGGATGGTGACGACGTTCGTCGGTGGAGGAGGGGCTTCGGGTCGTTTGAGGAGCTTCCTCACTTGAGTTCTTTCCCACCTCTGAAGACCCGAATGAGTCCGGTCTTCGTCACGTACAACGTCAACGTCTGGCTCTTCCGCGCCGAACGAACCTCGACTGCGTTGTGCCCGCGAGGAAACCGACCTACCCAAAGCACGTCCACACTCGGGCGTTCGGCTATTCTACGAAAGCCGTCCGAGCCCAACTTAGGAAATCGCTTCGGAGCATCGTCAATAAACCCCTTCCCTCGGCAATTGGAACAGACTTCGCGGTCCAGCGTGCGCGGGTCTTTTTCCCACCCGCTCCCGTGACAAAGCGCGCACGACTTCAGCATCAGGAAACCTTCTTTCGCTGCGCCGCAGCCATCTTGTAGTCCGTCACCATCGAGTGCCCGAACTGAATCCTCCAGGTGATTCGGAACATCGTTGTGCCAGGCTTCTTCGCGCGCTGCTCCTGCCTCCACCACGTCCAGCAAACGAACCGGGCCGCGTCCTCCAGACTTCCTCCGAAGTGCTCCTTCACGCATCGCCCCGCGAGCCCAGAAGCCAACGTCGCCTCGGTCCCCCGAATCTCTTCCGGGAACACGCCGAAGACCTTCTCGTGAAGGTAAGCGTATAGCGCGACCAGCTCCACCGGACGACGTATCGCGATGAACTCCTTCGTCTCGAACATCTCCTTCGCTTGCATCAGCGCCCCCTCGATGGTCTTCGGGTGCGTCGCCTTCGGCTTCACTCGCTCCCGCTTCGCTTGCTTCCCGTCCTCGACCGAGAGGATGGCCACCGCATTCGAAAGCTGCCCCGCTGTGACTTTGACCCGCGCCATTTTATTTCACTTCCCCCCGAGCGAGGTTTCGAACTGGCGAATCTTCCGGTCACGCGCTCCTTCGGCGAACTCCTCCAGCTCCGTGAGCATGCGCTCCATCGCCTGCGTCGGAGTCTCGCCAGGAAGCACCGGCCCGGTATGCGAGAAAGGTCCAATCTCCACCGTGTGGTACTGCCTCGGGGTTCGGACTTCCCGTCCCCACGTCACCGTCACCATCTGAACCGTGTCGCTTTTTCCGACCACGTTTGAGGGGGGAGGAGAGAACCCCCCTCCCTTGGCTGAGGATGGCGCAGGAACGCGCTTCGGAGGTTCTGGCGTGGTTTCCTCGGCCAGCTTCCCGTCAAGCTCGTAGGAGCCATCCGAGGCGTTCAGGAGCGCCTCCGCTTCGTCTACCGCAGATTGATTCGTCGATGCCCCGTTCGCCGTGGGGGGAGTCTTCAGGATTCTTCGTGCCATGTTCTTCGCGCCTTTCTAAAAAGGGGGACGTGCCCCCCGTGCTGTCTATATTCCGCCTTTGCGATTAGCTAAGCCCTGCAAAGAAAACCTTGGTTTTCTTTTCGGGAAAGAGCTAATCGGCAATCGTTGCGCCGTACCACTTCTTGGCGTTGGCCGCGTGCGTCGGGAACACGTTCCGGTCCCAGAGGAGCCAGAGCCGCGCGTACTTTTTCCCAGCCGAGGAGCGGCACACTCGCCCGCGCACCTGCCCGAGCAACTGTCGGTTCCCAGCAATCGGCGTGACCGCCACGCCCACGGTCAGCTCGGGAAGGTCGAACCCGGTCCCGATAGATTTGTACGTACCGACCCCGACCGAGATGGAGCCGTCCACGAGCCCGCGATGCGTGCGCTCGAACTCCTCCCGGTCCTCGTCGCCTCCAATCATCAAACCGACTCTTATCCCAAGCCGACCCAAGGCCACAACCATGCGCTGGCAATGTTCGCGCTCGTGCGCCCACACAATCACGCGCTCGCCCGCACGAGCCTCTTCCGCAATCAATTCGAGCGCGGCTCGTTGCCGTCCCGCGTCCATGCTCATCTCCTGGCAGAGCCGAACGAAGTCGATTTGTTTCTGCTGCTTGTCGAGCGCCTCCTCTGGGCTCTCGCTCTTCTCGTCGTCGGGCATTCCGTACCAGTCCGCTTCGAAGTCGGTCGGAAGAAGCCGCACGTCCACGTCGATGACTCGCCCTTCCTTCTCAAGCTGCTTGCGGGGAATGTCCGCAACCACATGCCCGAACACGTCCCGAATCAGGAAATCCTTTCCGTCCTTTCGTCGCTCGTCTGCTGAAGCTCCGAAGCGGTACCTTGCTGGCATCGGGTCGAAGCAACTCAGGAACGTGGGCGCAGCACAGAGATGGCACTCGTCCCCGATTACGGTCCCGAAGAACCGAGCGAGCCTCCCCGCCGTCTTCGGGTCGTTCAGCCGATTGCCCACGCTCCGCGCAATCCCGAGCGTGAGCGGCTGCAAGTCGAACTTCCCATCCCCGATGATGCCAATCTCCCCGAGCCCGTCCAGCTCCGCACGAGCCCGGTCCGCCCACTGGTCGAGAAGCGGACGATTCGGGAGCACCACCAACGTCGGGCGACCGAGCTTCGCAGCGAGGGACAGAAGGACAGAAGTCTTGCCGCTGCCCGTTGGCGCTCTCAGGATGCCCTGCTCGCGCTCTTCCATCACAGCTTGGGCTTTCGCTTGGAAGTCCCAGAGCGGACGGTTGTAGGTCGTCCTGAGAGCCGGGCCGGTTCCGGGATGCCGAGCGTCCTCCTCGTCCAACGTCACCCCGACATCCTCCGTCAGAAGCTCCCGAAGACGACCTATCGAACCACGAGTGAGCCGCACTCCGCCCCCGGGCTCGGCCTTCCACGTTCGGATGTACTCGGGCTCCGACCACCAGCCCGGAATCTTGAGCCGCTGCTTGAAGCTCCTCGAAGGGTTCTTGTGCGTGAAGGCGTCCAGCACTCGTTCCCGAAAGTGCTCTGGAATCTCCAGCCGCACCCCGTCGTCGATTCGCACCAGCACTACTCGTCCCATGCAAATCTATATTCCGCTTCCCAAACTCCCCTCCCCCACAATTTCCATTTTCTTTTTCCCCGCTTCTCTCGTCTTAAATTCTTAGATTGGAGATCCGTCGCGTGCGCAGTACGCGACACTTATCCCTTTAGGGATTTAACCCTTAACGTTTTAGATCTCCGTCCGAGCCTTAGGGCTCGTTTTCTGGAGGGGGTTGGAGCGCTACCGGGCAGAGGGGTTGAGCAATTTTAGAACTTTTTAGCCCTTTATATTCCGCCAGCGAGGGTCCAAAAGTCGGGTTTTGGAAATAAATCGTACTTGGTCGGTCGATTTATTGGACATTAGCTATCCA
>Ga0315288_10002302_pt1 | contig 24713 bp, 40 predicted proteins | sample YL17G11_20_MG_FD_203454 | JGI IMG/M metagenome (GOLD analysis project Ga0315288, IMG submission 203454) | Sediment microbial communities from Yellowstone Lake, YNP, Wyoming, USA - YL17G11_20 | ecosystem: Environmental > Aquatic > Freshwater > Lake > Sediment | place: USA: Wyoming | collected... | reverse complement strand
AAATGCTCAGGGCGATGCGATGTCTAGCGCTATTGGTGATTTTTCTTATGCGAGAATTAAGTCTACGAGATTCGGTATTTACAACTCAAAGACGAATGTAGCTGGCTACATTTACCGCGTTGATGGCACTTCGATGTATTTGGCAGATAATGCCTATGTAAAAACATTCGAGACAACGAGAACGACTGGCATCACAAGAATAGCCGGCGAAGTCTCGGTGAACGCGACCGCGGTTCCAGCTGCTTCCGCAGCTCTCGATGTTCAAGGAACAGACGGCGCTATCCTTTTCCCTAGGTTAACTACTGCTCAGAGAAACGCTTTGACTGCTGCTGCTGGAATGACTGTCTACAATACGACAACGTCTTCCTTCGATTGCTACACGACAGCTTGGGTAGCTTGCGGATCTGCAATGAGTACAAATTCAGACCTTACTCTGACTGCGGCTGATTCCTTGGCGATCTCGACTGTAGTTGGTTTTCAGCAATGGCGAGTGCAGGGAAATGCTGCTGCAATTGCGATGTCTACAACTCCATTCGGAGGAACGGCTCCGCTGGATGGAACTCAACTCACAATTATCGGAAACGATGATACGAATACGGTCGAGTTTAATTACAATGACATTGCAAAGGGATATGTAGGTCCAGACGTTGTTCTTGGAAAGTTTGACTCTATTACTGTTCAATATAATGCAGCAATGGACAGATATGTTTTAACTGGAACATCATTATAAGGGGTTTTTATGAAATTTTTGATGGGTTTTATTTTCACATTTTACTCTTGCGCTCCTGCCTATCCTGCTTTTGTCAGAGAGGGGACAAGCCTTCCTGGAATGAATTACTCTAGGAATTTTGTTATCAATCCAGAAGCCGATAAAAACATCGGCAACATTACAGTCAGTGCTGCGATCATAACTAGAAATACGACTACGCCATTACAGGCTCCTGCTGATTTTTCAATAGATGCGACTGCTTCAGGTCAAACTGTAAAGTTCGATACTGTTACTTTAGACAAATCCCTTAAAGGCCAAAACTGTGAGGCGAAGCTTGTCTTCACGGGCGACGCTTCTCTTTACAAGGCTTATGTCGAGCAGGGTTCAACGAAGGTGACTACGGATCTTCAGCTCACAAATGAGACAAGTTCAAGACCTGTCTCAATCAATTTTCCTTGCGGAGATCTCACGAGCAATTCTCATCTTGTGGTTGAATCAACGAGTGCGAGTGCTGCGGCATTCAAGGTCGATCAAGTTTACACTGGGTTGGCGACGAATCTTTCTAATGTGGCACAGGCTCAGTTTGTTGGGTCTGCATACTATGCGACAACCGCATCTTGTACTTGGTCCCGCACAAACGCAGCAATGGGCGCTTTTGCAACTACGGCAGCTTGCCCTGGGCCGACAATAGAATTAAATCCTGGCCCAGGAGTAATCCAGACGACCGATGCAGACTTGCCAAGATTGACGGTAACAAATATTCCATCAGGACAATATCGAGTCGTGGTCAGTCTGTCTGCGTACAATAACGCCGCCGGAGCTACTTCCAACCTATCGGTGAGCGATGGAACAACAACATCGGGACAATGTATCGTATCCAGTTCGGCGGCTTCGGAGTCTGGCACTTGTCAAATTGAGGCGAACTTTTCATACACCTCAGATCAGGCCACCAAAACTTTTGAGGTTTATGGGGCGAGCACTTCATCTACAATAAACATTCACAATTCAAACTCCTTGGCAAAAACAAGAATGTCTTTGTATCGGTATCCTTCTTCGGCAGAGATAGCCGTGTCCATTAACTCTGGCCCATCTACAACTGATTGGACCAGCATCACTGTCACTCCAGCATCCGGCGCTTTCGGTACTGTAACTAACGGTTCCTATTTTGCTCGTCGTGTTGGTGATAGTTTGCAAGTTCGAGGTTATTTCAAGGCCGGAACGACTGCGGCGGGTGCAGCCACTTTCGATTTATCAGGATACAGCGTAGATACAGCAAAGATCCAGGCAGCAGGCAAAGCCAACCTTGGAACGTGGGAGACAATGGCGTCTGGAGCCGCTTACGGTTCAGGGAATCGCGTTGGAGCTGTTTTTTGGAACAGTGGCACTTCAACCTTTAACATGTCTTCATCTGGCAGTACCGATACATTCGGCCTAACCGCAGGTAGCGCTCTTGCTACCACAGGCGATGGTGTGGCATTTGAGTTCTCTTTCCCAGTTGTCGGCTGGTCATCGCCAACCATTAACGTACCAATTATCGTCGGTTCGGTGACAAGTAATTCGAGTGGGGCTGAGAGGGTGGAGAGAGCTTTGGTAACATTTTGTGCGTCTAGTCCATGCACAATTGCATCTCAGTCTGGAACTTGGCTCTCCTCTGTAACAAGAGCTTCCACGGGATGGTACACTTTAAATTTCAATACCGGAATATTCTCAGGTGCTCCTGTCTGCTCATTTACAGTCAAAGATACAAATAACTTAGTGTTTCAGCAGAACACATCAGCATCGTCATCATCATATCAAGTTAAATCTCATCGAGGCAGTACGGGAACAATAGAGGACTCAGAATTTACAGTAATGTGCATGGGCCCACGCTAATGAAACATATTAGGAACCTATCCTATTATCTCCTAATATTACTCCTCGCGGGTTGTTCGCATAAAGTTGTGATGAAGAACTGCGATCATTTGAACGATAACTTCTATGAATGCGAGGCTCCATGAAAGACAAACTTGAAGAACTTGCAACGATCCTAAAGGGAATGAATTTTTATGCACATCAAGCGCATAATCTCATCCAAGCAGACACTTTTATGCAGGATCATTCCTTTCTCGGAGATCTATATGAGAAGTACGACGATGACTATGATGATGTTGTCGAGAGGTCCATTGGTCTAGGTGAGGCTGTTGACATTGCCAAGGTGAATAAAGATGCAGCAGAAATTATGGATTCAGAGACCAAAATGGAGCCAAATGAGGCAATAGGAATGCTTTTAGTTTACGAGCAGACTCTTTGTGATAGCGTAAAAGAAATGATGAGCGGGGCAAGCCCAGGAACCCAACAGCTTATTGGTGAAATTGCAAATCAATCCGAAATACGACAGTACAAAATGAGACAGCGACTTTCTAAGGGGTAGGGATGGATGATAAATTGATTACTTTCATGATCCAAACAATGCAGCAAAACAAGGGAGACCTTGAAAAGAGATTGGACCACATTGACTCAAAGATCGAGACCTTAGTCGAGTTTAAGTGGAAGCTTCTTGGTGTTGCAACGGGTGCTAGTGCCGTGGTTTCTGTGCTCTTTTATTTACTCGAAATGACTTTCAGAAAGGCATGACATGAACTCAATAAGAAAAAAGCTTCTCGTTAATGGGGTAACTCCTCCTTCTTTCAATAACACGACTCAAGCCCTTGATAACATGGACATCACTAATCATAAATCTGTTGGCGTCACCGTGAAGGTCGCTGGAGCAAATGCGGCTGGCACTGTGAAGCTTCAATGGTCAATTGATGGGATTACATGGGAAGATGTTCCGGCTGTCCTTGGGGCTGTTACGGCGACTTGGACAACGGCTGCAACAAAACATCTTTATGCAAATAATCTTCCGCTTTGTTTGATTCGATGTTTCGCTACTTCAACAGACGCAAATCCTTGGGTGATTACTGGAAACATGATCGGGAAGGAATACTGATATGAGACAAGACAATAGGTCTGGATATTTAGGCGCTCAATTTGGCGAAGGAGATCCTGAAGATTCAATGAATTTCAATTATGACTCAAATGTTGATTACGCCTCTCAACAGCCTCAACAAGCTCCATCTTCAAATGCTGGATCAACAACGGCTGCGGCTGGAGCTGGATTCGCGGCTGGCGGTCCTGCTGGTGCAGCAATTAGTGTCGGAGGTCAATTTCTCACTCAATATCTTGCGGCAAAGGCCGCTGAGGAAAGACAGAAGCGAGACATGGCAATGAAAAATCAGCAAGACTATGCGCAAAATCAAAATTCAGCTTTTGGCAATGAGATGAGTGCTTATGCCAGGGCTCTAAGATAAGGAGAAAATATGGATAAGAAAAAAGCTATTAAAATGATGGCAAGTCTCAAATCAATGCAAAAAGATTTGAGTGATTACATCGGTCAATCTGAAGATCCAAACATGGACGATGTTGACAATCCAGATGAGTCTTTACTTGAGGACTCTGGCTACACAGTAGATGGAAATGGCGATGAAAACGAAGCTGTTCCCGATGCTGGCGACGGCGCAATTGGTATGGATAAGGGCACAGAAGATGCGGATGAGGAAAAAACAGCCAAAAAGTCTATGCTTGTTGCTATGATGAAGAAAAAGATGAGGTAGTAAATGAGACGTCTTGAAATATTGATAGATCTGGCAAGGGAGCTTTCTCAGAATCAACGCTATGATGCAAACAGCGGCGTTTCTCAGAATGTTTTTGTGCATTATTTCCAATCAGCTCAAGACTCTCTTTTGAAAAATATCGTCAATTCCAAGACGAAGTATTTCCTCAAGCAAACAGGCACAAGCAATACTCCAACAAACACGACCGTTCCTGTTGTGAGTGGGCAAGAGCTTTATGCTTATCCTTCAGACATTTACCTTCAAAACATTGATACTCTTGAGTGGTCTCAGAATGGCCTCAACTGGATTCCTCTGGATCGTTCAATTACGAAGGACAGGCAGAATATTCGAGTGGGTTATCCATTCGGATACTGGACAAGGGAAGATGGATACCTTCTCACTCCTCCTCTTCAGAACGGCTATTTGCGAGTAAACTACATTCGTAAGCCAAGAAGAATTGAGAAGAGAAGCGGAAAGGTCGCAACAGTAACTGGCACCACGACAATTACAGGAATCACGCTGGATCTTGCAGACGTTTATGATGATGAGACTTATCTCAATAAGTATAATTATATCACTATCGTAGGAAAAGATGGGCTTCAGAAAATTCCATCAATTCCCATCACAAGCGTTGCTGCTGGAACCGTTACAATGCCCGCCTATGTTCTACAATCTGGTGAAGCTGTTGCGGCTGGAGATTATGTTCTTGCTGGACCAGATACGGTCAATGTGGCTGAGTTTCCAGAAGTCTGTGAGACTTTCTTTCTTAAGAGCGTAAACTATCAGGCAAAATATGGTGATTCATCTCGCTGGTCTCAAGAAACAAAAACAGATATGACACAATGTTTTCAAGAGATCATTGATTCTTTCAAACTACTTACCGATGACGTTACTCATGTTCCTATTATCAATACAGACTATTTAAGTATGTGGTAGACTAACTTTTGTTTAGTGAGGATTTATGCCAGAACAACTTGAGCCACATTATTCGGACTTCGTAGGTTTAGACACAAGATCTAACAAGCTGAAGCAGCATCCAAAATCATTTCGTCGTGGTTCTAGAAATTTCCGTTATAATTTCCAAGATGAGATCCAAAAGGGAAACGGCTTCCAGCATAAGGACGACAACTCTGGTGCTGCGAAAATGGGGCTCATTGAGTACAAATATCGAGACATTAATACTGGAGCATCAAAGACTCAGATTCTAGGAGTGGATGCGACTGGATCTTTGAACAAAAAGATTGCTGATTATCTCAAGCTTGCTGTTTCTGGTGGAAGTGTTTATTCATATTCTTTCTTTTATGAAGAAGTTGGAAATAACTGGAAGATTCAATTTGAAGACTCTGCTGGGGTTTCTCTTGGATCGACAACAGCTTCTACTTCGACAACTCTTAATGCTCTCGTAACTGCAATAAATGCTCTGGCGATTGCTGGACTTACTGCCAGTGTTGTTGATGAGGATGGAACAGCTTCTTCTTCAACGAAGACTGCTTATTTGATGGATTGTGTTTATCAATATCCAATCTCTGGATCTGTTACGAATGGAGTCTGGTATTGGTCTGCTGTTGTTTATGCTGGCTATATAGGTGTGGCTTTTCCAACAACTCCTCTTTATGTGGCAAGCCCTGCGACTTATCCTGACTATCGTGGCATCTCTTATGTAAATCTGAACAATTCGGTTTACATAACAGACGGCGGTTTCCCTATGAAATATGATGGGAAATCTTTAGCGAGAGCTGGTATGCCAAGGTTTACGACCGACCTCATTCAAGGTGGGTCAACTTGGTTTACTACAAGCTATGCGGGGCTATTAACGGCTGGAACAAATTATAAGTATTATCTTCAACATGGATATGTTGACGCTAATGGAGCTGAATATCTTGGAAAGATAGTCAATGGCGAATCAAAATTGATTGTTTTATCTACAACAAGTATTGGTATTCCAATCAAAAATATCGGCAATTCATTTATTGATGAGAATACTGGATTTCCAGTGTTTGCTTGTCTTGTTGTTGGAGATCAGACTCTTTCTGGCTCTGGATCTAAGACTTTAACCGTATCGTCAAACCATAATGTTCAGGCTGGAATGTGTCTAAGAATACCAGTAATGAATACTTCAAATGCAAACGTGACTACTTACGGATGGTCTTTTGCTTATTACAAAGTTACATCTGTCACTCCTACGTCAATTACATTCAATAAGACCGTTGCGAATCATTATAACAATGCTTATTCTGCCAGTATTGATGGAAACGAATATGGCGTTATTCTCATAAACAATAACGACACCGTTAACTTATTTAGATCAAACAAAATAATCAACGCTTGCTATGTCCCCACTTTAGTAGAGGGAACGGTAACAGAGCCAAACTCTACAAATCAGGGGCAAATATCACAAAACTGGTCTCCGACTCCTCTTTATGGGGCCTTTTGCAGAATCTGGAGATCTACCTCAAACACTGATAATTTCTACAAAGTAGCAGATGTTCCTTTGTCTAATCGAAATGATTATCTTGTTCTTGATACTTTAAGAGATACGACTCTAGAGACATCAACAACTCAAATGACTCAACAGACTTCAATCTCGATTGATTATAGTGCTGGAGAGGAAATCCCAAGAGCGTGTAAATTTCTTTCACAATGGCAGGGGCAATTGGTCCAAGCTGGGCGTCCTGTCATTCCTTCAAGAATTGTCGGGGTTAATTATCCTTACTATCTCGGAGTGCCACCGTCTGTTGGACCAAAGTGGGGAACGGCTGTTTCTGAAGCGCCTTGGATGTATTCAGAAGCAAATCTTTGCGACTTCCAAAGCTTTTATTGGGCATTGTCTACAGCTCCTGAGGGTTTCTCTCAATCTGGTCTTAACGAAGATTCTGTTGATACTGTTTTCAATGATTCAGTTTCTGGGATTTCTGCCAATAAAGACGCTTTCTTCGTTTTTAAAGATAGATCGACAGGGTTTTTCACTGGATCTTTGGCTGAAAACCAAATCAACAAGGAAATTATCGAAGCAGACATCGGATGCTCGTCGCACAGATCAATTCAAGAAGTACGCGGCGGTCTTTTGTGGCTAGATGGAAAGAATGGATTCTATTGGTGCGCGGCAGGAAGGGTTCCCGTTCCTGTTGGATATAATGTCAGCGATGTGCAGAAATTAAATGTCGATCATTTGGACTTTTCTAAGGCGGTTGCTTGCAACTTTAGACTGGAGAATCTTTATGTCTGTGCCATTGAGGGGAAAACCTACGTCTACGATTATGGCGAAACTCAAACGGGTGCTCCGAGAAACGCTTGGTATCTCTGGGATCGACTTAATACAACTTCCATTCTTGCTACTGCTAATGATGAGCTTGTGCTTTCTTCTGGAACGCGTCTTTGGAAGATGAAAAGAACTAACTCAAAGTATGACTTCACCGATCACGACCAGGCTTATACTTTCGAGCTTCGAACGGCTTGGATGAATCAAGGTCAGCCAGGTATTGATAAGACCTTCATTGCTGCTTGGATAAATGCTGTTCAGGGTGATTTCTCTTTGCTCGTTTCTGAATATGCAAATTATATGGACACATTGAACTCTGATTACTTGATTGATTTCGCTCCTGAATCTGCGACGAAGCAAGCGGTTAAGGTCATGGCAAGATTCAATACTGCAAAGGTGTCATCTTTATCAATGGGCTTATCGAATTCTGACAAGAACAAGTTTGTGCGTATTCAGGGATGGGATATTCAATTTGCAGCAGACTTTGACAAAGGAGAGCCAAAGAGATGAGTGGAGCATCATTTCCTTTCATGGCGAAGCTCAAACGTCCTAACCAGGGCACAGATCCTGCTCGGTATCTTCAAGAGGAGATGTTTCAGAATCTTAAGGCAATTGAGGATGCTCTGAAAAGAGCTTCTCAGGCGAATTATTCTTTAACTGAAAGCTGCGGTATTTTTCCGGTGCCAACAATTGCAGGATTATCACAAGTTACCAATCTTACGACCTTGTTCAATATTAGAAAGAATCCAGTTCGGATTGAACTTGTCGTTAATGATTTCTTCCAAAACTATGTGGCAATTGGCGGTGGGGCTGGGTTCATCATTGGAGCTTTCAGGGATAATACTCCGAAGGCTCTTATTTCCATTCTACCAACTGGACCAAAAGCACCGCTGGTTTGGTTTGATAATCCTGGCCCTGGTAGTTACACTTATTCAATAAGAGCAGGAGCTACCGGAACTAGTGGCGGTTCAATTGGTTTTGTTAATCTGTTAGTTACTGAGCTTTGATGGAGGTAAATTATGGGAAATCCTTGGGATACTGCGGTAAATTATGCGACAAACCCCTATTTGGGAATGGCAAATTCTTATTCTAATACAAGAACCGCAAATGATGATAATGCAAATAACAATGCTGCAATAGATGCTCAGGTAGCTGCAAATTCTGGCCCTGGTCCACGTCAAAAAGATTGGGATACTGGATACGCAAGAGGTCGAGATATTTTCTACAATGATCCTGATATGCAAGCAATGCGCGCAAGACGTGAAGATCTTTCAAAGGGTTATAACGGAGCAGAGCTTGGATCTCTTCGAGAAAATGCAAGGCAGGACCTCGAAGGACAAAGAGCTAGGGTTTTATCTGGTCTTCGATCACAAGCTGGACGTGGTGGCGTCGGCGGCGCTAGGGCTGCTGCGATGGAGGGCGCTGCAAATCAGGGCTTTGCTGGTCAACGTGCGACGAATGAGCGCGCAATGAACATGGACCAGGCTAAAATGGTTCGTCAAGGAACTGGAGACTTTCAAGACTTCTTGATGCGACAAAAATATGGGTCTGTTGCTACTGGTATTAGTGAACAACAGCAGGGTGTTGCAGACAGGACTCAGGCAAATCAGGCAGCTCTTGCAAATAAACAGCCAGATGAAACTATGCTTAGTGGAATGTGGAATTCTACTTTTGGTAAAAAAGGTATGAATTTAGCTTAAGGAGTAACTTATGGCTTATGCTTGGGAAGATGATTACAACAACCTGGACAATTTAATGGCCTTGAGGTCTCCTGCTGGGAAGACTGTTCCACAGGTAGCACCAACTCCTACACCTTACAAAAAGGAGGATGTTGTTGTAATTTCAGCTACTCCTTTGGTTGAGCATCAATTCCCAGAAGGGGAAATTGAAAGAAAGACATTTGATGGGGAATCAATGCCGTCAACTAGGCCTGGAGAGTATTTAAGGGAAGTCCATAACAAAAAGCTTGGAAGATATGAAGATTCTACGGAGCCGATAATTGAGGGCAGAGACAATGCTCTTAATGAAGCTGAAGATTTAACCAAAAGACTCAATAAGGGACAGGCTCTTTCTTTCCAGAGAGTAAACCAAGACCTTCCAGAATACCAAAGACCAGACATTTCATACCAAGACCTTTTAAAAGATATGAAAAAAGAGCCGCAGACAAGTGGATCTCCTGACATGGCGACTCTTCTCATAAACTCTTTTGGTCCAGGTCTTCTCGGGATTGCTACTGGCGGTTATGCTGGAGCGGATGCGGCGGCTGGTACTCAGAAGTTTGCAAATGAGCAGCAGCAAAAAGCTTTAGACAGAGCTGCAAAAGAAAATCAGATCAGACTTGCAATTGAAGGCAAGAGACTTTCAGGGATTGGCTCTATCGCAAGAGCTGAAGGCGACATAAATAAGGCTAAGTTTGATAAGGGAATGGATGTAGCAAAATTCAGACAAGAAGCTTTTAACAAAACGATGGATCGTGAGGTTGATCTTTATAAGTCTGGAAAAACCAGCGTTAAAGAATTTACCGACAGAGCTGCTGCAATTTCAAAGGAATTTGCAGATCAGACAAATAAAGGGATCACAGACATAAAAACAACTGAGCAGAAAGACCTTGATGCTCAAAACCAAATGGAACTTGAAAAGGTAAAACAAGAAGGTGCTCTTAAGAGAGCAAAGGAATCTATTAAGGCAAGACCTCAGAAATCTCCGACTGAGTTTAATTATAAATCAGCATCTAACTACTCTCAGGCGGAGGGGGCTGAGAGGGCATATAATAAACTTGTTTCCGATAATAATAATATCCCACCATCATTAAATTCAAAATTTTATACAAAGTTCAAGTCTTTGGCTGAAAATACAGAGGGCACAACTCTGCTTGGCAACATTTTATCAAAAGCAAATGATGCAATTACACAGAGACAGATTCAAGCAGAAATGGATTTTATAGGTCCAGTTTTGAGACAAAAATCTGGTTCAGCAGTTACTGTTGGAGAATGGCTTGCGGATGGAAACACATATTTCCCTAGAGAAAATAATGATGATGCCACTATTTCAGCAAAAAACGCGTCAAGAAAAAGGGCTCTAAACGGACTCAAGAACTCAATAGGTCCAGCTCCTATTCCTGAAAACGTAGATCCTGTTCCCGTGAAAATAAAGAAGCCTGTTGCTCTTGATCCGAACATCAAAACCATAACTGATAGGCAAACGGGCGTTACTAAAACTTACAAAAGGGTCAAAACTGGATGGGAGCTGCAATAATGGCAAAGCAAGTCATCTCAGATAAAGAAATGGCAGAGCTTGAGGCTAAACAGCCAAAGCAGGTCATCTCAGATAAAGAAATGGAAGCTCTTGAGTCTTCTTCTGGAAGCGATGAGGGGCCTTTTTTAACGGCAATAGACAGAGGCATGGACGTTGTCTCTGGAGGCTATCTGCCTCAAATTGAAGCTGGTCTTGAGCAACTAATTCCTGGATCAAAGCCTTATGTCCAAAGGCGTGATGAGCTGATAAACACTCTTAAGAAATCACAGGAAGCAAATCCAATTTCTTCTGCTGTTGGTACGGGTCTTGGAATTGCTGGATCAATGTACGCAATGCCAGGACTAGGAGCCGCAAAAGCAGCTTCTAGCTTTCCTCAACTTGCTGGACAGGTCTTAAAGAATGTTGGGATTGGCGCTGGAATGATTGCTGCCCAGAACCCAGGAGACATCGAGGGAGAGGTGTCTCCATTGCAGCTTGAGGAAAGGGCAATAAATCTTGCTGATACCGCAAGAACTCCAATGGGTAAAGCAATGCTAGCGCTTCCGGCTCTTGCTCCAGCTCTTGGTTATGGTGCTCAGAAGTTATCTGGAAAAATACCAGTAGCGCAAAAAATGGCTTACATGGCAACAGGACCAACGTCTGGTCAAGTGAAGGGCGATCTTTCGACCTCTAAGGAAGCGGCTCAAAAAATAACAGAGCTTGGTCAGTATGTTCTTGATAAAGGCTATGTTCCTGGAGGTGTTGACGATATTTATTTCAGATCTAAGGATAAGCTGAAGCAGCTTGGAAGTCAGATAGGTGAAATTTACAGTTCAACAAAGCCAAAAGTTGAGCATTATCTTTCGTCAAATATTGGCAAAGCTGGAGATTATTTTGAAAACACTTTTGATCTTAATAAATCAAATGAGATGCTTCACGACATATCTCAGGGCTTAAGCGGTTCCCCTAATAGACCTCAAGTTTTAAATAAAATAGAAAACTATTTTTCTGATATTTCTAACGACTTTGGAGATCAATTTGGTTCTTTTTCTTCACCAGATCTTGAGCAGCTTCATAAGCTTAAGACAAGGCTTGGGCAGTCAATATCTTGGTCTAAGACGAATGATGAAATTCCAGAAATTCAAGAGGCTTACAAATATGTTCTTCAAAAAGTTAATTCTGCAATTGATAACGAGCTGAACCTTTATGACAAGGTTGTAGGTGGTCAAGCTTCTGTGAAGATGAGACAGCTAAACAGAGATTATCATTTGACTGATAAAATCAATTCTAATTCTCTCGGCAAAGCTTCTTCTGAGATGTCAGGCAGGGCTTCTATTGGTAACCAAGTAAGCAATGTTGTTTCAGATGTTTTCCACGGAAGATCGGCGCAAGCCTTGAACAACATGAAAACAATTAACGCAAAAACGTATTCGCCAATGGGATTGATTGGGGCTCAGCACGAAGTTGAATTTAGCGGTTATCCAGCAACAATGACCATGCAAGTTACAAGGGATGACTACGACTTGGCAAAGTCTAGTCTAGAGCAGAATCCAGAACTCAATATAATTGAAAGAGCAAAACGCTTGAATCTTCTGAACAAGTACGGAAGAGTTTATTTAGGACAATAACAAAGGAGAAATCATGGATTTATCACCAGCAGCAAAAGAAGAAGCAGAAGTAAAGATCAAGTTAATCCTCAACACTCTTGTTGAGCTGATTGAAACAGTCGGAACTGATGTTGTTAAGCAAACAGAGAACAAGGTTGACGATGTTCTTGCGCCAGTTCTTGCGCCTCTTGCAAAAGAAGCTCTTAAGTCTTTAATTGACGGGATTAAGCTTTAATCATGGAAGCCCTACTTGGTTTTCTTGCAAAATATCTAGCTGGACCGATCTTGGCCTTCCTGGAAACTATTTTTGTTAAGACTGTCTTGTGGGGCATTGATTGGGCAAATAAGGCTTACTCGGATATGCAACGCAAGAAGCAGCAAAAAGTGGCTCTCGTTGAATACGAAAAAGCTATTCAAGACAAAGCTCCGATTGAGGAGAGAAGGAAGAAGTTTGAAGATCTTTTCAATTCTATTTCTTAGTTTATTCATCGTTGCTTGCTCTGGAGGGGACTTCCCTAAGTTCCCTCAGATCGAGTATGTCTATGAGATCGACACAGACAACAAAGCCTGTGCTCAGTTCCTCGTTGTTTCTCTTGATCCATTCAAGCTGAAGTATGACAAGGATCTACCGATTGAGAGCTGCAATGGACTCATGGGGCTCAAGCCTGGAGATGTTCAGAAGATCATGAACTTCAAGGATGACGCCAAACATTGGGCTGAAAAGCACAAACAGTGCTTTAAATAAATTACTTCAATTCCCTAACGATAAGCTGAGATCGGCTATTGATCCTGAGCTTCTTAAACACGTTATAAACGTGCATTTTTACGGTATGAATTGATAAATCAAGGCAATCAGCGATGTCCTGATTGCTCTTTCCCTTGGCTATTTGCGCGATGATCTGTGCTTCTCTTTTTGTTGGCTTAATCATGATTTAATACTAAAGTATTATGAGAGGTTAATCAATGAGAAATTCAAAGCCAGAAAAAATGGTACAAAATCAGATCATGTTCTGGGCGCACAAGAACGGTTTTTGGCTTCATATCATTGAATCAAAGGCTCAATATTCACCTCATCTAAAGCGTTATACCAAGAAGCTTTCAGGGGCTCCTGCTGGGTTTTCGGACATGGTAGGGATTACGCCGGAAGGAAAGCCCTGCTTTATCGAGCTAAAGGCCCCAGGGAAGCGCGGAAACCTCAGCGTAAGCCAAGAGATGTTCCTTCTCGATGCTATCAAAAGAGGGGCCTTTGCCGTCGTTACGGACAGCTCTAATCATTTGGATGATGTTTGGAAGAAGTGGAAAGAGCTTCCGGTTGAATTTGATAAGAGGGACTTGCTTATCTCAGTCTGTGATTTTGACAAGATTAACATTCGCGGAGACTCTATTGCCGTTAGGTTTTGAGACTTCTTTAACTAACCTTTCCCAGACATAAATCCAGGACATAGTAAATTGGATTTGAGGATAAACTTTAATAGAACCATGAGAGGTATTGAGGTCAATATGGTCAAAAACATAAACATGGTCGGTTTTATCTGGAAGCTTTTCTCTAACAAATTGCGCAAGGCAAAAGTAATCATCAAAAAAGAGGTTAACTGCCTGAATTGTATTATAGCCATAATTTTTTTGTTCATTAAAAATATGATCGAAAATTAACAACTCAAGCGCAGCGCCTCTTTCGAGGACTCCATCTTTATCCATTCTTAGGAAAGCCTTTAGGCCAACGGTAGGCAAGAACTCTCCATTTGGCATATTTAGCGATGCAAACCTCGTCGTTTTGATTGCCGCCTAGAACCCAAGTCCAAAGAGCATCTTCTTTTATGAAAAATCCCACATGACCAGACTCCTGACCGCGGGAAAACACAACGACACAGCCAGGGATTGGCTTTTCAAGCTTCTCGCCATAGCTGAGGTAGCTTCTTGCCCAAGCATCATAAGTGCTCTTTTGTCCAGCCCTGAGAAGGCACCAGCAAACGAAAGCAGAACACCATGGCACTGAGTCCTCTGTTGCCTTAAGCTCAGTATCAGAATGATATTCAATGATCCTGTTGTTATTCCCATCTCCATCAACTTCGGTAACGCCGATTTCTTTTTCAGCAATGGCTAGCCAAGGAGGAACAGTTTTTTGCTCTACAATTTCAGACATTTTCTTCTCCACTTTGAAAAGGTTTAGAAACCATCTAGCTACCTTCTGAAACATCTTCACTCTCCAAGTCATTAAGGTCGTAAACAGAACCAAAGCACGTCTTACTTCTGGCGTCTATTCCCCTTTTTAGGAGAAGCATCCTAACACAGCCCATGGAAGAATATTTCTGTCTTGAGGTGGGCATGACCTTAAACTTTCGGCTACAGCCACATTTACATATTCTCTCTTGAAGAACAATGTCAGAAACTGATACCGACTCTTGGCGCGATTGCAAAGGCAAGGTAGATGAATAGGGAAAAGAGAATAAGCGCGGTGAAGATGTCAGTTGCAAAATCCTTTTTATCGTTATTGATCTCTTCAAGGATTTTTCTATTTAACTCTTTTGTCACGTTTTTTCTCTTTTCGTTTAGCTTCTTTTGCATCATTTTCAGCATTTATCTTTTTTCCAGCAATATCAACTTCCATCATAAGCTGGATCAAAGCTTTATCAGCATCAGATCCGTTCCTGTTGGCGACTGCGTTCGCAAGAAGCCAAGAGGTATGCCTAAGTATCTGCTCTGGGATTTTATTGATGAACTGCATAGGGATGACAAGTTCTGTCTTAAGGTGCTCAGGAAGGATTAGTTTAGACATTTATTCCTACCTCATCCACATCTGAATATTCCCCGTTTTCCTTAACGTGAGTAACTGTCACTACATCCGCATCGACGACGATATATTTTGTCACTTTTTTTGAAATCTCATCCGTTTCTGCTCTTTGCACAATCTTTCCTTCTATGTAAACCTTGCTGCCTTTTCTTAGTAAATGCCTCATGGCAAGGACTCTATTTCCCCAAATATTACAGTGGAAAATTTGAAGACGTTCGCACTTCTCTCCTGCTTTTGTGGTCCATTGTTCTTTTATAAAGACGTTAATTTCACCTAGTGGGTTCTTTTCAAGATGTCTGATTTTGACATCATTTCCAAGAGTGCCCACGCAAATAAACTTCTGATTCCCTGCCATTAAATCTCCGATGCTAGTTTTCATTTGAGGCTAGCTCGTCGAAAGTCCTTTTTGAAGAAATTTCTAGAAATTCTTTAGCTTGAGCAAAAGTAATGTCTGGAACTTCGTTTTTGTAAACGGATTTTATGTAAGACTGAACTTGATCTCTCGTCCAAGATCCTTTTTCAGTAGCTCGTTTGAACAAATCAATGGCCTTTTCAATTCCAATCTTTGAATTATCATTTGGCGCAACATTCCTTGGAGGTTCTGGCTTTTTCTCAGGTGCCTTCTTCTGCGGGGCCTGTTGAGCAGCTAAAGAGCCGTCATCATCACTCTGCGAAATCCCAGTCATTGCTTGAGCCATGTACCGCCTTGCGTATGAAAGTGCTGAACCAAGGCCCTGCATATCGTTTTTACCAAGTGCTAGATTCATGTGAGACTCAATGAATTGACCAGACTTGTGCATGAGAAGCGTTGTGAGAAAGTGACCAGTGTCATCACTTCCAGGGACCTGACAGATTGAAAGACCATATTTGGCAAAGATCGGTCTGATCTGCTTTAATACGGACTCAAGAGAAGCATAGGCAGCACTAAAATGAGGATTACGCGAATCAACAGGGGCATCTTGGATTTCTCCTTGGGCAAGTGAAAGGGCGGCGGCAAGTTCATTGATTTCTGGACTGGTTCTCATTTTTTTACTCCGATTGATTTTGGTGTTGCTGAGTATGTTCTCAAGCTAAAGTTCTCTACCATTGAAGCAAAAGGAAGGTCTTTCCCCGCTTTGATCTCTGCTTTAATCTTGTCTTTATCAACAACGTAGGTCGTTACTGGGTTTTTGTACTCCATAGGGATTTGGTCTTCATCACTGAGAAGAAGTGAAGACTGAGACCTTTGAAGCTTGAATCTACTCTCATTGCCTGAGATCTCATCTGTGCCAAGATTGGACATTGCAAATTCGATGTTCTTCTTAAGTCTTTTCTGAACATAATTGCAATTCTTAGCAATCTGCTTAATCTTCTCAGCCTTTTCAGCGTAAAACTCCTCAATTGCCTTAAATCTTTCGATGATAACCGCATAAGAATCAACTTTATCGGCCAAATTCTCACTTCTAATCGAAAGCATAAGCTCAATCTCTTCGGTAATCTCTCCATCACTCTCTATCAACTTTTGCTCAATAATGTTTGCCTCAGATACGAGGACTTGTAGACTCGCCATATTCACTCCTGTTTTGTTTGTTACTTATACGCACTAAAGCATTAGTTTCTTAATGAGTCAACATCATTTATGAGGTGCTTAATCATATACATTGCGTCAATGATTAGCATTGATTCAATTTCTTTAATATCGTGTTCATGGCGCTTGTAGACTGTGACTTGTCCAACGCTGTCAATTGCATGGAGGACAGTAATGACTTCTTGGTTTTTAATGTCGATCTGACAGAAGGTCTTCACCTTAGAGGTGGAAAAAGATTCAACAAGCCTTTTGTAGTCGAGTATTTCCATTAAGGAAATGATAACCTAACCAACGCTTATGTCATCCTCGTTCCTTTGTCTGAAGTAAGTCCTAATTTGATCTCTCAACATAATTTGACGAATATCCCAGGTCTCTAACTGCAAAAGCCCTTGGTAGTCTGGCTTGATGTCAGTTTCTGGATTGTATTGGTTTTCAACCAAGATCTTCCATCTTGAAACATAGCCGCGATCTTTCTTTGATCCATGCCAGAAGTGATAGATTGAGCCTGAGACATAGCCAACGTCTTTCTTGATCCATCTTGTACACTTATTCTGCCACTCAAGAAGCTTCCTCGTATAAGCGAATTGCTTGGATTCAAAACTCTGCTCCATGCAACCAATCAACCCTAAGGCCATGTGCCTGTCAGCAGCTCCAAGGATAGGGAAATCTAAAAGACCACCTACCATCGACAAGGCATCAATATTCGCCGCCCAAGCATAACCTGGGTGACCATGGGCGTTCGTGTAGTAGTCATTCCAAAACCCGCCTTTGTTGGGGTCTTTGTAGCCTGACTTCACATATTGGCTCATAAAGCTAATTTGCGGCTGTCCGATAATCATGCTTTTAGGATCAAGGTCAAAGGCGCTCTCAAACATTTGGACAAACTGATAATGCTGCAATTGATGAACTGTCTCTTCCAGCCACTCGCGGCAAGGGCGCATAGGAAGAACATCCGCATCAACCCAGGCAATATATTTGGCACTTGGGTCAAGCTGAGCCAAGTAATTGATTGCGATATTTAAAGCATTTTCCTTATGCCATAGCTCCTCAATGGTTCTGAGTTGAATATGCATAGGATTGCCCGCCTCTGTAATTTCAAATGGCCTTTCACCGAAGGCTATCTCAATTGTGATTAGATTGGCGTCTGCTTGCTTCATTACTTCAGCAAACTTGCGGTAAAGTTCATATCTTGACTTGTATCTGACTGGATTTGAAATCATCGTGACAACATAAAGTTTTTGCATTGCAAGATATTTGCAAATATGAAAATAAAACGCCAGTAAAACTTATGTATTAGATAATTTTTGTGCTCTGTGTTTCTGAATTATCGCATCAATAGCGATATTTGCGACATGAACAATAAGCTGGTCCATCTTCTCAAATCCGTGGATCTGAAGCATATTTGACCTATGATATTTGACCGTATGAAAGCTGAGATTGAGGGATTGGGCGCTTTGCCTTGTTGAAAGCCCTTGAAGGCATTGAAGTAGAACAGGGTATTGAGCATGAGTGCATGGGACTTTTGCCATCATGACTTGCGGGTTCAATGCGCAGATATTGAATAGGAAATTTTTACTCAGGTCTGTCATTTGATCTCCACTCCACTATGCCCGCAGGTTTTGGGTTCGTAGGCTTTGAGGGTTTCTGGGTAATTCATTATGTTTCCTTAATCTTTTCGAGCGCAGATAGAATATCTTTTTCAGCCTGCTCCATGCCACAAGTACAATCTTGGTTATCATATTCTATATTTTTACAGTCCTCATGATGATGCAGACCATGTCGCTGAACTCTGCCGAGTGTCCATTTAGCAATCCCCAACTTCTCCTCAAGCCGCTTGATTTCAGAGTCGTAGAATTCCTTATCTGTATTAAATTGCTCTTCGGCTACTGCTTTGAAGCATTCTAATTGTTTGTTATGATGGCAGTCTCCCCACAAACACGCGTGATATTCTATCAGACTGAAATCAAATTCTCTCGGCTTATTCTCTGTGTTGGTCACTCAACCTCCTTCATGCGCTCCTGCTCCAGCTCCCGCTCCCGCTCCTGCTCCCGCTCCTGCTCCAGCTCCCGCTCCTGCTCCCGCTCCCGCTCCTGCTCCCGCTCCTGCTCCCGCTCCCGCTCCCGCTCCCGCTCCTGCTCCCGCTCCCGCTCCTGCTCCCGCTCCTGCTCCAGCTCCTGCTCCCGCTCCCGCTCCTGCTCCAGCCTTCGCGCATCATTACGGCATTCATATTATTTCTGCTTCCTGACAAGCTCTGGAATTTCTACAGCATCGAGCATCGCACCACGATTGATAATTACTGGCTTCTCGCCATAAGGCTCTACTTCTTTGAATGATGATTCAGTAACTGCATCCATCCATCTTTCGGTCTCTGGTATCCATGCGGCTTCAGTGATTAAATACTCTTGCTCTGAAACCGCCTTCAATCTTCCAGTGTAGATCATAGTGACGGTACGAAAAAGATAAGGCTTACCAAGCTCAAGAAAAGTATGTGCTCTGTCTCCCTTTGTTGCGCTAATATCGCTTTGTAATTCTTCTTTTTTAAAATATTCGGTTCCATCTATTGTTATCATCTTCATTTCTCCTTTGTTTGTTGGCTTTCAATAATTTGAATAATAATCGCAAGCAATGTCGCAGCTTCTTCTTCGTCTAATTTTCTGATGATAGCTGAGAGTGATTGGATGTCTTCGTAGGTTAGTCTCATAGTTCCACTTCTTTTTCCCACGCAATCTTTAGAAATGATAAATTTAATTGCTCTTGTTCTTTTCTAGCATCAGCAGCAGCATCAGCATCAGCAGCATCAGCAGCAGCATAAGCAGCATAAACAGCAGCATCAGCAGCATCAGCATCAGCATCAGCAGCAGCAGCAGCAGCATAAGCAGCATCAGCATCAGCAGCAGCATAAGCAGCAGCAGCATCAGCAGCAGCACGTCGAACTTTTCTGATCTCTTTTATTTGTTCATCTGTTAAATTTGAAAAATCTTTGATTGAGATTAAGTATTCTAGGCATTCTCTAGGTCTTTTATCCTTTGGATACTTATTTTCGAAAACATGAAGAACACTTTGAGCACATAAAATAACCCAATGAACAAGTTGATTTTTATTTAAGATTCTTTTTGCTACCCATATTTTGTCAGAATAAGTCAGAAATTCTGAGTCGATAAAATCATCAAATTCTAAATCTTTTCCATCATAGTGGCTGAGATAAAACTCATGTCGATCTTTACATGGTTTAAGATCTGCAATTAATTTATTTGTTATTTTCATAACTTCCCACCTTCCCTCAAAGCATTGTTGATAAAACTCAAAACCTTATGCCCACGTCCTCGGATGATAAGTTGCGCAGGAGTAGATCCTCCAAAGTTTAGATTCTCAGTGGTGAGCCAAAGGTGCATCTTCTCGAAGTCATTAAAGAAGGCATGAAGCAGGACAACAATCTCAAGATACTCAACACCTGTAAAAACATGGTCTTTGAGAAGCTTTTGTACTCTTTCTTTTTCAGTCATCTGTTCAGCACCTCAATTAGTGCGTCTGCACATTGAACGGCAGTCTCACAATAGCTTGATGAATGGACCATAGCCAAAGCTTCAACTCCAGAAGTCCCTGCTATCATTCCCTGCATGGCCATTGCTGCAAAATATTCCCTCTTATTCAATCCTTGGAATTGACCTTCATAAACATCAAATGATGTCTGACTTTTGACGAACATAGTCCATGCAATCGGATCATTTGGATTTGTTTTCATATCTATACCTCATGAGTCCAATATTATGAGTTTCATCTACAATCTCTCCACAGCATTGGCACTTAGAAATCACATGAGAGTAAGGCCCACTGCTTCCGTTGAACTGAGATTGATCTCTGTAAATCTCAAGCAGCCTATGACCAATCAAAGAGCAAATTGATTCCCTAAGTATTTTGATTTTTTCCTCATCACTCATAACAGACCGACGAAATACCAAGCGGTTGACATCATGACTTCTTCATTCCATGGGTGTTCATCTCCACTTCCAGAAGTAAGCTCATAGTGGACGCCATTAGTCCCATCAACGTGATTTCCAAGCCTTACTTTGCAATGAAGAATCAAATTCAATTCAGGGCTATACCAGATCATAATTTTTCCTTCGATAAAGTGTTTAGTGACCAATCAATTACTGAACAAATGAGCTTTCCAAATTCCAACATTCCAACGAAGAACAGAAGAATTAATATGAGCAAAAGAGAAGGTGGGAATAAGACACAATGTGCGATAAATCTTTTGAACATCACAGACCTTCTTTCATTTTGTTAACGTGTTGATAAGCGATTGCATAATATTCTGGGAAAACATCTCGATCTAGCACTGGTGATAATTCAAAGTTCTTGCCTATTATGCGAACTGACATGGACTCCTCATAAGCGAAGCCAAAGTCATTGATGATAGACTGGCAGTAGCATTTCTCCCTTGTCTCTGCGCTGAAGGGACCTGAGAAGATGAAGTTGAGAGGGATCATTGATTATCACCTTCTGATGCCCAGTGAATAACGCTTCCGCACTCTTTGCATGAGTCGATTGATCTATCTGAGGTTCGATAGACTTTATTTACTCTTGATTTGGTTATTCTTTTCATTTCAAGAACCGCCTTTCCTTTTTTCTTATTAAAAACCTGCTCAAATGAAAAAATTGAACAGCACTCATCTGATTTACAAAAGCCAGAATATTTTTTAGGCTTGTGCGAAACGATAGCGCCATAATCTTCAGAATCATGGTTTGTTAAACCAACAAATCTTAAATAATTTGAATTTCCACCTTTTCCCATTACTAAACAAACTCCTCGCACTCGCTCTCAGGCACTCTTTTGGTCTCACCTTCGCAGACACATTCGCACATAGGGCAGTATGAGATGCCGTCTTCGCCGATGTTTTTCACTTCTGAATAGCAGTCGATGTGAACTTCCACCTTGTCCATGTTAGTCAACCTTCGTCATTAGATAATCAAGCGTTGATTCGTTGTCGATCTTGGAGAGGATCTCTTGAACAAGAGGGTCGAATCCTTTAAGGATCGTCCAATCAGCACCGTCATCAGGTGGATTGAAATTATCTACCATCCCCGTAATCTCATGAATTTCAATGTCATCAAGGCGAAAGTCTTGCGGGCCAACATCATAACCGCGGTCATCAATAATCATGACAGTCGTATCAACCCTAATCTCACAACCCATAAGATTTGACGAGTAGGTAAAAGCATAAGGTAGCTGGATCTTCTTCATGTTCACTCCTGTTTTGTTCGTTACTTGTGACTACTAATGCTTTAGTGTGTAATAATTATCAAGTATTATTTTGTATTATGTGACGCATTGTATTTTTTTAATAAAAGATTTTTTAAATCGAATTTGTAAACAACCCGCTGGCTGATAGTACTCTATCATGCAGCAGACAAGCGGGAGCGCGGCAGGGATTCTTTTAGATCTCACTTCTTTCTTAAGATTGTAATTTCTCATAGTAATAGACTCCCATTGAACGAATCAAAGGATCGGTAGTCATTAAATAGCTTCACATTGGTTCGCATCCTAGGAGTCGAGACGCTAAGATCTGTGTCGCCTATGAAACTGAAAATCTCTCGCCTTACGCTGGCTCCTGCTTTGTGACGAAATTTTTATCGTCATCAATATCGGACTTTCCAGATACCACCCGTTTATGCAGAGGTACCATTGCCACGCCCAATTAAGGGCGCAGACTGTTTTACGTTCGATAAAATCTTCAGCTAAGTTGAAAAAGAGTTGCCACGTAGGTCATAGTGTGGAATCTTGAGGACATCTTACGTTCTCAAGATCTGCCTCTACCAAGAGGCTTTTCTTTTTCTTCTTAAAGAGAAGATCTTTTAAAACCTCATTAAAATCAAAGAGAATTATGTGAAAGTTGTGAAAAAATCATATCCTCCACTCAAATTCACCTTCGAAGGCGGTTTTATTGATTATGATGTGTGGTATAAAGCAAATGCTCAAAAAATCATCAATTCTGTTAATGCTGCATTTGATGACATATTGGCTAAATGGGCGCGCGAAGATGAGGTCAATAAGATCGTTAATGAAGTTTTTGAATTATAGGTGCTTCCATTTTAAGAAAGCACCTTTAATCATCAATTCTTACTTTCAAACTTCTTCTGCCATTCATCCGATCTTTCGCAAGACATCCTGTAGAGATCCTGCCAGTTCCTTATCGTGCTCAATAGCTCGTTAATAATCCGATCCTGCTCCGCAATGTGACGCTGCATCTGCGCCTCAAAGCTCAATTCTTCTTTTGCTGTCTGCTCTTCCACGTTTCTTCCTTTCCCAAATTGCATTGTTTAATCTAGATCTCTCTTCCATTGCTTCCACTTTCGTCGAAAACATCTTACTCGTCATCGGAGCACTCAACCCGCAAAAGATCTGAAGATAATACTCTCCAGTCTCAGCATGACGCTCTATTTCCCATTTGTTATAAAGTGACCTATTGGCCATTATTCCCCCCTAGCAATACCAAGACTTATATTCTGGTTTTCCATCCCAAAGAGTAAGCCCGATCGAGTCATCTATCTTGATTGCCCAAGTTCCAATAGTCCTAGTCTCAGGATCTCCAATCACAACACCAGGAACAACCCTGCAACAGTCCCTTCCTTCTGAGCCGTCAACAGTGACCAAAGACATCTCTTGAATCTTAACCTTAACGCCTTTGACCTCTAGGACCTTGTAAAACTCTACCTGCGTCTGTTCATATCCCCAAGAAGCGGAAAGAATAGAGCCAACAGAGATCGACTGCCTGAACTCCTCCCTACGCTCTCTGTTCTTTACAAGCTTCTCAGCGCGAACCGAAGACAATGACTTTGCATCTGTTTTCATATTCTCCAAAGATCTTAAGCAAAACTCTAGAGCTAGCATTCTTGTCTTGAATCCATATCTCTTGAAACTTGCCTGAGACCTAAGCTTGTAAGGATTGTTCTTGCCTGAGCGGATAACCTTAACAATAGTGCGCTCTCCAATAGACTTTCCTTCGATTATCAGAATTCCATAGTCTCGACCCAAGATCATATCTTCGTTAGACAAAGACTCTGACATGATCTCGTCAAACTCTGACTGCTTGAACTCTTCCTTGCAGAAGTTTAAATATTCACGCTCCGCTTGAAGTATCTTCTTTTCCATAATCATTTGATCCATTTCGTACTCTGAATACTCCTTGCCAGATGCAGCAATGCAATTGTCCTGTCTGATTTGCTCTAAACGATCAAGAGAAGTGAACTTTGATGGTGACTGTACTCCGTATGACATTTTTAAACTCCTGTGCAATTTGTTACTCGATGAACAAACTAATACTTAAGCATTAGAGATACTGCAAGAACTATTTTCATCTTTGACAAAATAATACGAACGACTGTAATTTCTTCGCATGAGACTCATAAAATCAAATGATGAAATAAATGGAATAATCACTAACTACCGCAAAAGCTTTGAAGAGAAGTTCGGTCAATACCCACTAGACTCAGATCTCAAAGCTGCATTTGATATGCTAATCAATGAAAAGCAAGAGGCCGACTTTCGCTCAAGGTTCGAAACCTTAAGCACAGAGCACCTTGTCATTTGCCGCGACTTCGTCTCAAAACAGCAAGTCACTATCTCAGAACCAATCAAAAGCGACTTCCAAAAAGAGTATGATGAATTTAAACAAACGATTGATAATGATGCGGCGTCATTAGAAATAGGGCAAAAAGGGCAGAAGTCTAGTACGAAGCGTCAAAAGAAATCAAAAGAATAGCGATATTCGTGAGGGGTTATTTTGAAACCTTTGACTGTTACGAAGAGGGACACTCTTAGACGAAGGTCTATGTTTGCTCTAAACGATCTAGACCGATTGGGCATTAATCCTATTGAGGAGCTGCATAATCTCTTCAAGGAAGCGCTCAAGG
>Ga0315288_10002299_pt1 | contig 24721 bp, 24 predicted proteins | sample YL17G11_20_MG_FD_203454 | JGI IMG/M metagenome (GOLD analysis project Ga0315288, IMG submission 203454) | Sediment microbial communities from Yellowstone Lake, YNP, Wyoming, USA - YL17G11_20 | ecosystem: Environmental > Aquatic > Freshwater > Lake > Sediment | place: USA: Wyoming | collected... | reverse complement strand
ACAATCTTCACCGAAAAGTTAGCGACAGTGCCATTGGAATACCAACCACCACCCTCAACTTTCCCAAGATCAGATTGTATGCTGAGACCGTATTCCTCTTCATAGTAGATCACTATTTGTTCATCATTGAAAGGAATAATGCTTAGTGTACCTGACGATCGATCTATTGTGCCAGAACTTGAAGTCTTTAGGACGAATCGGTGATTTTCGGCTTTATCTACTATTGGAGGAACCTTTACTTCAAGAAGGACTCCTAATAACCAATGGATCTCAAGAACTCCGTTGTCGGTTTTCAAGCTGGCTGTTTCATGAAATGTAGAGTTTGTAAGAACACTTATAGGAACAATATTTGGCGCTGACTCAAATCGTATAGTCACTGGTTTGATATTTACAGTAAGTTGATCCTCAAACTTCAACACGCCATCGAGGCGGAATTGAACCTTCCAAGTTCCTGGATTTTTAACAATTGATGTGCTAGGAACGGTGGCGGGTCGCCAGCTACTTCTTATGTCAACTCGACTCCAAACCACATACCAGCCCCAATATGTATAACCGTGGGATTTCGGATCCCAAGTTGTATAGGACTCTACATAACCAACAGTGCCGTTTGGTGAAATCCATGTCCAAGAAACGATTGATGGCGATGTCAATGTTCCAAGTTTAACCCAGCAATAAACCTCAATATCAGTAACTGAGACATTTGAGGTAACATCTATTGGATCATACGGATCCTTGTTCATTACGCTTTTGCAGAATTTATGATCAATTACATAGGGTTCTGCCTTTACATGCTGCAGAGGAAAGGTGAAGATCAGTAATGTCAAAAGGACGGTCATCCTAAGCTTGGGCACTATCTTTGAGCCGAATCTTTCTAAGTACTCCTCATCTTTTCGCATAGTATTTAGACTCAAAGAGCGCACGCCCTACCCTACTAGAATGTTCACCTATAACTTCATTCATAAAAAGCCTCACTTGATCACTAAAACCAATGTTTCATGTTGGTAACTCATAAATAATGAGCCCAGCAACATAGTATGGCTAGTTTAGGATGAAGAGATTCAGCGTAGTAGCGGGTCTATCCACCGCATCCCTTGTGAGGGTGGATATAGGTAATAGCGCGCGCTTACCAAAAGTTCTTCCCATGCCGTCGCGCTAAGGAAACCAAATGTGTGTGCACGCGTTCTATCATAAAATTGAACCTCTTTTTGCTTCGTATTCTTGCTTCAGTTTTTCGTATACCAATTTGTTAATCTTCCCCTTTTCATGGAGTTGTTCTAGTCGTGCCAAGTAAACAAGGTATTGGAGGTTTGGAAAACCTTCTTTTCCACATCTGGGACAGCTGCCTTTATTCTCAATAAGAGTGCTCCCACATGGAAGAATACAGAACTCTGAGCCGCATATAACACAGATAACCGTTTGAAAACTGCCATCAAGAATCCTATTGTCTATTCCACATCTAAGGAGATACTTTTCCGCAATTTCTTTCAATTCAATAACTATATCGGGAGTAGATTTGTCCAATTCAATAATTGCAGGGTTAGTTAGATTCCACGATAAAATCCTTTTCACCCAGGAATAGTTAGACTCATCAAGAAGTTTCTTCTCCTTGAGACCATGGAGCATTTCGAATACTTTATCAAGATACTTCTTGATCTTTTCAGAATCTAGTTTCTTTTCAGTTTCTTTTCTCAAAAGGAACCGAAGTTCGGACATAAATTGCTGGTCACTCTGCTCTCCTACAAGATGTCTGACAACTAAGACGTCAAGATCCCCTCTGAGTGAAGATACATGTGCTAGTAGGTGAGAGGCATCAAGTATGTGTGATGAGGTTTCCATACTTAATTTCTCACTGTCACTTGACTGTTTCTCCACAAAATGTATCCTAGCCGTAAGATTTTCCAAATATTCTGAAATTATACCAATCTCTGTATTGATAAATTTGTTTTGCTTGAGAATATCGTCCTCATATTGTGTCATATCTTTGTCAGATAGTCTTTCCAGGAAACACAAAGCATCGTATGTTCGTGCACAAGCTTCCAGAGCAGTTAAAGGAGCAAAATTTTCCGTCAGGCAGGCAAGATCTTTGTCAAGCGCTATTACGCTACTAAATTCCTGTGCTATGAGTTGTCGTTTTTTTTCATACTCATCTAGTGGCATCTTGGAAAATAGGTACTTGGCATCAAATTCCAGTAGCTTAAGAAAGGGTCTTCTGATAATGGTATGAGGAATCGGAAGTTCGATCAGATCAATAATGCCTTTGTCGGCGAGCCCTTTCAGCCTTAAGAAAGTGGCTTCAGGATCAGTCTTGAACTTGGACCCGAGATTCTCATAGCTGATTCTTAACTTGCCCACCGCATGTTTGTTTCTTCTAAGTAAGTACTTGATGAGTTCTAGTTCTATTCCATGAGGAACATTTGACATGATCTAGTTTCCTTCAGGATGGATGTTTCCTTAAAATAGTTCTTATGCATATACTAATTAATACTATTAATTGGAGAGATTCGATGCGAAAGAAGTGGATGCTAACAGATTAAGTGCTAGTGAGGGGTACTTTGTCAGAAGGCTTGTCTCAATCTTCAAATGGCTTTCAGAAACTGTCAAAAGTGAGTGATGATGTCTCTAAGTCCCTTCGTCAAGAAACGACTAGAAGAGGAATTTAGAATCGCTACGTCTAAGAACTCTCCAGACAGGACTGTAGCGCCCCTTAAGGATGGGGATCTACTTGTTTGGAGAGCCTACCTGAGGGGACATGATGAAACTCTGCATTCATTTGAAATACGTATAGGGAGGAAGTTTCCTCTTGAACCTCCAGAAGTAGAGTGCCTTACTCCATTATCTCATCCCAACATAGAGCCTCCTAGACCTGAAGGGCTTGGTAGGGTCTGTCTACCTTGGATCTCAGATTCACGTGTTTGGAGCCCACAGACTCGCATAAATGCGATCGTCGATGGGTTAGTATATCTTCTTAATAATCCAAATCCATGCGACCCACTCATGCACTCAAGATGCCTTGAAGAGGCTATGAAGATGATACAACAAAAGATAAATGAATCCAAGAGTTTGGATGATAAACTTAGAGCTCATGCTGAAAGTCTACTGGTCACCGCAAGAAGACTACTAAGCCAAGGTTCAAACGATAAAGCTCACGAGCTCACAAAACAGGTATGTTTAATGATTCAAAAACATGAAAAAATCAAGTGGGATCGCTGAGTGAAAGAGATCTATATAGACTCAAAAGTCTTGAAAGAAATACTCTCTTTAGCCTGTAAGTTCTTGGGGACGGGATCATCAGATACTCAATTGGGTCTTGAAGTATCCGGTCTTATAATAGGATGCGCCGCAAAAGACAGGATAATTATTCACAGCATCTTAACTGGAGACCAAGAGTCTAAACCATTCTACACAAACTTGGGAGACGATTTTCTTGCAAGTGCTGCTAAGAAGTTAGCAGATGGTGAGATCAGTGGTAACATTTATGGCTGGTTCCATAGCCATGTGGGTATAGGCGTATTTCTGTCCTCTCTCGACGTGAAAACTCTGAGGAATATGCAAAGGCTGTCACCTGATACTTTTGCTATCGTCGTTGATCCTTTAAGCAAAGAAAGGTTTGGTTTCTTTCGTTATGATTTCAAGAGAGATAGCCCATACAGAATAGACGTCAGAGTCTTTGGGACTTCACAATGACCACTACTCCAGAATCCTTTTCCAAGCTCAAAACCAACAGACAGGAATTGATTGATGGTTGGAACCAAGATAAACTCAGAGAAGCCACCGTTTTCATAGCAGGTGTAGGAGCACTTGGTAACGAGGTTTCAAAGAATCTAGCTCAGGCTGGCGTCGGTAATCTAGTCATAATTGATATGGACTATATCGAATATTCTAATCTTAATCGAACTGTTCTCTTCTCAAACAATAAAGTGGGGCAGAAGAAGGTCTTCGTGGCATCTGAGAGCCTTAGGAGATTGGCTCCAGATGTGAATGTAAAGGCTTACGATAATGATCTTGAGAATTTCTTGGAGACATATCCCGATATGTTTGAGCGGATAGACATTCTACTGGGCTGTCTGGACAATATGGAGGCAAGATTCCTTCTTAATCACATCTGTGTCTTCAACAGAATTCCTCTCGTTGATGGAGGTATGCTTGGTTTTGGTGGCTCTGTGCAAGTGGTTATTCCGCCCTACACTCCTTGTTTGGAGTGTAATGCTCCGAAGGATGCTTATGCAAATATTGGAAAGAGGTTTAGCTGTACAGTTGGTGATTATGTGGACCTTACAGAGGTCCAACGTCGAGTGAGAGTCCCTTCCGCTTCAACAACTACCTCTATTATTGCGGCCTTACAGGCTCAAGAGACCTTAAAGATACTATTGGGCCTGGAGACTTTTAGGAAGGAGGGTATCTGGCCTCGTGAAATAGGAAAACCTTTGGAAAATGTGATTCAATTCAATGGAAGAACAAATACAACTATGATTACGAAGTTTGAGAAGAACTCACAGTGTTATGTCTGCGGAAAGGAATTTGAGTCGTCAGCTGCTTCGTTTCATAGAAAGGAGTTAGTAGCGGCAAGCCCGAATGAGACTCTCTCAGACCTAAAGAAGAGAATTGCCAATCTTCTGGGGAAGGAAGAAGTGAATCTTGCATCAGGCCTCAACTTGATACCTGATCAACAGGAAATTCAAGTCAAGCTAAGACAACTACAACTGAAACTAGGCTTTCTGGCAAGAGGATTGATCAAACATCCGTCACACGACAGACTTGAGAAGGAGTTTAGAATCGACAAAATGATCTTCAGGATATACTCTAATCTGAAAGAACTTTCAAGATCTGCCATTTTTCACTACACTTCACTGAAAGATGGAATCAATGAGTTCCAAAAATTTTTGAATCTGGTATCAGAGCTACGAAAGATAACTCCTACGATGCCACCTGAAGAAAGGGATAGTATGCTACCAATGATCGAGGACTTTGAAAAAGAGGTAAAACAAATGCGCAGAAGCTTATCGGAAAACATTCCTCTTACAGAGCTGAACGTTAATTCGTTTAAGGAAATATATGCCATAGATCCGGATGACTTAAGAACCAAAAATGATGTTCTAATACTTCTCACATTACAAAGTGGGTAATGATGAGTCTACAACGGAAGTGTTTTATGTCTACACAGCACACTTCTTGTTGGTGGAGAGTATGTGCTACCTTAAGTATAGTATCGCTCTTTTGATCCTCGTCATAACTCCATGTATCACAACCACATTTGCTCAGGTTCCTAGATTTGAAGAACAATGGACAGCACCACCGCCACCAGCTGGCTATGCATCTTGGTACGCGCTTGCCTCTGCTTATCGCCTAAGCGCTACAGGACCTATCGTCATAGGTGGCGTTGATTACTCCACAGCTATAACAGATAGACAAGGACAAAAGAAGGATGTGTTCTACTATGATGATCAGCCTCTATATTGTGAGATTAGTTGCCCAGCCGGTTCAGTACTAAATTGGGTTGTAGGCATCGTTGAGTACTATCCTCCTACATACAGTTATAGTAACTATCTGCCTAGTTCTGCCCAGTACATAGGAACCGCTGGAAGTACAACAAAAATGGGTCCATTTGCACGAGGAAGTTCTGATCCAGAAGGAAAATATGCATGGAAAATCGGTTTGATGACCCTAATAGGATCTAGATGGTATTGGGCTACTACAATTCAGCACTTTGACTTTAGGAAAGAAGAAATAACAACAACCACCCCAACCGATACAACCACCACAACCAAAAATCTGAAACTTTTGGTTTCCCCCACAACTATTAAAGAGGGTGAACAAACACCTGTTACCATCTCAGTGAATGGCCTATCCGCTGGAGACACAGCTAGTGTAACGCTTTCGGGACCAGGTTTAAGCCAGACCTTAACCGTGGCTGGAACACCTATGACGGCCCCAATTACGCCAACAGGGGGAGGAACAATATCAATATTCGCGAGCGCAACAGGCTATTCCAGCGATATCTCCAGCATAGTTGTGATGCCAAAGTCGGATCAATCATGGTTATTGGTGATTCTTGTAAGTGCGATTGGGATAATAGCAGTCGTATCGATCTGGAGATTCACCCGCCCCAAACCTACAGTCTCACGTGTCCCCACAATGAGTCTGCCGCCGACGACAGCTTATATGCCAACAAAACCAATGAAACCAGGCACCGTCCATAGACCTCAGGTGGTTGAAGTCAGGAAGAAAGGACAGGAGTGAGGAGCTCTGAGACTAATTATTGAGAATGTAGTTGGAGGAGGAGAGACTGAAGTCATTGTAGATGTATGGCCTTCCGATAGTGTCGGGTCGGTGAAGGAGGCGATCTGCCAGTCTCTTATGGTAGACCCCAGCATGACAATGCTTGTATTCATGGGTAAACCACTAGAAGACAACACCACGATAGCACAGATGGCTATTCCTGAGAACGCGAAGCTCCAAATGATGTTAAGGTACCCTGCCGGTGTTTGATCCAGCAAATAGAGAGCTTCGCGTCGAATTGACATTGAAAGCGGAAGAAGCTCTCTCCAAAATTTTTAGAGTAGCATTATTGAAGCATCATGCACCAATTATTATGAACAACAAGAGTTCAGAGCTTCTCTGCAAAATCTGTTATGAATCAATAGGTGGGTCGCAAACCGGAAGCCTACTCATGTGCAAGGAATGTGGGGAGTTGTACCATGTTGACCCTTGCATTGACTATGTTCAAAACAATTCACCACTTATTCCCTGTGTGAACCCTTCCTGCCCTGGCAGAACTAAGAATCTAACGCTTCTGCAGAGCACAAAACCGGTAACATAGATGAGATTGCATGGTAATGGTATGGCTGGGCTTGTTCTGGGTAATAGTAATAATTCTCGTAGCTCTATGGAGAGTAGGATATCTTAAAAGAAACCACGGGAGTTCTGAGCACAAGCCAGCCATAGTTGAAATACGGCCTACACAACGAACCACTCTAAATACGTCGTCTAGTCAACAATCCCCATCTGACCTCTCAACTGGTTATATGCCTATCGGAGACAAGGCTTCATTGAAGCAGGAGTTCATCAACCGCCGTCTTCGATTCGTCAGCCTGCTGGAAGTTGCTGAGAAACAGAATATCCCTGAGGAAACAAAACAGATAATTAAGAAAGAATTTGAAGCAAAAATTGCAGGCATAGATTCGCAGTTGAAACAGATCTAGAATTGTCTACTGCTTCTTCTCTCGTTCCTGTAGCTGTCGAACAATCCTTTGATATCTTCGTTGATCTATTAATCCCTCCGCATATAGCTTCTTAGCGATCTCTATTTGCTCGATCTTGATTTTAGAGCCCTGTTCGGAGTCTTTCCTGCTAGGCGGCGTCTTCTCTATCCGTGCACGTATCTTCACATATTCATCTGGTTCCAAGGCTCCGCGAACATAAAGGTCTTCCAGCTCGCTTGCAAGTGTTTCATGGTCACCATAGTTCGGATGGAGAACGGGCTCGATACTTACCTTTCTTGAAGCCTTACTTGAGGTGATAAGAAAAGAAGCTATTATCGACAATAATAAAACAAGCCAGATAATCCTTTCTGGTGTGAACCAGTTTGCGGGACCAACACCGCTAGCTATACTAGGCGCTTGTGAACCTGTAGTTTGTAGATTTGTGGTAACAGTCAACAATCGTTCAGAACTTTTTGCTCCAGCATGCTTGCTTGATCCATCCCATTTGGCAATAACTCGGTAGCTTCCCTCCTTGCTGGGTATCCAAGTTCCGACAAATTTTCCACCTGAATCGGTTTCGACCTTTGTTATTTCATTCCACCCGTCAGATATATGAATAGATTCCAAAGTGATATTGATGTTGGGGCCTATGTTAGGTTCAATTTGTCCTTCTATTCTTACAGATTGCCCTTGACTAATAGTAACAACATTGAGGGAGCAGAGGATTGTAGTTTTGGTCTTGTCGATAACATTCAATGACACTTGACGATTATTCTGTAACTTAGCCTCTGGTGCTAAAGCGTTTATCATTAGATTATAGGTCTTAGGAAATGCCCCTTCGTCAGTATGAATGAGAAGGGTGGAAGTTTTCAACATTCCTGCTTGCAACGTCACAGAAGCTGGATCAAAACTATATGTAACACCAATTTCAGCCCCAGTGAGCACCAAATAGATAGTTCTGTTGAATGCACCTATAGAAGTAATATTGATCTTAAAAGTGGTTGACGAATCTCGAAGAATGCTCTGCTGAGCAGGTGTAACCGATAGATTGAAGCTTGGGCTGGGTGGAGGTTTACTTGCAATGGGCTGTCGAGGTTCTGTGTATACTTTTGAAATATCTTTTTGGTTCGATTCAGACGTTAATAAACTAGTATGGGTCGCCGTAATTCCAACATTCATCAAATTCTGTTTCATGGAGAACTCTTCAGTTTGTGTAAGGGAAGCTTTGGTCGTGATAATCCCAAACAGTAGTAGAACAAATAGGATGACCCATCTTCTGCACTTCATTGATCCAACTACCTCTTGATACTTTTATTTCTGTAAAGTCTTGCTACAGCAAAAAAAAATTCACACGATGGCAAATTCGCGACACCTGATCATGATTTACTCGCTTTACTCTTTATCAGCTTTTCGAAGACACTATCTATTCTGTTACATGTCTCCTTTGAGACTATCGCGTCATCTTTCAATTTGGTCAGTTTTTCTATCGTTTCATGTACGTTATTCTTGGTCGGTAGTTCATTGATTTTGATCTGATCTTCGAGTTTTGTTTTCTCCGCTTCAAGTCCCATTCTATTCTGATTATACTCTTGCTTCCCAATTTCTCCAATAGTATGTCGCGCTTCCAATTCCTCGATCTGCATAAGAATCTCCGAGTGACTCTTCTTTGCATCTAGAATGTCTTGCATTTCTCTAAATACATCAAGGGAAGATTTTCTCCTGGACTCGAGATTCTGAAGTTCCGCTTTGTAGCTTGTCATAAGTCGGTCAGCCTCTTCAGCACTAATATCCGATATATCAGCCCGGATCCTAGTTTCTTCAATTCTGTCTTTGATCCCTTCAATCCTTTTATCGAATTCGTTACTCTCCTTTTGAAGCTCTTCAAGCATGACTTCAATGTTGTCGACAATAACCTCAAGTTTCTGGACATATTCATTTTTTATTTTCTGAAACGTGCGTTCTTTGGTCTGTTTTCTCTTTGCTGATATCCTTTCAAGTTTTTGCGTACAATCAAGTACATCGCGAATCAGGCGGATGACCTTTTCGTTGGTAGGACCATTATGTGGAGATGATTTGAGTACTCTCGTTAAAATTAGGTAACCATTGAGCTCTAATGACGATAATGCTTTTTCAACCTCATCCAAGGTACATCCTGTTTCATGAGCAAGCCCGGCTACAGAAAAGAATTTATCTTCTTTGCTTTTTTCGATGGTAATAAGAAGTTTTGTTTCACATTCGCTCAAGGAGACGTCATGATCAACCATTTTATCATCATCAACTTGAAGTCAGAAATGCATTGTTTAGTCAGCGCGGCTGTAATTGAAATGCTAAGAGAAGAACCTTTACGATAACACGCTTTTTCATAGAGTTTTCACGCCTAGGATCTTGGCCCATGAGCATTATCATCGGTTGTGTTTTTCAGTTCAACTATCAACTTTTCGAGTTGCGAAATCTTCTGTTCATACTCCATCCGTATAGTGCAGTATACCTTATCTGATACTCCACCTTTAGAATGTAGTTCAGTAAGTCTTGTAAGTCGCCGTTCTGTAATTTTTACCTCTGTTTTTACTTTCTCATAGCGCGCGCGAACACAGTCTCCTTTAGGAAGTTTCAAGCCACCAATAGTCGTATCAATTACTGAACCTACTATGTTGTGGGGGCTCACTTCAAGTCCTACGTGTTTCTCTGAAGCCTTATCGACAATTTTGATTTGCACAGTGGATTTAACTTCTTCTACATCTGAAGGCCTCTCTTCAGCTTCTTTTGAGAGCTTTATCCTCCTTCTGACGGTAAAGACTGTCACGACTGCAAATACGCCCACCAAGATTATCAGAATATGAGAAGTATACTCAGGCGTTGAGGTGGTGGCGGTAGGTGTTTGTCCAACTGGGGTAGTAAGTGTACGAGTAGAAGTCTCTGTGGATGTAGTTGTTGTGGTGGGAGTGGTAGACTCAGGCTGGCTCAGCCATTTGAAAATGTTCAAGGCAAATTTCAAGTTGTCATAATCATACAGGCCTTTCCCATTTGTTACAGCAAAGAATCCCTCATGCCCAACATATACGGCCCTTCCTTGACCATATGTTGCGACAGCTGTAACTGGGGGGAAGGACCCTTTGGCATAGGTTTTCTGATGATGCCCACTGTATGCGTCCTCGTCTCCCATGACAATAGCCTGGCCAGAACCCGAAAGCGTCAGCGATCCCGGATAACCATACGGAGCTATACTTGTTATTCCTTCAGTTATCGGATGAGATGCAAATTTGCGAAAAATAGGATTTGCTTCATCTCCAACATTATGTCTCGGATCAATTATCATGTCATCGTTGACTGTTATACCAAATTCATGACCCAACTGGTTTGTAGGGAGAACATCGATGCTCAGCTTTGAGTAATCGACCCAAGACCAACCACAGCCTACTAGAAACAAACCTCCGCCTTTCTCTACAAAATTCTTTACAGCACCCATTTCATCCGTTGTAACCGCTTTAAGAGGGGTATATGAGCTGAATACAAGGGCATCGTATTTCGAGAGTTTCTCGTAACTTATGGGACCAATTCTGTCACTTTCAACCGTGTAACCTGCCGTTCTCAACTCTCTGGCTAGGTCGGCGAATCCGCCTTCTTTAACAGAGATTCCAAAATAGGGGTGGTGTGATTCATCAAAAAGAATCTTGCCGCCAACTTGGGGCTGAGTCAAGCCCAAAGGGAAAAACTGCGTAAGTAAAGATAGCAGCAAAATAGCATGAACTGCCTTGGTGACTTTTCTCATTTCTAACATCTGTTGACAATCCAAAAGCTCAGTCATCCTCTTCAATCTTAAGTATCTTGGGAACTGATTTGAGACTTGCCGTCACACGGCGCGCGCCGTTCAAACGTTTAGTTGTCTTAGCGAGCGCTCTGTCTCTCATTTCTGTTTCGTTTGTAGGCTCACTGAATAGCATATTCGCTGTTCTGCTAGACTGAGGTCTTGCCTCAACTCTTTTTCTCCATCAAAAACCTTCAGATCCTCAGGTTGGACTATACAACCTTCTTTCTCCCCTCGGATTCCACGGTGTTGCCTCAGAATTAGTCCGATGACCTGACCAACTTTCATGTTCGATGGTACGTCACGGTGGATTGTGCCGAATGAGGAGTGTAAGACCACGTTAACCGTTTCATCCTTAACATTAATCATGCCACCTTCGTACGCAGTTACCTCCCAGTGCCAGTCACAGTCCTTACAGTGAAAAATCATCGGGAGGCAATCAAAACCAAAACCGAACCGAGGCTTCTGAATCTGCATGCAAATCGGGCAGACAGCGTAGCCTGAAGGATCATCGAGTAGCCAGAAATCCTCTTCCTCTTTGATTGCATTCTCTCGAAAAGACTTCATGGGGTCAAAGGATTGCGGTAGAGCGCGCGCACAGTAGTGGTGACTTAGCATATACTAAGTGTTTTAGGGCAGATCGTGAAGACAAATCTTGGGTTATATGAATGCCCAGAATGCAGCACTTCTCAACACTTCTTTTGTTGGTCTTTAGCCTCTGTCCATGTCCGTACGTTTTGCAAGCGTGGGCTCAACGACCTTCGAACCTGCCGGACTCAAATCTTATCCATGTTGATTACTATACGCAGGTATTGAATTACTACTGCGGTCCTGCTTGTGTCCAAATGGCTCTCGGTTATTTGTTATATCCCTCCAAGCCTCCTCCCCAAGACGTGATCGCAGTACATTTGAAAACTGACGAAGTCGAGAAAGTAACTAGAACAAGCACTATGGCAATCCCATTCAAGGAAAGAGGATTTGATAAGACACGTGAAGATGTACCTATGACCTTGGATGAGTTGAAGGAATATAATTCACAAGGCTTTCTAACGATAATCCTGATCTATTCTGATATTACTCACAAGTTCGGTCATTTCGTACTTGTTATTGGTTATAATAGCACCGGCATATTTGTCCATGACCCATGGCCACCTGAATGGGGATCTCCAGAAAAGCGAAAATCAGGTCCTAATACATACATCTCAAGCGAAATGCTCTCTGACCTATGGAACTATAGAATAGCATATCATTGGGGGCTTATTATTCCCTATAAAGGTACACAGGCGGCACCACCAAAATACGCTTGTGAAATAGATTTCAAAGGGATACCGGCCGATGTCAAAGTTACTCTCTATGTAAACGGGAGTACGGTGGAAAAAGTCCCAACGACGACTACAAGAATGTTGGAATACGACAAAGGCACTAATGTCAATATCACTGTTGATCCAAATATTACTGGCATGTGGAACGATACTGTGCATACGAACTATTATTGCGAGCGGCCGTCTTTTTCCATTGATTCTTTGAAAGCAAATATGACGATTCAGTTCTCCTACGTTATTCGCAAAGAGTATTTGTTGAAAGTTAGCTCGGAACTGGGGAACCCCAAAGGTTCCGGTTGGTACAAAGAAGGCGACACAGCAGATATATCAGTAGACACACCGATTCAGGAAGCTGGACTTCTGGAGTCTCTGGGGGTCAAGCAAAGGTTTAGCTACTGGACTGGCAATATTGAAACAGACGCGGCAAAAACGACTGTCTTTATGAATTCACCAAAAACTATCAATGCTGTATGGGTAACTGACTATACACAAGCATATCCTATTCTGTTAATCATTGTAACGCCGATGGTCTTCTTGATGATGTTTCTGGTGTTTCGTTCACGAAGGAAAACGCAACAGAACTGACGCATTAACGTAAAGAACCCAAGGTAATCCCAACAGATCTTTCCGAGCACTACTATTCATGCCTACTTTTTGAAGACACCATTCGATAGCAGAAGACCAAATATTTTGTATGGGCCAATAGCCATTAGGAACGTCAAATCTTATATTCTTATGGAACCATTCCTACAACATGAAGACTTTCTCTATCGCTCTTATCTTGCTAGTTATGACTTGTATGCCGGTGGCATTAGCTCAGTCTCAAACCACTCTTGAATGTTACAAGCTCTCGAATACTGTCACTTTCGATGGGAAGTGGACAAGTCCTGATGAGTGGGCGGATGTCCCCGAGATTTTACTTGGGCATTATGATACTTTCACAGTTGCGACTGCAACTCACCCAGCCTACCCAAACGCAGGCAACGTGTTTCTTAGAATAAAACACGATGACTCCAATCTATACTTCCTAATGGATGTGACAAACGCTACGCACCCGATTGGAATACCTAGTGAACATGGATGGAGTTTCACTGGCGTTTTTGTAGATCTTAACAACAACAAGTCAAGTGTTCTTCAGAAAGATGATACAGTGCAGGCTGTCTCTTGGATGGAGGGTCAACCATTGTTTGAGATCATCAGAGGTGAGGCAGGAGGGTGGAGCCGGAATATTGAACGTTCACCAGTCACTGTGAAGTACATCATGGGAACTACTCAACACTCTAGTCAGGCACACCTCATATCAGAAGGAATGATGCCTATAGGAGGCAGAAACGAGATCGGAATTGCCTTCTTAGCGACCAACCTTGAAAAAGCTGAAGCCAACGCATGGCCAAGAGATTTTGTGGAATTCAACCCAAACACTTGGGGGACTCTGAAGTTGCTGTCAGCGACTTATGTTAAAGCCACCCAACCCACATCAACCCAAACCCCTGCGGCTACCCCCACTCCAACTCCGACGCCTACAATCTCTCCAACCGCTACTCCTTCGACGACAGAGGCCACCAAACCTACACCAACCATGACAACAACGACAACGCAAGGGGGTCTAGACACCAACACCTTGGGTATGTTGGCTGGGGTTGTAATTGTGATTCTGGTAGTTGGTGCAGTGTTCCTCAGAAGAAGAAAGAAGGACAACGCACCGCGTGAAGTGATAGCAAAGGAACCAAGCTGACCGAGTTCTAGAGCTCTTACCATTGTTGTATTTCTTCTTGGAGAAATATGGAATGCATCAAGCAGGTATACAATCGCGCGCTTCCTAGACCACCCTAAGCATGAGGCGCAAATGTGTTAACAGAGTAGCTCACATTTGTTTTGATAGTTTCTTAGTGTATAGACTTATGGAAAATTGTTATGCATTTGTTCTATGCATATATATTACTCTAGCTTGTTGCTCTTTGCGCCAGCGAGCAAGTCATGTTTTTTTGGCGTGTGCACGCCAAAGGATAGCGCGTGCTAAAGACCAATCGTCGGCACATAGAGGCTGTTTAAGTTTATATATACTGGTAAATTGGTGCGCGAATCCCACCCCCGCACCATTTTAGCGCGCGTGGTTAAGTCCTTTGAATAGCCTAGAAAGGAGCTTTTATGGTGACCGCAGTAGTCGAGATCAGCGAGAGTAGCAAAGTCTGTGTGCCTTTCAGCTAGTTTCCCTCAAACCCCAAATGATCTCTCTCGAAAACGTTTAGTGTTTTGGTAAACTCATCATCCTTCTGCTTTTGCGTTTCGATAAATGATGGATAGCTGAGGAGTTCCAGGTACTTGTCGACAAAGCTCTTCAGAGTAGTGATGGCTCTTGTAGAGAAATGATATGGCTCTAAGAACAGGCCCTTACTTTCGTAAAGACCCCATTTTGAGAACGGATCAAGCACGCTACTAACGTCGCGACAGATCTTAATGTAATTCTTCTGTTCTTCAGATATCCGTATAAAATTCGCTGTCCATTTCGCATTATCGCCTCTATACTGAAAACTGACCTTCGCTAAGCCTTCCCTATGTATGACGATTTCTCTGAAGGTGTAAACTAGTTGAATGAAATTCATGTACAAGGCGATATGGTCTCGGATGACCTGATTCTTACACCTCACCTCTCTCAGGAATTCTCTTCCGCTGATATTGGAGAGACTCACTTTTCTCAGATCTGAAAAGCAAATCTTCAAATACGTATTGGTCTTCAGCGCGAGGTTGTCAAAAATGCCCGTTATCAACGAGATCAAGTAATTGAAGTGATAGAGGGTATTGTCCATGGTGTCATTACCAGATCCGAGGAAGAATTGAATGCCCATCTCATCTAATCCCATCAGACAGTAATAGAACCTAAATGCCAACGCGTCTATCAACGGGTCACCTACGTTGAAGTGCGGAAGTTTCGATCTCATCGATAGCCAGTACCAATATCCTTTGTTGAGAGCGTACTTGCTGGAGGCGTAGTATTTCCCTTTTCTCTTGAAGAATAGGTCTAGGAACATCGACGACTCTTCCAGCGACATAATGTTTAGCGGCCAACCTGGGAAGTGCGATTCAAACCATAAACGTCTTTCGAGAAGGAGTTTGTCATTGGTGATGTAGATGCTGGGCTTATCAGAGCGATTGAACGTAGCTTGGATGAAGACCGTTCTTATTCGATCTAATTTGTCTTCTGTAATTTGGAGTCTTCCGTAGAGTTTTTGGGCGATTGCTCTGATGTCTTCGAGTCTATAGCCGAAAGATGATTCTTCGCTCATATCTTTCCGTGAGATTTGAATTGATCTCACTCCTGCGTTCTCTAGGAACTTGTATTCTACTATTGCTTTCAGTTCATCATGCTTAGTTTCGAGGGGAGATCTTACGAACGTCAGGTAGTCAGAATCGCAGTGTCGCAGTACTGCAACTGCAAGTCTGTTTCGGTTTGTAAGTAAGTCATCGAACGTTTTTGAGTCTATAAAAACCGCGATTCTTGTAGCATCCTTCAAGAGCGGCCTGCTATCCATGACAGTAAATAGAGGTTATCCAAATTAAAACACAGCGGGACGAATCCCTTATCCTAGAAAACATTGATACGTTGATTTGACGGAATAATCAGTTCTATTCGCTCTTCTGTTCACGCTCGTTCCACATATTCTTCCGTGTCTCTCACGTCATTGTTTTGCTAACGTACCCGTAACAGCCCGTCTTGAGCGCAATCTGGCCACGATCCAGCAAGTTGGCACGTTTCGCAACCGCCTTTAGCGCGCTAACGCTTGATCGTGTTGTGCTTTCCTTGTATTCCGCCATGGCGCATGCGCCAACAAAGATGCGAAGATGGTAGACCGAGCGGAATTTACACCCAAGCAGCTGTGCCAAATGCGAGTTTTCTGAATTCTGGAATCTGCTTGTCTTTTTGAGCTACGCTCTTCTCACATGTCTCAGGAAGTGCCTTATGAGCAGAATTTTACTGGTAAACTGGTGCGCGCGCTAGTCGGATAACACGGTTGTACCCAGTCTCTGCGCCTGCACGCTAGCTACTTCTGCGAATTCGTTCGAAGGCGGATTTTGCAGAGTCACTCCAGTCTCTGGCATAGACAGTGAGGCGTTCTCTGTCTTTCTTGGCAACGGGGTTGTTGTGCGCAAGTGTATTTCTAGTTTTCTCGATTTCCTCGATCCACAACTGAATACGCTGTATTTGACAGAATTTCTTGAATACCTGGCCATTCATGCTAATGATTTTCCTTAGGTCGTCAATATCGGTGTAATATATTGGATCTGCACCGCGTTTCGAGTGCCAAGGATAATGGCTCTCCTCGACTCTTCGAATCTGCACTGTGTTCTTGATCTTGTCATCAACCTTGTCTTCCCACCATTGTGGCCCGAACTTTTCCTGCATGATCATTGCCACGAATCTTCTAACCGAATTCTCAAAAACATAGACTATGGGATAGAGTTCAGCGTTCTTCGAAGCAGCAGCCACAAGGAGGTCGTCAACGAAGGGATCTTTGTAAACGCCGTGTGGTTGCGAAGGACGTTTAGGTTCTCCATCAGATCGAATCTTCGCTCGCTGTGTTTGATCGGAAGGATGTGGGACTGATCCTATGGCTGTTCGGATCGTAGCCAGATCATCATCAGTAACAAACTTAGAGATGTTAATGCCATGCGTTGATGCTAATGCCACTGCAGCAAGATGACGCGGAAGATGTGTCTCCCGCATTTTCTCATCGATCAGCTCATAAACCCGACTGTTCCCAACTTTGAGTTTACTCTTTATTCTACTCAGGAGCTTCGGATTGATCTTTGTCATCGGTGCTCTCTGTGCCCTCCTTGTTCTTCCTGCGCTTTGTCAATCCAAGCTCAGATAGCCGCACGCTAACAGTCCCAGGTGTTGTTCCCAAGACAGAGGCGATATGGAATCGGTCGAATCCGAGATTATAGAGTATTGGAATCTTGTCGGCATCGTTCTTGTCTTTCATTTCGCTTGTATGGACGACAATATATCCCAGACAATTCGCAATCTGCTGAAGCGATTTGCTGATATCTTTTGACAGACGGGTTGGAGACTGACTCTTGGCGGAACGCTTGGGCATCGACGCGGTGCTCCTTCTTGAGTTACTCAGTGCCTGCTCTAGGGATGGTGACGTTAGTCTATTAGTTTTTCGACTTATGGAAGCAGAACGAGTTAGTGGCGATAATCCTTCTGGGAGCTATCTACGCTTGAAGTCGGCAAGCACTGTTTGCTCAGTTTCTTGAGAAGGCTCATTCTTGAGATGTCAAGTGTATCGGACAAGAGATCCATCACGCAGTTTTGGCTATCAGCATCTTACCGCTTAGCGCGCGCTACGCGTCGAGTCTCAGTAGGCCCACCAACCCGACATCTCAGAAAACGCCTTATGAGCGGGTTTTACTGGTAAACTGGTGCGCGAATCCCACCCCCCGCACCATTCTAGGGCGCGCTAAACGACTTCTAATAGCTTCTCGATCAACCTCTCCTTTCTCTCATACATGTCTTCTTCAAAAACAGAGATTAGTTTGTTAATGAGCCGCTTGTAAGGCGCTTCTAACTCGACAGATATGATGTAATCTATGAACTCATGTCTAAGCGTGTCTAGTGCTTTAGACTCATCCCTTTCGTAAATGTATATCGTTCTGCCTATGACTTCACCACTCTTCTTACTGTCGCCCCCAGGCAACCATTCTAGTTGCAATTCTAGGGCTATCTGGAATCTGTTTTTGAGTTTTGATAGCTCCCGCTCTAATTGTTGAATGATATTGCTGCGTTGTTGAGTGAGCGGGCTAGTCACTGAAAACATCTTCCTTGAGGAATGAATAATAAACCAGAAACCATTCTGGCATGGGATGGATGCTGCTGCAATATTTCGAGAAGACGTTATATGGGCACGCGCGCGCTCGCTCGCTATTTGACTAACTGGAGCAAGCGATCCTTTACATAAGACCTGTGGCAGTCCTCATCTTTCTTCTCTGCACACAGTAAGACAATATGATCGTGTCGTCTAACAAGTTCCAATAACTTCTTCAGTCCTTCTTCTTCATTGACTAACTGTATCTTCTTGATGTCTTTTGTTTTGTTTCCAAGCTCAGGAATCCAGACATATTTGTCTTTCAGCTTCTTCTCTAGCTGAGGTTTTGTATATGTGGCAAGATAAGCGTGGTAGGGATCTGCTCGTACATCAACTACCAGGTCAGGATCAAGTTGCTCTATTCGATTGAAGAAATCTGTTGGCTTACAGCCGCCGTAGCCTAGAAGAGTAACTCTCATAAGATAAACCTCTACCAGACACAATTACATCTGAGATCTTTTGTGCCAAGCCTAGAAATCATCTCATCTGTCTCTTTGCAGATAGCCACAGTCCTTGGTTTCAGAAGGTCAATCATGAAGCTATAGATGTCAAAACGGGATTCATCCGAGATCTTCTTGCCCCACTTCGTGGTTGTGCTGAAGTACGTTGTCCATGATGTGTCTTTGCCGAGTTTCTTTGAAAAGTTAATAGTTCTCTGGAGCCCTCTAAGAGTGCCTAGTGTGATACGTGAAAACGGAACATCATCCATCATCTGCACAAGTTCAGCATAATGTTGCTTCCAGCCTTCTATCGGGACGATCGGGTCTATTCTTGCTCTGACCTCATAGCCAGCTTCGGCAACTTGCTTCGCGGCTCTGATTCTTTCTATTGGTGAAGGAGCAAGCTTTTCCCATCTGGTCGATACTGGATTGGCATTCAAACTACAGCTGTAAATCACCTGCTTTCGTTGCTTGTTGATTAGGCTCGACGCGTCTGCAGTTTTTGTGAGTAACAGAAGTTTATGACGTGATTGAGTTTCGAATAGATCCATTATTGCCTGAATGTTCGGATGACTAGGATAGCTGTCGCTGAGTTCACCTGAATTGAAGATCTGTGGTTCTTTGATCTCCCGTAGAGCTCTTGCAGTGTGCTTCAGTACAGTATTGATATCGTATGCTCTGAAATGTTTCTTTCCGAAGCTCGTCCCCAACAGGTAGCACCACTGGCAGTCATAGTTACATCCGAAGGCCCAACGTAACTCATAGAAATGGGGACAGACTATGCCTTGCGGTGTCTTGTTGAAGTAGACGATTGTTTCTGCATAGCTTCTGCCCATTATTAAGTCACCCTCCATCTTGGCCTAGATTCAGACATTAATATACAAGGCGTGAGACTCGGGCCGTAGAGTTGGGTGAGACGTATAAGTTCCTGAAACAGAAGCAGATCCTTCACAGCAATAATACAAACCTTTCCAGATTTCCTGCCACTATCTTTTTTCAAGAACCACATGTAACCTTCTTGCTCCGACAATTTGCGATATTTGACTAGATTAGTGTGGGTGATTCTCAGGATTCTCTTTAGCTGAGAGGTAGAAAGCTTCCCCTCATCGCACAGGACGAGGATCCTGTAGGGGTGGACGAGCTTTAAAAAAGCCTTAATGGTCAACACGGACTACTCATTCGCCTTTTAGTTTCTTGGATGATTCAGAGAAAGAAAACCATTGTTCGGCTCACTCAATCTGATTTTTGGTCTGTTGACCACGCTTGGCTGAAAATCAGTTGGCTCGCCTCACTAAAATTAACGCGGTGATGGAAATGGAAAACAAAATGAATGGAATTCTGCCTGAGGACATCTTCACGGTATTCAAGAGGCTTGGATTCTCGAAGTATGAGGCGATGACATATGCTACGCTTTGTGCATGTGGCAAGATGAAGATGGGCCGGGTGGCCAAGTATTCAAGGGTTCCGCAGTCCAAGATATACGAGGTCTTAGACAGCCTTGAAATCAAAGGTGCGGTAGTCATCTCAAGAGCTCGACCATTGACAGCTGAGAGTGTAACACTGAAAGAAGTCGTTTCATCAAGAGTCAAGCAGTATCTCAAAGATGCTCACACGGTTTCAGAATATGTAGAGTCAATTCAAAACACAGAGGTATTCAAGCACCTCTACCACACACGCAGAATCGCCTTGAGAGCAAATGGCAGGCTCAGCCTGCCTTCTCAGGCTAGATGATTTTCGGAAATATGTACAATGATACATATGTTCCAGCACAGAAATCAGCTTAAACGCAGAATTTCAAGTTTGAAGTGAGGTGATGTTGTGGAAGTTAAGAGTTTTAGTGAGATAGTTCCGGAGAAGAAGAATTTCGATGTGGATACCAAGATGTCTTTTGCCGAGCTGGTTGACAAGAGCTTTGTTGTGCTCAACTATGAGCTGTTTCCTTCCAAGTTTGAGGGCTGCGAAGAGTTTGCAGTTATCTTGATTGAACATAATGGTGGCGAGGCCGTTACAACTACCAGCTCAAGGGTGATACTTGACCAGCTTGGAAAGATGAAGGATAAGTTGCCAGTGAAGGTCAAGCTGATGAGAAGGAACAAGTACTTTACTTTCAGCTAGCATTGTTTGTCCTTGGTTTAATCTAGTCGAAAAGCTTTAGCAACCTAGACTAGCTAATCATTAATTGATGATGTTTGCTTAGTAGAAGAAAGTTTATTGCAGCTGGTGTAGTTACTGTTGCAGTTGCAACTGTTGGAAGTACATTTTATTTAAAGCCAGATGTTCTTACTCAATACCTGTGCAATCCCAAATCCAAAAATTATGACGGGATTTTGGCAATTGGCCAAGAGACATCACCTGCAGCCTTGGATTATCCTGGTTTGAATGAGTATGATGTTGTGACAAAGGTAGAGCTACTCAATACAGCCAACAAGCCCTTAGAGAAACTGCAAATCGTGCAGAAAGCTCCAGAAAGGTTTGAATTAAAATCCGCCAAGTTGGGTAGAGTGGGGCAGTTTGAAAGGGATTATGAAACTCTGCAACCCAAAGTCCTGGACAACACAGTAGTATGTTCACTAACCGAGCCTTTGAAACCTAATGAGAGATATACAGTTGTATTCACTCACACTCCTGGGTGGGAGGCCAAAAGCGGTGATTTCCAAGCAACAGCCACTGCCAAACTATATGCTGAACGGTATGAGCCATGCTGGATTTCTGAACTACTCCATATCGAGCCGCAGAAGGATTATATTGGTATTAATTCAAATACAACATCCGCAACCATAGCAGTAAACCCAGCACCCAAGCCACTACGGGAAATCTATGAATCTGGCCAGAAAGAATGGGCAAAAGACATTGCAAAGCGTAAAATACTGATGCAATATCCGGTGGCTGCTGAGCTTCAAAACAAGTTCTGGAAAGAAACCATTGAGCATGCAGGCGAAGCTATAGATTATTTTCAATCCGAGCTGGACAAATCCGGCCAGCCATTCAACGAGTTAGCAGAGGAGCTGGATAAGATTCCTGAAATAGCTGGTACTGAAAAATATCCAGTTAATAAGATTGATGTTGTTAAAGGAGTAGAGAATTTGACCTATTTAGCTTTGCTATGTGATACTCCAAAAGAAAACATTGTTGCGATGTTGAATGAGGGCTATCCAAATGTTCGAAAATATTGTACGCCACTTCAAGCATTAATTTGGTTAGGAAAGAATGAATTGTTCAACAAAGAAAATAATCCAATTAATCCTTATGACGTTGAGAAATTGATGCCTAGAGTGTGGTTTACTTCTGATGAACCACCAAATACATGGGAGGACTTTAATGTCGTTACAGACAGATTAAATTTTCCGGAAGCAGTGAGTTTGTATATGTTTAGAAACATCGATTATTCTCGCTATTTGAGTCAAGGTGATAACATAGATATGATAATAGTAGGAAGAGTATTCAATGGAAAAAGGGGTAACTGCGCAGACCAAGCACAATTTTCCGCGTATTGTCTTAAAAAGAATGGTTATTATGCTCGGCCATTCGTGGATTCAACTCTTAAACCAACTACTCATGTAGCTTGTTTATTTAGGGACAAAGATGGTATATTTTATGTGCATGATCCTACAATGAAAGAAAGCAGGAGAAATCCCATTTATGGACCATTTTCTTCAGAAAGTTCTGTTAAACTAATTTCCCCTTATGCTAGTTGAATTAGTAAATAGAGTTTTAATAAACCCCTGAAGCAGAAGCAGACCCAGCACCAGAAATACTACCACTACTACCGCTGCCCGATGGAGTTGAACTTTGGTGACTACCAGTCAATTGGTTTTGTCCGTATGTAATGCCAGTTGAGGAGGAGTGTTGCGCGCATGCTGTCTGCACGCCTACTGCTGACATGAGATCAATCATAGAACCTGTTAAAAAGAAAGTTACTGGTAAAGGCTAAGGTGATAAAAAGAAACAATTACTTCACTGAATTAATCTCTCACCATAACAAATGTTGAAAGAGATTTGAATAAATCAAGAACTAGAATATGCTCCATAAGATTTTGGTTAAGAGACCCATGAGGATTGAGAAGGTGAAGTTGACCATCGTCCCTACAAGATAATATTCAGGTGTCTCCTGCATGGCTTTAGACCGGACAACAGATTTTGCTGCGAGCACTAGGGCCAAGGCAGTGTAGGCTTCTACTAGTATGAATGTGATGATTAGTATGTTTTCACATTTGCCTACTACTGTTCCAGTGTCAATGGCTTTCCTATCTAATTTCTTGTAGCCTTCCAATGTCATCATAGAGACGATCTTCTTCACTAAGCGACCACTTAGCAGCAGTGTGAGAAGATAGCCTATCAACAATACGAGAATATTGATCCAGGTGATGCTATTTGTCAATGTCAGGTTTTCTCCTTTAACAGTCTTTGCTGGTATTCCTTTAAAATCTCATTGATAGATTGCTCTGATTCTAGGATTTCATCATAATTGGCTGATTTAACTATTCTTGATACAGTCTGCTGTTTTATGCCTAATCTCTTAGCTACTTCTTTTTGATTCCTGAGGTTCTTGTACAAGATTACCACTTCGAATTGTCTCTTGGTCCATTTTTTCTTAAGTAAGAATACCGAGTTTATCTGCAGGTTCAATAGGCGGTCTATGAGTTCATCGTATATCTGGACTTTTACCAAATTCTTTGTTTTTTTAAGTTGGGCTATTAACTCGGCTGCCTTATGGAAGGCAGGACCATCTATCTTTGTTGCATCTCTGCTTTCTAATGCGGTGTCCAAGACCCCATGAACTATGGCAAATCGCATCAAATTAGGATAGATGCTTTCAAAAATCACATTGGTGATTGAATACGCATTCTCTATCTTGGTTAGAATGCCTGAAATCTCATCAATCCCCTTTGTTATCTTTATTTGAGCATAGATGCCGTCGGCAAAGGTGGCATTTACCTGGTCGCAAGCTTTCTGTAATCTGCTCTGGAAGGCGTCTCGCTCTTCAATCTTCTTCGAGCTGACTACATCTCCAACGATGGCAAAGTATTCTGTAGACATACCAAGTAACATATGGGTTTACAAATATTTAAATACAGCTTATGAAAGCTGTAGGAGTAAAAAACGTGCAATTTATACTGTTTTTCTTTAATACAGCCCAAATGGGCTGTATAAGATGAAAAATCATCTTACCAATCTTGTAGGATCTGCAAAGCTTCAGTCTCATTTCTCGACTTAATACTAGTACCGGTTCTAGGCAGTGGTTTAATCGCATGTTTTAGGATTGAGATTTCCTCAGGAGAATTAGGCAGCAAGATCAATGCTTGTCGGACAGTGTCTGACAGACTAATGCTTTTTGATGTCCAGTTCTTGATTTTGACAAGTAGTTCATCATTCAGCCTTACCGAGATTTTTCTAGCCATACAGCTTCTTCCCCATCTTGTAGAAGCCGTAGACATTGCTAAGGATCGGGTCGGATGGCACTAGTGCCTTACAATTCAATTGTTGCTCGACCGCCTCGCGTATGCCAGCTATTAACGAGCCGCCTCCGGAGAGCACTATTTTATTCACGCATTCTAGGTTCGGTGGAAGTTGTGTGAGTAGGTAACGGGCATTGTAACCAATCTTCTCGGCTAGATGGCTGACGGCACTCTGCAATTGGCTTTCTATATTCTTCCTATAGATTGGAAATTTGTCGAAGGCTGTGATAGAATCTATTTTACCTGACATTAATGCAACTAGGCTGTCGGTAGTAGGTTTGAACCCATACTTGGATTGAATGAAATTAGAGAGATTTGTGAGTATGTAATCGCTTGCCAGAGGCTCGGACATGCCGCCGAGCATATTCAGCTTTTCAATGATTGCGATTTCAGTCGTACCATGGCCGATGTTGATTACCGTCGCGCTTTGCAGGTCTAAATCAAATAACGTGCCGAGAGATTGAGGGTAGACTGCTAGCTCGTACAGGCCAAGTTTGTCTTTCAGCAGTTTCTTGACTTGTTCTCTATCTTCTTTGCCTGTTTCATACGGTAGACCAGTAACCAAACAGAGATCCTCATAGAAGCGTATGTTCAGTCTGCTTAGGGCTTCTTCTGCAAGTTTGATATATGCT
>Ga0315288_10002298_pt1 | contig 24727 bp, 18 predicted proteins | sample YL17G11_20_MG_FD_203454 | JGI IMG/M metagenome (GOLD analysis project Ga0315288, IMG submission 203454) | Sediment microbial communities from Yellowstone Lake, YNP, Wyoming, USA - YL17G11_20 | ecosystem: Environmental > Aquatic > Freshwater > Lake > Sediment | place: USA: Wyoming | collected... | reverse complement strand
AGCCGCCCCTTGGGCTTCGTAGCCTTGGCGACGGAGCCCCGGCTGTGTGGGCGCCCCCAAATTCGGTGACATACGACTTAGAGAGGGTCTTGTATCAGAGTGGGGACCGCCGAGAGATGTGGCACAGCCGCCCCTTGGGCTTCGTAGCCTTGGCGAAGGAGCCCCGGCTGTGTCAGCGCCGCTCTCGCGGCGCTGGTGGTGTACAGGCGAGGGCGCCTGTCCCCACATTGGGCATCCCCCTATCAGACGACTGGCGCGCGGCCGGTTGGGGGCGTACGGCCTATTCCCCGTTCCACTCTGTCACCTGTCCTCTATCATCTGTCACCTGGAATTCTTGACACCGCCCCCTGATCGTGCTACAAGCAGCCTGTGACGCGACTGGCGCGCGGCCAGTTTGGGGGAGGTACGGCCCATTCCCCATTCCCCCCTGTCCCCTGTCCTCTGTCATCTGTCAACTGGAATGCAGCCGCAAGCGAAAAATCCCGGGGCGGCTGTAAACAGATCGTGGCCGGGGACACTCTTTGATCTGTGGAGGCAGTCGGTGCAGGCGGGTGGCGGAGATTAGTCGTATGTCACCGAATTTCATAGGCTCTGCGATTCGCGCGTTCCCTCCGGTTCGGCGACGCTACGGTCGAAGCCGTCTCCAGGTACTTGTCGCCGGCGTTATCGTCAGCGGTGTGATCCTGTTCGGTTATCTTGGTTATGTTGTCTCCATCTCCCTTATACAAAAGGGGCGCGAAACCAAGACGAGCCAGGCGTGTATCCAGCACGAGGTGATCTTGGTTCGGGCGATGCTCAGATATGTCCGCGACTACGACAACACCTTTCCCGCAGCCAGCACTTGGTGCGACAGCCTCCGCCCCTACGTCGCCGACGAGGGCGTCTTCGTGTGCCCTTTGGCACCGGCGCTGCGCTGCGGCTATGCTTTCAACTCCGCTTATTCTGGAATCCGCTATGAGCCTGGCAGGGACAACGACAAGTTCGTCGTCATCTTTGAGAGCGACGGCGGTTGGAATGCATCCGGCGGTCGGGAGCTGCTGCCCAGGAAGCCCAGGCATCACGGGGTGGTCTTTTTCGGCTTTCTAGCGGGGTATGTGGCCGGTTTCCCTTCTTCCAGCTTCTCCGAACTGGAGTGGGGGCCACTCCCGACTGGGGAATTCGGTGGGGGAATTCGGTGACATACGACTTACAGAGGCTCTTGCATCAGAGTGACGAAAGCCTTGACATGTGGCACAGCCGCCCCCGGCTGTGTCAGTGCCGCAAGGGCGGCGCTGGGGGTGTACAGGCGAGGGCGCCTATCCCCACATCAGGCATTCCGGTAACACAAGAGACTCTCCAATTCTTGATCGCGCCCGTTGACCGTGCTGACCGTGCTAGAAGCAGCCTATGACGCGGCTGGCGCGCGGCCACTCCATGGGCTCGGCCTGGCCCGCTCGCCCGACGGGGTGAATTGGACGAAAGTCGGGCTGGTGCGCCCCCTTGCGGCCCTCCCTACCCGCTCGAACCCCCTGGCATGGGCCCCTCAAGCGCCAAGAAGCACAAGGTGAAACGCGGTTGACCAGCGAACAAGGCTATGGTATAGTGGGCCCCTGGTGGGGGGCTTCCGGGCATACTGGCGGGTGGAGGCGCAGATGGGTCGCAGAGTCCTCTGGGTGAGTCTATCCGCGGTGATCATCTTGCTGGCCGCCGCCGCCTGCGCGATGGCCGTCGAGGCCAGCCTGGCGGGGGTGAAACTGGACCAGCCGGTGATTGACCTCCTCAAGAACCCCATGATCGGGCAGCCGCAGTACATCGGCCCCGCGGGGGTCATCAGCGCCGTCGGGACGTCCCCGGGCCCTGCGCCCGCGCTGGCCCCCGTGGCGGTGCCGGCTATGCCTTTCGGCTCGGCGGGCGCGTACTTCGGCGCGGGCGCCGCCGCCCCCACCCCCGTGGCGCCGATCGCGGCCGCCGCGGCGCCGCTAAGGCCTGAGCTGGCGGGCTCGACCCTCTACTGGCTTTACACCCGCGGCGGCGAGAGCATGGTGGTCGGCGTTCGCCCTGACGGATCAGTGTCCTCCGTTCAGGTCACCGGTATCTTCGGCCGCACGCGCACGGCCCGCGGCGTCACCCTCGCTACGCCCTACCAGCGCGTGCTCGCCCTTTACGGGTTCCCCGACGAAACCACGAACATCGCCAACCTGCTGATGATGCGCTACTATGACGATGGCCTCACCTTGACGCTCACCAATCTCGCGGTGAATTCGATCCTGCTCGAGGCGACCCCGTCGGCCCTGGCCGCCCCGAGCGCGCCCGCCTTCGGACCCTTCGCTCCGGCGGCGCCCGCCCCGGCCATAGGCGGCGGATGGATACGGGAACCGAAAGGGCGAGAATAAGAGGGGCGGCTGCGCCCCGATCCCGAGCATGATGATGAGGAGCACCTCCATGAGACGCTGCGTGATCGCCCTGGCCGTCGCCGCGGTGACTGCGCTCTGGATCGGGCCGGCCTTCGCCGAGACCCGCCTGGCCGGGATCGGCATCGGCCAGTCGCCGCGCGCCCTGATGGAGTCGGCGGCTTACGGGTCGCCCGCCGCCATGATCACCGAGCCCCTCACCTTCAACCCCATGTCTCCGCCCAGTCCGCCTTTTGCGGGCTACGCCATACTGCCCCCGTGGGCCAAGGCGGTCGCCCCCGCCGCGCTGGGTAAGGGCCAGGTGGAATGGATCTACCAGCGCGGCAGGAAAGGTGAGATCGCGCTGGGCTTCATCTTCCAGGGCCGCGGACCCGATGCCCAGGTGAGCGACATCATCGTCTCCACCTGGGACCGGGCAAGTGACCGCGCGCCCCAGGTCCGCACCGAGAACGGGGTCACCCTGGGCGATTCCTTCAGCACCGTGCTCCTGCGCTACGGCTACCCCGCGCAGGTGCAGACCCTGCGCGTGGCCCCGCCCACGCCCGCCGCCCCCACGCCCGGCCTGGCCTTGCCGGCCGGCGGACGCCCGGCCGCGGGCCCCATGGCGCTCCCGTCCGTCACGGTCACTACCGACACCGGCGAGACTACGGCCACGGTCGGCCTCAACCTGCAAACCTTCACCAAGCACTGCGTCCTGAGTTACCCCGGCGTCACCTTCACTCTCTACAACATGCAGGTGGTTCGCATCCATATCTACGAGCCCACCGAAGCCGCCGTCGCCCCCGGCACGCCCACCGCGCCGGTCGGGCCCATGCTGGCGCCGACCGCGCCGGGCCCCGCCCCCACTTCGCCCACCATTGAAGATGACTGGAAGTAAGGCGCCTGAAGCCAGGTCGCAGCAAGAATCGCGGGAGCACTTGAATCCTCACAGCCGCCGGATCCGAACGCCGCGGCCTCGTTTCCCTCCCCAAATGCGGTCCGCACCCAATTCACTCGACCTCCCCCGCCGTGACCGGCCGTGGCGCGTCTGCGGTTGTCTTGGCCCCGAAACGGGTACATTATGGGCCGGTGGCGCCCTGGTTGCTCCCCGAAGGCGGCGTGTGGAACAATCCATTGTCGATTGGCTGCCCGCGCCGCCCCTCGGGGCCCCGAACGGCAAGGAGCGCCACGCCTCAGCAATTGGAAAGGCCAGTTAGCCCATGACCAAGCGATCCTCTTATCTGCTCGGCCTGCTCATCCTGGCCGCCATGGTCTCGGCCTTCGTGGCAGGGAAGCAGTTCGAGTCCCTGGCTCGCGCCTCCCAGGGCGAGCCCCTCGACCCGGTGCGCACCAGCCTCGCCGCCGCCGGCGGGCAGGCGATCAGGGCCGGCGTCTCCGACGATGTGGACCTGCAGCCCGTCCAGGTCTTCCAGGAGTCGCTCGATTACATCCGCGGCCACTACGTGGAGCCCATCAAGGACGAACGCAGGCTCGGCTACGGGGCCGTGCGCGGCATGATCGCCGCCCTGGGAGATCCCTACAGCCGCTTCATGGAGGCCTCGGCCTACGGCGATTTTCAGCGCGAGAACGAGGGCCACTTCGACGGCATCGGCGCCACCCTGCGCGCGCTGGAGGTCAAGCCCGGCACCCCCGAGTGGGAGGCCCTCCCCGAGGCGTCCTGCCCGACCTGCGGCCAGAAGTACCGGCCTCGCACCTACCACATCACCGTCGTCAAGCCCCTGCCCGGGAGCCCCGCCGCCAAGGCCGGCGTCCAAGAGGGCGATATCATCACCGCCATCAACGGCAAGTCCACCAAGGAGATGAGCCTCCCCGACGCCGTGACGCTCATCCGCGGCCACGCGGGCACCGTCGTCACCCTCACCGTGCGCCGCGCCGGCGTCGAAAAGCCCATCACCGCCCGCATCCGCCGCGGCGTGATCTCGGTTCCCAACGTCGAGTCGCGCATGGTCGGCGATGGCATCGGCTACCTGCGCCTCAACACGTTCAACGAGCAGAGCGAGGACGCGGTCGCCAAGGCCCTCGATGGCCTCACCAAGCGGCACATGCGCGCACTCGTCCTCGATGTCCGCGACAACTCCGGCGGCCTGCTCGACTCGGCCGTCGCCATCGGCCGGCTCTTCGTCAAGCAGGAGCCGCTCGTCTACGTCCAGGAGAGCGGCCGCGCCCGCCAGGGCTACACCCGCGGCCGCCGGCATCGCGAGCCGCTCGACGAGCCGATGGTGGTGCTGGTCAACCGGTTCACCGCCAGCGCCTCCGAGATCCTGGCCGGCGCGATTCAGGATCGCGGCGTGGGGCAACTCGTGGGTCAGAAGACCTACGGCAAGGGCATGGTGCAGACGGTCTATCCGCTCAAGGACGGCTCGGCCCTGGTGCTCACCACGGCCAAGTATTTCACCCCCGCCGGCCGCGACATTGACCAGAAGGGCATCCAGCCCAACGTCACCGTGGACTTGCCGCCCGACGTCGAACCCGCCTCGGCCCAGGACGCCCAGTTCGCCACCGCGGTGAAACTTCTCAGGCAGCGCCTGGCGCAGCGCTAGACCGGCGCCGCGCCCCAGATGCCGTCCACACCCAGAATCCCGCGCGGGGCCGGTGATCGCCCCCGCCCGGGCATCTGGATTCTGCTGGGCCTCATCCTGCTCGCCTTCGCGGCGATGCGCCTTCTCCCGCGGCCCCACCCGCCGCGCACGTTGAGGCCGGCGGCTCCGCCTCAGCTCCGGCTGCACCCCGCGGCGCCTGCCCGCACCCATCGGCCCGCCGGCCGCCACACCACTCCGGCCGCCGGGCCGGCGGCCGAGCGGCCTGCCGTTGCCCCGCGCTGCGCCATCGTCATTGACGACGTGGGCAACAACGAGGCCGTGCTCCGCGAGTTCCTCGACCTCGACCTGCCGCTCACTTTCGCCGTCCTGCCCCAACTGGAGTTCTCGAAGCAGGCCGCGCAAGCCGCCCGCGACGCCGGCCACACCGTCTTGCTCCACCTGCCCATGGAGCCGCATGAGGCGTCGAAGGACCGCTTCATGGGTCCGGGCGCGCTGACCACCGCAATGTCCGACGCCGAGATCGAGGCCCAGGTGCTCGACGACCTCGACAGCCTGGGGAGCGTGGCCGGCATCAACAACCACATGGGCTCCAAAGCCTCCGCCGACCTGCGCGTGATGAAGGCGGTGATGCGGGTGGCGAAGCAGCGAGCGCTGTTCTTCGTGGACAGCGTCACCACCGGCAAGAGCGTGGCGGGCGAGGCCGCCCGCGAGATCGGCGTGGCCCTGGGCCGCCGCGACGTCTTCCTCGACACCGACGTCGCCGGCGAGGAGGGCATCCGTGCCCGGCTGACTTCGCTCATCGCGCAGGCGAAGGCGCGCGGCTCGGCCATCGGCATCGGCCACGCGCATCCGCTCACCGCGCAGGTGCTCCGCGCCATGAGCGGCGAGTTCGCCAGCCAGGGCGTCCGCCTCGTCTCGGTCGCGGACCTCGTCGCCTCCGAATAGGCCGCGTGCCGGGGGTTAATCCGGCCTGCGCGCAGGACTGCGCTCCTCCGCCGCGGAAACCCAGCGCCCAAGGAGGACCTCCCCATGCCCGCCAAGCCCGCCATCGAGGGCGGCACGCCCGTCCGCACCGAGCCCTATCCTCCCTGGCCCTACTTCTGGGAGGAGGAGAAGCAGGCCGTCCTGGAGGTGCTCGACTCGGGCAAGGTCAACTACTGGACCGGCTTCCGCGGCATGGAGTTTCAGAAGCGCTTCGCCGCCTACTGCAACGCCAAGCATGCGATTGCCCTCAACAGCGGCACGAGCGCGCTGCACGTGGCCCTCGCCGCGGCGCAGGTGGGCCCCGGCGACGAGGTGATCGTCCCCTCCTACACCTTCATCGCCACCGCGGCCGCGGTGCTGCACCAGAACGCGGTGCCTATCTTCGCCGATGTGGACGAGCGCACCTATAACCTCGATCCCCGCGCCGCCGAGGCCGCCATCACCCCGCGCACCCGCGCCATCATCCCCGTTCACCTGCACGGCCACCCCGCCGACATGGATGCCTTCATGGCCCTGGCGAAGAAGCACGGGCTCGTCATCGTCGAGGACGCCGCCCAGGCCCACGGCGCAGAGTACCAGGGCCGCAAGGTGGGCGCGCTGGGCCACCTCGCGGCCTTCAGCATGTGCCAGGACAAGATCTTCACCACCGGCGGCGAGGGCGGCATGGTCACCACCGACGATGACGAGATGTCCGAGACCGCCCGCACCTTCAAGGACCACGGGTACTGGGAGGAGGAGCGGCGCACCCTGCTCGAGATGGAGGCGCTCTATCCCTACATCCACCATCGCATGGGCTTCAACTACCGCATGACGGAGATGCAGTCGGCCCTGGGCATGGTCTGCCTGGCGCGGCTGGACGAGTGGATCGCCAAGCGGCGCGCCAACGCGGCGTTCCTCACCCGCCACATCGCCCAGATGCCGCCGCTGGAGCCGCCCTACGAATCGCCTGACGTCAAGCACGCCTACTACAAGTACGTGTTTCGCATCCGGCCCGAGCGGCTCAAGGTGTCGCGCGACCGCTTCATCGAGGCCCTGCGCGCCGAGGGCATCCCGTGCATCGCCGGCGTGCCGCCGGAAAACCAGCGCGAGGAGGTGTTCGAGAAACTGCGCGGCTACGGCCGCACCACCTGCCCCTTCGAGTGCCCCTGGTACAAGGACCGCGGCGGCTCCGTGGACTACAGCCGCATGGACACGCCCGTGGCGCGCGAGATCGGCGCGAAGAGCGTCTGGCTGCTCGTCCATCCCACCGTCGAGGAGAAAGACCTGCGCGATGTCGTCAACGCGCTGGAGAAGTTGGTGGAGGCCTATGCCGTCACGTAGGGGAGCACCTCTGGTGCTCCCGGCAACGGGCGGACCAGAGGTCCGCCCCTATGGCTGGAGCGCACCTTGCCGCTTGCAGGGAGGCCAGGTGGGGGATTACCGGCCGGGTGGCGAGGCGAGCACAGATGTGACCGTTTGGCAGCCTGGCGCGTATAACCTTGAGGATTGTGTCGAGGCGGGTAGGCAAACCGCCCGTGGCGTGAATCTCTAGAAGCGAATCGGCACCCCGGCGGCACTGGGCTGGCCGGAGGAAGTGCCCACCAATGCGACTCTTGCCGCGCCTGGCCTTGTTGGGGCGCGCTGGTGGCGGCGGCAAGCCGCCATATTCGATGCCGTTGGCAACTTCGTTGCTGTGCATCGCCCGTGCAGGGGTGCCTGCCAAAACGGAATCACAGGAGGGGATCGTCATGAAGACTTGGCGACTGATGTTGGTGGTTGGGCTGATCGCAGCCGGTATCGTCCCGGCAGTGGCGCAGGCGCCACCTGCCCAGGCGCCGCAGCCGGCGCAGCCCGCGCCGGCGCCGCAGCCGGCGCAGCCGGTGCAACCGTCGCAGGTCACCCTGCGCTACAAGTTCCTGCCCGGCGACGTGATGGCCTATCGCTTCTACCTCACCGGCCAGGGCAACGTGGGCATCTCGGGCCTGCCCGCCGAAGCCCAGGCGCCCGGCGGCCAATTGTCCGTGCCCTTGCAAGCGACCATCACGGTGGCCGTGCGGATGCGCGTGCTCGGGGTGAAGCCCGACGGCGTCGCCACCCTGCGTAACGTCGTGGACGCCGTCACGCTCAGCGGGAACGCCTCCTTTCAGGGCCAGTCGGGCAGCATGGAGGTCTCCGTGGACGCCAAGGGCCAGCACATCAAGATGAACGGCAAGCCCGTGCCACAGCCGCCCGACGCCGCCCGCCAATGGAAGAAGATGAACTTCTTCGGCAAGCCCTTCGTCACCAAGATGGACGCGCGCGGCCGCCTCGTCGCGATCCAGCCGCCCAACCTGGAGATGTTCAAGAAGGCGATGCCGGGCTTTGATTTCTCCACGTTCTACAAGTCCGGCATGGGCAACCAGTTCAGCCTGCCCGAGAAGCCCGTGAGCGTCGGCGAGTCCTGGCAGGACACGGTCAAGATGCCCCTGCCCGGCGTGCCCACCCCGCTCGCGATGGAGCGCACCTCGCGACTCATGGGGTTGGAGAAGGACGCCGCCGGCCACACCCTCGCCAAGATCCAGCAGACCTTCAACGTCAACGCCGACAACCTGACCATAAACGTCCCCGTGCCGGGGCCGTCGGGGCAGACCACTTCGTTCTCGCTCTCCTTCGATCGCCTGCGCGAGGCGATCAGCGGCCCGCTGCTGTGGTCGGTGGATGAGGGCAAGCCGGTGCGCATGGACATGGACGTCTCCTTCGACATGGGCATCAGCGCGGCCATACCCCTGCCCGGCCCGCAGGGGCAGGTGCAGCCGCAGCAGATGCAGGCGTTCGCGGCCTTCCAGGGCAAGGCCGCCATGGCGCGGAAATAGGCGCACCTGTGGTGCCGCGGGCGCCTCTCCCTTTTCAAGGGAGAGGGTAGGGTGAGGGTTACTTCACTGCGATCAGGATCGCCCCCGATCGCGGCGCCAGCGTCACCGCACTGACGACCTCCCCGCCGGCGCGGCGCATCCGGCGCCGCAAGGGCACCGTCGCCGTCTCGCGCAGCGAGGCATTCACGAGCACCAGCCCCTGCCGGAACCGGCGCTGCCACACCGCCTCCGCTCCGGGCCTGCGCTCTCGCCCCGCCAGCGGCGCGCCCAACTCCACGTCCAACAGCGCGCGGTGGGCTTCGATCTCCTGCCGCGCCAGGCCGATGTGATAGCCGCCCAGGTCGTAGGCATGCCTGGGCGGCCCCACCAGCCCGCTCCCCATGGGCTGCGGCTGGAACACCACGCTGTTGCTCCGCTTGGCAAGCAGGTAGGTGGCGAGCAGGTAGTCCAGTTCGTTATCGCGGCCGTAGTGATACCACCCCGCCGCGATGTACGGCTTGCGTGGCGCGCTGTAGCGCTCGACATTCTCAACCGCCTGCTCCCAGCGCTCCACGCGGTCCTCGCCGAACGGAAGCGACGCATCATAGGCCAGCCAGTCCTCGCCCCACACGCCGTCGAGATGCGCCTGCTGCTCCGGCGAGGTCACGTCATCCAGCACCAGGAACGGGTGCGGCGCGCGCACGGCGTCGAGAAACCGGTAGATCGCAGCATTCACCTGCGCGCCGCTGGAGTAGTCGCGCAGTTCGACCTGGGGCTGCAGGTAGTACACGCCGTTCCAGGGCACGCCGTCAATGCAGTAGCCGTCTGCGCCGTAGAGTCGGCAGAGCAGGTTGGCCCGGCGCCGGAAGAACTCGGCCCACTCCTTGTTCCCGATGTCCATGAAAGAGGTGAGCCGCCCCAGGTCTTTGGTTCCCCAGAGGGTGTTGGGCGCCTCGGCGCCGTCCTTCGTCAGCAGGCGCCAACCGGCCATGCGCTCGGGGTCGAGGCCGCCCACGGAGAGCCCGCCGCCCGGCCCCACCGAGAGGATCACGGGGCAGAACATCAACAGCAGGCACAGGGCCGGGTTGGCTGGCCGCAGCGCGAAGAAGTCCTCGCGCGACTGCGGCATCGCGGAGTAGAGGTCGAAGTGGCGGCCGATCCACTCGCGCCGCTCCGCCCAGGGCCATTCCTCCTCGCTCAGGCCGTAGAAGTAGCCGCCCAGGCGGATGGACTTTCCCGGGCGAATCGGCTCCTCCCCCAGCGCCGGCAGCCGCCCCTCGAGCCACGAGTAGCCCGCAGCCTTCACCGGCGGCTTACCCGCCCAACTCGCACTGCAAGCAAACACGCTTGCCGCCAGAACTACCAGTCCAGCGATTGGTCGCCTTCGAGCACTCCTGAACACGTTCAACCCCCGTGATATGCCTTAACGATTGGGCCCATCAGTGGGTGGCTCTCTGGTATCCCGCAGACACTCTCCAGCACCGCCTCCAGCCCTTCCGATCTCACCCCAGATTGCAGTTGAAGCGATTCCGGGTCTCGCGGGTTGGCGACCCGGAACGCCGCGGCGATCACGCGCGCCAGGGCGTGCGGCGCCTCGCCGGATGCGCAGGCCAGCATGGCCGGGCCCACCAGCCGCTCCTCGCGCCCGAGTTTGCGCAGCGGCTCGCGGATCACGCGCTCCACCTCGTCGGGCAGAAACGGCGACTTCAGCTGTTCCAGGAACGCCGCTCGATACTCCTCGATAGCCTGCGCGGGGAAGCCATGTTTCGTCGCCACCGCGGCCGCGGATTCGCGCGTGGCGGCATCCACCTGCGCGAAGATCTCGGGATCCCGCGCGGCCTCGTGCATCAGCCGGTAGCCCTTCAGCCAGCCCAGGATGCCGATCGCGAAATGCCCGGTGTTCTTGATGTAGAGTTTGCGCTCCAGCGCGGCCTCCTGGTTCTCGCTGAGGGTCATCCCGGCGAGTCGCGGCAGGGGCTCCTTGATGGCGCGCGCGTCCACCGACCATTCCTGTTCCGCCTCGGCCGGGAGCACCAGCGGATCGTTGGGCGCCGGCACGGCGCGCGCGACCATCGCGTCGGGGAAACCGACGTGCTCGTTCACCCACGCCCAGTCCAGGTCCGGCGCGCCGCGACGCAGGCACTCGCGCAGCGTGGACGAACTGCGCTCCATGTTCTCGCAGGCGATGATGTTGAGCGGCCTGGCGACCTGGCGCTCGCGCCGCAGCGCCAGCCCCTCCGCCAGCGTCGGCACCGTGGATTCGAGGTTGCTGGGCAGCACGGCGGTGGCCACGATGTCGGCTTCGCCAACCGCCTGCGCGCACGCTTCGACCTCATCCACGTGGAACACCTCGAAGCCCCTGATCTCGATCTCGCGCGCCGTCTCGCCCGCCAGGATCACCGTGTAGCGCCCGGACGAACTCAGGCATTGGACCAGGGCCCGGTCGCGCTCGATGAAGGTGATGGCGAACCCGGCCGCATCGGCGAGTTGGCCGATCTGCCCCCGGCCGGTGGCGCCGGCGCCGATGATCACGATCCGCGGCCTACCCTGCCCGGTCATAATCATCCTCGAGGCGCACCACGTCGTCGAGTTCGGGCGTGGACACCTCGATGATCACCGAGTCCTCCAGCGCCGTCACCCGGTGGATCTTGCCCCTCGGGAGGTCCAGCATCTCGCCCGGGCGCAGTTCGTCCGCAACCAGCGCGTCCCGCGCGTCGCCCACTTCGATCTTGAGCAGCCCCGAGAGCAGGTACAATGATTCCGACTTCCGCGCATGATATTGGAGGCTGGCCCGCGCGCCCTTCTTCACGTGGATCCGCTTCAAGGCATAGGCGTCGGTGTGGGCCAGCAGTTCCTCGCTCCCCCAGGGCTTCACCACGCTGGACACCGGACCTCGCGCCATGCGCTTCCTGTCTGCCATCGCATTGCCTCACCTGATCGCACTTTCGCCCCTGCCCGCGATCTCCCTGCGCGGGCCACAGGAGCTCCGGGTCGCCGCGCAGAACCCACAGTCGCCAGATTCGTGAGGAGGAATTGCATGCAGTTGCGCACGCTCGGCCGCACCGGCCTGCAAGTCTCCGCCATCGGCTTCGGCGGCATTCCCATCATGGGCCGCAGCCCCGTGGGCGCGGTGACCGAAGAGGAAGCGGCCCGCATCATCCGCTACGCCCTGGACCAGGGCATCAACTTCATTGACACCGCGCGCTCCTACGCCGACAGCGAACGCCGCATCGGCCTCGCCCTCAAGGGCCGCTCGCCGCGCCCCTACATCGCCACCAAGACCTACATTGACGCCAAGGGCGGCGACCTCGATCGCTTCTCGCGCGAGATAGACGAAAGCCTCGCCGCCCTCGACGTGGAGGTGATAGACCTCTACCAGATCCACTACATTGACTCAGGCTTCGATCTGGCCTTCGCGCCCGAGGGCGCCGTCGCGCGGCTGCAACAGGCCCGCGACGAGGGCAAGATCCGCCACCTCGGCGCCACCGCGCACGACCCCGAGGTCGCGCTCAAGGCGGCGCAGAGCGGCGCGTTCGAGACCATCCAGGTGCCCTACAACGTGGTCAAGCCCCAGGCCGCCGAGCGCTTGCTGCCCTATTGCCAGGAGCACGGGATCGGCGTCATCTGCATGAAGCCCATCGCCGGCGGCGCGCTGGCGACCGATCCCGAGGTCGCGCCCTACGTGCCGGCCGGCGAGTGGTTCAGCGCCGCGCACGCCCTGCGCTTCGTGCTCTCGCACCCCGCCGTCTCGGTGGCGATCCCGGGCATGGATTCAACCCGCGAGGTGGACGAGAACGCGGCCGTCGCAGCGGGCGAGCGCGTCGAGCCGCTCGGCGAAGTCGAGGTTCGGAGGATCCGCGAGCGCCTGGGGGTGCTGGGCGAAAACTTCTGCCACTCCTGCACCTACTGCGACGCCGTCTGCTCGGCGAAACTGCCGCTCTCGGACATCTTCAGACTGGAGCGCTACTACAAACTCTACGCGCTGGAGGACCTGGCCAGGGAGCGTTTCGCGCAACTGGGCCGCTCGGCCGACGAATGCCTCGACTGCGGCGAGTGCAAGAAGAAATGCGTCTATGGCCTGCCCGTGCCCGACAATCTGAAGCGGGCGGCGCAATTGCTCGGCGAGTGAGAGAGGTTCACACAGTGGCACAGCCGCCCTCGGCTGTGCGGGCGCCGCAACAGCGGCGCGCCGTCATGGACAGGCGAGGGCGCCTGTCCCACATTCAACCTCCCCGTGATACACGAGGATCCGCAATCTCCACGCGCCGCCCGGCGGCGGAGGACTCGTACGCCGCCAGCAGCATCCGCACGTTGATCCGCCCTTCCTTGGCCGTGGCGATCGGCTCGCGCTTGCCGAGGAAGAACTCCACCGCCGGCCGCGCCACCGCCCGGATCCGATAGCCGTGGTTCGGCGGCGTCGGGATGTCCACCGCCGTCCAGGCGCTCTCGCCGGCGAGGATGTACTTCAGGCCGCGCGTGCCTTCGGGGATCGGCACCACCCCGCACGAGGGCGCGTCGCCGAACGACTGCAAGATCGTGCCCCGGTCGCCCACGATCGTGGTGGTGTCCTCGGCGGCCACGCAGGTGAACGAGCACTCCAGGATTCCCATCGCGCCGCCCTCGAAACGATACACCGCCACGCCGTTGTCATCGGGGATCTGGGGGTTGAGCAGCGTGGCGATCTCCGCGACCACGCTGGTCGGCTTGCCCAGGATCCAGAGCAATAAATCGGCCGGGTGCGCGGCGTCGTCCATGAACATGCCCCGGTTGAGTTCGGGCTTCACGTGCCAACTCTCCGCGAAGCCGGGCCACAGGTGCGTGGCGAGCCCGTGGCGCCGCCGCAGCATCACCACCCGCCCGATCTTGCCCGAGCGCACGGCCTCGCGCATCCAGATGTTCTGCGGGTCGCAGCGCATCTGCCAGGCCATGCTGAACCGCACCCCCGCCGACTCGACCGCCCGCACGATGCGGTCGCAATCGTCCAGCGTGAGCGCCATCGGCTTCTGCAGCAGGATCGCCTTGCCCGCGCGCGCCGCCGCCTCGACGCAGTCGGCGTGGAAACTGGTCTCCGAGCCGATGATCACCCCGCCCAGGTCCTGGCGCGCCAGGAGCGCCTCGAGGTCCGGCACGAACTCACAGCCGTTGGCCTGGCAGCGCGCGGCCCCGCGCTCCGTGTCGTGGTCCCACCCCCAGGCCACGCGCGCGTCGTCCATGCCGCGGATCTCCGCCGCATACGCCTCCACGTGCCCGTGCGCGAATCCCACAATCGCCAGGTTCACCAAGGCGTGCCCTCCGCGCCCGGTGCGCTCACTTGGCCGGCGCCGCCACGTCCTTAAAGACGCAGTGCTCGAAGACGCTATTCTTGCCGGCCGGGGCGCCGCCCACCAGGGCGAACCGGATCGCCGCCTTGGCGGGGCGGAATCCTGTGGGGCTGGGCACCTGCGCGGCGGTGAATCGAATGGGCTGCGCCTCGCTGCCGATGGCGCGGATGTCGCCGCCTACGGCGATGTTGTAATCCGAGTCGAAGACGATCTCGGCGCCCGGCTCGATCGTGAGCGTCTTCCCCTCAGGGATCACGACATTGGCCACCACGTAGTAGGGCGTATCCTGCTTGGCCAGCGGCTGATCGCAGGGGAGTTCCCCGTACAGGAAGTGTTCGCGCTTGGGCACGGGGTCGCCGGGCTTCCAGTCGCGGTACTCGTGCACCGAGAAGTCGTCAAACCATGCCGCACCGCCATGCCCGCGGAACACGGCGTGGACATACACGCAGTTGAGCGGCTCCGGCGGTACGAGCACGACTTCGCGGTACTCCCAGTCATGCGTGCCCACGGAGCAGCCCAGGTGCGCCGCCCCCCACCAAGGCGTGTCGCTCATGAATGCAGCGTCAACCCACAGTGAGTACTCCTTGTCCACCTTGCCGGGCACGTCCTTGGCTTTGGTCCAGCCACTCACCCGCACCGGACGCGGCGCATCCTGCGCCAGTTCCACGGCCTGAAGCATGTACGCCCTGTAGCCCGCGTCGTTGTCCGGGTTCGAGAAGCGGACGGAGTACCGGCCGCTGTGCGCCTCCGTCGAGTCAATGACGTAGCCGCTGTCACGCGGCTGCCATCCCGCCGCGACGTTGCCCACCACCTCCTCGAATCCGGGGTTCTGCAGCGTCCCGAACGTCGCGTGCTCCGGCGTGGGCTTGGTGTAATCGCGGGCTCGGCTGGGCCAACCCTCCGGAACGCGATACACCGCGACCGACCTGAGCGCGGGCCCGCCGTCGTTCGACTTGGTGCCGTCCTCCAACTTCACGTAGACCACGTGCTGGGGGCCTTTCGCGAGATAGGGCGAGAGGTCGAAGTCGTAGTGCCCGGCGTTCGACCAGTTGCGCACGTCCTGGCGGAAGAGCGTTAGAGCGCTGGCGACGACTTGGAACGCGCCCGGGCCGCCGTCGGTTTCCGGCGCCAGGCTGACCAGGAAGTTGTTCGACAGGTCCAATTCCAGATCGGCGCGCTTGAGGTCGGCGGGGAGTTCCAGGCGGTAGATGCCGTAGGCATGGCGGTCCCACATCCGCGCCTGGCTTCGGGACCAGAGGGTGCTTCCTGCGTCTTGGAAGAGATACTTGCGCTCCCGCGGCGAATCGTCGCACGCAAACTGCAGCACCAGAAACTGCGACACATCCACCGGCTCCGAGTACTGGTACGAGATGACACGCTGCGACCCGGCCGCAACCTGAACCGTCCACCGGAAGGCGCCATCATCGGTGGTCTCCGGCGTATCGCTGAACTGATAGACGACGTCCTTTCTCCGTCCGTACCCGCGCCCCACTTCCGCCGGTTCGTCAACGATCTGAACCGCCACCTCGCTCGGCCCGGTATGGGCGACCTTGAACGTGACCGTGTGCACCCGCTCGTAGGTTTCGAGGCGGTCCGCCGTCGTCTCCGTCTTCTCCACGGTGAGGTCTTTGACGCCGGACATCACGATCATGCTTTGGCTGCCCGGCTCGGTCCAGCCCATGAAGGCGTCTCCCACGTAGATGCCCTTCTCGGACACCCGAACCGTGCCTTCGGCGAACGACACCTGCGTATCGTTCGAGAGCGTCAACACGGCATGGGCGCGCTTGCTGTAGGCGGGATCCACGTACTCGATCCAACTCGCGTCCCAGACGTAGGTCCGCTTCAGCGGGAGCCGCGCCTTCACGACCGGCAGCCTCACCGTGGCGCCGGCCGCGATCCCTTGGCCCTCCAACCGCCGCGCGACGTGGATATTCCCTGGCCCAGACGGAGCCGGGATGTGCGAGCCGAGCCGCGAGAGGATGAGCGAGTAGAGGTATCTCGAACCGCGGCCAGGCGCTCCGGCATCCGATTCCCCGAGGCCCTCGACGCTTCCGGAGACCAGGGTTACCTTCGTGCTCGGAACGGCGTCGCCCTCGCTGCGCATCACCACTTCATACACGAAGACCGCGCCGCCGTCCTGTATGTCCACGCCGTAAGCAGGCGACCACCCCAGGCCGCGAGTCAGGTAGCGGATCCGCACGCTCTTAGCTCCCGCGGGCAGGTTGCCCAGCCGCGCGCTGTAGTGCTTGAAGACCTGCTCCTTGCCTTGCTTCACCAATACGCGGGTGAGCGAGGAAGAGACGGGCCGGTCGCCCACCAGCGTCTCCAAAGACTCGGGGACGAGATGGCGCGGGAGGGAGAACTCCACGCTGCGGGCCCCAGCCAGGTCGAGCGTGGCCTCCACCTGCGCCGGACCTTCGGTGTAGAGAGTCACGCCGGTGATGATCGGTTGCGACGCCCTGCCCGCAGCCGGCGCCGCCCGTGTCACCGCGCACGCACTTGCTAACACGCAGAGCACGGCGAATGCTCTCGAAGTGGGAGAGGACATCCTGGGGAACCTCCCATTCTCCGGCGCCGGTCTCTCAAAACGCCGGACGCTTGCGCCATTATACCACGGCGGCGGGGGCGCAGGAGCGGAATAGCCTATCGCCTCGCGCCCTCGACGATGGGCCGATTCGCGAGAGCCCGGTACTCCTGGGGCCCTTCGGGTATCCAGCCAAAGCGCGAGTAGAGCGCGTCGGCGGCGTTGAACTGCTTCCGAGCCTGCTCGGCGCGCCCCTGCGACCAGTGCACCCGCCCCAGCATGTACACCGCCAGCGGGTTCTCCGGGCACACCTTGACGCTGGTGCGCAGATAGCGGGCCGCGGCCTCCAGCCCGGCCTGGGTCTTCTTCGCCGAGAGCAGGCCGCCCTCGACCCGCTCGCCCCGGTAGTACCAGAACTGCGAACGCACGAACGCGAAATCAAGCGGCCTCACCCGCGCCGTCTCGATCTTTGCGTTATCCGCGGTGGCCTGGTACGAGGCGATCTCGTCGGAATCCGGCACATAGACCGGTTTCACGTAGCGATAGCCGCCGGCGCGCGCGAACAGTCCCTGGTGGCGCACGAACGGCTCTTTATCGGACGCGTCCACGAGCAGGTCGCGCCCGTTGGGAAGTTTCATCAGCACCACAACGTGCCCATTGTTGCTCTCTTCGCCCTTCGGGTTCCGATAGACCATCACCGTACCCGCGTCCACGCCCGCGTCCTGAAGCAGGCTGGCGATGAGCACCGATTGCAGCAGGCACTGCCGCTCGCCGCCCTCGATCACATTGCAGAACTCGAAGCCCCGCTCCAGGCTGAACTTGGGGATGATCGTCTTCACCAGTTGGTGCAGCGACGCCGCTAGCGCGACCTCGGCTTCGGTGCGCCGGGCGCGATCCGCGATGCGGCGGAGCCCGTGTCTCTCGGCCCGCAGCGCGGCTTCCAGGCTCAGGCTCGCCTTACCCGGCAGTCGGGCGTGGCTGCTCTGGTAGGCGCGATCCATCCAGCGGTAGAAGTTGTGCGATTCGCCGGGCTTGCAGACCACCTGGTTGGACTCGTTGAGGAGTTCGGTGAATCGCGCGCTGTGATAGGCGTATCTCTCGCCGGCGTGCTGCTTCGCCGCAGTGGCCGCGTGGAGCCCGTAGCCTCCTGCCAGCCCGGCGATGACGAGCAGCATCAATGGCCGGAGAATGTGTTTGCGGATGGTGCGCTTCATGGTTTCTTCTGCGTTGCCTCGGCGGTTGGGGTTGGGACGGTGGTGCAGATTGTTTTCGGGATTTGGCCCGAGGCGCCCTGCCGTGCTGCCTGCCGCTTACTCGCGCAGGGGCTCACCCTGGCTCATCACGGTCACGCGAGCGCGCGGGTTCGGGCTGCCGGGCGCGTCACACCTGAAGGTCACCTGGTTCGCGCCGGACGCGAGCGTCGGCGCCTCGCCCTCGGGCCGCACCACGGAGAGCAGTTTGCCTGTCGGGTCGTAGAGCCGGCAGTCGGAGGGCGGGCGAAACTCCAGGTAGCACCCGGTCTCGATCTCCGTTGGGAAGACGATCGTCTCATTCCCGATGGTCACCGCGGGGTTGGCCAGCCGCGCCGCGACCAGGGGCAGCGCTTTGACCGGGCTCAGGTAGCAGGTGACCTTCCTTCCCGGCGGCAGATCGTTGTACCACAGCCCCAGCGAGGCCACGTGCGCGTAGTCCACCGACTCGCGGTAGATCGCGTAGGCCCCGCCATAGGGCCAGGCGTAATCCTCGTAGCGCTCGCCCTCCGGTTCGATCAACTCGAAGTAGCGCCACCCCTCGAAGTCCACGATCACGTAGTGCTCCCCGATCCCCGCCACGAGGTGCTCGGGACTCCTCAACTGGAAGTTGAGCACCTCGCCCTGCCCATCCCCGTGGATCCACACACCCAGGCCCTGCCGCGCGCTGAGGTCGAGCGGCGCGGCAAAGGCCTTGGCCGCCTTCGCCCAGGACGACTTGCGCTCTTTGCGGCCGCTGAGCGCGGTGTAGCATCCGCTCCGCCCGCCCGCCTTGACCTCGACGGACGATGGCCGCAGGTCGGCCTCCACGCCGGGTGCGGCGTCGCGGTCGGAGAACTCACCCGGATCCGCGAAGTCGGCCACGGTGACGTTGCCCGGATTATCATACGGCCCCGCGGCGAGCAGCGCCTCGATGCGCAACTGCGCCGGCTGCGGCCCGAACCGGTTCGTCACGCGCCAGGCATTGCTCCAGCCCTCGAGCCCCTCGACTTTGTGCTTCGCGTAGTGCGCGGGCCGGAATTGCGGCTTGCCCTGGGCATCGCGCGCGAGCGTGAACTCCTCGCCCGGCGCGCGCAGTTTCGCTTTCACCGACTCAGGCACAACCTTGGCGTGGCGCAGGTCCTCGTACTCCTTGAAGATCTCGGCGAGCCGCCCCAGCGCCGGCGCCTTGGTGATGTTCTCGGGGTCCACGCCCATCAGCGAGAGGCCGGTGTCGGTCGCCAGCGCCTTGCAGCACAGGTATTCGATGTCATCGCTGAAAGTGGGCTCGCCCTGCGCGCCCGACCACGTCTTCACCGCCCACCACCCGAGTTGCCCCGGCAGGAACATGCGGCGGTTCTCCTCGTTGGCCGCGCAGTGGATGTCAATGAACCGCTTGTGGCTCCGCGTGGGGTGGTCCCACGCGCCCATGCGCGAGCGCACGCACCAGAGATGATGGTGAAAGGTGCTCATCTCCATGAGCGCCGGGTGGTCCAGTCGCTTCCAGATCTCGAACACGAACTTGGACCCATAGTGCCAGGCGTTCTCCGCGCCGCCCAGGATGTCTTCGCCGTCGAGCGCGTCCAGGTAGATCATGTCGAAGCCGCACGCGTTGAACGCCTCGGCCGTCTTGGCCGCGACCTCGGCGAGGAGCGTCGAGTCGCCGTCGGGCACGAACAGCCCGAAGCATTCCTTGAGATGGTGCGCCTTCGCGCCGGCGGCGTGGGCGGCCGGCCGCGTCCCCCAGGCGCCGCGCTCGCAGCCCGTGAACCCGGGCGGCGCCTGCGAGACGCCGGCGTAGGTGATCAGTTCATCGTCAACCTGCAGCGTGGCGCTGTTGCGCACGAAGAAGCCCGTGATCGCGGACATCCCCTCGGTGGACTCGGCCACGCGCACCGAGGCGTCCTTCGCGCCGAGCGGCGCCGCCAGGGTGAAGGTCGCGTCCTTTGCCAGCCGCGCATCCGGTGCCGGCGTCACCCACGGGCAGTCCTTGGCGATGAAAAACGCATAGGTGTGTAGCCCCGCCTTGATGCCTGCGGCGTGGAGGCGGTCAATGACGGCCTTCAGGTCGGGATAGCCGCGCGGGTACCATTCGGGGTGAGGGCGGCAGTCGCCGAAGCGGAAGGTGGCGCCGCCATGGAAGTCTATCTGGTTGAAGCCCAGCGCCTGGGCCAGCCGGATCCAGCCCTCCACCGTCTTCTCGGTCATGTTGCCGAAGTTGAACAGGTAGGACCCCTCGTTGATCTCCTGCCCCAGCGCCCACGGCCCGCCGATGGGCGAGTGCGGCAACTCGTCGGCCGCGCTCACCACCTCTTGCATCACCGCGCGCAGTTCGCCCTGCGGGCAGGCGATGAGCGCCACCTTCGCGCCCGCGAGGCCGAACCGGGCGTAGCACGCCGCCCAGAGGTGATCGCTCGCGCGTGGCACCTGGGGCACGTTGGTCTGCAGGTTGAGCGCCAGCGCGCAGCAGGCGAAGGGCTCGTCGGGCCGGCCGCGCAGGGTGAGCGGCAATTGGGCGAAGACCAACTCCTCGACGCCCTCGCCGCTCACCGACAGGACCTCGAAGACGAAGTAGTGTGCCCGCACCGCGACGCGCAGCACGGCGGACGCGCCTGCCTCGCCAAAGGTGAGCGTGATCTTGCCGTCGCGATACGACGCCGCGGTGGCGGGATAGGCGGCGCCCGCCCTGGTCATCGCCGCGCAGGCCGACGCCGGCTGGTGAGCGCAGTAGTCCGCGCCGGTGCGCTTGTCCACGAGATGGAGGTTCTTGCCCGCCGCGCTGATCTCGTAGCGCGCGAACTCGTTTTCGAGCGCAATGTTCATTGGCGCCTGGGTCGGCTTTCCGGCGGGGCCCGCGGCGGCGGCCGCAAGGCCGAAGGCCAAGGCGACGGCCGCCGCGCCTGCGCATGCCATCCGGCCTGTCATCACAACGCTACTGGTTCCGCGCCCCCTGTCCGTCACCCTTTCGGCGGCGGCGCCGGCGCGCGATCCGCGCCCTCCTCCGCGATGCCGACGCGCGCCCAGGCGTTGCCAAGGCTGATACCACGCTTCACTCGAACCGCACCGGCTCGCTCGCGCGCTTGCCCCGCCACTTCTGCGGGCAGCCGCTGAAGGTGTACGAGTAGAGGTCGAAGTCGGGGGAATCCGACGCCAACTTCAGTTCGTGGCTTCCGTAGGCGCTGCGGATCACGTTGAACATCCGCGGCTCGTCCACCACGAAGTAACTCCCGCGCGAATCCTCCTTGATGTCATCGCCCCGGCCCGCTTTCGGGATCGGCTTGCCGTCCAGGGTGGCATAGACTTTGTAGTCCTCGCCCGTCGGCCGGTTCACGACCACGTTCACCTCGGTGCCGTGGTAGCGGATCAGGATGTAGTCCTGCAACTCCTTCGTCGCCCGCGCGTGCTGGAGGCTCTGGTATCGCGTGATGAACCGGCCGCTGGCGTAGATCTTCCCATCAATGGGGCGCCGCGTCTGGTCCGCGAAGGTGCTCACCTTGTCCCGCTCCCACGCATCGGGGAGGTTGGCCAGGAAGCCGTAGGCCGGGTTGGCGTACAGTTCGCCCGTGTCATCGCGACAGTCCGCGCGGGACCGATCCCAGGGCGTCTGCGGGGGCAGCACGGCGGGAAACTTCGCGTTGGGATGGGTCTTGCGCAGGAGCCGTTGGATCGCGCGCTCCGTGTCCTGATACGCGCCCTCGCCGGCGTGTTGCAGCACCAGGTGGCCGCTCTGGTCGAACAGGTACTTGGAGGGCCAGAAGTTCTCGTGGTAAGCGCTCCAGTTCTTGCTCTGGGGATCGTTGAGGATGGGATACCTCAGCACCGCGCGCTTGGCGGCGACCGCCACGTTCGCCTTGATCGCGCTGAACCCGAACTCCGGCGTCTGGATCCCCACGATCACGAACCCGTACGGCTGGTACCGCTCGTACCAGCCTTTGAGGTAGGGGTCGGTGCGGATGCAGTTCACGCAGGTGTACTCCCAGAAATCAATCAGCACCACCTTCCCCCGCAGTGCTTTCCAGGTGAGCGGCGGGCTGTTGATCCAGTCCTGCGCCCCGCCGATGAACGCCGGCGGCGACGCGCCCGGCGGCAGGTCGGCCCGCGCCGCCCCCAGGACGGCAACCGCCAGCAGAAACGCCAACAACAACTTCTTGCCATGGCTTCCTCCTTCATGCCTTGCTGCATTAGACGACGGGACCTGTGCACTCCTGTCGCCTCGCCCTACACTGGCGTGCTACCTCCCGCCGCAGCAAGCGCATGTCTTGTCCAGCCGACATGCGGCCGGCCGGCGCGACAAGGAATCGCCTGCCGCCGAAGAAACACCCTGCCACACCATCCCGGGAGGTAAGGCGATGCGACATCTCAAGGTTCTGGGCGCGTTCACGTTCCTGGCGTTCGGCGCGGCGGCCGTGTGGGCCTCGGTCACCTTCGCCCCGCCCGACGCCAAGGAGGTCCGCCTGGGCACCGTGGTGCTGACAGCCGAAAAGGCCGCGGGCAAGGCCTCCGGCACGGCGACCCTGGTGTGCACCGCGGACCTGGGCAAGGGCACCCTCACCATCATCGCCAGCGGGCTCGACCCCAAGAAAGTGTACACCGTGTGGCTGGTGAAGATGGCCAAGCCCAAGGCCAAGCCGGCGAAGATGGAAGGCAAGATGAAGATGGAAGGCATGGCCGGCATGGAGATGATGGGCGTGGGCAAGGCGCCCTACCGCTTGCCCGTCAGTGATAAAGGCTACGCCAACCTGGCCGCGCCGGTGAAGAACTGCCGCGAGGTCGTGATGCAGCGGCTGGAGATCGTCGAGCATCCCACCAAGAAGGCGACCGATATGAAGAACATGGTGCCCGTGTTCACCGCCGACTTGATGAAGATGATGCAAGGCCAGAAGATGCCAGGGATGAAGATGTAGCGGCCGCAAAAGAGCGGGGAGGCGGCAAGCCTCCCCCGTCGCCCTCTCATGAGACACGTCATCGTCGGAAATGGCATGGCCGGGATCACGGCCGCCGACGCCCTGCGCCGGTTCGATCCCCGGGCCCAGATCACCATCGTCACGCATGAAGCGACCCCGTTCTACTCGCGGCCCGGCCTCATGTACTACATGATGGGCCGTCTCAAGGAATGGGACCTCCGCATCGCCCGCGACGGCTTCTATCGCAACCTGGGCATCGAACTCAAGTACGACACCGCGCTCCGGGTCGCTCCCGACCAGGACCTCCTCGAACTCGCCTCCGGCGGGCGCCTCCCCTTCGACCGGCTCCTCATCGCCACCGGCAGCAAGAGCCGGCGGATGGACGTCCCCGGCGCCGACCTCGACGGCATCCATTTCATGTACACCCTCACCGACTGCAAGGGCATTGTGAGCCGCTCCCGCCGCGGCATGAAGGCGGTGGTGGTCGGCGGCGGCCTGCTCGGCGCCGAACTCGCGGAGGTCTGGCGCGACTGCGGCCTGCGCGTGGTGCAACTGGTGCGCGACGCCTGGTACTTCCCACGGGGCTTGAGCGAGCCACAAGGCCGCATCGTGGAAGCCTCGATGCGCCGCCACGGCGTGGAGTTGCACCTCGAGGAGGAGGTCGCCGAGTTCCGCGGCCAGGGCGTGGTCTCGAAAGTCATCGCCCAGACCGGCAAGGAATTCGACGCCGACGTCGTGGGCCTGACCATCGGCGTCGAGCCCAACGTGGACCTGGCACGGGCCAGCGGCCTCGCCATCGGCAGGGGCGTGCTCGTGGACGAGAAACTGCGCGCCAGCCGGCCCGGTATCTACGCCGCCGGCGACTGCGCCGAGATCCAGCGCCCCGGCGGCGGGCGCACGGTCATCGAGCAACTCTGGTACAGCGCCGATAAGCAGGGCCGCGCCGCCGCCCGCTGCATGTGCGCCGACGTGCAGCCCTATGACCCCGGCCTCTTCCACAACTCGGCCATGTTCTTTGACGTGGACTACGTCGCCCTCGGCGCCGCGCGCGCCACCGAGCCCGGCCAGGCCGAGGAGACCGTGGTCTCGCGCGACGGCCGCGCCGCGCGAAACTTCGTCCACCGCAGCGGGCTGGTGGTGGGGATCGCCTCGGTGGGCGCCAATGATCGGGCCGATGTCTTGATGCGCATGGTCCAGGACGGGGTGAACCTCGAGGTCGCCAAGGCCGAACTGAAGGGGCGAAGATGGCCCAGCGCGCGCTAGCCAAGAAGATCGGCTACCCGATCCTCGCCGCCGCCCTCATCGCCTTCTTTTTCTGGCAGGAGCGGCGGACCGATCCCATGTGGCTCGGCCGCGACAAGTCGTTCTGGTACGAGACGCTCTACCTGGCCTTCGTCCTCGGCATGGGCGTGCCCGTGCTCATCAAGTGGCGCCGCAGCCGCTACTTCACGATTCGCACCATCTCCTGCATGGCGAGCCAACTCGTCTGGGGCTACCTCGTCATCTACTTCATCCTGCCGCTTTCCTGGACCACCGTCACCTATCCCGGCGGCCGCTCCTCCCTGACGCCGTTCGCACAGAACCTCTGGCCGCTGGAGATCTATGGCCTGGTGGTGCCGCGCTACTTCGGCTTCCCGCCCGTGGTCGCCGGCTGGTTCGTTTACGTCGTGGCCACCAGCCTCGTCCTCATGCCTGTACTGGTGCTGCGCTTCGGCAGGGCCTATTGCAGTTGGTTCTGCGCCTGCGGCAACCTGGCCGAGACCGCCGGCGACCCCTTCAGGACGCAGGCGCCCAAGGGAACCCGCTGGGTTCGATTCGAATGGGTCATCTCCGCCTTCGTGCTCTTCGCCATTCTGGCCACGGTTTTTCTTGCGTTCAACCTTCCCGGGCAGAAGGTTTGGCAGGAGGGCTGGGGCTTCTGGGTCAAGTTCATCTTCTCCAGCGTGATCGGCCTGGGGCTCTACCCGCTGCTGGGCAACCGGCCCTGGTGCCGCTACTTCTGCCCCTGGGCCGGGCTCTTCGGGG
>Ga0315288_10002294_pt1 | contig 24759 bp, 12 predicted proteins | sample YL17G11_20_MG_FD_203454 | JGI IMG/M metagenome (GOLD analysis project Ga0315288, IMG submission 203454) | Sediment microbial communities from Yellowstone Lake, YNP, Wyoming, USA - YL17G11_20 | ecosystem: Environmental > Aquatic > Freshwater > Lake > Sediment | place: USA: Wyoming | collected... | reverse complement strand
ATGGCGGCAAGCAGGAGGGCGTTGAGGTCATCGACGTTAATAACGGTAAACTACAGTTCACGGTGGTTCCGACACGCGGAATGTCTATACAACAAGTGCTTATGGGCGACCTGCGTCTCGGCTGGGACTCGCCGGTAAAGGGCATTATTCACCCCAAGTATGTTAATCTGAACTCCCGCCAGGGTCTTGGCTGGCTGGAAGGATTCAACGAATGGGTGGTCCGATGTGGCCTTGAGTTTTTTGGCGCTCCTGGAACCGACCAGTTCATAGACAACACCGGCAAAAAAGCAAAGATGGATTTGACTCTGCACGGAAAGATCGGTAACATCCCTGCCTCACAGGTTGAAGTGATTATTGAACGCCAGCCACCTTACCACATACGAATCCAAGGAAGGGTCGAAGAAACTTGCATGCACGGACCCAAGCTGGAACTGTGGGCAGAGATATCAACCGAGCCTGGCTCCAACACCCTGCGTATAACAGACAAGGTTACCAACCGCAGCGCCATAGAGCAGGAGTTCGGCATCCTTTACCACACTAATTATGGCACACCTTTGATGGAAGAAGGTGCTATGTTTTTCGCACCAGTTCGACAGGTGACACCCATAAATGAGCATTCAGCCTTAGATGTGTCCGCTTACGATTCCTACCACGGACCGACGCCTGGCTTTGCAGAACAGGTTTACTGCCTGAGTTTGTGGGCCGACAAGAGCAACCTTACAAAGGTTATGCTTCGCAATGCTGCATCCGACAAAGCTGTCTCGATGGCTTTCTCAACCGAAGAGTTACCTTTCTTTACGCTCTGGAAAAATCCGGTCGCTTATGAAGATGGATATGTTACTGGTCTGGAACCCGGCACCGGCTATTCTCTAAACAGAGCAATAGAGCGAAAGTTCGGCAGAGTCCCAAAGCTTGCCCCTCACCAAAGCCGCTCCTTCACAATTGATTTTTCTCTTCACGACAGCAAAGAGCAGGTTGATGCTGTTGCTGCTGATATCGCTAAAATACAGTCGGGACGCAAAACTCAGATAAACAAAAAACCTTGATGGTCAAGTAGACCCCAGGTCTTTCCCGTCGTCTCTCGCGCAAGTCTCACCAAGTAAAAAAACCTACAACCAGAAAAACAAACCGCAAAACTGACTATGAGATTTTTTTGTGTTATAGCATCTGTCAATTATACATCCTTATCCTGAACAGAAGTATACGATGTTCCTTTCCTATTCCATTTTTCAAAAGTTTTAGTGTTGACCTGTCCTTCTGGAGGGGTTATATTGTTGTCCTATGATCTCACCAGGATGGGTTGCGCCCGGCCTGTAGAGGAATTTTAAAAGATATGGCGATGCAGAGGTATTGCACGCAAAAACCAGAAAAAGAACAACCTATGGTAAAGGACCCATCTCAATGACAAATCGAAAGCGAATACTCTCAATCGTTGTTACAGCAATCGTAACGTCCGGCATAGGCACAATGTTGTGTCCCGCTCAGGAAAAAAGGACTCAATTGAAACGCGACTACAACGTCCTACCCGTGCCTTTCAGCCAGGTACAGGTCAATGACGATCTCTGGGCACCCCGCCTCAAGACCAACTACACCGTCACTATCCCCTATGCCTTCCAAAAATGTGAGGAAACCGGCCGCATTCGAAACTTCGAAAAGGCAGCCGGCCTCAAGCAAGGCAAGCACGAGGGAATCTACTTCGATGATTCCGACGTGTACAAAATTATGGAGGGCGCTGCGTACTCCCTCCAAATCAATTCCGACCCGAAGATACGCCAGTACCTCGACAACCTGATCAAGATAATCGCCGCCGCCCAGTGGGACGATGGATACTTGTACACCTTTTACTCCGTCCCAGAAAAGCAGCCCGAAAAGCGATGGACCAATATCGGCGCGATGCACGAACTATATTGCGCCGGACACATGTACGAGGCCGCCGCGGCCCACTTCCAGGTCACAGGTGATAAATCTTTCCTGAACATCGCCACTAAAAACGCTGATCTCGTCTGCAGCACCTTCAGCCCAGGCAAGCGAACCGACCCACCCGGACACCAGGAAATCGAAATCGGCCTATGCAAACTCTACCGCGCCACCGGCGAGGTAAAGTACCTTGACCAGGCCAAATTCTTCCTCGACCAGCGGGGCCGCACCGGCAACCGCGGACCCGACGGCAAAGGCGGACTCTACGGCACATACAGCCAGGACCACATACCCGTCACAGAACAGACCGAGGCTGTCGGCCATTCAGTCCGCGCTGCTTACCTCTACACAGGTATGGCGGACGTCGCCGCACTCACCGGTAACATGGACTACATCAAGGCCATCGACACTATATGGAATGACGTCGTCGGCACCAAACTCTACATCACCGGTGGCATCGGTGCTGCTGGCGGACAAGAAGGATTCGGTGGACCCTACGAGTTGCCCAATATGACCGCCTATTGCGAAACCTGCGCATCCATCGCCAACATCCTCTGGAACCACAGAATGTTCCTGATGTGTGGCGACGCCAAATACATCGACGTCCTCGAGCGAGTGCTCTACAACGCCGCCCTCTCCGGTATCTCAATGAAGGGTGACACATTCTTCTATCCCAACCCCCTCGAATCCATAGGTCAGCATTCCCGTAGCACGTGGTTCGGCTGCGCCTGCTGCCCCTCGAATGTCGCACGCTTCATCCCCTCGGTTCCCGGCTACACCTACGCCCATAAGGGTAATAACCTCTACGTGAACCTCTTCATCAGCAGCCGCACCACAATACAGACCCCCAACAACAATGTTACCCTGACCCAGCGAACAAAGTACCCCTGGGAAGGTGAGATCAACATCACCGTCGAGCCTAAAAAAGACACCAAATTCGCTGTTTACGTCCGAATCCCAGGCTGGGCCCAAAATCAGCCTATTCCCAGCAATCTCTATAAATTTCAAACAGCTAATGACGAACTGCCTGTCCTCAAGGTCAACGGCAAAACCACCCCCCTCAACATCCAGGCGGGCTTCTCCTGCATTGAACGAAAATGGCAAAAAGGTGACACAATCGACCTCCAGCTGCCTATGCCCATCCGTAGAGTCATCGCCAGTGAGAACGTCAAAACCAATCGCGGTAAAGTGGCCCTCCAGCGCGGCCCCATCGTCTTTTGCCTCGAAGGACCCGACAACGAAGGCAAGGTATCGAACCTCGTCATCCCTGACGATGCTGCCCTCGCAGCTCAATTCCGCCCCGACCTGCTCAACGGCGTAGTCGTAATCACCGGCAAAGCACATCTCGCCAAACGCACCAGCGACGGCAGTATCGTCCCCGCAGGTGAAAAAGTCTTCACCGCCATTCCCTACTATGCCTGGGCGCATCGCGGCCCCAGTCAGATGAACGTCTGGCCCGCTCGAATACCACAGGCCGCCCGTCCTGAACCGGCCGATACCCTGACCTACATAAGCAAGACCACCACCTCATTCGTCCACGTCTCCCTCGACGCCATCAAAGACCAGGCCGTCCCCGAAAGCTCATCCGACTCTTCCGCCCTGCAATTGGACTTCTGGCCTCACAAAGGCACCACAGAATGGATCCAGTTCGAGTGGGATAAACAGCACGACATCTCCGCTGTCAAAATCTATTGGTTTGATGACACAGGCCGCGGCGAGTGTAAAATCCCCGAATCATGGAAGGTCCTCTACCACAACGACTCCGGCGAATTCAAGCCCGTAACCACCCAGGACACTTACGGCACAGAAAAGGACAAGCTCAACAAGGTCTCTTTCACGCCGGCCAAGACCAACGCCATAAAAATCGAAATCAACCTCCAAAAAGGCTGGTCCGCCGGGGTGCTGGAAGTCGTAATCGAATAAAGATATATGATAGCGTGATTGATGAAAGCACGATCAATCCACAGACAACAGTTTCTCAAGTCAGAGAAATTATCACTTCTCGACAGCAGAAAATACTCTATTATCTGAAAGACAAATGGCGATAGACTAAAAAAGCGAATGCGGACAAAATGAGTTATGAACTATGAACTGCTGACATGGTGACATGGTTTTGAGAAAAACAGGCTAAAAAGGAGTCGAGTAGACGTAATATGGCTCTCTCATTTAGGCATAGTTTGTATTCCCTGTTTCTCCTCTCTTTCGATTGAGGAGTGTCACAATATTCTGCCTTGTAAGAGAGCTTCAACGCCCCTCACAGAACCAGACGTGAAGATTTCCCTCATCCGGCTCTTCAGCAAAACTCACTCAACGGGCGACAGTGTATAAAGGTTATGCACCCGTTGAGATATGAGGGCTAATTTTGTCAGCGTTATGTTCTCCATCTCAGTGTATGGCATACGCTTACTCATCCCTCTACATTTTACTGCTAACCCCTTCGAGTGTCCCGAGCTCCCGGGACTCAATGGGCATTACCCCATCTGCACCTCTACTACGAGTTAGTCCGACTGCCATATCGCCATACTTCCGCCTTGCCTCTTCAGCTTGTTGGAAGCTTCTGTCGGTAACGATATGGCTCTCCCACGTTCCGATGTGAACAGTTGAATTACCTGCCATGGTCTTAGACTCCGGCACGCCGCTGTCACACTCACCGATTAACGCATGCAGCGATACTGGCTTCAGGCTTGTAGACACCTTGGCCCTATGTAATTGTTTTCGATTTCGGAGCTTCATACCTTCACTTTCGTTATGGCTGACAATTCGCCATCCCTTTGGCTTCACACAGCTTGTTGCCTCACTGTGCGCAAAGTTCCGTTCTGGCCTGGTGGTTAGTCCTTTGGCCAGGCTGGATTAGCCAGCTTGCCCACATCAGCTTTTGTGGCGCACCTACAACTTTACTACAACCACACGGCTCATTATCTACCAATTTTATAAAAATTCCCACCCCATAAACCCTTCACTATCAGTGACTTATGAAAATGTGAAAATTTAGTAACGTTTTATATAACCTATTGACTTTCATTTCGTAGTGTGCCAAGCACAGCTGGTGCAAGCAAGCTGGATAATCCAGCCTGGCCAAAGCCTAACCAGCAAGCCAGAATATATGACAGCTGCTTTGCTAGACCGCCTGACGCACCATTAAGCACGGCTTGGAAGTAAGATTGCTCTCATAAACCGATAGGGCAGCCATGGTTAATATGGATAAATAAGAAACCATACCTTTTCACTACTGTCCCGTTATAAGTTGAATAACAGCAATTGGTTATGAAATTGAGAATTTCCATTTTGCAAAACATTTTTCGTAAGTACTTCTGTAATAGAGACTTTCTCGAAAAGCACGATGCTGAGAATTTGCAAGATTTCGGCCAAACTCAGCTCGATCTTCAGTTCCTTTTTGACAATCGCCACTAAAACGTAAACGCTGATGGCAATCCAGATTTGAGTCTTCACCGCGTTCTCGGTGGTGCCAAAAAATGTTTTGATTCGCAGGTATTGCTTGATCCATTTGAAGAAGATTTCTATCTGCCATCGGTACTTGTAGAGTTGTGCAATCGTTAAAGCCGGCAGCGTGAAATTGTTCGTCAGAAATATGAACTTTTGATTCGTCTCGACATCGAAGTAACCGATTCGACGAAGCACAGCAGGATAGTCCTGTGAAGCATAAAAGCCGTTGAGCCGTATCGTCTGGTCGCATCGCAAGCCGGTTGTTTTGTCGACATTGCGATAGCAAAGGCGAGAATAATTGAAATTGCTTTTTGCTCTTGTAATAAAAGTTGAAAGGTTTTGAGTGAATGTATAAAGACGAACAAAGTCGAGATAACCGCGATCCATTATATAAATTGCACCAGGCTCCAAAATGAGTTCGTCGAGGATATTTACATCGTGGACATTTCCTTCTGTAATGCGAATAAAAGTGGGTATAGAGCCTTTTAGGTCCATCAACGTGTGTATCTTGACAGCGGCTTTGTGTTTGCGGAATTTTGCCCATGGGAATAGTGTTAGACATAAGTCGATGGTGGTTGAATCCAGAGCATAGACATCTCGTTCCAGTTGAATGCCCAAGTCTTCGTTGGCATAAAGTTTCCGTGCCCTGTTTATCAGAATCTGTGCGAAGTCGGCGTAGATTCTCCAGTCCCGATTTTCGTTTGCTTTCGCCACAGTGGTACGTGAGATATTTCCGCGTATTCCGCAGTGGTAAAGTTTTGGCTTCATTGCTCGCAGGCAGGTCTCGATGTCTCGAAGACTCTGACGATATGTTATCTGGGCAAATGCCATGCAGAGGTATTGATCGAAACAGGAAAAAGTTTTTATCCGATAGTTGCCTCTGTATCTTCGAACGCATCTGTCGAAGTGTTTTTTGGGAAGAAAGTCTATCAGTTGTGAGAAGACCGTCTGTCTGGTATGCATTGGCCAGTCCTTTCAACAGATTGATGAAAGTGTTTTGGCCAAAATTTAAGGGCAAGTTGAAATCGCTCCCAATCATTTTTTCTCACAACTTATTATATTTATTTACTTTACGATAATCTACTCATAAGTTAACGGGACAGTAGTGATACCTTTTCTCTGTTAATAATGTTATAGTAGCACTATCTTGTCAACAAGCTGCCGTTGTTCGCGTGGGAATATACAGATAAAACTGCATAGGACTCACGTTAAAGACCTATCGAATCTTTTGATTATGTCATCCCTTTACGCTATTGGTTGGGACAGCGGACATCAGCAACATGCGCGGCCGAAGTCCACGAAATTTGTCGATGCGAATGGATGAGTTTGTGATTTTTGCTTATGCTATGAAATCAGAGAATGCGCTGAACTCATACCAAGGAGGATAACCATGAGAACAGACTATTTAGATTATAGGATGCGGTTCATTACTTATGTGCTCATCGTCGCGATTGCGGTGCTATCGTTCGTGACCGTGACATTCTCTGATGGTGGCAGACTGACCGTAAAACCCGGGCAGCTTACACTTCATCCAGAAGAAAACCAGGCGAAGCCTTTGGCTAGTGAATGGAAAAAACAGGAGGCTCCGAATTTTGGGCCAAACGTCCTGATTTTTGATCCGACACAGACGAATATGCAAGAGCGAGTGGATGCTGTGTTCCACGAACAGGAGCGCGCTCAATTCGGCTCCGGTAGATACGCTCTGCTGTTCAAACCTGGCCGTTACGAGTTGAATATTGAAGTCGGATTCTACACACACGTGGCTGGCTTGGGCAGAATTCCCGGCGACGTAATGATTGAGGGTGCCGTCCGAACAGATGCTGCATGGATGGGCCACAACGCAACATGCAACTTCTGGCGAAGTGTGGAAAACCTCACAGTTATACCTCGGCGTGACCGTGGTGCGATGGTGTGGGCCGTCTCCCAGGCTGCGCCGATGCGGCGAACGCACATTCGAGGCGATTTGCATCTGTCGTCGGGCGGTTGGTCAAGCGGTGGATTTCTGGCGGACTGTAAGGTTGACGGGAACGTGGTTTCAGGAAGTCAGCAGCAGTGGTTTTCACGGAACAGTGAGTGGAGGCAATGGGATGGAGGGAACTGGAACATGGTCTTCGCCGGCTGCGTTAATACTCCTGCCGGCGAGTGGCCCAGAAGACCGTTCACCGTTGTGGACAAGACTCCCGTTATTCGCGAAAAGCCGTATCTTTTTGTAGACGAGGATGAGCGTTGGTGTGTTAGAGTCCCGCCGTTGAGCCGCGAGGGCACGTTGGGATTGACGTGGAAGAATGGACAAGCGTTTGGAGAAGTGCTTCCTATCGAGAATTTCCACCTTGCCAGGCCGGATACAGACACTGCCGCGTCCATCAACGCTGCATTGCGTGACGGCAAGAATATACTGTTTACGCCGGGGATCTATTCATTGGATGACAGTATTGTGGTTTCGCGTGTGGGAACGGTAGTTCTGGGCCTGGGCCTTCCCAGTTTGGTCCCAGAAGGCGGTAAGCCGGCGATGCTCGTTGAGGCCGGAGAGGGTGTTGTACTTAGCGGGGTCATCTTTGATGCGAGTGATCGCGAGGTCGAAACGCTTTTACAAATCGGCCGCCCCGACCGGCGTGTAGACCGGGGAGAGAATCCTGTTTGTATGCACGACATTTTCTGTCGTGTGGGTGGATACGGGCCCGGCAGGGCGAAGTGCATGGTCACGATCTATGATGACAATGTCGTCGGTGACAACCTGTGGCTCTGGAGGGCCGACCACGGCCGAAACGTTGGCTGGTCTAAAAACACCTGCGCCACTGGCTTGAGGGTCGAGGGCGACAACGTCACAATCTACGGTCTGTTTGTGGAGCACACTCAGGCGCACCAGACAATCTGGAATGGGAACGGTGGACGCGTTATTTTCTACCAGTCCGAGATGCCTTACGATCCGCCAAGTCAGGAGGCGTGGCAGAGTCAAGATGGGACGGGTTTTGCCTCCTACAAGGTAGGCGAACATGTGAAAACACATGAGGCGTGTGGTCTTGGTGTCTATCACGTCTTCAGAGCCGCGCCCGTTGTCGCTGAAAACGCCTTCGAAACGCCCCTCGGGCCCGGCATCAAGATGCAGCATATGATTACGTTTCGATTAGGCGGCGGTAAACCTGGCAGCGGCATCCGCCATGTTATTAATGGCAAGGGTGGTTCGGTAATCGATGGGCAGAAGGCGACTGTGGACTAGTTCCAATAAGAACGGCAGGAATAAACGGGAGAATTCAAAAACCTTGTAACGAGACGATGGCTAATAAGCATACAAAAAGCCGGTCCTGAACTTTTGCTGATAGAGACCGGCTTTTTCTACCGACGATATGTCCGGGTCACTTGGCAACCTTGAATTCGTACTGATGGATTTTGTCTTTATCCAGGTCCTTACCCCGGCATTGAAGCATAAACCCCTCTTCGGTCTTCTTGTACTCAAAATCCTCGCCACCGAACAAATCCTTTGGCAAACCGCCCGGCAGTACTTTGGGCAACTGCCCTGTCTGTGCCTTTATTATGTAAACCTCGACGGCTGTCCTGACCGTATTCGCGAGGGTTGTCGCTCTTATTCTATTGCCATAAACCTTGGCGATAGCTGGCACAAGCGCAGCGGTGAACATGGCCTCCTTCTTCTTGTTCTTCTGGTCTTTGTCAACCTGCTCAAAGATCTCCGTTATTCGCCGACGTGCCTCAGCGTATGGTGCGTCGCTCTCGATGATCGACATTACAGATGTCATATATTTGGAGTAATGACCCCGGCACTGCTCAAGAAATGCCTCTCCGCCGTAGTCCATAATCAGCTTCATGGATTCCTCCGGACTCCTGTTGGGATCCAGATCCTTGAGCAAATTAGACACTTTATTCATCTTTATCTGCTCGATCACCACTTCCCGCTCGATTTGAAGCGAGTTCTTCACCGAAAGCGGTCTCTTGGACAAAGCGGCGAGGTCGATCCTCAACTGCTCCAGGACCTTCAAATCCCCGGGCATCTTCCCTAGCAGGTCTTGAATGCATGTGTAGGTCATGCCCTCCAAAGCCCAGCCAACCAAGGTCGAGATCAGTGTCTTGTCACCCACGTGGCGGGTGATCTTCAGAACCGTTATACAACGCGCTAATGCCTCGGCGTATTCACCCCGGGACGCCATAATCCGGGCATCTGCGATCAAAATGCGTCCGAGAGTCCTTATCTGGGCCAGATGCGACATAATCATCGAAAATCCCTCAGAGTACCTCAATCCCCAGTCGCATTCACGCAGCTCCGATGCGACTATCGCCAGCTTGATTGCACTCCGGCAGCTTCCGACGTAGTCTTCTATTTCCTTATTCAAGCCAATTTTGCCTTCAGTGAAGTCGCGGAGCTGTGTATCGAGCGGCCCATCCGTCTTTGGACACGACAAAAAAGCCTGGTAATAGAGCAGCGCCGCATTGTTCGGGTCCGGCGGATAGGCCAACACCGGCACAGCGACGCCCAACGTCAGTAGCAGAGCAGACAAAAGCATTGGCATTCGATTTTTACGTAGAACGCTCATAATTGGTCCTTTCACAATGTCAACCATTCGATTCTTCAACAACATCCTTCATCGATAATAAGCCCTGGCCAAGCATTCGGGCGGCCCTGTCGCACTGTTCCTCCAAGGCCTTCATACCGCCACGATTGTACGCCGTTCGCAGCGACGCGGACGTGACCATCTCTGCCGGCGACTTCGCCAACTGCTCGGGCTGACCTCGCTGCTGACCGCGATGATCAAGGTGGGCGATAAACAGCCCCACGGCGATGATAAAAACCGCAGCGGCAGCGACTTGTGCGATCCGGCTCCGCATAACAATACTCAATACGTCAAACCTCGCTGCTTGTGGCCGTCTCGCCTCTCGCTCAACCAGAGCCTGGAATTCCCCGGGGTACTTCTGCTTCCATTGCTCTGCATCAAACCTGGGCTCGCTGGTATCGATACTTCTGGATATCAACTCATCCAGCCACTTTTCATCTTTCTGCTCGTTCATAATCGCACCTCGTTATAACCGTCACGCCGCAGGTATTCAGCCAACTTTTTCTTTGCCCTCCGTAGTCGACCATTTATCGCCTGTTCCGAGATGCCTAACACCGCAGATATCTGATCATACGACATACCATCATAGAACCGCAGGAAAACCACTTCTCGTTCCGAAGTCGAGAGCTTGTTCAATGCCGCCCTGACAGACTCGCAAACGACATTTTCTTTCGATTCGTCTGTCGCCTGGCAGCGCTCAATACTGCTTACCGGCTTCCTGTTACGCAGGATATCGCGTGCCTCGTTCCTGCATATGGCCGCGAGCCAGCCGGCGAACTGCGCCTTTTGTCTAAGCTGTGGCAGCTTGACTGCCGCCGAAGCAAACGCCTGTTGTGCAACATCCTCAGCCAAATGCCTATCGCCGAGCATCGAATGGGCGATCGCAACCATAGCCGGATAATATCGCCGACACAATTCGGTGAAGCTGTCTCCATCACCTTTTGCAGCCGCTTCTACTAATTCCGAATCCGGCCCCTGAGCCACTGGATTCTCCTTATGCTAAAGTCCCAGACATTGCTTCGCACCGGCACGTCTGGCCTTTCAATGATACAGACCACATATCACACCAAAAATGGGCGCTAAAAATACTGCTTTTTGCAGATTTCCTAATTGTAGAAAATGTGGCCTTGCAGGCAATTGGTTTTTTGAATTGGGCAACTCTTTTTCAATACTACATACACAGCCCTCACTATTAGCAATAGATTAAAAAGCGAACGCAGACAAAATTTGTTATGAACTATTGACTTCTGACATGTTGACATGGTTTTGAGAAAAACAGACTAAAAAGAACTACAACCATACAACCTCTTATCTGCCAATTCTGCAAAAATGTCCATTCCATAAACCTTGCACTATCAATTACTTATGAAAATGCGAAAAATTAGCAACGTTTTATATATCCGGCCTCAACGGCTTCTTGGCCATACAGATTTACAAATGGCAACAAGGTATGTGCAGGATGTTTCTATGCAAACTGACAGGGTGATTGAAAATAGCAGGATATATGTTTGTCAGATTAATAATGTAGTTTAAAGAAAGGCCTACGTTGTTAGGGCGATGCAAGTGAAACGGATAAAGATTGGTGCCAAAGTGGTAAGACATGCCAGATATGTTATATTTCAGATGGCAGTTGTGGCTGTGCCAAGGACGCTCTTTCGGGAAATCCTTGGTCGAATCGGGCAATTGAGAGCCTGTCCAGAACTTGTGAGGGCAGGATGACCGGCCGTGCTGGGAAAATCTGGTAAAGTGCTGAAGAATCCGAGGTCAGGGTGCGTCGAAAAAATGACGAAATGTTGGATTTGCAGCGAATCGGCATACTTACTGGGTGTTTTGGCAGAAATGTTAACCGAGTTGACGGTCAGAAGCGTTAAAATCGAACTGCATATTGTGCTATTATATAGCTCGTCGCGTGCAGGAGTACTATTTATGAACTTAAATGGGAATGTCGGTTCATTGTTATGGGTAGGCTCATGGTGAGGGTGCCTGAGTCGTTACAACTCATAAACTCAAATTCTCTGTTTTCCCAACCGAGCAAAGGACGTATCGTATGATCAAGAAAATGCTTTTAGGCATGGTAATGCTCCTAGTACTTCTTGAGACGGCCCCGGCCCAATATCCGGACTGGAAACATTCCGGCTCCATCTATCTGCTCACTACGCCTGAAGGCGCGAATTTGCCGGTTTCGGCCTCGGAAGACGGCTTCCCGTTGCTGGTGCGGCTGCACAAGGACTTTTTCAATTTCAGCCAGGCGAAGGCCAATGGAGAGGACATCCGTTTCTCCACGAGTACCGGCACACCGCTGGCGTATCAGATTGAGGAATGGGACCCGGCGAACGGAGCCGCCAGCATCTGGGTGCGCATACCGACCATCAAAGGGAATGCGCGGCAGGAGATCAAGTTGTATTGGGGCGAGGCCGACGCGGCCAGCGAGTCCAGCGGTAGTGCCGTCTTCAACGAGTCCAACGGATACCTCAGCGTCTGGCACATGAATGATCCGGTCAAAGATGACGCCAGCACGCTTACGTCCATCGATACCGGAACGACGGCTTCCACCGGAATGATCGGCCAGGGCAGACGTTTTGACGTCGGCAAGGGAATCAAGTGCGGGGAAAGCATCACGACCTATCCTTCCGGCGCCAGTCCCCACTCTTCCGAAGCTTGGTTTAGGGCCGACAAGCCCTATACAGACATCCTTGCCTGGGGTAATGAGGGAGGGGGCAGCGGTAGTAAAGTAAGAATGAGATTGGCCAGCCCGCCACATGTTGCTGTCGATAGTGACTTTGCAGATGTTAAAGGCAAGAGCACGCTCCCCATGTCCCAATGGATTCACGTGGTCCACACGTATAAGAGCGGGGATTCACGGATCTATGTGAATGGCCGGTTGGACGGCGCCACGACGCCCATGCTGGCGATTAAGAATCCTGTCAGGATGTGGATTGGCGGCTGGTATGATAATTTCGACTTTGTCGGCGACATTGATGAAGTGCGAATTTCTAAGGTAGCCCGTTCCGCCGACTGGGTCAGGCTGGAGTATGAAAACCAGAATCCCCTGCAAACCCTGGTCGGGCCACTGGTGCAGCCAGGCAATGCCTTCTCGGTTTCACAGACGCAAATAACCCTGTTGGAGGGGAAGCGCACGACGCTGTCAGCCAAGGCCGGAGGCGCGCAAAAAGTCTATTGGATCCTCAAGAGAGACGGCAATGAAACTGTGGCCCTCACGGACCGGCATAATTTCACTTTTGATGCCGGCAGGGTGGTTGGAGATCAGTCGTTTATTCTTCAGTTCAAAGCGATATATGCAGATGAAATTAAGACAAAAGACATACCCATCACGATCAAAGAAGATATCCCGGAACCGGTTTTCACCCTGAAAGCGCCGGCAAAGTGGGATGGACGAAAGACGATCGAGGTGGTGCCAAAGATAGCCAATCTGGATAAAATGGAGGCCAAAGGTGCGGGCCATCTGAATTTTGCCTGGACCGTGTCGGATATTGCCGTTATCAAGGAAATTGCGCAAGGCAAACTCATTCTCAAGCGGGCCCAGAACAGCGGCAAAATGACCGTCACGCTGGCTGTCAACAACGGTGGAGCAGAGACAATCAACACAACCACGATCATGGTCAATGAACCCAAGAGAGAGGCTTGGGTGGAACGGACACCCGCAAAGGATGAGAAACCTGAGGACAATCAGTTCTATGCCCGTGATGACAAGAATGAAGGCACGCTTCATTATAACGGGACCTTGAACGAAGCCGCCGATTCCGTCTTCCTGAAGGTGTATGCCGGGGATCAGCCATACAAAAACGAAAGCCGGAAACTGTCGACCGACAAAACCTACGCCTTTTCAGCAAAGCTTAAGCCGGGTCTCGTCAAGTACAAGGTGGAGTTCGGGTTAAAGAACGGGAGCCACGAAACGGTGCTCCATACGGTTACCAACTTGGTATGCGGGGATGCCTATATTATTGATGGGCAATCCAATGCGGAAGCGACTGATGTCGGCGATGACGACCCTTCTTACACCAGCGATTGGATTCGCAGCTATGGCAACATGGCGGGTCACCCCGAAGGCGCACGGTTGAAACTGTGGGGCAATGCGGTCTGTCGTGACCGTAACGGCGCAAAGCTGCAGATCGGGTATTGGGGCATGGAGCTTGCCCGGCGATTGATGGAAAACCAGAAGATCCCAATATGCATTATCAATGGCGCCGTCGGGGGAACCAGGATTGATCAGCACCAGCGCAATCCAGAAGATTTTGAAGATGTAGCAACGATTTACGGGCGGCTGTTATGGCGCATTCAACAGGCCAAACTCACACATGGGATCCGCGGTGTCCTATGGCACCAGGGCGAAAACGACCAGGGCGCGGATGGCCCTACCGGCCGCTTTGGATGGGAAACCTACCAGCAATACTTTGTGGACATGTCGGCAGCCTGGAAACAGGATTACCCGAATATCCAGCACTATTACATTTTCCAGATTTGGCCCAAAGCCTGCTCTATGGGCATCAATGGCTCTGACAATATGCTGCGGGAGATGCAAAGGACCTTGCCGTCCTACTTTTCCAACATGGGTATCATGTCAACTCTTGGCATTAAGCCGCCGGGCGGCTGTCATTATCCTGTTGCGGGCTACGCGGAAATAGCGCGATTGATATGCTCCCTGGTGGAGCGGGACAACTACGGCAGGGTTTTTACCAACGCCATCACGCCTCCAAATCTCAAAAAGGCATACTATACGAGTGACAAGCAAGATGAAATTGTATTAGAGTTTGACCAGAACATGGCATGGACGGATTCATTAGCGAGTGAGTTGTATCTGGATAGCATAGCAAATAATGTAGTATCAGGCGCAGTGTCCGGAAAAGTCATCACGCTCAAACTGAAAGAGGTCTCTTCCTCGCAGAAGATCACCTACCTCGACAGTGAGTCGTGGAGCCAAGAAAGGCTTCTCTATGGAGAAAACGGTATCGCAGCCCTGACGTTCTGTAATGTTCCGATTTTAGAAAATAAGCCACGATAGGAACTGAGTGTTCGGGCTGGATTCGGCTGGTATAAACAAACGGGAGAGCATGCTATGAAGACCTCAATGTGGTCAATCATGATGATAAGCACCGTCGCTTTGTCGGCTTATTCTGCAGATACATCACCAGTAGAGTTGCAAAAGCAAAACAGTCCAGAAGCCCATTCGATGATCAAAGATTATGGGTTAAAAGACTATATCCGTATATCCAAAGATCTGCCCCATTCCGAGAATAGGCAATGGAAACTGGTGTGCGCGATGGCGTATAATTGCCATTTTCAGCCCTGGATTCAAGTCGAGAGTCCTGAAGGTAAAGTGATCCGATTCAACTCCAGTAATCCGCTGGTTCTGTATCTAACAGCGACTGAAACCTATACTACAACATCGGGTGAGCAAACCTACGAAGCGAAGAATTGGGTGAGCGGGGAAGGCGCCATTTATACCATCCCTGCGGGCGTAACCGTGAAAGCCGTCCGGTATCGAGAAACGGGATACGACACGACGTTCGCCGGTTCGTTTGAGTGCGATGATAACGACTATAATATTCTCTGGAAGAAAGCGGCCAGGACCGCTTACATCTGCATGAGGGAGCATTTCTATGACTGCCCTGACCGTGAAAGGGTCGGGTTTTGGGGCGATGGAACCCCGGAGTTGAACCAGTGCTTTTATATCTTCGACGCCGCCGCTCATCGACTGTGCAAAAAGCTGGTGCTGCGGAAACTGGAACCCAAGTTTTATCCGGGCCAACACCTGGAGTTCCTCGGTGAGTATGGTCTGTGGTTCTACTATCTGCAGACCGGCGATTTGGAATCGATCCGTGCTGTCTATGCGCCGACCAAAACTTTCCTCTTCGAGACCTATCAATTCGGCAACCCAAATCAATGGTTCGATTGGGGAAAAGATATCAAAGACATCGCCATCATCGAAATATGTTTCTATTACAACTGCCTGGAGACATTGAAAAAAATGGCGTTGGTGACCGGGCACGACGCCGATGTCTCGCTCATTGCCCAGAAGCTCGAAAGCATCAAGAGCGCCTTCGACAGCCAATACTGGAAGGGTGGCTACTACATGTCTTCCCAAGTGACCACCCCAGATGACCGGGCGAATGCCATGGCTGTCAATGCGGGACTTGCGGACCGCTCCAAGTGGGATGCCATCTATGATAATGTTTTAACCAAAAAGACCTATGCCAGCTGTTTTTTCGATAGATGGGTTTTTGAGGCCCTCTGCACCATGGGGAAGCAGGAGCATGCTCTGCTTCGGATGTATGAACGGTACAAGACCATGATCCCGTGCAGTTTTACCACATTGTGGGAGCATTACGACCGGTGGTGGGCGTCATGGATAGATGCCTATGACGATGCCTCATCGCTTAATCACGGGTGGAATCCTCCGGCACTAATTCTTTCGCAGACGATTGCGGGGGTTTCTCCTGTGGCGCCGGGCTGGAGCGAGTACCAGGTCTTGCCCAAAGAGGCATTTCTGACTTCTATTAACGTTGTCGTGCCATCCATCAAAGGCCCCGTTAAAGTTGAACTCAAGAAGACCGCGTCTGAATATGCGCTGGGCCTGACTTCGCCCGCAGACACGACCGCCATCGTGGGGATACCCAAAGGCTCTTTTTCCACGCTAAAGGCGATCAAGGTAAATGACACCACCATTTGGAACGGCACCTACGGCGGCGGGGTAACCGGGATTACCTGGCATGGCGAGGACGCCGACTATGTGAAGTTCAAGGCGGCTCCCGGCACATGGAAATTTCGCGGCCTCGGAACCCTGCCGCTCACTTCTCCAAAGCCACTGCCGCTGCCTCCTCCGAATGACACGGCGCTCGACAAGAAATCATGGACCGCTTCTGCCTCTGTGGCAGACGGCTCGTTTCTTTTCAGCGGAGCCAAAATCCCGATTGATGTCGCAGCCGCAAATGCCATTGATGGGGATCATTGGACCGGCTGGCGCGATATGACGAAAACCCAGTATGAGGGACAGTGGTTTCAGGTGGACATGAAGCAGGAACAGACCTTCGAAAAAATCGTGCTTGATACGACCTGGGCGCTGTGGGATTCGCCGGACAAGTATTCCGTATCGGTATCAAATGACGGCACGAACTGGGGGAACCCAATTGCCACAGGTTCCGGACAATTGGGCATCACTACTATCACCTTTCCGGCGCAGACCGCACGCTACATACGGATAACACAGACCGGAACGGATGCCACCTATCATTGGTCCATTTATGAACTGGATGTTTACCGGGGAAGAAAGTTGTAAATGCTCAGCACAAAATGTATTAATAATTGAAATGGGCAGGTATTACCTTAGTGGGAAGCAACTGGTGTTTGATCTGAAATTATGAGAAAAAGAAATTCAGAAAGGGTCCTATGAAGCCAATCTTTGCCCTGTCGTGCTTAGCAAGCGTCATATTGTCAATTACACCCTGTAGCGAGGACATGAAAAGCAATTTTGTCAACCCACCTATCAAGTTCAGGTCCAGGCCGCTCTGGTTTTGGAACAATACCACAGTGACCGCAACCGAAATCGCCAACCAGATGCAAGGCAACCTAGACAGTGGGTATGGCGGTCTGGCCCCGCTACCCTTTGGAAAGAATTTTACTCCCAAGTATCTCAGTGAGGGGTATTTCGCTATTTACGGCGCAGCCGTGAAAAAAGCCAAGGAATTGGGGATGTTCCTGACCGTTTATGACGAATACGGTTTTCCCAGCGGAAGCGGCGGCGCCAATATGGGCGATGGGATTCCGCGCTTTAAGAACAAGTATCCCGATGGCACCTTGAGACGCCTCGACAAACACGAAGATGATGTCACGGGCCCCGGAGCCTATTCCAAGCCGCTTCCCTCGGGCACGCTGATGAGCATCGTGGCCATGAATACCGGCACCAAAGAGCGAGTGGACCTTACGGGAAAGGTCAGCCAAGGTTCAATTTCCTGGAGCGTTCCCAAGGGCTCATGGAGAATCATGACCTTTGTATGTGTTTTGGATGGGGATGCGAATGTCGATTACCTCGAACCGAATCAAGTCGCCAAGTTCATCGGCATGGTCTATCAGCCTTATTACGAGAAGTTCTCGAAGGACTTCGGCTCAACCATTTCCGGTGCGTTTTACGATGAGCCCACGATGTACCGCGGACAAGGCCGTTTATGGACTGACAAGTTCAACGAGAAATTTCTGGCCACCTATGGCTTCAGTCCGACGCCCTATTACCCGGCACTCTGGTACGACATCGGGCCGCAGACCCAGGCAGCCAGGAATTATCTTTTTGGCTTCAGGACCGAGCTTTATGCCTCTGGCTATATGAAAACCGTCCAGGACTGGTGCGCCGAACACGGCCGAATACCACTGCTCGGGCACCAGGACCAGGAAAACATAAAGAATCCGGTGGGTGTCTCAGGGGATCTCATGAAGTGTTATAAGTATCAGGACGTCCCGGGCATTGACAAAATCGGGTGGGATAATGACCCCGAAGGATATTACAAGATCGTCAGCTCAGTGGCCTACAACTGGGACAAGGTCCAGGTGATGACCGAGACTTATGGCGCCATGGGCAATTTAGGCTGGGATCGGCTCTATGCGATTGTGATGGAACAATATGCCAAGGGCATCAATAATTTTGTTCCACACGGGGTCTGGTATAATCTCAATGATATCACATACCGGCCTGAGCTTTCCTATCGCAATCCGCGCTATGCGAATGGGCTGCCCGCCTATAACACCTATATCGGGCGGCTCAACGTGCTGCTGCAGGATACCGGCCGGCACGTGGCTGATATCGCGGTGCTCTATCCAATCGCAACCCTGCAAGCGGGATACTATTTCGACGGTCCACTGAGCCCCTATTCCGGTGGCGTGAATGTCCCGGAAGCGGATTACGTTTACATAGGTGAACTCCTGGCCACCAAGGTGTGCCGCGATTTCACTTTTCTCCACCCTGAAGCTCTGGATGAGCGATGCTCGGTCAATGGTGACCGCATTACACTTAACAATAGAGTAAACCATGAAGAGTATAAAGTAGTGATCCTGCCTGGTCACAAAACCATCCGCTGGAGCAACTTGAAGAAAATTAAGCAATTTTACGACAACGGCGGCAAGGTGATTGCCACCGGGCAACTGCCATACAAATCGGCCGAATTTGGTCACGATGCCGATGTTTCAGCAACCATCAAGGCAATGTTCCCCAGGGTCAGTCAGCAGATCCTCGCCACCGCTTCCACCGAGTGGCGGGAGTCCGGCGCCTACGAGGCGGCGAAGGCGATCGACGGCTCAAAGGACACTCGCTGGGCACCTTCGGACGAACAATCGAAGGACTGGTGGCTCGAAGTGAATTTTGGGACCAATCAAACGTTTAATTCGACCCTTATCGACGAGGCCTTCAACAGGGTGACTTCCTACAATATCGAATACTGGAACGGCAGCGCCTGGACCACCTGCGCTTCCGGCAGTTCGATCGGAACCAATAAGGTGGACAAGTTCAAGCCCGTCACGTCGTCGCGTGTTCGGCTTTCGATTGGCAGCGTCTCTTCTGCCACACCCTCGATCCGCGAGTTTGAAACACATCTGAACGACGGCCCCAACCTGAACCATAGCGATTCCTTGGTCGTACAAAACGGCGGAAAAGGCTCACGCGCAATCTATCTGAATTCTCCCAACGAGTCCAACCTGCGACAGGCACTCGACAATGCCATTAAGGTGTATGATGTGGAGTTCGAGAACTACGCAACGCTGAGATATATCCACAAGGTAAAAGGTAAAACCGACATTTACTTCTTTGCGAATGTCGGCGACCAGGAGGCGAATACCTCGGTCCGACTGCGGGGGAAGATCACGCCCGAAGCGTGGGACCCGCATAGTGGCCAGTGTTCAGTTCCTGCGTATACGAACATAGTCGAAAACGGTCAGCCTGTGACCAGGGTAAAGCTGACCCTGAACCCCGTTCAGTCGCTATTCATCGTCGCATATAGATAATGACGTAGCCGGTGTCGCAAAAAGGCTGAAGCAATATGAATTATTCAATATCTCAGGATGTCACCATGAAGACAATAATGGTAAGCTTAGTGATAAGTTTCGCAACCTTTTCTTGCGGCGTCGATGCCGCGGAAACAGACAAGACGCTGGTCGCATGGGTTGCCCCGGCTGATCTGACACACCGCGGCGGCAGTGCGCTTACAGTCCAGAGCGGCGATCAGTTCGACGGCATAGTCTTCGGCGAGCTACAGGAAGGCAAATGGATGGCCGGCAGCGACTTTTACAGGCGTACCGAGAGGGCCCTAGACAAGTATGCCGCCGAGACTGCCGACAGCAAGACAATGGTCCAGATGGCTATCGTCTATAAGGGTGACGAGATACTGATCTACCGCAATGGTGAGAGCTATGCCTCTTATCGGGCAAATAACATCGATCTGTTAAGCCCTGAGAATAACATTGCTGTTTTCGGTTTGCGACATGTCGGAGCAGCAGGTGGCCACATCTCCGGAGCAATAGAAGACGCCCGTATCTACAGTAAGGCCTTGACTGTCGAGCAGATTAGATCACTCCAACCAAACAAGAAATCAGAAATTGAACCCTATGCATGGTGGGATTTCGAGGGCGATCAGGTTAGGGATCGTGCAGGTCGATTTGAGCACAGCGTAATGAAAGACGGAGCGAGACTGGACCACGGCAAACTGATTCTGGACGAAAATTCGGTTCTGGTCGCCGCCGTTACCGAGGATGATGTCGAGATGGCCACTCGTGCTACCGGCGCGCGTGCGCCGGCGCCGCCATACGTGCCGGAAACGCCAGCCATGCCGAAGAATGTGCCGCCTAACTGGCTGACATATCATCTTGCCCATCCAGGCCCGGGCGTTGGCGAACCTGGCGATCCCAACCCCGCTTTTTTCTACAAAGGCCGCTATCATCTGCATTATATTTACAAGAACAACCACGGCTTTGCGTTCGCTCACATATCGAGCAAAGACATGGTTGCGTGGAAGTGGCACCCCACCGTACTCGTCGAACCCAATACGGGTCACGGCATGTTCAGCGGCACAGGGTTCTTCACTAAGGACGGCCGGCCAGCAATGATCTATCATGGTCAGGGCTCCGGAAACAACTACTTGGCCTTTGCCCTGGATGACAATCTGGATGAATGGACCAAGCCTGTTGCAGTTAAGCCCAAGACCAAGTCCGGCCAGGATGCCAAAATACGCATGTGGGATCCCGACTGTTGGTTGAACGGTGATACTTATTATACGATCTCCGGCGGCGGCCCGCCTCATTTGATGAAATCCTCCAATCTTAAAGACTGGGAGTATCTCGGCCTCTTGCTGCACGAAGACATGCCGGACTTGGGAGTGAATAAGAATGAAGATGTTTCTTGCGCAAACATGTTCAAGATAGGTGAGAAATGGATGCTTCTTTGCATCAGTCATGGGATGGGGTGCCGTTATTACCTTGGCGATTTTAAGGACGAGAAGTATCTTCCCGAGTTCCACGCCATGATGAACTGGAAGGACTGGAATTTCTTCGCGCCGGAATCGCTGCTCACTCCGGATGGCCGCCGTGTGATGTGGGCCTGGTGCAACATGAAGGCCGGCGATAGCGCCCAGAGCGCTATCCAGTCGCTGCCGCGCGAACTTAGTCTGCCGGCAGATGGTGTGCTGCGTATCAAACCGCTGCGGGAACTTGAGAAGCTTCGCTATGACCAGAAGGATGAAGGTGACATCACCGTCAAGAGTGATAGCAGCCACATGCTCAAGAAAATTTCCGGTGACACCATTGAGTTGAGCGTCACAATCAAACCAACCAACGCCAAAGAATACGGTGTCAGCGTATTTTGCGATAAAGATGGCAAGGGTTTTCCTATCACCATCAAGCCAGAGAGCAAGGTCTTGGCAATGGGTGAGATTACGCCCCCGTTTGAGCTCAAGAAAGGTGAAGATCTGAATCTTCGTATCTTCCTGGACAAAGGCATGGTCGAGGTCTTCGTCAACGATCGCCAGGCCGCGGTATACATGCACCAGCACGGTAAGGAAAATGTCGGCATAAACCTGTTCAGCAAGGGGGGTGATATTGCGACTAACGTTAAAGGCTGGAAGATGAAATCAATCTATACGAACCAGTAAAGCGCGCCTATGTCTCTTGGTTTCCGGGTCAGTGCGCATATCGCAAGGCCACAAAAAGCAAATTATCTATCAGTTACGCGAATGGAATCATTATCATGAGAACGTATCTTGCAACGACAGTTATTAACGCAATTGTTACCCTGAGCTTTATGAGCATTGCTGAAGGAGCTGATGTGTTGCCGAATCGTGGGCTGTATGAAGTAAGTCACAAGCAGGTGGACCTTTGCGGTGGATTCTGGGGTCCGCGCCTGAAAACCCAGCACGAGGTGACTGTCCCCCACGCGCTGAACTCCTTGGAGAAGGACGGCCACGTCACCAACTTCGACAAGGCCGCGGGCGTATTCGACGGTCCGCTCCAGGGCCACCATGCTTTCGACTCGGATCTGCATAAGGCCCTTGAAGGCGCGGTGTGCTGCTTGCAACACTACGACGACAGCCGATTGCGCCAACGCGTGGAGGGCATTCTCGATCGTATCCTGGCCGCACAGCAAAAGGACGGTTTCCTGATCTCCTATTTTATCGTCAATGGGCTCGATAAGAAATGGGAAGACTTGCGTTTAGAGCACCAGATGTACAATGCGGGACACTTCTTCGAGATGGCCGTCGCGCATGATCGGCTGACTGGGGATCCCAAGGTACTCAACGCGGCGAAGCGGTTCGCCGACCACATCGACAGCGTTTTCGGACCTGGCAAGCGCTATGACGTGGACGGGCACCAGGAAGTCGAACTGGCCCTCATCAAACTGTATCGCGCCACCGGCGAGCGGCGATACTTGGAACTGTCGCGGTTCTTCCTCGATGAGCGCGGCTATGCTCATGGAACGGGACGCAAACCTTTCGATCCCAAGACCGCGGTCCTGCCGCCAAAGCCCGAAGGTCCGCTGACCGAGGAGCAACGCCGTGAGTTTTGGCATGCCCAACTGAGGCTGCGCAATGGCCGGATGCAGGACCACAAGCCGGTCGTGGATCAGTATGAGGCAGTTGGCCATGCCGTGCGGGCGGGATACATGTATGCGGCGATGGCGGATATCGTCCGCTTCATGGATGCTCCCGGCTACGAACGGGCCCTCGATCACCTCTGGGATGACGTTGTGAGCCGTAAGATGTACATCACCGGTGGCATTGGCACAGGCCAGTACGATGACGAGGGTTTCGGCGATCCGTACCTGTTGCCCAATGAGTCGGCTTATTGTGAATCCTGCGCGGCCATCGCCCACGTGCTCTGGCAGCACCGGATGAGCCTGCTCAAAGGTCAGGCCAAATACGCTGACGTGATGGAACTGATGCTCTACAACGGAGTCCTATCGGGAATCTCGCTTTCCGGCGACGGTTTCTTCTATCAGAACCCGCTGGAAAGCAAAGGCGGCGGCCCCCGAGATTCGTGGATTGGACTCGCTTGTTGCCCGACGAACCTTACGCGCATAATCCCGCAGATCGGCGGGTTGGCCTATGCCCGCGGCAAACGGCAAGTGTTTGTCAACCTCTACGTCGCCGGGGAGGCCTCGTTCCAGATAGACGATGGATTGACAGTCAAACTGACCCAGCAGACCGACTATCCCTGGGACGGCCGCGCGCGGCTGACGGTCACTCCGGGGCGGGCGTCTGATTTTTCCTTGTGTCTGCGAATCCCGGGCTGGGCGCTGGGCCGACCCGTTCCCAGTGACCTGTACCGTTTCGCCAACCCGAAAGTCCCACCGGTCGGGCTGAAGCTCAACGGCAAGAGTCTCAATTCCTCGCCGCAGGATGACGGCTACGTACACCTGCAACGCCGTTGGGAGGCTGGGGATGTGGTGGAATTGGACATGCCGATGCCGGCTCATCGCGTTTACTCGCACGAGAAGGTCCAGGACGACCAGAACAAGGTGGCCTTGATGCGCGGCCCGATCATCTACTGCCTGGAGGCGGTCGATCACCCGGGCATGGACCTCTCTCGCCTGGCCCTGCCGCAGGACACGGACCTGCGCGCAGAGCATCGCGATGGATTTCTTGGAGGTGTGACGGTCCTTCAGGGTAAAGGCCTTGATGACCAGCAGCGTCCGGTCACCCTGACGGCCGTGCCGTATTATTCCTGGGCAAACAGGGAAAAGGGAGCAATGACGATCTGGATCAACGAGGCTCCCGTGAAAAAGGAATCAGTAGCTTCTTACAAGGGGACGAAATGAAACCGACAGCCCCTGCCAACAGTCCGCTGAACATCCTATTTGCAGCGGCGATGGTTGTTGTGCTTACTATCTGCGTGACTTCCTGCGTGACTCCAAATTCATCTGCAGGAGCGAATAATCAGGCTCGAAAAACCTCCATCAGCTATTCAGCGGGCCAAGGGACTGCAACTGGCAGTTCCTTGCGTACCGAACTCGCCCTTACTCCACCAATGGGATGGAACAGTTGGAATGCTTTTGAAGCCAAGATCGATGAACAGAAAATCAGACAAATAGCAGATGCAATGGTTAACTCAGGGATGAAGGATACAGGTTATACTTACCTCGTTATAGACGATGGTTGGATGGCCGATAGTCGTGACAGTAACGGGAATCTGGTTGGGGATCCGAACAAGTTTCCGAGCGGCATGAAAGCCATCGGAGACTATATTCACAGCAAAGGATTGAAGTTTGGGATTTATGAAGATCGTGGGCATTTGACCTGTCAGCAGCTTCCGGGCAGCTTTAAACATGAACAAGCGGACATGAATACGTTTG
>Ga0315288_10002293_pt1 | contig 24759 bp, 20 predicted proteins | sample YL17G11_20_MG_FD_203454 | JGI IMG/M metagenome (GOLD analysis project Ga0315288, IMG submission 203454) | Sediment microbial communities from Yellowstone Lake, YNP, Wyoming, USA - YL17G11_20 | ecosystem: Environmental > Aquatic > Freshwater > Lake > Sediment | place: USA: Wyoming | collected... | reverse complement strand
AGCCGATATGTGCAAGCTGGAGCTGGAGTTCGGGCGGCAGCTTCTGCCGGAGGTGGAGCTGCCCAAGGGCATGACTGCCGATAAATACCTGGAGAAGCTGTGCCGCGAGGGCCTTGCGCGGCGCTACGGCCAGCCTTCGCAGCAACTCACCGAGCGGCTGGAGTACGAACTGCATGTTATCCAGAAGACGAACTTTGCCAACTACTTCCTCGTGGTGGGAGACCTCGTGTCCTATGCCAGAAAGCGCGGCATCCTGGTCGGCGTGCGCGGCAGCGCCGCGGCCAGCCTGGTGCTGTACGCCCTGGGCATAACCGACATCGATCCGATAGAGCATAACCTGGTCTTCGAGCGCTTCCTGAACCTGGAGCGCAAGGAGATGCCTGATATAGACCTGGACTTTCAGGACGACCGCCGCGACGAGGTCATCACCTATGCGGCGCAGAAATGGGGCGCCGAATGCGTGGCGCAGATTATCACCTTCGGCACCTTCGGGGCGCGCGCCGCGGTCCGGGATGTGGGCCGCGCGCTGGGCATGCCGTACGGCGACGTCGATCGCGTAGCCCGGCTCATTCCCACGACCCCGAACATAACGCTGGAGCGGGCGCTGGAGGAGAACCTGGAACTGTCCCAGTTGTACGCCGCCGATGAGGCGGTCAAGATGCTGATCGACGATGCGAAACGGCTTGAAGGGATAGCGCGGCATGCGTCGACCCATGCTGCCGGCATCGTCATATCGAAGGAGCCTCTCACCAGGTATGTGCCGCTGCAGCGCCCGACGCGGGCTGATGAAGATGCAATCGCCATGACCCAGTTCTCCATGGACGACATCGCCCAGATCGGCCTGCTCAAGATGGACATACTGGGGCTCATTAACCTGACCGTGCTGGCCAAGACCGTGGAATTGATCGCCGCGAACAAGGGTGTAAAAGTCGAGTTAAACAAGATACCGCTCGATGATGCCAAGACGTTCGAGTTGCTGGCCGCGGGCGAGACCACGGGCGTGTTCCAGTTGGAGGGCGGCGGCATGCGCGCCTTTGTAAAAGAGCTCAAACCATCGACCTTCAGCGATATCGCCGCCATGATTGCGCTGTACCGCCCGGGCCCGATGCAGCACATCCCGCGCTTCATCAAGGCCAAGCAGGGGCTCGAGCCCATCGAATTCCCCCATCCGGACCTGACCAATATTCTGCGCGACACCTACGGCATCATCGTTTACCAGGACCAGGTGCTGTTCATCGTGCAGGCCTTCGCCGGCTACAGCCTGGGCGCCGCCGATATCTTCCGCAAGGCCATGGGCAAGAAGATTCCCGAGGTGATGAAGAAGGAGAGGGCCAACTTCATCGCCGGGGCCAAGAAGAAGGGCTTCAGCCAGGAGCTGGCCACGCAGGTCTTCGAGCTCATCGAGCCGTTTGCCGGCTACGCCTTCAACAAAGCGCACAGCACAAGCTACGCCATGATCGCTTACGAGACGGCCTATTTCAAAGCGAATTATACGGTGGAGTTCATGTGCTCGCTGATGACCATGCACATGGGGCAGCCGGAGAAGATACGCTCCGCCGTGAGCGACTGCAACCGCATGGGCATCAAGGTGCTTCCTCCCGATATCAATAAGAGCCGAGTCGCATTTTCAATCGAGAAAACCGATAACGGCGATGCCATACGCTTCGGCCTCAGCGCCATAAAGAACGTGGGCGCAGGCGCCGTGGAGCCGATCATCGCCGCCCGCGAAGAGGGCGAGTATCAATCCATAGCCGATCTCTGCCGCCGCGCCGATATGCGCTCGGTGAACAAGAAGGTAATGGAGAGCCTGATCAAGGTCGGCGCCCTGGACGCGCTGGGCAAACGCGGCGTGCTGCTGGCCAGCATCGACCGCATCCTTTCGCTGGCGCAGCGCGAGCACCGTCTTCAGGAGACGGGCCAGACCACCATGTTCGACCTCTTCGGCGAGAGCGTGCAGACGCCGCTCCCCGAGCTCGACCTGGCAGGCGTCGATGCGCCCAAGAGCGAGAGGCTAGCCTGGGAGCACGAGCTTCTCGGCCTGTACCTCTCCGAGCACCCGTTCAGCAGCGCCTCGAAAAAGCTGGCGGCCATGCACACCACGCTCTGCGGACAGATCGATGAGAGCATGGTCGGCAAATCGCTGACCATCGCCGGCATGTTATCCAGCGTGCGCCATCTCTTCACGCGGGACAGCAAGCCCTTCGTGGCGGCAACGCTTGAAGATTTGGACGGAACCGTTCCCATGAACGTCTGGCCCGAGGTCTACCAGCGCACCAAGGACCTGTGGGAGGAGGGCAAACTCCTTCTCATTGATGGCAAGGTCCAGTCGCGCCGCGAACAGATACAGGTGAGCGTGGACAGCGCCCGATTATATCTTCCGGATGAGGAGCCAGAGCCGCCTCCGCCGCCGACCCCCAAGCGCAAAATACGCATCACGGTTGCTGAAACCGACAGCAAAGAGGCGGACGTCGAGCTGTTAAAGAATATATTTGACCTCGTCAAGCAGTACCCGGGCAAGGACGACGTGCGCCTGCGTGTGGAAGGTTCCAACGGCGGCAGCACCGTGCGCCTCCCCGCCGCGGGCTACACCCCCGAGCTGCACAAACGCCTCGTCGAGATAGTGGGCGAGGGCAATGTTGTGGTGGAGTAATATTCCTCTTTTACACACCTTGTTTTTGACATTTTATGTTGACTACGTTTGAAAGCTAGTGTAACATATTGCAAGCTAATAGGCTCTGACAGGGTAATAAAAGTTAAATTCTTAGGTACACTATGAAGGTGTGTATAGAATGAAGTTATTAATTCTTTCGAGAGACATAGAACGTATATCTGATAAATTACATAGTGATAAGCAAAGTCTTTTTGGAGACTTTTTCCAACTGTTTTCTGGGGTACAACTAGAAATTCGCGGAGTTAGTGCCCTTTCAGAGATTAGTGTCTTCGATTACGACGTTTCCATAATTCATTTTGACGGGAATTACGACTCATTTTACCTTGGACTTCCCAAGCTGCTCGAAGATTCTAAGTTAGCACTTATGAATGGTCGTTCGATTATTTGCTTTCCTGGATGTGATAATGACCAGTCCCATGCAATTATTCGTGAACGTCATAGATACGGTCAAGAAGTATTTGGCATGAAGATTTATGACTGGCTAAAGGCATTAGGTATTACACTTCAAGATAGGTGTGGCACATCCATATCCTCTTCAGGCGCTGGGAAGGCTCTTGCGATTGAAAAATATCTGCAATACGTACCTAAATATTATCAAATTGTTCTAAGACCAAACTGTGATGCTAGTAGTAGATTGGCTGTAGTGGCAGGTACTGAAATAGTAGTTGGTCTGGAAATCAAAATGTGGAGTGGTAACTTGGTTGTGCTTCCGCCGCCTGACTTCGATGTTTCTGATGATGAATACCATCAAAGGATGTTTTCTATTATTGAATTAGCTAAACGATATCACGAACGTGCGCAGAGAGCAGTCCTCTTGGGTGATGCTCCAATTTGGGTTCAGTCCTATCTAGTCGGAAGGGCGGTAAAAATAGGTGACCAAATAGAAAAACTGTCTAACGAGAAGGCCAAATACGATCAAATAGCCTATGTATTGTATGGGACTGGGGATACATTGGAAGATAGTGTGGAGCTTTTACTTAAGGATTTGGGATTGGAAGTTGAACCTCAGCCTATAGGGGCTAATATTGATCGAAAAGCGAAACATAAAAGATTAGGTCTGGGTTTTGCTGTTGAGATTACAGGAACTAAAGATGCTATAAAAAAGGATAGCAAGAAGATTGCACAAGCTTTCCAATATATACAAGAATGTGTAGGAACACCAGAAGAAAACAATAAGCTTATTATAGTTGCTAATACAGAATGCCATCTTGATCCTAAAGAACGCAAAAAGAAGCCTTTTTCTCCAGAGGTAGTAAAGTTGTTAGAGAGACAAGGGGTACTTCTGATGACAACAGTTCAGTTATATGAGCTATGGAAGAAAGTTCATGATAAAGAACTTTCTTCTGATAATGTTGTGGAAGAATTATCTAGCAAATCAGGAGCATATTAGTTTCTCGACCATTTTGTCATCAAATCATCTAGCCTATCGCCTTGCATTTCTCGCCACTTATGTTGATTACGTCCTTTATATAGTGTAACATTTGGCGCATATAAGGCCGGGACGCTTATGGCTGAAGTTGAGATCGTATACGTCGCAGTAATTCCTCAGGATAATCCCGATATTGATCTAGTTAAAGCCGTGGCCGGGATCATCGGCAAGGATGCTTACCAGACGCGGCTGCTGCTGGCGGGCAGCATCCCGCGGATCGTTTTGCCCGCTGCAATGGGGTGCGGGAAGCTGAGGCGCTGGCGCGCCAGCTGAGGGTAACATCGACCGCGGTTGAATCCTCACAATACTTATGTTGATAACGGCTGCATAACAGTGTAAGATAAGGCCACGGAGGAATCAGGGGAGGTTAACGATGGATTGGCAAAAGTACATTACTGTTGATCCGAAAGTTTGTCACGGGAAGGCTTGTATAAAGGGAACCCGTGTCATGGTGTCCGTTATACTCGACAACCTGGCCTCCGGCCTCACCCCTGAGGAGATCGTCCAGAGCTATCCATCTATAAGTGTTAAAGCCGTTCATGCCGCCATCGTCTATGCAGCGGAGCTTGCCAAAGAGCGCGTTGTTTCCATACCATCGTAAAGGGGCCTGATGGAGTTCAAGATCGATGAGAATCTGCCGATTGAGGCTGCGGAGCTGCTCCGTAAGGCGGGTCACGATGCGGCTACGGTGCTGGAACAGCGATTGGGCGGCGGGTCTGATCTTGATATCGCTGCTGTCTGTCGGAAGGAAAAACGCGCTTTAATAACCCTCGACACCGATTTCTCCGATATACGCAGCTATCCCCCGAAAGATTTCCACGGTTTGGTTGTGCTGCGCCTCAAGTATCTCGATAAATCACATGTACTTGATGCTCTTAAACACGTAGTGTCCAAGTTTGCTGAGGAGCCGCTTGAGCATCATATATGGATTGTGGAGGAAGGGCGCATCAGGATCAGGGATTGATTCTTAAGCTTATGGCTGAAGTTGAGATCGTATACGTCGCAGTAATTCCTCAGGATAATCCCGGTATTGATCTGGTTAAAGCCGTGGCCGGGATCATCGGCAAGGACGCTTACCAGACGCGCCTTCTGCTGGCGGGCAGCATCCCGCGGATCGTTGCCCGCTGCAATGGGGTGCGGGAAGCTGAAGCGCTGGCGCGCCAGCTGAGGGAGGTGGGGCTGACCACTATCGTGTGCAGCGATGCGGAGCTCCGCGGGCCTTTCCATGGGGTGAGGGCCAAGACCCTGGAGTTCGGGGACAGGGGGGTTACGTTCCAGCAGGGGGATGGCGGGGGAAAGATAACGTTAAAGACGGGGGCGGTCTTCCTGATTATCAAGGGGTTACGGCAGCCTGCTCCGGAGGTGGAGGAGGCCCCGGCAAAGACTAAATTAAAGTTGAATGTGGGGGCAACGCTGGTGACGGGTGGCATTCCTATCTTGAAGAGGGTTAAACAGAAACCAAAGGCCGCATCTTCTCAGTCCGAGTGGTTCTTGAGGCTCTACGAACAGGCGTCATCGGAGCCCAGGGTGGAGATGCTGCAATATGACATGGACTATTCGTTTCTGGGTGTGGAGACAACCCTCTCGTCTGTCGCCAACTTCATCAATGTTGTTAAGAGATTGAGAGAGATATACCCGCAGGCCATCTACGATGAGAGGCTGATGAAAACTTACACCACGGATATACCCATGACTACAGCCGATGAGGACATGGATATCAACTGCAGGCTGATCTATTTTCAGCACCTTCCGTAAGCGGCGAAGTTACGAGATTCTTCGCTGCGCTCAGAATGACAGATTTGAGAAGAGGTGCAGGAGAGAAATCTCCTGCTGGGGGTTTGGGGGTATCCCCCAATTTCCAAAGTCCCCCAAAGTATGGGGGACTAACAGGGGGTTTGGACAGCGATTCCCCCTTTTTATCTAGATACTAACGGCGGCAGCGTCTTTCCTGCGCGGAGATACGACTTTGGTGAGAGCCAGTTCATCTGTCTCCCGTTGTATATTCTCAAGCACCCGGCTTTGCAGCTTTACAGTGGTAGCAACATCCTTCCCGTTCTTCCAGCTGATGTGCATCACATTCCCATCAATCGCAACTACTTTATATTTTCCCTTCCTGTTCTTGTACGTTTGCCCGACTTCAAAATTGATTCCCTGTATCATGGTAGCTCCTTTCCCGGATCGGCTCTTGTGACTGCCTCAAAAAGACTATATCGCGTGCGAGAAGCTTCTCCACCCTCTTGCTGTATATATTTCTGTCGGCTTACTTTTCGCCGAGGTAGTTCCTTTCGACGTAAATAACCGGCGGCTCGATGGCTTTGTTCCCTGCGATGACGGCGCGCGGCGCGCTTTAATGTTTGCAATGGCCGTCTTAGTCGCCGATGGCGCGGCGTAGTCAAAGCCCGGTATGGTCTGCCGCGAAAGCGCCTGCCCCATGATCTTCTCAAGTTCTTTTACCATCGCATTATCCTCGGTGGTCACAAGCGTGAACGCGTCGCCGGTGCGTTCGGCGCGCCCGGTGCGCCCGATGCGGTGGATGTAGGCGTCGGCGGTATCGGGGATGTCATAGTTAATGACGTGCGAGATGCTCTCCACGTCCAGGCCGCGGGCGGCAATATCGGTGGCCACCATGATATGGTACGCGCCGTCCTTGAAGCCGTTAAGCGCGGACTGGCGCTGGCCCTGAGAGCGGTTGCCGTGCAGGCTAGTCACTTTGTAGCCGGCGCGCTCTATCTGCTCCGCCAGCCGCTTGGCGCGCTGTTTGGTACGGGTGAAGATCAGTACCGATTCGGTGTCGGTTTGCTCCAATATGGCCAGCAGCAGCCGGGTTTTCAAGTGGCTCGTCACCGGATACAAGGCGTGCGAGACCGTATGCGCCGGGCATATGAGCCCGACCGCGATTCGCTGCGGACGAATCAGGATTTGCGCCGCAAGCCGCTCTACCTCTGTTGGAAATGTCGCGGAGAACAGCATTGTCTGCCGCTGTTTTGGAACATAATTGATAATGCGCCGTATGTCGGGCAGGAAGCCCATGTCGAACATCCTGTCGGCCTCGTCCAGCACCAGCACTTCTATTCCGCTCAGCTGTGCGTAGCGCTGTCCGATGAGGTCCAGCAGCCGCCCCGGGCAGGCCACGATGATCTCTGTCCCGTTTTGCAGGGCCCTGATCTGCGGCGCGGCCCCGACGCCTCCGTAGACGGTGGCGCTGCGGATGTTGGTGCCGGCTGCGAAGTCGCGAAACGTCTCGTGGGTCTGCTCGGCCAGTTCGCGCGTGGGCGCGATGATGAGCGCGCGGGTGCGGTTGCGCGGCCCGCTGAGCAGTCTTTGCAGGATAGGCAGAACGAATGCGGCCGTTTTACCGGTTCCTGTTTGCGCTGTGCCGATCATGTCGTGTCCGGCAAGTGCCGGGGGGATCGCTGCCTCTTGAACGGGCGTCGGCGCGGTGTAGCCGGCGCGGTCGACCGCCGCCAGCAGGCGCGGGTCCAGTTTGAATTGTGTGAAATTCACTAAAGCTCCTTGTCTTTAGAAGTCAGGCGAATGTCAGCGGATCGAGCGAGTCCCGAACTTTTGATATCGTCGGTTAAAATCATCTGTTCCCCGGTGCCGAATGTGAAAGCAGCACCGCAACAGGAACAGGTCAGGGTCTTTTCGATAAAGCTCATCGGATGACCTCCTATAATAAATTGTGAACTGAACTCTGGTCATCCAATACATTTAGAAACTTTGCCTTGAAGAGAGAGACTTTTTCTCGGGAAGATCAAGGGGGTCGCAGAAGGACTGGTAACCTTAATTAAGCCACTATGTTAAGTATACATGACAATCGGGAGAAGTGCAAGTAAGGGGAATGCTCACGTGCTTTGCTGCAGGTTCAATTTTCCCTTTTTGGCGGCGGCTTTAGCCTGGTATCTGAAGTACAGGTATATTATCAGGCTGAGTGTGGCGGCGTAGAAGCACCACACCGAGGGTAAGGTGCCGGAGCAGGCGGTGTATGCTGCGGTGCCGCAGGCGATCAGAAGCGCAACGCCAAGAAGTAGCAGCCTCTTGTCGGTTGCGATGAGGAATGGAATCGTTACAGCGATCATATAAGGAGCGAGCGACTTTGGCGGTCCGTGTACTCCGTAGGAAATACTATTTTCCAGGAAGGTTGCATCGGGGGTGTTGCGAATGATGCTGACCAAGAAAGTGATGCCGATATATATGCCGACGAGCTGACAGAAAATGATGATTTTCCGTCGCATCCTTCCGGTCTCTGTCAGATAGGCCGCGAAGGGCACATATATGGGCCAGAATACGAAGGCGATAAAAGTAAAGATATAAATCAGTCCCAGCTTATATGTGTCAGGCACATTGCCTGTATGGTTCAGCCACAGCAGTCCTTCTGTAAGCTGATGTACTGCAAAGATGAGAGGGAAGAGTGCAAGCGGTATCTCGGATTTTTTCTTGTTGATACGTAAGGTAGCGATGCCGCTGACTGCGAGTACACCGCTGGCTGCGAGACTGGCTGGTGCGGAAAAACACATTGCTCTTTCCCTCGATTCGGTCTTTCTTTAGCTTTAAGATACTGTAGCAAGAAGCAACAGGAAAAGCAAGACTGCCAGTATTGGGTCCAGATTCATTATCAGGACTAGGGAAGATTCCTCGCTTCTAAATGGACGATGAGGTGCAGGAGAGTTCTCCTGCCGGGGGAATTGGGGGTGTCCCCCAACTTTTTTAAAATCCCCCAAGTTTGGGGGATTACAGGGGGTTGGATATGAATTCGACCTTTAGAACACTTACCTGATTCTAAGTATTTCGTAGAGACTATTGCAGCATCTGAATCGTTGTAAGCCCCTGTCGTTCTCTGTTATCCTTATATATTCCTCCCTGATTTCTTAATGCGAGAGGAAGGCTAATCGAAAGAAGAGTCCCGCAATTTTTATTAAGGAGGTAGCTATGTCATCTAAGTATGATGTCATTGTAATCGGTGCCGGGCCGGGTGGTGTCACCTGCGCCGCGCTTCTGGCCAAGAAGGGCCTCCACGTCCTGGTGCTGGACAAGAACGAGCGCGTTGGCGGCAAGCAGATGGCGGTTTCGGACAAGGGATACCGGACAGAGCTGTGGCCTACGGGCGGGCTGCCGGTGAATGGTGGCTCCTGGTTCGAGGCTTTCAAGACACTCGGCATAGAGTCCAAGTTCAGGGTTTCCGTAAAGGATATCGGCATGCTGTACAGGCGTTCGGGCGGCCGGTGGCAACACACGGTGACAAAGATGGACCCGTATGTCCTGCCCGATCCCAACCTCTTCTTCGATCAGTGGGGATTGAACGCCAAAGAGCGCGAGGTTGCATTGAAATTGCTGGCTGAAATCGCATTGATGCCGCCGGACAAGATAAATTCCCTCGATGACACTACCGTCCGGGAATACCTGGAGCAGTACGGGGATGTGCCGCGCACCTTCTACGGATATTTTGCTTTCCTGACACATGCGTTTAACGTAGGATTGATAGACCTGGTGCCGATGTCGGAGGTCGTCAAGGCCTTCCAGCGCCTCATGAATCAGCCACTGGGTTATCCTATGGGTGGCTACGGGCGCATGTCGGAGGATATCGCTGAGGTCATAAAGGCCTGCGGCGGCCAGATCAAGAATAAAACCAGGGTTGAGAAAATATTGATAGAGGACGGACGGGTGGCCGGCGTGGTTGCTAAGGATGCTGTCTTCAGAGCACCGATCATCGTCAGCAACGCAGGCTTGCAGCCCACTGTGCTTAAGCTCGTGGGCGAACAGTACTTCGACAAGAGCTATATCGACTATGTGAAAAACCTTCTGCCCAGCAACGGGTTTACCGGCTGCCATTATATTCTGAGCAAACCCGCGCTCAAATACGGCCTGTATCAGGTCTGGTCCGATGACGCTTGGTGGGACATGGAGCGCCAGGACGATGTAAGGCGGGGCAAGATACCGGCGGACCTCGTCATGACGGTGGTCGTGCCCACCATCTATGACCCCGACATGGGGCTTGCGGGCAAGCAGCTCATTGTGTTCGGCACCCCGTGTTCGCCCGATCCGTCGGATAAGACGATAGCCGCCCTATGGAAGAAGGCCGACCAGCAGATGGCCGAGATATTTCCTGAAATTGTGCCGCTGATCGAGTCCAAGGGCCCGTATTCAGGCCCGGCGCAGGTCTCCGCTCTGAGCCGCGATCAGGTTCTGCCGGCGCAGGGCGGCGAGGCATGCGGATTGTGTGTGACGATAGGGCAGTGCGGCAAATACAAGCCTTCGGCTAAATCCCCCATACCGGGGCTGTTCTATGTCGGCTTCGATGCAGGCAGCACCGCATTCATGGGCTCGCAGCAGGCCGTTGACTCCGGTTTGAGGGTGTCGCCGCTGGTGTACCGCCATCACCTGGAGAACAGGCAGGCGGCCCGGGGTTAATTTAGTCAGGGAAGCTTTGCTTATCCAAACCCCCTGTTAGTCCCCCATACTTTGGGGGACATAAAAAGATTTAGGGGACACCTCTATCACCCCGGCAGAGGGTCTTCCCTCTGCACTCCCTTATTGTCATTGCGAGAAGTCCTTCCGGTACCGGAAGGACCGGAGTCTTAGTGCGTTGGACAACAAGTCGCCACACATATTTAAAAAAAGAGGTACAGGAGATTTCTCTCCTGATGGGGGAACTGGGGGTGTCCCCCAGTCCCGTAGGGGCTTATTGAAATAAGCCCTTACATGGGGTCAGGGGGTTGATATCAAGAAGCTTTCTGTCTTACCTACTTAACTGGCTGTTTTGCTGCATGACCGCCGGCGCGCCGTCCTGCGAAAATGCAGTCCGCAATGGATGAACCGCTGGCGAAATAGACGTTGGAGCAGAGCCCTACGGCATTGCGCCCCGCAGCGTACAGGCCCTCGATGGACGAACCGTCTGCCCGCTTAACCTGTCCGGTCTGTTCATTCACAACAAGCCCGCCCAGCGTAATAGCTGCGGTAGGGATACCGCCCTTGGTTAAAGTTGCAGAGAACCCCTGAAGGGAGCAATCCAGCGCATAGAATGGAGGCGTATCCTGAGGCACGAAACGCTTTTGTAGCTTGCCCAGCGGATCTGGCTCGCCTTTAGCCGCGGTCTCGTTGTATTGCTTCATCGTCGCCTCAAGGCCTTCGGGGGAAACCTTGATCTTCTGTGCCAGTTTGGTAAATGACGAGGCCTTCTTGCGGCTGATTAGCACCATGGGTATCATGGTCAGTTTCTGGAAGAAGGCGCACTGGTCTCCGAAATGGCTCTTAGCTTCCTTATATGTTTTGCTGTCGAAGACAAGGTAGGCATTGCCGCCGCCCTTGGATACGATGTAATCGCCCTGTTTGCCGCCATACAGGTCCTCGCTGCATATGCGCTTCCCGTCTTTACTGACCAGAACGCCCTGCATCAGCGCCTCGGGCGGAACATAGAAGCGCCATGCCGACATCTTGTCCATGTGGGAGGTGACGCCGCCGACGCTCTCCCCCAGGGCGATCCCTGCGCCATCGTCGGCGTAGGTTCCCAGAGGAAGACACTTTTCATAGGCGCAATTACATTGTTTGACCTGCTTCTTATTGAAAATGAAGCCGCCGGCTGTCAGGATTACGCCCTTGCGCGCCCGCGCGCGGTAGGGGCGGGAACGTACTTTCATGATAGCGGTAGCTATGATATCTAGCAGTTTCCCTAGTGGAGGCATATAAGTGTTGGCCTTGGCGTTGATCCACGTGAGGCCCCCATGGAACCGCCTGAGTAAAATTGAACTCGGCGGTATGGAACGCCCCTCCACCCCGATCACCCGCCCGTCCTCCGCCTGGATGAGCTTTAGCACCTGGGTCTGGCAGCGCACCTGGATGTTCTTGCTTTTGCGTATCGTTTTCTCCAGATCGTGGAACATCGCGAGGCCTGACATCCCCTTGCTCCTGGCGCGGTGGCCGCGCGGCGCGGGCTTTGCTTTGGCCTTATAATGAGCGTTATTCTCGCTTCCGGAATAATAGAGGTAGTAAGCATCGGTGGGGTAGGAGGTCTTGAACGGGCACAGCGATCCCTCAAAGGGGACTCCCGCCTCCGTCAGCCAGCGGATGTCCTCCGGCGACTCCTCACAGAAGCGGCGCAGCGTCTCGTCCGTCATAACGCCTTCGCCGACCTCCTGCTTCAGGTAGCGGTACATCTCCTCCACCGTGTCGTCGTATCCCGCCGCTTTCTGGTATGGCGTGCCGCCGCCGGCGTAGGTGACACCGCCGCTGGCGGCGGTGGCACCACCCCCGTGGAAGCGGTCCAGCGCCAGCACCGAGGCCCCCTGCTGGGCGGCCTCCAGCGCGGCGCAGGCGCCGGCCCCGCCAAAGCCGACAACGATAATGTCTACTTCAGCATTCCATCGTTGATTTTTCTGCTTTGCAGCCATCTTTTCCTCCTTTGGAAGGGCGAGCCCCATTTAAACCATACAAAAGGCAGGGACTGGCCTCTATCTTACGCAAGGTATTCTATCTACTATCTCTTATGTTGGCAAGGACTACAGAAAGCCAAACAATGTATGACCCAGAGGAGTGTAAATCTCGTCAACCAGCTATAAATGAACCTCTGTGCCATGCGAGACCTAACTTCGACGGCATATCCTCTTTTATTCAACAGCACGACTCCATCAGAGGGACGCACTGCTCACCTTTAACTTTTCAGGATATACTCGCTCATGGTCGAGGAGCGTATCTTGTTAAATTTGAGGAACGCCGAAACGCTGCGTAACATGCGGTACATGTTCACGGCCAGCTTAAAGATGTTCATTTTCCCGGCCCCGTAAAACAGGAATGGGTTGGTGTAATGCTTAACGGAGGGCCAGGCCTCCTCGACTATGCCTTCGAAAGGCGGCGCGCCCGGGGTCAGTGCTTGGAGCACTACGTTGCGGATGTAACGGGCGCGCGGCTGCATAGCCTCCGAGACGGGCGACTGCGTGCCGTGCCAGCGTTTGATCCACTCTTCACGGGACAGTTTTTTAGGGCGTTCCATCAGGGTTATCGCCATGAGCGCCGGCGACCTCTGGCCGTCTGGCCAGTCGCGCTTGTGAAAGTGCTTGTTGCCGCCATACTCGGTGTAGATCGATTCCTCCACCTGATATCCTGCATATGTGAATAATCCCGACTGAAGGATTATTTCGATCTCCAGATGCCGTTCGATATTATCGATCCACAGGGATATCTCGGCGCTTATCTCCGGCCCGCTGTACAGCTTGGGTGCCGAAGATCTCACGTTGGAATGCTCGTCGTCGATATACATGGTGAGTTTCTTGACGCCGGCATCATACAGCCTGGGCTGGATTTTGTTCAGGAGAAGGTCTTTAGTTATTTGCTTGGGCTGGCCTTTGGGCGCCCAGAGGATGTAGCTAATTTTGACCATGCGCAACCTCTAAACAAAGTTTTTTTACTCTATATGAATATTGAGTGCATGTCAATCGGTTTTTGATTCTCGCGGCAATATTGATGAAATAACGGCAAAGCGCCATTGAGTCGGGACGGGGCTTTGTATCTCAGAAGCCGATACTATTAAAAAGTCGCGGTTGAGCCCGTGTTTACAGCGGAACCGTTGTACCCGGCGTTGGCGGCAGCTGCGATTCGTCGCGTTCCGGCAGCTGGCCCGGCAGCGGCGCCTGGGTGATCTTCAACCGCAACTGGCATTGCATGCAGCGCCGCGCCTCTGCCACAGCTTTTTCCTCGGTAAGGCTGCCCTCCTCTTGAATGAAGCCGCGCAGACGTTCGCTCGCCGGCGTCACCGGCCTCTCGACACGCTTCTTGTAGGCGAAGCCCTCTTCGCGTCCCAGACAGGAGAACTTTTCCTCGGTGGGGATGAATCTCTGATCGATTTTGCCTTTGCCGCCAAGATATTTGTCGATGGCGGATGCCGCCTTCCTTCCTGCCTGTATGGCCTCGATGACGGAGGCCGGCCCGCTGACGATGTCTCCGCCGGAGAACACGCCCTTGCGCGATGAGGCCAGGGTCTTCTCATCGGCAACGATGCAGCCCTTTTTGTTCATGGAGACGGCGAAGCACTCTGGAACCGATGATGCCTGCCCGATGGCCGCTATCAATCGATCGACCTCGACGATGAACCCGCTGCCCGCGATAGGTATGGGGCGTGCCCTGCCGCTGGAGTCGGGCTCGCCAAGTTTCATCCTGATGCACTCCACGGAGAGCTTCTTCCCTCCTGGCAACACCTTCTGCGGAGCGACGAGGTAGCTGATCTCGATGCCCTCGTTCATGGCCTCCTCGATATCCTCATCGTTGGCGGGCATCTCATCCCGCGTGCGGCGGTAGAGCATGGTGACCTTTTTTACGCCGATCCTCAGTGCGCACCGGGCAACATCGATGGCCACGTTGCCGCCGCCGACCACCGCTATCTCCCTGCCGAGGTCGATCTTATCCTTGAGGTTGATGGCCTTCAGCACCGATATCCCGTCGAGCACGCGCGGGTCGTCCTCGCCGGGGATGCCCATCTTGGTACCATTGGGGGCGCCCAATGCAAGAAAGACGGCGTGGAATCCCTGATCGAACAGCTTTTCGAGCGACTCCACCTTGGAATTGAGCTTTATCTTCACGCCGATGTTCTCGATATCCTTGATCTCGCGGTCGAGGATGTTCCTCGGCAGGCGGTATTCCGGTATGCCGGTGCGCATCATGCCGCCGGCTGCGGGTAGCGCCTCGAAGACGGTTACCAAATGCCCCAGTGTCCGCAGGAACCACGCCGCGGTCAGGCCGGCGGGCCCCGCGCCTACTATCGCCACTTTTTTGCCGCTGTCGGGCGCGATCTTGACCTTGGAACGCCAGCGCCCGTTATCTTTCTCGGCGGCGAACCGCTTGAGCGCCCTGATGGAAATCGGCTCGTTCAATTCGCATCTGCGGCAGACCTCCTCGCAGGGGTGGTGGCAGACGCATCCCAGCGTGTGGGGGAAGGGGACGGTCTCCCTGATGACCTCCAGCGCGTCCTGGTAGCGGCCCTCGGCGATGAGCCTGACGTAGCGCGGGATGTCTATCCCGGCGGGGCAGGTGTTGCTGCACGGCAGGAGCGTCTTCTCGCGCTCGGCCGCGGTGTATTTCTTCTTATCTTTAAGCGCGCCTGACGGGCACACCTCGACGCATGCTTCACAGAACCTGCAAGCGGCGTCCTCCAGCCTCTGGCCGTAGGACGTTCCCACGTATGTCTCGATGCCCCGGTTGATGAGCCCGATGGCCCCCACGCCCCTCACCTCCTGGCACATGCGGATGCAGCGCTCGCACAGGATGCACAGGTTGGGGTCGCGGATAAACAGCGGTTCATCAATGATGATTTTGAACCTGCCGGGCTGCGGTTTATAACCGGGAAGCAGGTCGCTCACGCCCACATAGTCGACAATTTTCTTGAGCGGCGAATTTTCCTCCAGCTTCCCGCGGTATTCGCTCAATATGAGCCAGATGATGTCCTTCCTCAGCTTTTGCAGCTTGGCGGTATTCGTATGTATAACCATTCCCTCTTGCGCTTTGGTGGTGCAAGCCGGGTGGTGCCCGGGGATATGCTCTATCTCAATAATGCATAGCCGGCAGGCGCCAAGGGGGGGCAGCTCAGGGTGATAACACATATTGGGTATATATATGCCGGCCTTGAACGCAGCCTCCAGAATCGTCTTCCCTTCCGCTACCTTTACTTCGGTTCCATCTATGATTATTTTAATCATGCTATTGCCTTAAAGTCGCAGGCACTGATACAGGCCTTGCATTTGATACACTTGTCTTTATTGATTTTAGCAAATTGTTTTTTCTGCCACTCGACGGCGCCTGCTGGACAGGACTTGAAGCATTGCCCGCATTTGGTGCAGGCCTCCTCAAGGACAACGAATTTCACCAGCGGGGTGCAGACATGCGCCGGACACTGGCCGTCGCGTATGTGTGCCAGGTATTCGTCCATGAAATACTCGAGTGTGGTTAAGACCGGGTTAGGAGCACTATTCCCCAGACCACAGAGTGCACTCTCTTTGATACTGGTTCCCAACTCCCACAAGAATAGTAGATGTTCTTCTTTGCCACGGCCTTGCGTGATCTCCTCCAGCACCTCCAACATTCTCTTTAAACCCACCCTGCACGGCACACATTTGCCGCAGGATTCAGCAACCGTGAAGGACAGAAAGTAACGCGCTATATCGACCATACATGTTTTTTCATCCATCACAACAAAGCCGCCAGAGCCCATGATAGCTCCTGTCTGTGGAATAGTTACATAGTCAATGGGTGTATCCAAAAGGAATGTCGGTATACATCCCCCTGAGGGGCCACCAATCTGAATTGCCTTGAGCTCCACTTTCTTCTTCAGCATCCCGCCGCCTGATCCATAGATCAGATCGTGTATCGGGGTTCCCATCGGTACCTCCACCAGGCCTGTATTTTTCACTTTCCCCGCCAGAGCGAATACTTTAGTGCCTTTGCTATATTCCGTACCTATGGAGCTGAACCATGCCGCTCCCTTATTTATTATGTGGCTGATGTTAGCCAGGGTCTCCACGTTGTTTATTACTGTAGGCTTGCCCCACAGGCCTTGCTCAACCGGGAACGGTGGCCGCGGCCGCGGCATCCCCCTGTGCCCTTCTATCGAGGCTATCATGGCGGTCTCTTCGCCGCACACGAACGCCCCTGCACCGCGTTTGATGGTGATATCGAACGATAATTTAGTATTGAGGATATTTTTACCTAAGAAGCCTTTTCCTCTGGCCTGTGCTATGGCTATGTCCAGCCTTTCCAGCGCCAGGGGATATTCCTCGCGGCAGTAGATAAAACCCTGGGTCGCGCCGATGGCGTGGGCGGCGATGATCATGCCTTCAATCACTGCCTGCGGGTCGCCCTCGAGTATGCTGCGGTCCATGAACGCGCCCGGGTCTCCCTCGTCGGCATTGCAGATGAGGTATTTCTCGCTGCCCTTGGAGGCTCTGGCCAGTCCCCACTTTCTGCCGGTGGGGAATCCGGCTCCGCCCCTGCCTCGTAAACCCGAGTTCTTGATCTCCTCTATTACCTGCTCCGGCGTCATGTCGAGGGCTTTCTTGAGCGCCCTGTAGCCGCCGTGCGCTATGTAGTCGTTTATGTCCTCCGGGTCGATCTCGCCGCAGTTCACCAGCACGATGCGCATCTGGCCGGCGAAGAATTGTTGATAATCCTTCCCCGCCTGAAGCGCTTTCACCGGTTCACCGTTGAGCAGATGGCTCTCCACGATTATCGGCACGTCCTTGGGCTTTATATATTCGTAGGTAATCCTATGCGACTCCGGAGTGATGATGTCTACCAGCACATCCCGGAACAGGCCGCGGTCGCCGGTCTTGAGGATGCGGCACTTGTCGCTCAGGTTATGGCGGGCAAGCTCTTTATTGAATACTTCTACTACTTCGCGGGCACCGGCGGAGATGCCGCTTGTCCCCATGCATATGAGAATTTTTGTGCTCATCTATTTAACCACCAATTGTCGATACTTATCCAACAGCTTTTCCACGCTCTGGATGGTGCAGCCGCCGTAAAAGTCTTTGTCGATCATTACCACCGGGGCCATGCCGCAGCAACCTAGGCAGGCGACACGTTCGAGGGTGAATAGGCCGTCCTTCGTAGTTTCTCCCACGGCGACGTCCAGCAAGCTCGCTATATAGTCCAGGATCGCCTTGCCGCCCATCACGTGGCAGGCGGTTCCTTGACAGACCGTGATAATATGCTGGCCGCGCGGGGTGAGATGGAACTGCGCATAGAATGTCAGTATCCCGTATATGTCTATGGGATAGATCGACAGCTCTTTGGCTATCAGCGATACGGCTTCATTAGGTATGTAGCCATACTTAGCTTGAATATCCTGAAGCACAGGTATCAGGATGCCCTTTTTATCAGGGTATTTGTTTATTTGCTTCTTAACATCCGACGGATTGATTTTCATCACAAGCCTCTTAATAGACTATGAAAACAAAAAAGAGTAGACGCTTGCGTCTACCCCCATTTGTATCGATACATCGTCCAGTCCCACCGCAATTGCTGCACGTCTGCTTGGGCTGCTTTTCTGCATTTCACTCCATATTTAATTTGAATAGAATAATTACAATATTATAGCTAGATTGTACACGTTTATTGGTACGTTCGCAAGTGGACAGACGGCAAAACTGGATATTTTATCGGCGCTGATTTTCCTACTGGCAGGAGTGGTTACTGTGAGTTGCTTCGATTGCCGTCGGGCATTGCCCTTGCAAAGAACGCTGCTACTCTTTCCGCCAGCTTTAGTTCATACCCCCACCAGAAGTGGTCGGCGCCTACGATCAATTCCTGCTCGGAGGTGTCGCCGAGGTCTCTGCAGAAGGCGATGAATCGCTCGGCCGGGGTGAAGTCGTCATAACTTCCCGAGATCAGGAGCAGTGGTTTATCGCAGTCTGTGATGAAAGAGAAATCGAACATTGCGAGCGGCGGCGATATGGCCGCGATGGCTGTGATACGCTCGTCGTTGCAGCATGCGGGCAGTGAGAAGGCAGCGCCTGCGGAATAGCCGCACAGGCCCAAGCGCGCGGGATCGACATCTTTTAATGTCGATACATATTCAATGGCGTTCCTGGCATCTTCACGCTCGCCTCTCCCTTCGTCGTAGCGCCCCTGGCTGCGGCCCACGCCGCGGAAGTTGAATTTGAAGGCTGCAATCGAGGCTTGGACTAATGCACTGCAGACCGCATCGACCACGTTGTTGTTCATGCTGCCGCCGTAGAGCGGGTGCGGATGGCAGAGGATGATGCATGGGAAGGGCTCTGTGCCCTCAGGTAAATGTAGGATTCCTTCGAGGGAGAGATCGCCGCTTTTAAAAGAGACCTTTTGCTGTTTCATGATAATTGTTTTCACATTATAAGCGAATCTATTCGTAAAAATAAACTTTGATGCTCAAAGTGACGGGATCTCGGACGATAAAAAGGCTTCTTTAGCTTGCCTCAGCAATTAGCACCAACGATTGACAAAGCCCAAAATATCGTTTATGTTAGTTAACGTTCACTAACATAACTATACACAGTTATATTATCAACAAAGCTCCAATTTAACAAATGATTCCTTGTACTTCCGATTTTCTTTCCAGTGAGGAGTAAATGATGGAAGATCAACCTTGGATAATAGCTACTTAGACGCACTTCTGATGGCGGCGCTTGCTTTTGGAGCCCTGATGGTTGTTGCAGGTGTTGTTGGAGGAAGTATAACTATCATGCACAGGGCTATGTTATACAGGGAGAAGCACGGCGGATTTAAACTGCGCCGTAACACCAAGCAGTCTAAGAAAAATGATAAGAGGAATGTAGTGATAGCTGCTGCCGTAGCGGCTTATCTGAAGGCCGAGGAAGAAAGCAAAAACAGATAATCCAACCACAGGATGAAATTCAGTTAAGGAGAGCTAGAATGACAAAAAGGTCTCATCAGATTGCCTCAAGGCAGGCAGCGATCAGCAGAGAAAGAAAGAAGAAGAAGAAGTCTCAAACTTCTGAAAAGCATGCTGAGCCGTCGGGTGCGCCTGTTGATGTAGCGGTCAATCCAGCGAGTGCAAGCTCTAATGCTGCTCAGACTCTTGTACATACTGTTTCAACGAAGGTTTCTCAATCAATTCAATTAGATGAAGACCGATACCAATATGTTAAGCGAGATATGCGAAGGACTATTATAATTGCAACTCCTCTTATAGTTATCCTGATTATTCTCGCATTTGTACTCTAGTTCATGAGCATAAAGGGTTTATGGCTTAATAGCTTCCCGGAATATATTCCATAAAAGCAAATACTCTTTCTCTAGGTTGAAACTGTAATTACTCAGAGCCCACCTGTTAACCAATCCCTGTATCATGCAAAAGAGCAAGGTTGCTGCCGCATCGAGATTGATATCTGTCCTAATCTCCTTCGTGCCAACACCACGAGCTAGTAAATCTTTTAAATTGGCAATATATGTGTTAATAGCGTTAGTGCTTTTATTATTAAGGTCTTTGTCTCCCAAACTTATTATTTCAGCGATAACTTGAAATGATATACCCTTCCTCTGTTCTATTGCGGAAATATGGCTTCTTAGCTCTTTATCAATAGTATTTATGGATGTATATTTGCTGGAACTGGCTTTCGAAATATCTCTCCCCAGGTTCTGTTCTATATGATCTATCAGAAACCCCAAAATATCCTTTTTACTTTTAAAATGACGATATATCGCAGCCTCTGAAATACCCACTTCTTCTGCTATGCCTTTAATTGTTATGTGTTCACTACCGTTTGCTATAATTAGTTTTCTAGCTGCATCTATTATCTGTTTCTGTCTCTGCCCTGTTGATTTCCGTTCTCCGACCATATCATCCCTCTCAAAATCTCAATGTGCCAGCCCTTTTAAAAAGAGGCTTTAGCATGGACGGCGTTACTAGTGTAGTAAACAGGCTCACCGCAACTGCCGCGCCGAAAAGCTGCCGCGACATCTCAGTATCACCAAGCGCTCCCGGAATCATCAGAGCAACCCCTGCAACGACCAATCCCACTTCGCCCCGCGGCACCATGCCCACTGCGACAATCGCCGACTCGGCATTCGACATCTTGCCGACGTATTTGGCTGGTATGAAACAGCCGACCATCTTGCCGACCACCGCGAGCACAATGAGCACAATGGCTATCACAATTGCACTCCAGATCGCAGGCAAGTCGACCTGCATCCCCATGTAGCAGAAGAAGAATGGAGCTAAGAACAACATTATTGGACGGAGTTTTTCAATGATCTCCTCTTTTTCAGCGCATGCCGCGAACATAAGCCCAGCGACATAGGCACCAACCACTGGATGCAAACCAGCAAGTGTTACAAGATACGCAATCAGAAAACCGACTATGAGCGCCATGATCGGCATGCTCCCCGATTTCTTAAACGGATTCAAAACGAATCGAGATATATATTTGTTAAGCTTCACGCCAACGATAAGCAGCGCGATCCATACACCGAAGCCTGACAGTGTAATGCGAGCAACGTACCACGCAGACACGTGTACACCCGCATCAGCTATCTTAGCGATCACAGACAAAACCACTATGCCAATGATATCGTCAATAACAGCAGCCACTAGGATAGTTGTTCCAATCCTGGTATCAAGCTTGCCCATATCCATAAGAATTCGTACAGTTACCCCAATACTCGTGGCTACCAAAACAGCACCCATGAAGAGCCATGCTGTATGCGGCCCGTCAGGATAGAACGCCATCGTTATGAAATAACCGAATACAAAAGGCAACACCACACCACCGATAGCTATAAATGTTCCCGCGACGCCTTGCTTCATAAAAGATTTAATATTCGTCTCCACACCAGCGACAAACAACAATACCACTATGGCGAATTCCGAGATAACCTGCATCACACTAAAGCCTTGTCCCCCGATGTGGATCAGCGGCTGAAAGACGCTATCCTTTATAACACCAAATGCTGAATCTGTACCGCCGATCAATGCGAAATTCAGCATGATGGGATCATTGTGAAAAATCAGGCCACCGAGCGCGAATGGAGAGATGATAACACCACCAATCAACTCCCCGACAATCGCTGGCTGCTTAAGAAAGCGTTCTGCTACATATCCGCCGAGCCTTGCAACAAGTATAATCAAGACGAAACTGAATATAAATTTAGCGTAAATCTCTACACCCAACTCTGTGTTCCTTCTTACAATGCTGCACTAATACGGATAATATCATAAAACAAGAGTAAAGTCCTAAAACAGCCACCTAGATATGATTAATTGTTTTTACATTACAGACGAATCTATTCGTGAAAATACACTTTGGTGTCCCAAGGGGAATTGAAACCTAATCCACCCTATCGGCTGGCTGCCATTTCAGAGTTACTTCCCAATCTTGGCCCGGCTCTATTTTAACGTCCCATCCGATGATGTAGCAGCTGCCCTGGAAGGTAAGCTCGAAGCCGTCCTCAGAGTTGGTGACCGCCTCGACCGGATAGCGCCACAGCCTGGCGGGCTTATCGACAGCAAGCGACATGTCGATCCCGATATGCGGGTCTGAGATGAGCAACCGGCTCGTGTTCGGGATATAGTCGACCTTATGTAATAGACACTGCTTAAAAGGATCGGTTGATGGTATGTAGAAGCAGTGGTTGCTGTGGGCATCGTCGGTGATGGCCAGGTTCCACTCTGAGGCGAAGACGCTCTGGATAGCTTTGGCGGAGGTGTTGGTGAGACGGTATGTGACAGCCAGTTCCTCCGAACCGGCATTGGCAGACAGCGTTTTCTCCACGCGCACGGATAGAAAGTCGTTTCCCTGCTTGATATGCCCGTCGCGCGCCAGCCGCGTTGTGATGCGATTTGCTTTCTTTTGTGTCGAACACTTGTACGGCTTCTCAACGAAGTCGCCGTTTTCGCGGAAGCTGCCGCGCAGCAGCTCGTCGGTGGTCGTATCCTTCGACAGGAAGTGGTCTATAAGTGAAGCCCGTCTATATTTGTCATAGAATAAAAGCTTGTCCAGGTTCTCCTGCTTGCTCTTAACGACATCGTGTATCGTCTTGACGCTTCCGCTGTCGGCGCTGCTGCGCCCTTCCCTGCGGACGCGCTCGGCTTCGATGAGGTCGCGGTGGTATGCCTCGTCCCGCCGCGTCATGACCGCGCCGAGGTTATGCTGCGGGCGGCGCAGGTCCCATTCGAAGATTGCGCCGCCGTCGTGCAGATCGATATAAATGTTCTGGCTGTCGCTCTCTATCAGCAGTTCTTCCTGTGTGTCGCTGTCGAAGTCGATCGTCTCATGGGTGATGAAAGGCTTCTTCTTAAACAAAATGTTATCGGCAGCCTTCTCGGCGGCGATGAGATGGCGGTAGATGCCGTATCTGATGTGGCTGAAGTATATCCCGCCGAAGATGCCGTGCCAGTAAGGGCAATTGCACTGGCCGCGCCAGAGCTCGTCGAGCCCGGCCTCGGCATCGGACGACTTTCGTGCGCGGTAGACCTTATCGTGTGTGCGCAGCATCTTTTTTTGCATCGAGTTTATTTCGGGGTACTTGGCCAGGAAGCTGCGCCAGAATCCGGCGTGTACGTATTTCGTGATATCATCACGCTTCTCGGCCTCGAGCTTTTTTAGGAGGTGTCCGTACTCGTGTGATACGGCCGGCGGCAGCGACCACTCCTGCATCTCGGAATACGATGCTGTTGGCAGATAGATCATACCGAGCGGCGGATATTGCTGTGCGTATTCGCCGATGGGAATGGTGCTGAGCCACGCGCTATTCTCTTCGATAGCGGCCAGGAAACGCTCCATCCATCCGTCCGTCCAGCAGTGCTTATAGGTTTTGGGCCACAGGCCGAACTTCTCGCCGTCATCGCCCATCATGATGATCCTGTCGCCGTCCTCCGTGGCCAGTGATTTCAGATATTCGATTACATCTTTTACGTCGTGCCAGGGTATGATGTAGCGCAGCTTCTTGCTGCTGGCGAAAACCTTGACCGGGCAGCCTTCCTCCTCGGTGACGTAGTAACCGAGGAGCTGATCGTCCGAGAGCCCCACCATCTTGAAATGGTTATCATCGACAACGATCCATTTGACACCGGCCTGGGCTAACGGTTTCGGAAGTTGCGGCTCCCACACCCTTTCGGCGAGCCATATGCCGGACGGCGAATATTGGAATCGGTCACTGATCGTCGAGCTGAGCTTAGCAATCTGCCCCAGCTTGTCGGCATCCGGGATCATGGGCAGTATCGGCTCGTAGTATCCGCCCGTCATGATCTCGACTTGGTTTCTACGAACCAGACTTGCTATGCGTTCCATAAAATCGGGGCGGTTTTCTATTATCCAGTCGAGCAGACAGCCGCTGTAATGCAGCGAGATGCGCACACCGGGGTGTTTCTCCAGCGCTTCGATCAGCGGCAGGTATGACTGACTATATGCTTTCTCGAATACGTGAGAGAAGTTATCACCCGGCTGGTGGTTGTGTATGGCTAGTCCAAGATAGAGTTTTTTCATCTGTTTCCTTATATAAGCACGAGATTTATAATCTTTTAGGGAAGCTCTGATTGAATGTTAATCAACCCCCTAGCCCTAATCCCCTTCAGTCCTTCCGCGGAAGGACACCTCTTTTTAACTACTAACTACGCCCGTTGATGGGTACGGCATACTGAAGCACCTGATTCTCACCTGAAAACTGTATGATTCATTACAAAATTACTTCAGCCCGGATGCCTGCTCGACGGCCGCTTGCGGATGACTGTTGAGGTAGGCTGCGCGAAGCTTATCCACTTCACCGGAGTATTGCCACTGTAAAGCTTTGTTTTTAATATCGCTATAAAGCTCCTGCGCCTGGTCCAGCACATCGTTCGGCAGCTTCTCTTTCACCGTCTTGATGCATTCGACCAGCATTCTGGCGCCACGCTCGATCATGTCGGTGTCCCACTCGGGCCTGCAGCTGGCTCCAAAATACTGGCAGCTATGGAGCCCCTGGTCCAGTAGATTTCGCGCATAACGAAATTGTGCACTTTCATTTTGAAGGCTGTTTATCGCATCGATGGCGAGATTGGTAAGCTGCCATTGCAGCTTATGCAGTTCGTTGCTTGGATCGAGCCAACTTTGGTAGGGTGCTCCCCTCGCCATTTCATCCTTGCATGTGCTCCATGAAGAAGGTAATGGATCTATCGATTCCATATGTCTAAATGCGATTATAAGGTCCG
>Ga0315288_10002292_pt1 | contig 24761 bp, 15 predicted proteins | sample YL17G11_20_MG_FD_203454 | JGI IMG/M metagenome (GOLD analysis project Ga0315288, IMG submission 203454) | Sediment microbial communities from Yellowstone Lake, YNP, Wyoming, USA - YL17G11_20 | ecosystem: Environmental > Aquatic > Freshwater > Lake > Sediment | place: USA: Wyoming | collected... | reverse complement strand
GGCCCAGGCCTGGACTTTTCCTTTTGCGGTCAGGGTCATTGCGCGCAGTCCCGGCGGCGAGACAAAGCGATACCAGCCGATGGGAATCTTCTCATCAGGCCTGACATCGAAGGGCAAGACACTGGGATTGTTCCACCAGTGCATGGCGAGCGGGCTGGCCTTGAATTTGAAATGCTGCCCCTCCAGCATCGGTTCAACCGGCGGCGGCGCGCCGGCATCGGTGATGGAAACCACAAAATAGGTACGGCCGGATTTATCATAATGCAGCAGAAGCGAATTGGCGCCGGCCTTCAAGGCGAGCGTTTTGCCGGTTACCTCGGCGCCGTTCAGCCAGACCATTGCCGGCTTGAGGTCGCCGGTCAGGGCATAGGCGGTCATGGCTTTCGGGGCGAACACGGTGGTCCACAAGAAGGGCTTTGTCTTATCGCCCAGCGCGATGAACTCATTGTGGACATATTCTTTGAGGCCGTGGTAGCCCTGATGGCCCGGGTCATTTTCAAGGCCGTAACGCCAGGAGAATTCCAGCGATTGGCCTCCGGTTGCCGGTATTTCCGGGGCCGACGGGAGGTTCTCATAGCTAATGAATTGCGGGCCGAAGGAGCAGGTAACTTTGCGCCAGGGACCATCGGCCTGGTCGCCTTCGCAATACCAGACTTGCCGCGCCTCGGCGCCGATCCGCGCCGGCGTCGGCGGCCAATGGAAATCGCCGAACCGGTTGTCGCCGGTTGGCTGTAACTCGGATTCCCAGTCGCCGTCGAGGGCGATGACGCCGGCCGGTCTTTGCGCGGAAGCGGCGGCCATGGCGGGCTTGCCGGCGCTGAAGACAATCAATTGAATTTCCTTTTCCGTGAGCGGTAATTTGAGTTTCGTGCCGGCCGCAGTCTGGGAAAGGACGGCGAGGGGGCGTTTCTTGCCGGTCCAGGGGTCCCACAACTCGACCTTGCCGCCGGCGCGGAAAAAACATTCCGTGTCTTTGGGCGCATCATAGATGGCGTAAAGGTCGCGCGGGCCGAGTTTGCGGTGCATGATATAACCGGGGCCGTCGTAATCGCGATCGGGGAGTTTGGCGAACATATCACTCGTCGGCCCATCGGGGAACATCTCCTTCACCATCGCGGCGACTTCGGGATCATCGCGACCGACAAGGTCGCTGGCTTCCGGCAAGGCGCCGAGCGCCAAGACGATGCCGCCGGCGCGATGGAATTCGAGCGCTTTTTGCAAAGTTGAATGGCGCACGGCTTTCATCGCGGGCAGCACCAGGACGCGGTAGATTTCGCCGGCGACGTGAAGTTCTTGGCCGACGACTTTGGCGCGGTCGAGGGACTCGAAATCCATAAAATCGAAGTCCACGGATTTGGAATAAAGCTCTTTGGCGGTGCTGAACGCGGTTTCCACCGCAGCTTGACCGTCCAGGCCGGCTTCCATGGGCGCGACCGGATAAAGAATGGCGACATCGCAGCGATGATAGCCCTGGCTGAGCAGATAGCTGAGGCGCTGGACACAGCCCATGAAGCCGCGCAGGTGTTTCCAGTAGGGCATGCGGAAGGTGTTATCGGGCGGGGCCCATTCCCACCAGCCGCCATGCAAGGCGTAATACAGGCCGTGGAATGACAAGAGATTGTAGCCCATCACGAAATCGGCAAAAGTCGCTTCCACGACGCCGGCCGAGGTGGTGCCCCAGCCGCTGCTGTGATAGCCTTCGAGCCAGACGCGCGGCCGCTGGTAGAGGTGGGCGATGGAGCTGGCGACTTTGGCCTTGATCAGAGCTTTTTGCAGAACCGGTTGGTCGGAACCGGGACCCTGGTTCCAACGTTGCGTGCGGAAATAGTCGCCGAACTCGACGACATCGCCGCCGCGTCCGCCGTGATCGCAGCCCATGGTCATGCCCCGCTGCTGATGCCAATCATAGACCGGCTTAAAGAATCCTTCCTCGCTCAAGGCAACTTTTACATCACTGTAATCCAGCCGCACCTTCGGGGTGCGGGGACCGATGTCCATGAATAACGCGGGCAGTTCCGGGACGATGTCATAGCCTTTGCGTTTTTTGAACTCCTCGGCGAAGCGGTCGTTCCAGAGATTGCCGCGGACACGGAATTCCAGTTCGTCGGAGAAGAAGAAGTTCAGGCCTTTGCCGCCTTCGCCGGGGAAATGGTCTTCAAACTTGCCAAAGAAGTGCTCTATATACTCCGGCCCCGACAGCGGGTTCATCGGATCGAGCGACTGCGGCACCTTCTCGGCGCATATGGCGACTTGTTTGCCATCAATGTTGGCGACGACGAGCGCATCGGCGGGCGCGCTGTCGGTAACCAGGCGCAATTGCCAACCGCAGAGGTCGGGATGATCGCGCAGGATTTCGTCCATATACCAGCCCTGCCCTATACCGAGCGTATAATCGCTGAGGCTGATGCCGGCGCCCTGTTTCTTCGCCTGCTGCATGAACCAGCCGGTGAGCTTCCACCAATCCTCGGAGAACAGCGGAGGCTTACTTGGAAGAGTCAGCCCATAGGAGAGGCCGCCTTTGTCGGAGTGGGCGTAATTAATCTGGTAACCGGAGATGCTCATGCCGGCCATCTGCTTCAATTCCCAGCCAAGCCGTTTTTTCGTTAGGGGATCGCCGAGCCACCAGAAAAACGGCACGACACCGAATCCCGGCGGCGGTTTGCGGAATCCCGGCAAGACATCGAGGTTCGGCGCGCGCTCGGCCTGCCCCACCGCCCACGCCGGAGGCGGCTGTTCACCCGGCCAGGTTTCCCCGGCCGCAACACTTGTCGTCACGAGCAAACAAAAGCTCAATCCAAGCGCCAAAATAACGATCGGTTCCATGATCATTGTGCCAACCTTCTTCATCAATAAATTAATCACCATTGCAGGGAGGGCGGCGCAATGGGATTGCGAGTTATCCATCTCAGGTTTCAAGCGATGTGATTCAATCACAAGTGGAATAGCCGGGGATATTCGTATCCGGCCAGGGGTGATCCTGAATCAGCAGGCCGGCATCGGGATTGCGCGGCAATTCCTGGCGAGGATATACCTTCCAATTTTTTCCCTCCAGCGCGTCGCTCTCTCCCGCTGATTGCAGATAGGCAATGAGTGTCTCTCTCATCTGCCGCTGTTCTGCTTCGCGCAACATCATTCCGGCAAAGTTTCTGCTTTCAAGGGGATCCTGCTGCCGGTCGAAGAGGAATTCCTGGTTGTCGGCCGCGCTATAGGCATATTTCCAGCGCCGGCCGAAGATGGTGTAAATTGCATTTTGCTTGTCGTTATCCTGGGAATAGACATACTCTCGCGAACTTTGTCCGGCCGCGACCGCGGCCAGATTTTCGCCATCCAAGCCCGTGGCCGGATGGGGAATATCCGCGGCGGCCAGAATAGTGGGCATGATATCTACGAGGTTGACCGGATCTGTGCAAATTTGACCGGCCGCGAAATGGCCCGGCAGCCGCCCGAGCAGCGGCACGCGCGCACAGGCATTGTGCATACTGCGTTTGCCAAAACAGCGATAATCGCCCAGCAGTTCGCCATGGTCGGAGGTAAAGAGGATCAACGTGTTATCCAATGCGCCGCTTTGTTCCAACGTTTCCAAGACCCGCCCCACCTGGTAATCAATGAAGGAAATGATGGCATAGTAATAGGCCTTGATGCTGCGCACAAGATTCTGATCGAAGCCCTGGTCGCGGTATTTATAGCGATTCTGCCGGCGATTGACCATGGTATACAGGGCCTCGCTATCCGGGGGAATATGCGGCAAGGGCATAAGCGGCGCGCGGTAGAGCTTATGCCAGGGATTGGGGGGCGCAAAGGGCGGATGCGGATGGATGAAGCTGCAAAAGAGCATCCAGGGCTGTTTGGGCGTTTGGGCGGCAATAAAGGCCTTTGCGCGATCCCCGATCCAATGGGTGGGATGCAGGTGGGCCGGCATTTGCGCCGGCTGGGGGATGTAATACATCTCGCCTCTAATCCCGTTGGGATCGCAGATATGGCCAAAGCCCTGGGCGTGGAGGAAGCGGAGGTAGTCGTCATCGGCTGGATTACCTATCATTTCCTCCTGAAACTCGCGGCTCTGAAATCCCCGCAGGGCGCGAGGATCGGGCGTGAAATGGCATTTCCCCAAGCCATGAGTGCGATACCCGGCCTGAGTCAAGACCTGCATGAATGACGGGCGTTCGTCCTCGGGCATCGGACTGCCATTTTCATAACAGCGCGTGCGCTGGGGATAGAGGCCGTAATGCAGCGCGCAGCGCGCCGGCACGCACACCGGCGAAGGCGAGAAGGCGCTGGTAAAAGCCGTCCCTTCCGCGCACAGGCGGTCCAGGTTCGGCGTCCGAATCACCGCATTACCAAGGGCATGGATGGTGTCGGCGCGTTGTTGGTCGGTAAAGAAAACCAGAATGTTAGGCTGAGGCATGGCTGAGTCCTTCCTATCTTATTATTTGAATAAGGCAGCGAATTATGCAGCAGAATTGTATTTTATCCACAAACAGGTGGAAAAATCCTGCTTTATCTAATTACGACACGGCAAAGTGAATTACCTTTTGGGGAATAGGGTGAATTTACAGTTGATTTTGCAGGGAATTACTAGGGAATAGTCAAGAGATGAGAGAAAATTAATTTTAAGACTCCGTGTGACGTCTATTTCGGCCGCAGAGCAGGAATTCTGCGCCGGCGCAGAGAACTTCAGATTTGGGAGCCCGCCGGGAACACTTCGGGAGAATGAGACAACAATGCGAAAAGTCAGTGGCGGAAGAATCTGGAGGGCAACATCCTAAACATTCAATTTTGTCTCATAAATGCTGACACTTTACATTTAATAGCTAGTCTTGTCAGGTGTAACCATATATAATTGCAGTTATGCATTCCTGTCTGACAAAGCCGCCGGAATCGATCGTGAAGGATAAGGACGCGAACAAAGTCCGCATAATATTGGAGTAAGTTAAGTGCCATATCTGGTCTGGTGGTCGGAGTTGTTAAATGCCGAATGGTGAACAGTTGAAGAGGTTGTTTCAGGCTTATCGCGACACGGATTACGCCGCGTTTCGAAGAATTGCCGAGTCTATAATTGCGGACGAATTGGCTGCTAACCATCATTCGCTCGCGACTGAACTAGAGAGAAGCCTGGGCACTCGCAACGCTTCTCAATCTCGCTCCACGCAACAAAAGGATTTGGGTGTCTTGCCGAAGGACCGCAGGAACGGCGAGAGTCTGATGCAGCTACAGGAAAGCACGGTTTCGGTTGATAGAATTATCTTCAATGATGAGCCAAAGAGAAAGGTCGCGCGGCTCTTGGAAGAGCATCGCTGCAGGAAGCAACTTAGGGAGTTCGGGTACGCTCCGAAATCGAGACTACTCTTTTGGGGACCTCCCGGTTGTGGCAAGACTCATTGCGCTCACTACATAGCATACGAACTTGGCCTGCCAGTTGGCGTAATAAGGTTGAGTGCGGTCATATCGAGCTTTCTCGGGGAAACAGCTTCGCATCTGCAAAGAATCTTCGATCTTGCAAATGCGACACCGATGGTTTTGCTTCTAGACGAGATTGACTCTGTGGCCAAAGACCGTGATGACCGCAACGATGTTGGTGAGCTGAAGCGGGTGGTGAATAGCCTGCTACAGGCGATGGATTCGCTCACTTCGACTGACAGCATAGTTATTGCGGCAAGCAATCACCAGTATCTACTCGACCCGGCCGTCTGGCGTCGCTTCGACGATATTGTCAATTTCCCCTTCCCCGGACCGGCCGAACGCGAGCAGTTCATTCAGTATCTCACGAACGGTATCCAATTTGACGGTTCGATCCAATACCTGGCTAGGAAAATGAGTTCGCTTTCATACGCCGACATCGAGAAGATATTGGTCGAATCAATCAAGACGATGATACTCAGTGGCAGAGACAGACTGAAGAACAAGGACATAGACGACCAACTCAAAGGCCGCCGTTGTTCGCTCTTAGCCGCACGCGGCAAGACGGAGGTCATAACCGATGAACAGTGAATTCCCTCCTCTTGGCTTGCCCATCCCGCAAATGGCTGATAGGCGAAAAGAAAAACCGAGAGTTCCACCGTTGAGCGATGATCTGCTAGCTAGACGGCAGGAAGTGGCGAGAACCTTACACGATCAAGTTGCTTCTCTGTCAGAAAGACTCCACTCCATGACCGAGGAAGAGCGAAAAGCCGTCTTCTACAAGATTGAGCATGAAGGGACAGCCCCGCTTTCCGGCACGGATCTGAAACCCATCACTGAATCAACGGAACGTTTCACGCTGGCTGTACCTAAGTCAGACAGCCTGGATAAGCTCGTAGCCAAGATCGATGATTTCGGCATTGGAGAAATCAAGAAAGGCCATGCGCCCAATGAACGTCTAGTCGCCAATGTGTTAAGCATCGTAGAAGGCAGCCCTTTGGACAGACTGAGCCAGGCACTATTCGAGCACTACGATCAACTGGTTCAACAGGACTGGGTAATCTGCGAAATCGAGATTGTGTCAAGCGCTCAAGGACGGAAGCGACAGTTAAGAGAGATCAGGGATATTCGCGATTCTCTGCAGCGCGCCTTCGCGAGTGGCACGCTAGGGAATTTCTTTGAACAGGAGGAGATCAAGGGTACTTGTCGAGCAGTCATTCGCTGCGCAGGAACTCTGTTCAAGGAACTCGTGGAAGGCAAACAGTGGCAGCGACAAATCTCCTGGTTTGACGCGCGGCCGGAGTATGAAACGTTCAGTTCGATTCTGAACCAGTTTTCGGTGTCTGACCTGGGTAGCCTTGCAGGCCCAGATGATGGAGCACCAGTCGTATGCATTGTCGATTCCGGCGTCACCATCGGGAATCCGTTTTTAACGCCTGTGACTCGGCCTGACTTGGTTAAGTCGTTTCTGAAAAAGGCCCTTGACAATCCTTTTGATGAACATGGTCACGGCTCAGGAGTAGCTTCGCTCGCGTCGTATTACGCGCTAAATCTGGACAGGGGTGCCCTGAATGAAGGGAAAGTGTGGATAGCCAGTGCGCGTGTCTTGGATGCCAGTAACCAAGGCGAAGAGGACCGTCTGTTGTCCAAGGTGCTCGCCGAGGTGGTTGACACGTTCGTCCCAATGGGCGTCCGTATCTACAACCTGTCGGTCAACATTATCAACCGGAAGTGGAATATCGAATCCAAACGAACCGCACCGCGCAGGTCCTGGATCGCTCGTGCTATCGACCGGATATCAAGGGAGAAGGACGTTGTAATCGTCGTCAGCACAGGGAACCTGAGCACCACATCAGTGCGAGGCTATATTGAGGATGGACGCGACTACCCCGCGTACCTGGCGGATGAGGACGCCAAGATGCTGGATCCTGCACAGTCGGCACTAGCGCTCACCGTTGGAGCACTTGCTCGAACCACGCTGTCATTGGGTCCCGCCGGAACTACATACGCTATCGCGCAGGAGAATCAACCGTCTCCATTCACTCGATGCGGTCCTGGCATTTGCAGAGAGATAAAGCCTGAGCTAGTCGAATACGGTGGCAATTACCTGCGGGATGGCTCCGCCAATATCGTTAGGATGAACCCCGGAACTAACGTGATGATGGCCAGCCATCAGTTGACGCCCGCCGTGGCGCACGATTCCGGCACCAGCTTTGCCGCTCCTAGAGTCACCTACAGGCTAGCGCGCGTACAAGCCGACCTGCGATCAATGGGAATGCACGACGTCTCTGCACCACTACTCAAAGCATTGATCGTAAACTCAGCCAGCTATTCTCGCATGGAAAGTGAGTTCACCAGCTTCTTGGACCAGATGGACACAACGAAGAAGAAGCACTGGCTTAACGTAGTTGGCTATGGACTCCCGGATGACATTCGCGCCACTGATTGTGATAAGCACTCGGTGATACTCTTTTTCCAAGGATTGCTGCCTGCTGATAAGGTTGCCTACTTCGATGTGCCTGTTCCAGCCATCCTAGCCTTAGTCAGGAATAGTGCAAATAGGCTAACCATCACGGTTGCCTGCGCGCCAGAGGTTCAGCGGTGGGGTTTGGAGCAGTATTTGGGAACCACACTTAAATGGCGACTGTTTCGAGGTGATAAGAATCGCGAAGACATCATAGCTGCAATGTCCAGGGAAACTGACACGGGGAACGAGGATCAGCCTGAACTCCCTGGTGAGTTAAAATGTAAGCTGGGGATAATCGCGAGGTCTCGTGGTACAGTTCAACACGATATCTGTGAGTGGAACCAGCACGCCGCCGATTACAGCGCCGGGCACTATACTTTGGCCATTGCTTCTTACGAGAAGTGGGGGCGCTCAAATCCAGAGGCTATGCCATATGCGATTGTCGTGCGGCTCGAAGACACAACCCATTCGGCTAGTGTATACACTGAGGTTGCGAACATCCTCGCACAGATAGAGGTAGAGGCTACAACAAGAACCTAACTCATATGGGCTTTTTAGCCCTAGATGATCGCGGTGGGAGGAGTATTCGGCGTTGGTCTCATCTGATTTCTGTTTAGAATGTTAGTATCAGCGACACCCGCCTCTTCCACTTCCGTGCGTTTTTTGGGCCGGCCCACGGGCAGAGGCCGAAGGCGCCGATTCAGCCTTTTTTCCAGTCTGGTTAGAAAATTATTCGAGCTCGGCGGGCGGCTGATTCCTTCCTTTTGCACTATTCTACCGGCAATACGATTAACCGGCAACATAACGATACTTAAAACGTCCGTCGGGGGCCGCATCCCCGCTCAGGTAGAAGTCCATCGGATCGCCGGGGCGCTGCATGTTATCCATCCACTTAAAGTCCAGGGCGAGGGCGGTCTTGCCGATCGGCAGTCCGAGCGCGGCACGGGGAATGACCAGCATGAGTTCAGGGCCTTTCGTCGTGATCTGAATCGGGGCAACCTTGATCCAGTTCCAATTGCCTGTGCCGTCGTTCTTTTCCAGCCAGGTCGAACCATCCGGCTCCACAATGCGGTTGACGATAAAGTCAAAGCCCTCCCAGCCGGTTTTGGGATTTTGGTCGGCGTCAATGAAAAGCCACATCCAGGCCGGATCGGTGCGGGGGGAAAGCGGCTGGGCCGTCTTGACATGGAACGCGACTTGCTCATCATCGCGGGCCACCTTCATCGCCACCAAGTCGTTGCGGCCGGTGGTATTGGTATAATGCAGGCCTCCCGCGCCCGGGAAATCGCGGTGATCGGCGTCGCCGACGTGATCGGCAAACTCGGGGCCGACGTCGCGCCATTGGGCAAAGCCGCCCTCCAGCCTGATGATCCTGGCGGCCGAGGCCTTAGGCAGGGCCGGTACACCTTTGTAGCGCCGGATGCCGGCCACCAATTGGAGGTAGTAGTTGTCGCCATGGCCGGCCTTCATCGGCTCGATGTCGCGGCTGTATTCCTGGTCGAACTGGTCAACAAAGCAGACCGGTTCATCCTCTCTGCGATAACAACCGGCGGTCCATTCATTCCATCCGGTAACCATAACGAAAGGAGGATCCAGTTCATAGGCGCGCGTCAACTGCTCCGCGAAGTTATGGCCCTGATTGACCGCGCCCGGCGAAGTGTCCTTGCCGCCGTTGTGAAAACTGCGCCCCCGCGCGTCTCTCCGGCTCATGTTGGTTGGCACGGCATCAGTGATGCGCAGGTTCTGCGCCACTGCGACATTGACCATTTCCGGTTCTGCAGGATCATCGGTGTAACCATAGACCTGCGGGTAGGCTGCTTCCCAATGCCAGGCATAGGGTGTGTTGACGAGTTCGAAAGGCCAGTGGGCACGGCGCAAATTGAAGAAGTCCTTGACGGCGGAGCTGGCTTCAGCGGGATCGCAGATTAACAGCGGCTTGCCCTGCCAGATAAACCATAAGTCTTTGTAGAGGCCGGGGCTATAGAGGGTGTTGTATAATTCATCTGCGGTCTCGCCGGCCTTGGTATTGGTCATGAAACAAAACTGCGGCGTGCGCCCGCCTTCCTTGCGTATTTGGGTGAAGACCTCACACAGCTTCAGATAGACTTCGGGATAAGTGACGCGGTTAGTTGTGTCAAAGATAAGCGTGTCCACGCCGGCGTCGGCCAACAGATTGGCATGGCGGCGCAACACCCAGGGATCCTGGGTGTTGTAATAGCCGAAGAGCGGCTCGCCCCAGAAGTAGCTCTCGTTCGGCTTCCATAGCTCGGGCTTTTTCACGGCGTCGGGATCCTGGGCCAGGACTTTTGCGACATCGTTGAGATTCTTTGGGGGGCGGCCCAGGGTGAGAAAATAGAACATCCCGACGAAACGGTCCGGGCGGGCCTTCGGCGCCTCGCCGGCAACGGGCACATCTCGCCCCAGGGCGTCGGTAGCCGGCCAAGCCATGCCGGGGTTGATCGCTTTCTCGGTTATCTTGTTGCTGCCGGCATCGCGCGAAAAATCACGACCCGTCAGATCATGCGCTTTTTCACTCTTTCCCAATTTTACCTCCTTCTTGCGATCATTGGGCAATCGCCTAGTAGCCTCGTGATAAAGTAATCCTGCTGAGATTTGGCTGGCGCAGTTACGCTCAGATTTTTATGTTAGCCGACAGGGAAGGGACTTTATCCCTTCCCTGCTAGCGAATAAGCATATCAAAAGATTATGGAAATGTTACAACCTGCGCAACCTTACTTCGACTTGATCGCCTCCGCGGCCTTCTCGAAGCGGGCCAAGTTCTCGCTCGTAACCAATTCCACCGGCACCGGCACCCGTTTTTCAACCTTCTCGCCCTTGGCCAGCTTGACAGCCATCTGAACCGCGGTCGCCCCCATCTTATACGGAGACTGGGCGATGGTGGCGGCCAGGTCTCCGTCCTTGATGGCCTTGAGCGCCTCGGCGTCACCATTGAATCCCACCACCGTCATGCCCTTCAGCCGGCCGGCATTCTTGGCGGCCAGGAGCGCGCCGGTGGCCATAGGATCATTGGCGGCGAAGATTCCGTCTATCTTGGGCTCGGCCTGCAGAATGTTCTCCATCACGGTCATCGCCAGGTCGCGCCGGGAATCGGCCGGCTGCTCGGCCACAATCTTGATCTTGCTCTTCTTGATGGTGTCGTCGAAGCCCTGGCTGCGCTGGCGGGCATTGGCCGCTCCCAGTTGGCACTGGATGTGCACCACATTGCCCTTGCCGCCCAGCTTCTTGATCATGTAATCCGCGGCCATCACTCCGCCCTGGTAGTTGTCGGAGATGATGAAGCAATCCGGCTCCCGCCCTGTTACGCCGATGTCACACACCACCACGGGAATTTTCTTAGCCCTGGCCTTGTCGAAAGCCGGGACGATGGCCTCGCTATCCTGGGGGGTAAGGATGAGTATGTCTATCCCCTGCTGAAGCAGGTCCTCCACGTCGGTGAGCTGTTTGGAGGAATCGCCGTTGGCCACGGTTTCGATTAACTCCACCTTCTCCTGCTTGACCTCGTCCTTAATCCCCTTGAGCATCATCACGAAGAAATCGTGCCCAATCGAGGAGAGGGCATAGCCCACCTTGATCTTCTTTCCCGGCCGCGCCGCGCCCTGTTGGGCGGGCGGAGACGCTGCCTGACGGCTGCATCCGGTTACCAGCAGGGCAACCAGCGCCGCCGCGCCAATCCACCTACATACCTTGAGCAAATACGAACTTTTCATGCTTCGATTACCTCCTGCCTTTGTTAAGTGATACATCCAACGAAGCGGCCGCGATTACCACGGCCCCTACCACAGCCAACTGCCAGAATGAGGAAACCTTGAGCAGATTGAGGCCGTTCTGGATAGTACCCAGAATCAGCGCGCCGATCAAGGTCCCGGCCACGCCTCCCTTGCCGCCGGCCAGTCTGGTCCCTCCGATTACCGTGGCCGCAATCGCCTGCAACTCATAGCCCAGGCCGGCCTCGGACTGAGCGGACATCAGCCGGGAGGTGAGCATGACCCCACCCAGCCCGGCGAACACTCCCGCGATCATGTAAACCGAGAACTTGATCCGACTCACCCGGATGCCGCTCAGATGGGCGGCCAACTCGTTCGAGCCGACCGCGTAGATGTGCCGTCCAAAGCGGGTCTGGCTCAGCACCAATGTTCCCAGGACGAAGCAGGCCAGTGCGATCAATATAGACGCCGCTCCCGGTCCCCCGATCACCGCGAATGCGACCGGCAAATCGGAGGCGGCGCGCCCCCCGCTCACTCCGTAGGTGAGTCCCCGGGCGACCGTCATCATCCCCAGGGTAGCAATGAAGGGAGGCAAGCTGCGCGCAGAAATCAGGTAGCCGTTAATGGCGCCGGCCGCAGCGCCAATCCCCAGGGCTACGGCTATCGCCGGCCCCATCCCGATGCGGCTCATGGTCATCGCCATCACCATGCCGGAAAGCCCCAACACCGAGCCGCAGGAGAGGTCTATCCCCTCCGTCAGGATCACGAAGGTGGCGCCCACCGCGATCACGTAAATTACCGCCACCTGGCGCACAATATTGGCGATGTTGTCCCACTGCAGGAAGCGGTCGGAGAGCGAACTCAGGATGATCCAAATGCCGATCAGCGCGAAGAGCGCTCCCAAGTCTCGCCAGTGGCGTTTCAGGTAATTGAGCATATCAGGCGATCTCCTTCGCCGTCCCTAACGCGTAGTTCAGAATTTCCTGCTGGGTGAGCCGGTCGCCGGGCAGGTCGGCCATCAAGCCTCCGCCGCGCATCACCAGCACCCGGTCGCACATCCCCAGAATCTCCTCCATCTCCGAGGAGATAAGCAAAATTGCCCCTCCCGTCCGCACGAAGTCATTCATAATGCGATAGATTTCTGCCTTGGCGCCCACATCCACCCCACGGGTAGGCTCGTCCAGCAGCAGGATGCGGGCCTTGGTGCCCAGCCACCGCCCCAGCACCACCTTCTGCTGATTGCCTCCACTCAAACTCTCCACCACCGCCTCCGGGTCCGGAGGGCGGATGTCCAGACGGCGGACCTCCGCTTGCGCGGCCTGGCGCTCGGCCGGGCGGCTGACCAGCCCGAAGCGCCCTAGTTCGGCCAGGCGGGGCATACTGACATTGCGCGCGATGCTCATATCTATAAAAAGTCCCTCTTCCTTGCGGTCCTCAGTAACCAGGCCCAGCCCGGCTCTAATGGCATCGCCAGGCCCCAACATCTTAACCCGCCGCCCCTCAATCAATATCTCGCCCTCGTCCAGCCGGTTCAGACCGAACAGGGCACGGGCCACATCGGTCCGGCCGGCGCCAACCAGCCCGGCCAGGCCCAGAATCTCGCCCCACCGCAGTTGAAAGCTAATCCGGCTGAACTTGCCCCGGCAACTCAGGTTGCGCGCCTCTAATGCCACATTGTCGCGCGGAGCGCGCTTCTCCGGGTAAAATTCTCCCAGAGGGCGATTCACCATGTCGAAGATGAGCTGCTCTCGGCCGGCCTCTTCCACGGGCCGAGTGCTCACATTCCGGCCGTCCCGGAGCACGCTCACGCGGTCGGCCACCCGAAAGACCTCGTCCAGCCGGTGGGAGATGTATATTACCCCGATCCCTTCCTGCTTCAAGGACCCGATAATCGCAAAGAGGCGCTCGATCTCGTTGGCGGTCAGCATGGCGGTAGGCTCATCCATCACCAGCACACTGGCCTGCAGAGAGAGGGCCTTGGCGATCTCCACCATCTGCTTTTCGGCGGTGGAAAGCCGGCTCACCAACTCGGAGGGGGACACCTGTACACCCAGCCGTGCCAGCAGTTCGCCCGCCTCGCGCCGCATTTTCCCCCAGTTCACTCGCCGGAAGGGCCCTTGCACCGGCTCCCTGGTCAGGAAGATGTTCTCCGCCACCGAAAGGTCCGGGATCAGGTTGAACTCCTGGAAAATCATGCTGATGCCGGCCCGCTGCGACTCCACTACATTGGGGAAGGACACGGCCTGCCCGCGCAGTAGTATCCGGCCGGCTTCCGGCTGATAGATACCGCAGAGCACCTTCATCAAGGTGGACTTGCCGGCGCCATTCTCGCCCACCAGAGCATGCACCTCCCCCGGCAGCAGATCGAGGCTCACCCCGTCCACTGCCCGCACCCCGGGGAAGTCCTTGGTGATTCCCACCATCTTCAGCAAGCAGCTATTATCCTTTGCCTGGTTCACGCCCATCAATATCAACCGCGATTAGTAATATCAGATTTGGGATTCCGGTGCCCTACCGATGCCAGCAAAGGCAGATAAATCCTCACCTTTCGCACTTTCCTATACGACACGGCCAGGTGAATAACCTTTTTTGGGGATAGCTTGGATTTCAAGATGATTTCGCGGGGAATGACTTCGGAAAAGTCGAGCATTCAAGGCAGGATGAGAAAATGAGGGACAATGGGAAAATGATGAACTTCGCCACGCCTGCGGAATCTTCCTCCTGTCGCCGCTTCAAGGCTTGAGAAATCCACGACGCGGAACGATGATTGTTTCGGATTGATACGGCCTGGTTAGCCTCAAAGTGGGTGGTAGGTCGTAAGTTCACGGCGGTGAAATGCGCGGTTGGCATGCACAGGCTGCCCCCTTCGTCTCTACTTGCGCGTTGGCGGCGATGCCCGCCGGCCAAATCGTTTGTCGAAGTAGTCAAATTCGTCTACCGCTTGAAAATCATCTCCCATGTAACCACCACGATAAACACCAACCAAGGCCAGTTTGCCATTAAGTGTGGTCCCTAAAGGCCACAGGAGATTCACGTCCTTCTCGTCGTGAGGGACACCTAGAAAGCCACCAAAAAAGCGGGCGTCTTGGAGTTTCGATTTCGCGGGCACATCGAAGATATAGCGGTTCAACACCCACAGCTTACTCATCTCATCAACGGAATAGTTGTTCGCACGCCGACATTCCGCTATGAACTCCTCTATAGCCTTCCTCAAGATCGGAGTTTCCTGAGTCGCCATCTCATCAAGGCATTTCAACAGCTTCTTTTTTGTGGTAGTGTCGTCCGGTCCAATGCTCGTCAATGCCGGGCATTGTTTGAGCGCGGTGACAATGCGCGAGATCGAAGTATTGGTTGCCGACTTGGAAGGTGTTTTCACAGCCGAACTCCTTTCTGTATGGACCTCGCCGCCTGTACATCCTGTCAATGCCACTATAGCGGCAAAGACAGCCAACCATGCGCCGACTAGCCTCAGATTGCGAATTTGCATCGCGCACGCAGAAAGAAAAGCGTTCATGGCGACCCCTTTGACGTTATTCTATTTTTCCCGCCCTATACTTTCTCCTCCTCACATCATACTGCTGGGTATCCGGCTCCCAGCGGTAGCCGACTCGGGCATTCCAGGTGAGGCGGTTTGCGGCGAAGGAGCCGCTGAGGACTTCGGTGGGGCCGAAGGCCTTGGACTGGTAATGCACTTCCTTCGTTTCCGCGGCATTGGTAACGCTGTCGGTGGAGCCGATGACATCGAAGTGATGGAAATGGCTTGCGCCGGAGCGCCGCTGACTAAGCAAATTGCCGTATTGCTGCGGCTCCAGGGTGTAAGCCGCCTGCGTCGTCCCGCCACTATTGGTCTCAATTAGCACATTCTCCATATCATTGATGAACTTCGCCACGCCAGCGGAATCTTCCTCCTGCCGCCGCTTCAAATCCGCATCATAAACAAATGTATTGAGATATCTCGCACATCACCATTTCTGAGCAGTTTAACGCGCGTTCGGTAAAGGCAGAGATGTCGCCAGGCGAGACAGTGAATAGAAGAAAATGCTGTAGCCTTCTGCAGGCTTCCCGGCAACTAGGCAGAGCATATCTTTATGTACTCCTAAAAATCCTACATCAATATTGTTTCTGAATTCCTTATGTGCAATTATGTGCCCGGACTTTGCATCCAATAATAATACATTGTGAGGAATACCAGTTGCATGTCCCTTTATGAGAGCAGCTATTACATGATTAGCATCGCCATCGGCAAGCTCTATATCATTTCCTTTTCCCGCCTGTGTAGCCCAAGTTATTTTTCCCTGATCAATACGTACAATACTACTTTGCCCGGAGTATTCCTTCCGCACAACTACAAGCGCTTTTCCATTTCCAGTGGCCTTAGCATTTTCCCAATTCCAGTTACTTCCCGAACTCGAAATGGTCCAGAGCTGCTTGCCGTTACGCGGATCAAGCGCGGTCAATATACCTGCAGTTGAACTAGGGGTGATAATGACATCCTTGCCAGAAGTCCAAATAAAACCAGACCCAAAAGATAGCTTTTTGCTCCAGACAGGCCGTCCACTGCGAGACGAAAGATCGTAACCCAGAATTTTGTTACCATGAGATATGGCCAGCCATCGGGAATCTCTCGCGACCTCCGTAACAGCCCACCCATCATCATAGCCTTCTCGCAACACGCCTAATCGATCTCCGCTTGAAGCTCGCATAAGAATATAGTAGTGCGGAATCGCATCATCTGCATCTGGGAAGCCGGTGACAGCTACCACTACCAATCCCGAGCCTGCTCCCGCGATCACTGCAGAGGATCCTCTACCAGCGGACTTTCTCCACAGGACACGACCGTCGCTGGCACTGAGAGCATAGAGGGCACGATTAGGCTCAAGCTCGTTCGGAATACTTTTGCCAGTGCCTGTTCGCAACGCGAATACCCTCTGTCCACCGCGTTCCACGTCAGTCAATTCGTTCCATGTCTTTGCCCCCAGATGCACCCTCCAAAGACGCCGACTGCCGTATACGCCTGAAGACACCCATCCAGTGTCATCGCTCGAGTACCAACGCTTGGATCCGCTCGGCAATCGCGAAGTGTCGCCAACCCACCGGTCCCCATCGTAGAGCACGCACCTCTGACTGGTGAGGTCCACGACCTTTTCCGTGCCACTCTCGGTAGATATATGTAGCATGCCATCAATGAGTTCGCACTCAACCCTTATGTAACCAGGAGGAACGACGGGCATCCTTTGAAGCAAAGGCGCGTGAGCGATGAAAGGTCCCGGCATACCAAAGGCACGCTGTCCGTGAACTGTCAACCTGTCACCCGCCAAACTACCAGAGCGGGTCGCACTATAAGCCCATACTGCGACAGCCACAGTACCCATCGCCAACCATATGTGATGCACTCGAAAGATACGCGGCATTCTGTCCAATTTATATCCCTCCCAACCATTAGCGATTGGCGGTTTGACAGATTAGCACTTTATCTTCTCCAGCCATTCCTTCGAAACCATGCGGCTGAATGTTCGACTTAATAAATACCGGCGGCCACCTCCCGCGCGATGCGCACCCACCGGGTCAGCCTCTCCGGTTCTCCGCACAAGGTGTGCACATCCTTCATGGCGATTTCCAGCGAGCAGCCATGCTCTTTTGCCAACACCATAGTTTCCTGCAAATCCTTACGGATCAGAGCTTCGTCAAACACCTTCGTGCTAATCAGGGAAGGATTGGGTTTGCGGGAATAGCCAATGCGATTGCCCAGCGCTTTGGCCATAAACTTCTGGTCGCACCAGGGCGAAACTGAAACGCGCTTGAGATTGGGCATATGCTTCAACACCTGCCAGCGCGTGTTGACCGGTTCGCAACAACCGTAATAGACGCGGCCCAGCTTTTCGGCAATGGTCTGCTCATAGGCGAAGATAAACTCCGCATATTGGTCCGGCCCGACGCCGACGGTCTCCTGGGATTCGATGAGACTCCAGATGTCCCGCGCCCGCACCGGCGCGCCCGGCGTCCAGTCGCTCTGGGGCAGGGCGCGGGTATAGCCGCGGCTGCCGGACCCGATGTAATCATTCTCGTTATTCAGATTAAGCAATCCTTCCTGCTCCAGCCACTCCAACAGAGCCAGGCGGTCGTCGCGCAAAAAGGCCATGAGCCGATGCAAGCCCTCGGGCTGGTCATACATGTAGAGCATGAGCGAGTCCAGCCCAATGAAACTGATGGCCGTCCAGGTCATCCCCAGCGTCCACCAGGGATTCCCCCGCAGGCGCGCCCCCAGGATGCCCTGATAAAAATCCGCCAGGAAATCTTTGGCGGCGAGCGAACCCGCGCGGTCCACGGCAAAGGTGCGCGGTTTCAGCTTGGGGAGGTCCTTATCGAGGTCGGTAATCACGGCGTCAATATGATAGGCGCCCCTTGCGCCGGTATTTTCGGGATTGGTCGCATGAGTGGCAACGCCAAAATCGCTGAAATTGAAGCGCCACCCGATATCCACAAAAGGTTCCACCGACGTGTCATCGCCGATGGTCTCCACATGCATGAGCAGGTTTCGGAAACCATGTTCCTGCCCCCTCGCCCATTCTTCCCTGCATGCCAGTTTGAAATCCGGCAGCACCATATTGATGCCGCCGTCAGTCTCCGTCAAAATGAGGGGCCGCTCGGCTTTACCTTCATCATGGAGATACCACTGCCGCCGGATTTCCTGATTGCGCGGGCTGTCCGCAATGGCGCGCACGCGTTCCGCCAATTTCAGCAGGATATCCCGATCCTCCTGACAAACTTTCCAATCCAAAACGCCCATAGCTATAATTCCTTCTTGCGCTGCTGCCAATAGATTCCCACTCATTTATAGCATAGCGCATCATGTGCCTTCAACACCGCGCGTCTTCACGCGCCGGCGGCCTCCGCTTCCTGCCGGGCAATTTCCGTCCACGTTTCATTGCTGATTCCGCAAGCGGCGAAGATATTCTAAACCTCTCATTATTCTATACGACAGAGCCATGGGATTATCCTTGTTTTCGCTGCCAAGGCTAACAGTTTGTCCACCCCTGATGACAAACTTCCCGCAGACACTCACTGCAAAGATGAACCAGGCAATCCCATTTAATATACATACCGGATTCGCCCCGAAGGGGCATGATTCGATAGCCCAGGGCAGCGCCCTGGGGAGATGAGAGCGAGTGTAAATGAGCCCTGAAAGGGCGAAAGAGGGCGAGGAAGGCCTTTCTGTCGCCCTTTCAGGGCTTGTCTTTCTAGGCCCGCCTACCCAGGGCTTCGCCCTGGGCTTCCGTATGCCGCCCCTTTGGGGCTTCAGTCATAAGATGCGATTGCCCCGCAAGGATGAAAAGGGAGGGAAAACAGCAACCGCAAAGTGCAAAGTCCCTAAGCCCGCCATTGCGCGGGCCGGGATGGCGGCCTGCCCATGTCAGGTTTAGCCAGCGGCATCATAGATGCTTAGCCAAACGCGAAGGGCACGCAAAGAAAAGGGGGAATAGAGGGGAACGGCAAGGTGGAAGGATGAAGGGCGCGGCGCTTAACTGCGAAATGCGACCCTCCCGCAGGTTCAAAACCAGCGGGAGGGCTGAGGTATCCTTCCCGCGGGTTTTTCGGTCCCGCGGGAAGTTTGTTAGAGAGATACTTTCCCTCGACTTAGCTCGGGATAGACGCTAATCTCAGGATGACGGCTGTATATTGTTAGCGGTTCCCCTCCAGTCTTTGCCGGCGATATTCCAGCGATGGTGTTCTATGCTGCTCTCGCTCATCCATGGGCATTATCTGTGCGCCGGGGAAGGCTTCCAGGTGGAGGACGGATTGCTCCACTATCAAGGCGGAGCCGTAAATGTTTCGCCCGCGGAGTTCGACACGGCGGCCCGCGCCATCAGTGGAGGCCGGGTCCTGCTTCGCCCAATAGAGTTGTCCCAGGAATTGCTCGGCGTCATGCACATTGGGACGGTCTTTCAGGCGATTCGACCGGCTGCCAACCTCCATCAGATAGGAATCAAGCAGTTTCGGCCAGAGCTTGCGGAAGAGCGTCGCGTCCTGGAAGATATCCACCGCCAGCCATTCCCGGCCATAGGCCACAATCACCCCGCAAGTCCGGTCCGCCATCTTCGGCAAGTCGCCAAAGTGCTTCTTATAGGGCATAATTCTGTGCTGCACCTGCGGGCTGCTGGGAACCGTGCCCAGCGAACCCAGCGGCGCGCCCGTGGCGCGCTGCGTTTCGGCCACGGAGTCCCAGACTTCCGACTGGCTCTTGCTCCTCGCGGCTCGCACGCGGACCGCGGAAGGCGCCATGAATTTGCCGGACTTAAATTCCGTGCCCTCGGTCCAGCGGCCATGTTCCACACAATAGACGCCGATCTCCCGGCGCGCATGCGGGGGCAGCAGCAGGTCGTCTTTGACCATGCGGTCCTGCTTGGCGCCGGTAATCGCCTCGCCGGCCATCAGAAAGATATGATGGTCGCTGCGGTTATTGACGATGACGCGATTGACTTCGCCGGAACCAAGTTCGCTGATCTTCAGCACGCCTTTATCCACGGCTTCATCGAGGGTGAGAGGTTTGCCGAAGCTGTGAACCGGATCCAGCCGGACGGGAAAAATCGTCAGCCCTTCATGCTGCCAGGGCTGGTCAATACTCGCGGAGCGCAGCAGGGCCTCCACCGGATTAATGCGCTCCGGCGGCCGAACGCTGGACTCCTTGGGCGGGCGGGGAATGGCAAAAGCCAACGCCCCCAGCACGAGAATCATCAGGAAAACAGCCAAACCTGCATATGCTAATCTTTTCATCTTATTTGCCTCCTGCAATTATGACTGCCGGCAGGGGAAAAATGTTCCAGAGAAGGTGAACTTATTTCACCACAAAGGCACAAAGAAAACTAAGGGCGAGTGTATGGCGCTCGCCCTCTCGAATTTATGGCAAGTCCGGCCTTATCTATGGCCCCAGTGTTACTACTATCCGCGGCCAGAGGTCACTGACCACGGCGCTGTTGCCGGCGAGGGTGAGGAGGGTAAATTTTTCCGGATGGTGGGGGCCGTCGTCATCCGCCGCAAAAATATTCATGGAGAAGGCCGTGCCCTGGACGAGTTTTGCCGGAAAGAGAGTAGCCTCATCAAAAACAAATTCATAGGTCGCAACGCCATTCTCGCGGCTTACCCCCATCTGCGCGGTGGCGAGGATCGGCATGCGGCCAGATTTCGGATCCTGCAATGAATGGAGGCGCGGGCCTTGCTCGGTCTGGCAGGCAAGGTAGTCAAAGGTTGCGCCCCGCTGGCGCAGGCCCTGCCCATTATCAGAGGGATCGAAAAGCAGGCGGACATTATCCACATCCGTCAATATCTCCGCGCCCGCGGCGGGTATGGTTAGAATGTCATCCTTAACCTGCAGGGCGACATAGAACCTGCCCGGCGACCACAGCATCCGGGCGGAAGCGGAAAAATCCTCCGGCCCGCTCGGCTTTGTCCCCAGTTGGTTCGGCAGCTTAATCGGTTCAACCTCATCCCATTCGTCCAATTTGCCGTCCGGCACGATAGGATTCCGGGCGCGGGAGACATTGAGCTTCCTGATTAGCGGAAGCCCGCGGGTAAGCTCGATCGGCAAATTATGCAGGCTGTAAACATAATCGAAGGAAAAATAAGGCAGCGCGCCCAACTGTGCATAGGGAGTCTGGGTTTCAACCCGAAAATCAAGCTGCGTCTTGCCATAGCGGGGGATATCGTATTCGGCCTTGGATTTTTCGATCTTCCAGCCCGAGGAGGGCGTCTCCCAATAGAGCCGGCCCCGGAGCGCGCCGGGCGCGGGATTATTGATATAGATATGACCGTCGGCAACAAGGGGTTTGCCGACCTGGCTCTCCATCCGGCTGACGCGAAGCTCCCGCCGCGCGGCGAGTATTTCATCCCGCTTTTTACCCACCACGCAATCCGCCGGCAAAGACTTCGCTCCCGGCCTCACTACCTCCACTCTAAAGCTTTTGCTATTTACAGATACCAGCAGCCAATGGTGGAACCCGCCAAGCTCCCGCGGCTCGGAGATTTCGCCGCCCCCGCCGCCGGTAATATAGTATTGAATTTTGTAGCGCGGATCTTCGATTTCATAGCGATTATAATGCGCGGCAAAGACCGCCCGCACGGGATAGCGCGCGAGGAGGCCCTGCACAATAGCCCAGTTCGATTTCTTATCCAGGAAGTAAGGCTGATGCAAAAAAATAAAGATATGCTGGGCTTCTTTACTTTTTTCAAGATCATTCTTCAGCCAGGCCAACTGGGGGCCTACAATGCCCTGCCCCGGCGTGGAGCCCGAGTCCAGGAAAATGAAATGGGAGCCGGCATAATCGCAGGAATACCAGCGGTAACCGATGGTCTTCTCCCACAATTTCCGGCCGGCATTGCTCCAAATGTCCCGTTCGCCGGGCACGGCCAAAATCGGCGAGCTGAAATCGGCGACGGCGGCAAAAAACTCGTCCCATTGCCGCGGCGCGGTGGCCAGGTTGCCGCCCCGGATAACATCGCCCAAGAGCGCGAGGAAAGCCGGCTGGTGGCCCTGGGCCTGCTGAAGGATGGATTTGAAAACCGGCGACTGGATAAAGGGGAGTTCGCCGCCGGTATCGCCTGCGACCGCAAAAACAAAGGGCCTTGGGGGGTAGCTGTCGGCTTTCACCTTCGAGAGCGCTTCGGCCGTGAAGGACTGCGGCATTACCGCAGCAACGACGGAGCCGACAGTGGCAATAAGCAGAATTGCAAACCAGACTGCAACCAGTATTGGGAATCTCATGCAGGTTGAAAGGTTATTCATGGCTGACACCGACCTCCATTTTTTTGTTTGTCCCCCTATTTTCCGCTATTCGTGCGCCCATTTCAAGTAAGCGTTATTTATCTTGGCAGTATAGCACAACAAATCTGCGGAAAATTGCTTGACAGTGAAGTTAAGCCAACATTAGAATTCTTGTAGCTACAGCAATGCTATGCTGCGAATTCTCAATATAAGAACGGAATAGATTGCCATGCCGAAAGAAATTGCTGCTGGAATAGAAACCCTTCAACCGGTTGATCCCTTTAGCCTCTTGGAGCGGCTGCGGCTGACCACCGGCAAGGCCGCGGAATTCTGCGGGGTCTCCCGCCGACAGCTCTGCTATTGGACCGATATCGGCCTGGTGTCGGCAAACGAGGAAGAAGGCGAGGAACTGGAGGATGACGGCGACGCTTCCCGCCGGGTCTATGACTTTCCCGCGCTCTATAAAATAATGTTGATCAAGCAGGTGCTGGCGAAAGTCAAGGGACTTCGCCGCGCCGCGAAGGAAATCAACGACTTCCTGCAGCACCGCACCCGGGAACGAGATGAATTGCAGGCTTCGATTGACAAAAAGCGCGATGCCTTCCTTTCCCAGCAGGCCGACCGGCTGGACAATATCGCCCGACAGACCAAAGAGCGGCTGGTGCATCTGCGCACCCGGGAAAAGCTGCTCTCCCTGGCCGAAGGCATACTTCCCCTGCAGCAATTCGCGGTAGCCATCGCCTCCGGCAGCACGGTATTGGAAGAGGACCCCTCCGCCTGCCTGCGCCTCGCCTCCCTGATCGAGCAATTGGAAGCGCGACTGGAAGGATTGGCGGTGCATTAAATAAATCCGCAGATTTGTCTGCGGCGGCCTTACTTATTGGCCGGCACCATCACGGTTAGCGCCCGGGGGATCACCTGCAAATCCACGGGGGTTTGAAATACCGCATCGCCGTCGAGCTGCACGAATGTGGGCACTTGGCTTTCAATGCGGAAATGCTTTGATTTGAAAAAGCGCGCACCGCCACAGTTTGCATGCCTCCCGACTAATAAGGAAAGCACTTGCACGGCCCGCTGCCGCGCGGAAGCGCCTTCAAACAGGCAAAGATCGAGCCGGCCGTCATCCACAAGGGCGCTCGGCGCCATGCGAAGATGGTAGGCATAGCGGCTGGCGTTTGCGGCCACCGCCAGCCAGGAGTCCGTCTCAAAGCGGTCTGCATCGGTAGTGATGCGTAATCGGCAGGCGGGAAATTGGGTCAAATATCTGAGTCCGCGCCAGGCCGATAGAAAGACCGCGCGCCGTGTTTTACCGCGCGCGGGAACGATGGCATGAATCGTCGCCGCATCCCAGCCGATACCCGCCATGGCCGCGAAAATTTCGCCATTTGCCAGGCCGACATCAATGGCGCGAGCTTCGCCATAAAGCGCGGTCTTTACCGCGCGCGGCAAATCCCGCGAAATGCGCAATTCCCGAGCAAGGGTATTGAGTGTGCCCGCAGGAATAATCGCGAGCGGAATGCCGCTCTGAATCAGCGCGGGCAGCGCCGTGCGAATCGTTCCATCGCCGCCCACCACGATAACCCTGGTTTGGACCGGCGAGGCTTTTTGGCATTCAATGCGGAGTTCTTCTGCAGTCTCTGCGGGCGAGGTTGCCGCCGTGCAAAGCACATCGCAATTCGCCGCGCGAAGCATATCTTCCACCTGCCTTTGCACCATCCCCTTTGCAGTCGCGCCGGCATATTGGTTCACCACGAGGATAGCCTTAAACCGCTCGCATCCTTGCGCCGCGATTGACGCCGGCCGAGCCGCAATCCCAGCACGCTGTAACGACGGCAATATTCTTCCTGTTTCCATTACCATGCACCTCCCCCGCTATTCCGGTTGATTCCTTTGCAGGGCCGAAACATTTCTCGATACGGAAACCGGGTCCGGCAATATTTCTTTCGCATTAGCCTTTTTCCGTCCCGCCAGGACGGAAGTCAGCAGAGGAGTAAAATATCCGACCATTCCGGCCCGACTCAGCAGATTCCAGGCCAATCCTGATTTGGCCCAGGCCGCGGTATAGGCCACATGGCGCAGTTGATCGGCAAGCTGCGGCTTAACGGCGGCGCTTTTGAAAATTGCGCGCCACTGATAGAAATTACGATAAGCGCGCCAATAACCTGCCTCCAACGTTTCCGGCGACATTTTTGCAGGTTTGAAGACTACATGCGCGGTGTCGTAATAGTTCCAGTCTTCGGTCAATAAACGTCCCTGGGATTGCATCTCTGTGAAAAGACGGGTTCCCGGAAAGGGCGTGAGGATATGAAAGGTGGCGGTGTCAATCCCCTGGTTGACAGCCCACTCGACGGTGCGATCGAAGACCGTCTCGTCATCCTCGTCCAGCCCGAAGATAAAGGTGGCGTTTACAAAGATG
>Ga0315288_10002291_pt1 | contig 24763 bp, 20 predicted proteins | sample YL17G11_20_MG_FD_203454 | JGI IMG/M metagenome (GOLD analysis project Ga0315288, IMG submission 203454) | Sediment microbial communities from Yellowstone Lake, YNP, Wyoming, USA - YL17G11_20 | ecosystem: Environmental > Aquatic > Freshwater > Lake > Sediment | place: USA: Wyoming | collected... | reverse complement strand
ATGTTCTGTATTATTCAATCTTATGTCGTCACCGAGCTCAAAGTTGTTTGGTCGCCAGTAATCTTTGACGGTAGTATCCCAATTGTTTGCCCTTGCCTGTCGATAAGTCATGAAGGAATTTATCAGTATATCTATCACCCCAATACACCCAACCGCCATGAACTTATTAATTGTCTACGACGTGCTCATCGTAGACGGTAAAAGAAAGGAATTGGCAGGAAAGAACGTAATACCAAGATTCCCAATCGGATACCTATCGATGTGCGACCCCCTTCAGTCGATGTACGCAGTCGGTTTGGCGACTGGGAGGGCGATTCGTTGGTATCTCGAAAAAGTATAGCTGCTTTGAACGCATTAGCCGAGCGGAAGAGCCGTCTACTTTTACTCACCAAACTAAAACGCAAAGGCACCTTAGAAACTCTATAAGCTGTGATTAACCGCTTAATGTTGTTTCCATAACATGCTTTAAACACCTTGACTTTGGATAATGGTACCGAAAATGTCCTTCATCAAGAAATTAGTCGGGCTACGGGCATCCAGTGTTACTTCTGCCATCCTTATTGTTCTTGGGAACGTGGTTCTAACGAGAACATCAACGGTCTCATTCGCTGGTACTTGCCAAAAGGCACTGACTTTGGTAAGATTACGGAAGAACAAATTTCATGGAACGAATTTCGTATCAATCAGCGACCCAGAAAGTGTCTGGGTTTCAAAACTCCTTTAGAAGTCGCTGCCCATGATGTTGTACTTCAAAGTTGAATTTGCTATCATTTTTCTACGACGAATCCCTATAATGACAACTAATTTTTCGAATGTTTGTGTAATTCACTATCATTCGGATTATTCGCCTTTCACATTCATTTTGGTAAAACACCAAATTTAATAAGATTCCGTTCAGCTAATTCTTTTAACTTTCGATTCTCTGTTTTATTATACATTTCTAACCAAATATCAATAGCTAAGTTTTTAGCCCCGCCTTTCTCAAAGGAAAATGCTGCCCAGCGTTCCGTGAGCTTCCAGGTCTCAGGTAGTTTTGAAGCAATTTCGAAATAATATCCAGCCGTAACATAGTCCTTTGTTAACATGTAGTTAATGAATCCGGCATCGAAAACCAGTTGCCAATCCAATGGATTATAAGATATCCCTCGATATAATAGCTTCAGCGATTCATTAACCTGGCGGGCATCCCAAGCTAAAATTAATGCTCCAAAATGGTATGCCCCGGTGAACCTGCTGTCTAAATGAGCCAAAATATCAAAAATATGGTCTAACCATTCATACTTATGGTCGGTCATCAGATGTTCGCTATAATATTGAATTGCCCGGAGCCAAACTAAATCAGCCATTACAGTTTGGTATTCAATCACAGCTGGTTTCAAAAATTTACCCGAAGGAAAATACATCAACTCTTCAACAATCCGCATGCGTAATAATTTATGTCTACTCAAATCAAGATTAAATTGAATTATCCAGATTGCAAATCCAGTGACAAGAAAAAAAACGAGCGTAAAAAACCATTTCCTAACAATTCCTGCAAATATATTCTTAAAATTCATCTTTGTCTTTTACTGCGAATCATTCGAATGAGAACTAATTTTTCGAATGTTTGTGTAATTCGCTATCATTCGGATTATTCGCTTTTCACCGTCTTTTTAAAAATCCTTTCGCTGGAAAATCAAACAGGAAAGAAAAATAATCACCGTCGAATAAACAATCGCATAGATAACTGCCAGAACAATAACCTTTGGTTCAATCATCACATTATGCACAACTTCACCTTTAATATTGAAATTGGATAGATTGGGTAATAAATAATATAAAATATCCGAAATGGCTTTGGCTTGAATCGATTTGCTCGCTAATGCAAATGCCTTTAAATCAAGGGTCAGATGCCCGATGAAATATATGGCAAATGTAAAAATTGAACTCGTAATCGGTGTTGAAAATGTAGAAAATAAAATTGCCAATGCAGTGATAATCCATAATTCACAAAAAGTCATTAGCACAGATAATAATAAATTAACATTAGGTGTAATTTTTAATAAAACAAGAATTAGATAAAATGCGCAAACCATGATGAGCAAGCTTTCAAAGATGACCAATAATAAGCCAAAATATTTACCAATAATAAATTGCCAACGGTGTAACGGTCGAGAAATAATTAAATAAATCGTACGTTTTTCAATTTCTTTATATACTAACCGACCGCCGACTAAAATTGCAATTAGCACCGAAAATAAAGTTATGCTGTTAAGCCCAAGATCTTTTATTACTTTTGCCTCTTCCCCGAGTGCCAATGGTTGAATTATTTTACCACTACCCATCACTAATATGGCAAAGACAATTATTGTAATGAATACTTTATCCCGAATTGATTCGCGAAAAGTATTAAGAATAACACCGGTAATTTTCATATAATATACTTTCTAAATTTCTTTCAATCGTTCTTTTTGAATTTCGCTGATAAAGTGGTCTTCTAAGGTTTTGCGTCGCGGAAGCAGTGATATTAATTTAGCGCCAACTTCCCGAATAATTACCATAATACGTTCAACCTCTTCTTCAGTTTTAACTTCAATTAACACTTTATCTTCGCTCGGGATAACTTTATCGCTAAGCCGTTCGAGAACCTTGACCATTTTTCGGTCTAATCCTTTAATCAGAATTTCGAAAGTTTCGATTTTGGTGCCAAGAATTTCATCTAATCGGCCGGTATTGATTAACTTTCCATTTAAAAGGATACCGACACGGTCACAAATCATTTCGACATCAGCTAAAATATGAGTTGAAAAGAAAATAGTTTTACCTTGAGTTTTTAAAGTCAAGATAATATCACGGAATTCACGGCGACCAATCGGGTCAAGTCCACCCATCGGCTCATCAAGAATTACCAATTCTGGATTATGAATTAATGCTTGCGCAACACCAAGACGTTGTAACATACCCCGGGAAAATCCTTTTAATGACATTTTCGCAAACTGTTCCAACCGAACCAAATTTAATAATTTTTTTATTTGCTTATCATGTTCATAAGAATCCATGCCCGAAAGCTGGGCACAGAGTTTTAAATACTCAACCGCGTTGAGATATTCGTAAAAATAGGGGGATTCTGGTAAAAACCCTATTTGCCTTTTTATTGGAACATCGGTCGAAGGTTTACCGAAAACTAATGCTCTACCACTGGTTGGTTTTGTCAAGCCGACTAAAATTTTTATGGTTGTAGTTTTACCGGCGCCATTAGGACCTAAAAACCCGAAGATTTCGCGAGCCTCAACTTCTAAATTTAGATTTTCAATAGCGCGGATTTTCTGCATTCGAAATCCGGTTCGATAATCTTTGGTAAGATTTTCCGTAACAATTATCCTGCCCATTTTAGGAATTATAATAAGATCACAATCAAATGTCAAGATTGTTCTATTTAGAGGACACTGAAAAATACGCTAGCGAAGCGAGGCGTAAGCCCAACCCTCGAAGACACGAAAAAATATTTAATCTTAAGTTATTCTGTTTCAGTTTCGTGTTTTCTTTCATTTCGTGCTTTCGTGGTAAAAATGACTTTTGCAGAATCTCTATTTACTATAATTGACAATCGCGAGTGAATAAACTATAATGCTTTATTATGTCATTAAAGAGTATCCACAAACCAGAAAATGAACTAATGGCAATGACGATAAAATCATTGCTCGAGCAAGCCGGAATTAGTGCGGTAATTCATTCTTTTCAAATCCCCTGGTATAACGGTCTTGCTAAAATGATGCGGTCGGCATGGGGTGAAATTTTAGTAGATGAAAATGATTACGATGAAGCGATAGAAATTGTTAATAAATTTTTACAATCAGAAGAAATTGCCAGTGAAAATTAGAATATCTGAATTCGAAACTCAAATTTTTTTGTCATTTGGATTTTGGTCATTGAAAATTATTTCGAATTGGGCTCGTTCTCACTTCGCCTACGCTTTGCGTTCCGAGCTTCTGAAATATGAAAACCACTGAAAACACAGAGGACACAGAAATTAAAAACTCAGTGAATTCAGTGCCCTCAGTGGTTAATAATCCTGTCGACTTTAGAATTTATTTTATAGAACAGGAATCTTAATATAGTAATAAATGTTATACGTTTATAGATTTGGAAATACTAAAGCCGATGGTTCGGCACGACTCTCAAAAATATTAGGTGGTAAAGGTGCTGGGCTTGCGGAAATGACCAACATTGGCATTCCGGTACCCCCCGGTTTTACTATCAGCACAAAAGTATGTGTTCGTTATCTAAAGACTGGCAGATATCCTAAAAAGCTATTACATGAAGTAAAACAAGGAATGAAATTCGTCGAGCGAATTACTGGTCGAAAGTTTGGCAATCCAGATAATCCTCTCTTGCTATCGGTCCGCTCCGGTGGTAAAGCATCGATGCCCGGTATGCTCGATTCGGTCTTAAATCTCGGTTTGAATGATACGACTATCGAAGGTTTGGTAAAATTAACCAAGAACCGCCGTTTTGCCTTAGATTCTTATCGTCGGTTTATCGAAATGTTTTCCGACGTTGTTTTAGACTTACCCGAACAAGAGTTTGAGAAAATTCTCGAGTCCGAAAAAAAACGCAGTAAAGCTAAACTCGATTCGGAATTAAATGAAAATACATTAACGTACATTATCCGCCGCTATAAAATAAAAGTTTTAGAATTAACCCAAAAACCATTTCCGGAAAACCCATTTGACCAGCTCTGGCATGCAATCACTGCGGTATTTGAATCGTGGAACAATCACCGTGCTCGGGAATACCGCAGAATCTATAAGATACCCGAAGAATGGGGCACGGCAGTTAATATTCAGGCAATGGTCTTTGGCAATATGGGAGAGACTTCTGCAACTGGTGTAGTTTTCACGCGTAATCCTGCTAACGGTGATAAAGAGCCTTATGGCGAGTATTTATTAAATGCCCAGGGTGAAGATATCGTGTCCGGCACCAGAACACCTCAGCCAATCGAATGGCTTAAAGAAACCCACCCTAAAAATTATTCTCAACTGTTACATATTTTAAGGCGATTAGAAGACCACTATCGTGATGTTCAGGATGTTGAGTTTACAATTGAACAGAACCGTCTCTGGATTTTACAATCTCGACGCGGTAAACGCACTCCTCATGCGTCAGTTAAAATTGCTTTTGATATGGTAGGGCAACGAGTGTTAAACAAGGCACAGGCAATAATGCGCGTTTCGGTTAATGAAGTCGAAGCACTTTTGCATCCCACTATTTCGGAAAAAGTAAAAGAAACACCGCTGGTCAAAGGTATTGCTGCATCACCCGGTGCGGTCTCGGGACTTACAATGTTTTCTACCTTCAAAGCAATGAAATTGGGACGGGCGGGTAAAAAAATAATCCTGGTCCGAACAAAAACTTCGGCAGAAGATGTTGGTGGCATGGCACATTCAGTCGGATTCCTCACCGCTACCGGTGGCACGACATCACATGCCGCAGTAGTTGCTCGCGGGATGGGCAAACCTTGTATTGTTGGTTGCGAAGGTATTAAAATAGATAAGAATGGTCGCCGAGCAATATTTGGCAGTTACGAAATAAAAGAAGGCACGATAATCACTATTGATGGTTCTACCGGTGCAGTATATCTTGGTAGTATTCCCACTCAAGAACCTGATTTTAGCACTGAATTTAAAACAATCCTTCAATGGTCGGATGAGATACGAAAACTAAGGATAAGAACCAATGCCGATACACCTGCAGACGCTCTAACTGCACGTAAATTTGGTGCGGAAGGTATCGGGCTTTGCCGCACTGAGCATATGTTCTTTGGTGTTAAGCGAATTCAGGCAATGCGCGAAATGATTCTCTCAAGCGATTCGCAAGAGCGGACTTTGGCATTAAGCAAAGTCCTGCCATTTCAGAAAGAAGACTTTAAAGGAATTTTCAGAGCAATGGACGGGCTGCCGGTAACAATTAGAACCCTTGACCCGCCGTTACACGAATTCCTGCCCAAAGAAGAAAAACAGATTACCCGCTTAGCACATTCAATGAAAATTCCTGAAGACAAAGTCAGACAGACAATTCACCAGCTTGAAGAAGATAATCCAATGATGGGATTTCGAGGTTGCCGATTAGGAATAACCTATCCTGAAATAACCGAAATGCAAGCCCATGCAATATTCGAAGCCGCCTGTGAAATAATTAATGAAGGGAAAAAAGTCTTTCCTGAAATTATGATTCCGTTAGTCGGTACCTTAGCCGAATTTTCGAATCAGAAAAAAATCATTGAGCGAGTTGCTAATCTCGTGATGGCAAAATATCAGATGAAATTAACTTATACCGTCGGCACCATGATTGAAGTACCGAGAGCTGCGATTGTTGCCAATGAAATTGCTAAAGAGGCTGATTTCTTCTCATTTGGTACAAATGATTTAACTCAGACCGTATTCGGATATTCCCGTGATGATGTCGGTAAATTTTTACCTCAGTATTTAGAAAAAGGTATTTTAGCAACCAATCCATTTCTGACTCTGGACACGCAGGGGGTCGGGGTCTTAATTAAAATGGCGGTAAGATTAGGTCGAAGCGTAAAACCAGAATTAAAGATTGGAATTTGTGGAGAACATGGAGGTGATGCCGATTCCATACAATTCTTTCACAACGCTAAACTCAACTATGTCAGCTCATCACCCTATCGGATACCTGGTGCCCGCATTGCTGCTGCCCAAGCTGTTTTGAAAAATACGCCCCGTTTGAAATAGTAGCAAGATGGAAATCTTTACCGCAGAGTTCGCGGAGATCGCAGAGGTATCAGAAGCAAACATCTTGCGTCTTATCTCTTGCATCTTTCTCCATTTTTCTCTGTGTCCTTCGTGACTCTGTGACTCTGTGGTATATTTTCTTGTGGTTTCATTTCACAAAATACTTGACTTTTTTTCAACCTTATAGTAAATTTAATTATATTTATAGGAATAAGCCACTGATGAGCACTGATAAAAAAACAGAAAAGATTACCACGAAAGCACGAAAAAAGAAATTCATCTGTATAAATCCGTGGCAAATATATCCGTGCTTAATCCGTGGCTATAATAGATATTAGGAGGATAAATTATGAAATGTCCGGTATGTAAGAAAGAAATGGTGGTAGAGAATTTCGGCGATGTACAGGTTGATGTCTGTAAAGAAGGTTGCAAGAGTATGTGGTTTGACTGGCATGAGTTAACTAAACTTAATGAAAAAAATGAGGGATTTGGAGATGCTCTTAACCAAGCCCTCAATTACCCTCGCGTGAATGACGCATCCCGCGGACCACTCAACTGTCCCAAATGCGGTATACCGATGCAGGCACACAAATATAAGTCAGCAAAAGAGGTTAATGTTGACGAATGTTACGCCTGCGCTGGATTCTTTTTAGACTCAGGAGAACTCAGCGTAATAAGAGAGAACTATATGACGGAACGCGAAGAAAGAGAATATTGCCAAAAACTTCTTCTGGAAATTCCCGAGTACATAACCGCAAAGGCGGTTTTGGAAAGTCGCACCATAGCTTTTGGCGGATGGTCAAGATTCTTAGCTCGGGGAAAAATAAAATAAAGTTGGGAACAGTCCCCATTTTTGTAACATACATATTTTAAAATCAGATGAATGTAGGGCAAGGCTTTAGCCTTGCTTATTTTCTGACATTCTGACAGGATTGACAGGATTAGATTGTAGGCACGATTTTAATCGTGCAATAGAGTAAAAAGAGAACCGTCCTTGTTATTTTTCTCTCAAATGTTTTGGCAATTTTTCATACATACGTTTAAAAATTTCAGCCCCACTTGGAAAACGCGAGTCAAACTTGTGATTAATTCTTGGATTGGCTTTTTTGTATTTCTCAAACAACTCATCTATTTCTTTTTTATCATTCGCATCAGGATTTGCGAGAACTTTACAGTTCTTAAAATTCCTCAATATATGAAATATAAATTCTGCGCGTTCGGATTTAATGAATTGTATATCATCTTTTCGCTTATTAAGTTCGCTTAAAATCAGTTCTGCAATCGCATTTGCTATTTCTGGGTCTCTATCAGGAAAAGACATTGTTTCTATAGGAAATGCTATAGCCCATTTATCTTCAATTGACAAGGAATTATCAAATAAAAGTGTTATAAGTGGAATAATAAAAAGCGGGTTTTTTATATGATTAATACTGATAGCTAAGTTTTTCTTAATCTCAATATCAATTGGTTGGGAGATAACTTCCTCAATCCATTTAGAGAAATCATCCCACAATATCTGTGGAATAAAACATATGTCTAATATTTGTCTTAGTTTTTCAACTTTTTCTGTTACGCTAACTTTATCATCTTTTATATATTCTTTGAGGTGTTTAAAAATTAATGGCGTTAAAATCCGCCTTGGAATATTTTTAGAAAATAATTCGTCTACTGATTTTTTAATACCACTATTAAAGATCTGTCGAGAAAGTTTTTGAGTAAATTCAATGAGTTCTTTTGGATGCTCAATCTCAATTACTTTAATACCATACCCTCTAAATGATTCAATCGCTAAAATATCCGGTTTGATAAGAATAATATAAGATGGCGGCATACCTTCTTTCCCAACGCCGATTTGATTAAGTGTATGCCATAAATATCTTATATTAGGGTCAGAAAAGCTATATCCAAGGAACAATAAACTTTTACCAAGAGCGTCTGCTTTTAACCGAATATCCATTGGATCTTTAAATTCAAATCGTCTATGGTAATCTGATTCTGTTATGACAATTGACTGTTGATTTGATAAATCACCGTGAAATTTCAATATCTGTACTTTTTCGTAATTTATTTCTGCAATATCTTTTAATGTGACAATTTTTTGAAATGGTTTATTAATTGCTTCATAAGATTTTTCCAGTAAATCATCAAAGTTTGTAGTGTATAAATTACTGCAAGGTATTTCAAGTAATGCGATATGAAGTTCTGAATTAAAAATATCCACTTTCGTCGTATCTAGTAGATATCTTAATTTTGTACACAATTTTTCTCTGCCATAACGCCTTTCAAATATTCCAATTACCTTTAGATAATCACCAACATTGTCCTCTTTAAACTCTATATCAGGCATTTCTGAGGCAAAAGATTTAGTTAACTCTTTCCAGTCCGGGATTGCTTCGCTAGCAAGTTTTGAACAACCGGACCCAATAAAAGGGATAACTTTTCTTTGCTCAAATAAATTTAATAATTCGTCAGAAATGGTCATCGTTATTTTTCAATTATTTTCTTTTCCTTTTCCGTTATCCCATACAACTTGTAAACAACCTCGTCTATTTTCTTATCTGTCTTTTCGATTTCGGATTTGAGAGAATACCATTTATCAGATTTTTCAGATGTTTTCTGGATTTGCTTATTTAAATCCAACATCTTATCAACCAATTTCACTAAATCATCATGCATCTTTTTTTCTTTAGGATTAGAAAAGTCAATTTTGTAGATGGGTAATACCTTTAAATTTTCTATTAATATTCTTGGAAAAAGTTGTTTTGTTCCAAATAGCAATCTATAATAAAAATTTATTAAACTTGAGTTTAATAATCCGAAGAGATATTTTAGATCGTATTTTGAATTATTTATTACACTATAAATAGATTGAATAGTTACATATTTGCCTTTTTCATCTAGAGTAGCGTTAATATTTGTTCCTAATTGACGCACCATTATTTTGGGGACGAAATAATTTTCTTTTGGTTTTTCGATTTCAGATTCTTTTATATAAAGTTCTGAAAATTTAGTTTGATATCTTTCGATATTTTCGCCCACTAAAAAGGGACGACTTAATTTTAATGCAGCTACTTTAATTTTTTCACTACCCTTACCTAATTCTTCTCCTCGCACTAATAACACTAATTTTTCTAAGGTAACCTTATCTTTATCAGGTGAAATTTTATTTATTATGTTCATTTGGTTGTTCTCCATAAAAGCAATTCTTGAATCTGGAAAGTTTAACCAAATAGAAGGTGTAGTTTTGATTTCTTTATAATTACCATTAGTTAGTGCATCTAAATTATCGCTTTTAATAAATGAGGTAAAATATGTCATTGATGGTTTTTTCTTTTGATAAACAATTATTACGCTTGCAACACTTGGGTCAGCAAAGACACCTGACACTTGTATTAAAGATTTTATTGATGTATTGGTAAGAAAATATTTTCGTATCTCTGTAACATTTGACCTTGATAATATTGCATCTGGTATAATGAAACTGAAATAACCACCACTTTTTAGTAGAGAAAATGCTTTTTCCATAAATAATATATAAAGGTCAAATTGTTCAATTGCGTATTTAAACTGATGTCGATAAAATTCTTTTTCATCACCAGTTATTTCTTTAATATTAACATACGGCGGATTGCCAATTACAACATCAAAACCACCATCTTTGAAAACTTCTGAATATTCTTCCTGCCAATTGAATGGATGCTTTTCTTTCCAGTTCTTACCAAAGTATTTAAACATCATCAGCTCATCACCAGAGATTAGAGAGTTTCCCTGCCTGATGTTTTTAATGACGGGTAATTTTTGTCTTGTCTCCAAAGCTTTGAGCAATAGATTTAATTGTGCAATCTCGACTGCTTGTTTGTCTAAATCTACACCATAAAGATTATTATTGAGAATTTCCATTCTTCTGAAATAGGCAAATTCTTCGCCTTTTTGACTGCGCTTTTCTTTTAAATAGTTATCCATCTCTTCAAATGCTCTTATTAAGAACGAACCTGAACCACACGCTGGGTCTAATATCTTTAGTTTCATCGCATCTTTGTAAGATTTTTCTTTTAACATTTCGCCAACTGTATTTTTGACAATGTAGTCAACAATGTATTTCGGTGTATAATAAATGCCCATTTCTTTTCGACGCAGATGCTTTTCTGTTACAGTTGTCCGAGTCGGAGTTTTTTTGAGTATGTGTCCTAAGTATTGTTCATACATTGAACCTAAAACATCCGCATCAATTGCGGAAAAATCGTATCGGATTGAGCGGTCTTCAGTTTCATACAAACCATTTATGATTATTTCTAAAACTTCGGAGTTTACCCCGCACCTATAGTGAGGAAAAGGATGTATGAATGGTACTTTTTGAATCCTTCTTTTTGGGGAGAAGGAAATAGGTGCGGGGTCAATCTTTAAATCTTCGCAGAGATGGGAAGAGAATATCTGACTATTATAACCCTCGTCAAAATTACGAAAGACCGATTTTAATTCTTGAGACAGTCTTCGCTTTTTTCCGCTGTCAAGCCATTCTCGTAAAAGTGGCGATAAAGTAATTGGCTCGATATTTCTATCTTCACAGGTTCTGATAAAGATTAATCGGTCTAAGATTCGCTGGATTGATTCATCCAATTCCTCTTCAAGTAATGCGGGATGATTTTTGCGTAACGAGTTTGCCAACAGATTACGCCATTTTAAGATGTCAGAGAGTAATTTTTCGTCAACCGGGATTTTTCTACGCTTCTTGCCCCATTTTTCAGCTTCCTTATCTAATCGGTTTTCTAAAAATGCTTGTTTGGATAATAATGATAACTGGTCAAAGTTTTCAAGGTATTTGTCATAACGAGTTTCAAAGAACAGACTTTCATTAGGGTTTTTTGTAATCCATTCTGCATTAAAAACTTTGATTGCTTCAAAATCGGTTAGCACTGCCCAAACCACGCCTTTATGCCAGGCATAGTTTATAGTCTGCTCTGCCCATCTTGTATCATTTAAATCAACCTTAAGACTTTTTGCCTCTAAGAAGAATTTAGGAATACTTTTTATACAAAAGGCATAGTCAACACGACCCCGAGACGCACTTGCTTGGGCAGTAACTTCTTCACGATTATAAATATCCCAGCCCAAGGCTTCAAATAAAGGCAGGATAAAATCTTTGCAGGTATTTGCTTCGTCATAGGATTTTATCTGTCCTTTTGTTTTTACCAAGTCGTATTTATCAATTAGGGCTTTTATCTTATCCACTAACATAAGATTATCAGTCTTTTGTAAAATGTCAATATATTATCATTACTTTAGTTGTTATTTATAGACATGAGATTGCCGCGCTAACGCTCGCAATGACATTAATAACAAAACCCTAAGCCGTGCCAGTCCCAGTAGGTTACCTATCAGGTAATGGAGTAGGTAATCTACTTGGTAGTCTATTAGGTAATCCGGTCGGTAACCTACTAAGCAATCTACTAGACAACGGGTTAGGTTATATAGTAGGTTACCTAGTAGGTGAGCTAGGGGGTTAGGGGGTAGGCCACCTAGTAGGTCGCCCCCTAGGTAGCCTACTAGACTACCTACCGGATTGCATAGTAGGTGACCTAGTAGGTCAAGCACCCCCCTGACTATTCGAAGATTAAAAGATTCTAAGATTCAAAGATTGGAAGATTATAAGTTTATAAGATTGTAAATTGAGACCCTTCACTCTGGTTCAGGGTGACAGTTCGTGTCATTTTCTGTGACTTCTGTGTCCCGCTCACCTATTCTTGGAGTACAATGTTATTATATCAAGAACTAATGTTATGTCAGCACATTTTTGATAATAGGTGAGGGGTAAATTTCAGTGGTTTTATTTATGTTAATCAGTGTTTATCCGTGTATATCCGTGGCTAAATTATTTCTGGGTCAGTTTCTGACAGAGTTGGATAGCATTGAGCATTGCATTTGGATTAGCAATGTCTTTACCGGCAATATCAAATGCAACACCGTGTAAGGGTGATGTACGGATAAATGGCAAGCCGAGCGTCATATTTACACCTTCGCCTTGTGAGATTAGTTTTACTGGCAACATTCCCTGGTCGTGATACATTGCGACAAAACCGTCATAGACGATTCTAAGATTGGAAGATTTTAAGATTGAAAGATTAGAAAAGGCAGAATCAGCAGGTATTGGTCCTTCGGCTTTAATGCCAAGTTTTCTTGCTTTATTTATCGCCTTTACTATTTCTTTTTCTTCTCCCCTGCTAAATTCAAATGCGTGAGGGTTTAGTGCAAGAACACCGATTTTAGGTTTTCTCTTTTTCTCATAACGGATAAAGTAATCATTTAATAGCTCAATCTTTTCTAAAACATTTTGTTCAGTAATAAGTTTCGGAACGTCTTTTAGAGGTTTGTGAATTGTAACAAGGATAATCTTTAAATGTTCAGACCAGGCAAGCATTCCATATTTCTTCACGCCAAATTCTCGAGCAAAATATTCGGTTTGACCAGGGAAAGGAAATCCGGCTAATGATAATGCGGTCTTTGAGACCGGAGCAGTGACAACACCATCAATTTTTCCGACCTTTAATAAATGCGATGCTAAATGCAGTTGTAATGCAGAAGAGATACCGCATTGTTTTTGTGGTTTACCAAATTTATAAGAAAAGTAACCACCAGATTCCACCAGATTAACACGAGAAAGTAAAGAAAAATTCGGAGATGCTGAATTAAATTCAGCACCTTGTCTTGTGCCAATCTTGTGGTTTATATCTTCTAATATTTTTCTTGGTCCAATAATTGTGATAAACCGCTCAGGTTTTTTTATCTGAGCTAATGCCTTAAGAACTATTTCAGGACCGATGCCTGAAACATCACCGATTGTTACACCTATCATAACATTACAAACCACGAGATTTCACAGATTCCCACGAGATTTTTTCTTGTGTCAATCTTGTGTAATCGTGTGGTTAACATCTGTTAATTAATAATGTGAAATGGTACCGGTTCGTCGGGTGCGCTGGTCAATGATTTCAAAGACAATTATACCAAATGTTACCCAAGCAATTCCTAATAAAGCAAGACGGACAAATGACGTGGCAACGGAGAAACCCATATTTTCACCCATCAGAAAATGACGCACGGTCATTATACCATAAGTGGTGGGTATGAACATAGCTGCTTTGCGCAGAAATAATGGTAAAACCGCAAGCGGATATGCGATTGGTGTTATAATCATCATTATTCCGGATAATGCTTCAGAGACCAACCATCCTTGTTTGAGGACCAGGGTCAAACTTGCAATCATCATCCCAAAGCCGTAAAGTGCGATGAGCATAACACCAACGACTAATAAAGAAGGCAAGATACCAGCCGGATTGATTGTTAATTTGAATATTAAATTTATAACTAATAGTTGCACTGAAATCATTAATCCCTGATGCAAGGTTGAGTGAGCCGCCATACCCATAGCAAAAACCCAGCGCGGTACGGGCGCGGCAAAAACCGATTCTAATGTCCCCCAGTATTGTTCTTTTCTTAAAGAAAATCCCATTGCCCATAATGCCATATTGAGAAATCCGATAAAAACATATCCTAAAGTGACAAAAGTAATTATATCACCGGAACCAACCAACCCTTGTAAGGTTTTAGAATTTCTACCGCCGACTAAGGCAATACCATATAACAGATAGGGCAAGGCATAAACTAACGGGTCAATTAATCCGCGGATAAAATCCGGTTTATATGTTAACTCGATTTTCCATTCTTTGATATTCTCAGCCCAAACTGCTCTTGCATAATGCTTCATTTGTTTTATGAACTGATTCATATTAATATTGCGATATCGTTCCGGCTTGTTTGGTCTTTCGCTCTAAATATTGGAATAGTAAATAACCGCCTATAAGTAAGACGATATCCATGCCAATAAGGATAAGCATCGTTTGCCAGAGATTTACAATATGCTGATTCAAGAGAATTATGCCGCGAATTGCGACTAAGGCATAGGTCAATGGTATGAATGCGGACAGGGTTTTTGTTATCGCACTTACTTCAACCGGATAACGAATTGGAGAGAAGAGATAAAAGACCCATTCTAAGCTATGAACATAACCGTGGACTTCTTTTATGAGCAAAGTGAATCCGGCAAAGGCAATGGCAAATCCGTAAAATCCTATTAATAGCAATAAAACAATGACCATAACCGGGAATATTTTGGCAAGAGTTAAATTGACACCTAAGAAGAAAGTCGCGATTAATGCCTGAAATATCACATTTACTGTAGCAAGAATAAACTCAGCTAAAGTTTTTCCCAGGAGAACAACAACTGGGTTGGTCGGTGATGCGATGATATATTCCAACGTGCCCCAATAAGTCTCTTCCCGCAATGAATTTCCCACTCCCCATAATCCAGAGAAGATATAAGTTGAGACCATGGTGCCAATTAATATAAATGGTAAAAAGTTAGCCGAACCGGTTAAAGCTTTAAAATGTACGCTTGACATGCCACCGACCAATGCTTTGCCTTGAAAGACAAATGGTAGAACCCAAAGTAACGGAGCGATTCCCCAGAACACGATTAAAATCGGATAAGAGAGTGCGATACCAATCGTCTTTTTATTTTCAGCCAAAATAATTTTAAGATTGTTCTTGAAACTCATTTTCTAATCTTTAGCAGCAGGTCTTTCTTCAGCCGTGTCCTCGCTCAATCGAGTGCCGGTAACATAGATAAATACGTCTTCCAGGGTTGGCTGCTCAACGTTTATCCCTAAGATTTTCCCTTGTTTGCGCACTAATTCAATCGTATCGGATAGAATTGGTTCAGCCCGGGGCAAGATGATTTTAATGTTCGTAACATGGTTCTGTATATTGGCGGTTGTTTTTTCAACCGTCTTCAATGATTGCAATTGTTTTAGCAGTTCGTCACAGTTCTGAATCCCGGAACAGCGTAATTCAAGGACTTCACTGTGCGGCAAGTCGCGTTTATACTCATAGGGTGTTTTTATATCAACGATTTTACCCCGATTGATAAAGGCAATCCTTTCGCACAACTCATCCGCTTCGTCCATGTAGTGAGTCGTTAGAAGAATTGTTTTCTTTTGTTCTTTATTTAGTGAGTTCTTAATGAAATTACGTAAGAATCTTGAAAATTGCGGGTCAAGCCCAAGCGTCGGCTCATCGAGCAGTAATACTTTGGGGTCATGAAGTAAAGCCCGGGCTAAAGAAATTTTTTGTTTCATGCCCGAAGAATATTTTTCAATCCGTTCGTTTTGGACATCTTTGAGGTCCAAAAGTTCCATCAGATACTCAATTCTCATATCGCGTTCTTTGCCATCTAATCCATAAAGGGCAGCAAAGAATTTAAGATTGTCTCGTCCCGAAAGTTTCCAGTAAAGAGTTCGTTCGCCCGAAGTTAGAAGCCCAATCTGCTTTCGGCAATAGAGTGAGTTGCTATAGATATCTTTACCCATAATCTTTATTGTGCCCTCATCCTGTATTAAAAGGGTTGCAAGACAACGCACTAATGTTGTTTTACCCGCACCATTAGGTCCTAAAAGTCCGAAGACTTCGCCTTCCGGAATATCAAAACTCGCCTTGTCTACCGCAAAGATATCGCGTTTGCGCAATCCTTTCCCACGCTTAAACTTCTTAACCACATCTTTTACTTCAATTGCATTACTCATATTTTATTATATTTTAACCACAGATTAACACGAGATTAACACCAGATATAAAAGAATTAACTACTGAAAACACGGAATACATAGAAAATAAATTCAGTGGCTTCAGTGCCTTCTGTGGTAATTTTTTCTTATTTATCTTGTGAAAACCTGTGAAATCTCGTGGTTTCATTTCGTTTCTTCCGTAACTGTCTTTTCAATTATTTTTATCATATCATTGGTACAATTATCCCAGCTAAAATTCTTTGCCCAATCGATACCCGCTTCCGCCATTTGACGATTTAAATCCTTATTATCAAATAACAGTTCGACCTTTTGGGTTAAATCTTCAATATTCCCGTAATCATACAGAAAACCGGTCTTTTGGTCAAGCACCGCATCTCTTAAACCAGGTGAGCGAGCTGCAACAACTGGTGTGCCACAAGCATTAGCTTCAATCACAATCATTCCCCAACCTTCTTTTACGGAGTTTTCAACTAAAACCGTTGCTTTTTGATAGTAGTTTAATTTCTCTTGTTCAGAGATGTATCCGGTAAAGGTTACATGATTTTCTAATTCGAGTTTTTTAGCTATATCTTTTAATCTTGGTAAATCATCGCCATCACCAACAATGACAACTTTGAAATCTTCACGCTTTTGGCTGAGTTGCCGGGTTGCTAATAGCAAATGGTCAACTGATTTATATTTTTTGAGACGACCGGTATGAACAATCAAATATGGTTCTTTTATTGCATAATTGGGTTTAAAATAACTTAGATCAACACCCGGTGGAATGACAACTATTTTATCTGGTTTTATACCAATTTTTTCAACATCTTGTTTTGTGCTCGGTGACAAAACCGCAAAATTATTTTTCTTATAACACCAGGGAATTAAACTTTCGGTTAAATAGACATAACTAGCAAATGGGATTGAAACTTCAGAGAATATACTTCGACGGAATAGATGCATCATTAAAGCTAACACTGGTTTCTTTGTTATCCAGGGGCTATAAAAAGGTATCTTGTTTAGGTCATCAATTACAATATCGTAAGAATCTTGCTCTAAGAGATGTGGGAGTTCCCGATACACTGCGAAATTGAAAGTGTTTTTAGTGCCGATGCGGATTATTTTTATACCATCGACCGTTTCATCTTCGGGTGCATTATCAAATTTAACTCCCAGCTGTGTGACCGAATGTCCCATTTTAACAATCCGTTTAAAGATTTCCTGAAAATAGATTTCCGCGCCACCAGCTAATGGATTTTTAATGCATCGCCAGTTGATTACGAAAATTTTCATAATCAATATCATAAATTAAAATATTGTTATCGTCAACCCCGCACCTATTGTTAATGCGAATGGAGATGATCTAAAAGCACAGTTGACTATCACCTCACAACCTGACAATAGGTGCGGGGTTGACATTTATTTTATCGAGTTATATTATTATTGATGCTGAAAGTGGCCGTCTTGAGAATTCCGTATGTAAAAATTATTATTGCAGTATACGCATTACTTGTATCTATAGCATGTATTAAATTTGCCAAATATCAACCAACCGACAAAGAAATTATGAAATTAACGAGTAACCTCGATTCCGCTTATAGTATGAGATATCGTAGAGCTTATTATCAAGGGGTACAGGAAGCGCAGAAAGAAATAAAACAATCCAAGATGACAATATATACAGCGGGATTCATTTCACCGCACTCAAATAATTTTGATGAAGAAACCGGGCTGCCGATGAAGATCATTGCTGGTTGTATTATAAGTGATTCAATCGATGGCTTAATACAAGGGCATAACGATATCATCAGAAAGTGTTTTATATCAGATGAAGAAATGAGAGCGACCAACCATCTTGAACCTGATATATCTATAGGTTATCGTAAGGCATATTATCAAGGTATGCAAGAAGCATATACCGAGATAAAAAATAATAAAATAACAAGATATGTTTATGGGAAAGGAAATTGGGGAGCAACTGATAAAGAAACAGGTATTCCAATAAAGGTTATTGCCGGATGCATTGTTCCTGATTCGATAATGGGTCGGGTCAAGGGACATAATTATATAATTTTAAAGTATCTTAATCACGAAATCAGGTGATGAGCAAAAAATATTCTACACAAATATTATATTTGTCAGATAACATACGTCTTTGATACCAAGTTTTATATGTTAGGAACTATAGTTAATGTTGGTGCGGTTATTGTTGGTAGTATAATTGGGCTTATCGTTCACACCAAACTGCCAAAAAGAATTATTACGATTGTATTCCAGGGTATTGGACTATTCACAATCTTCATTGGTATCAAGATGGCTTTAAAAACTGACCATTTATTAATTATGGTTTTTAGTATTGTGATTGGTTCGGTTATTGGTGAAATGATTAATATTGAGAAAGGAATTAATAAACTTAGCGAATATCTAAAGCGAAAAATAAAAATAATTAACGATAAGTTTTCTGAAGGGTTGATAACCGCATTTCTATTATTCTGTCTTGGCTCAATGACAATTATTGGCTCAATTGAAGAAGGCTTGGGAGGACGTCCGAATTTGCTGATGACCAAATCACTAATGGACGGGTTCTCATCAATTGCTTTATCTGCTTCGCTTGGGATTGGGGTAATCTTCTCGGTAATTCCTTTGCTAATTTATCAGGGTGGATTAACTTTATTTGCTGGTTATTTACAAAACTTTTTTGCCCAAACAATGATCAATGAATTAACTGCTGTAGGCGGTATTTTACTAATTGGACTGGGCATAAATATTTTAGAGATATTGAAATTAAGAATCTCTAACATGCTGCCGAGTCTGATAATTGTTATTACATTAGTGTTAATATTCCTATAATTCTTTTATAAATAAAAAAAGCCCAGGGAGTAGCGCCGAGGTTTATCCTCGGCAAATATTTTATTAGTTTCAAAGAAAACTGTTGGGGATGAATCCCAACGCTACAATTGTTTATTTAAAAAGCCCAGGGAGTACTGCGAAACCCTGGGCATATTTTACTTATATAATTTATTCTTGCTTTAGCTCGATATCACCGGATTTTGTGTGGCAGTAGAGTTTTTTAGTTTTATCACCTAATCCGATTTTCAGATAGCCACTCTTTTTCTCAAGTTCTTCATATGATTTATCAATTGATATCTCAACTTCGCCTTCCTCGCTAAATAGTTCCACAACCGCATCGATTTTCGTAGGCAATATTATTGAAATATCACCACTCTTTGTTTCAATCGCGCTGTCTTCGAATTCATTGAATTTGACTTCAATATCACCGCTGGCAGTTTTTATATCGATTGCACCCGAAAACTCTTTTGCTTCGATATCGCCCGATGCCGATTTTATCTTGACCTTGCCAACGATTTTTTCTAATTCCAAATCACCGGATACAGTCTGGACTTCTAATTTCCCAGTTATCTCTGTGCACTCAATGTCACCCGAAACCGATGATATGCTAATATTCGTTTTAGTCGGAACTTTAAGGTCAATATCATTAGAAATCATGTTTAAGACAAGTTCATTTTCCTTGGTTTCAATCTTTTGTAATCCGCAGCAAGCATCTAAATTTATTTCGTTCTGTTCTGACCCTTTGATTTCGATATCACCGCTGACCGCTCGGATTATTACATGTTCTTTAGCGGGAAGCCGTCTTTCGGAAATCTCTCCCGATTCTCCCATTACCTTATCAACCGCAGCCGAGCAAGTGTCCGTAACGATTTTTGTAACCATTTCAGGAAATTTACCAAAACCAGCAAATACGGCTTTTGGGATATGCGGCATATGAAAAACAAATTCCTTGTGTCTTTTTTCTTCGGATTTTTGTTCTATCGCGTCAAGCAATTTAAGACCTTCTTCGGCAGATATTTTGCCTTCTTTGACTAAATTTAGAATTCTCATTCTTTCTTCCATATTTTCTCCTTATATAACGAACGGATTTAACCACTGAACACACTGACAATCACTGAGGGGAAAATTGCTGTTTATTGTGTTTGTAAAATCTTTTCCCTTTGGCTCTGTGTTCTCTGTGACCTCTATGGTTAGTATATTTTTTTTCATTTTATGTTTCTTTACTTTTTCTTATCATTTTATCTGCTTCTTCGGCAGTTATTTCACCGGTTTCTAATTTAGCAATGATATCTTCAACTTCTTTATTAGTAGGAGCAGGTTTAAAACCTAAGTTCTCTAAAAGGGTATCTAAACGACTTCGAACCGTCGGATACGAAATACCGAGTTCTTTTTCAATATCTCGGATACTACCGCGGTTCTTCAAGAAAACGAGCATAAAGTCATACAAATCCTGAGGCAATAGACATGCATGTGGGATTTCAAAGTTACCCGAAACCGATACTCCGCATTCCTGACATCTCAGTTCAGATATTGACATTTTTGAACTACATATCGGACATTTTGTTAAGATTGTTGTTTTCATATGAATTATTTTAATAAAAATATTGATTTTGTCAAGTATTTTATTAAAAAATATCAACAATATTGATATTTAGTTAAACTATTATAAAATAAGGGTTCAAGGCAATTAATATTGTCAATAAATATAATTAATTAGTTAAATCTGGAAAAATTGGCTAAGGGTGTATTTATTTTTGAAAGGTTTGGATTAACATGGAAAGGTGTAAATTAAGACCTTCAATCCAGAACATACATCTACCATCTTTGAGATAGATAATAGAAGGCAATTCTTTTACTCCCCATTTCTTGTGAATATCCCTCAGTCCAAACCAAGGTTTATTTATAATTCCGAATACATCAAGTGGACTTCGTTTATATTCGGCACCAGATATATCAATGAAATATACTTTGCCTTGAAAATTATTTATCGCTTCTTTGGTATTTTTTATCGTTGAACATGATGCTTCGCTAAAATCAAAGATAATGATTAATACATCGCCTTTATTAATTTCTTTCTTATCGATTCTGAGTTTGTCTAAATCGGTTAAACCTTTATACTCTCTCACAATTAAATCGCCTGGTTTTACATCTTCGGGGATGTCAGTTTTTATTGTAATTCTTATCGTATCCAAAGTCGGTAGAAATTTCTTTAATCTCACATAAGTATCGCCAAAACCATTTCGCCAACCAGTGACAAGATAAGATGGTTCTGAATCAAGAGTTATTACTTGATAACCTTTAAGGGTGTCTATCGAAGGTTCTAAGCGATTTGGGTTATCTTTAAATCTTGTGATACTGTAATCTTCATAGTAATTTATCTTTTGCGTAACATCGATTGTATCTTGTGTAAACTTCACACCGACCCAGACATTTTGCTTTTCTTGTTTCTGTTGTTCAAAACTCTTTTCTTTCCATTGCCCGTCCCAGTATTCTACTGCATCAAAACTCCATTTTATTCGCGCTGGAATACCTTGACTTCTTAAAATACCGACAATAAGCACATATCGTTCAGTATCGGTTGCTCGTTTTGTTTTATAAACATCTTCAGGATTCATCATTGGACTAAAAACATCACCGTCTTTCTTCTTCTCAATATTATGTTTAACCCAAGTAAAGACACTATCAACGATTTCATTTATGGAACCACGAGATTTCACCAGATGACGCGAAGTGTCATTGCGCGGTTGCCGAAAGGCAATCCCCGTGGCAATCTCATTCTCTAACCTGGGAGAGATTGCTTCGGTCGTTTCACTCCCTCGCAATGACATTTCTTGTGAAAATCTTGTGTCCATCGTGTGGTTAAAATCCGTTTGGAGTTGCGTTCGCCATTTACCGATATGTTCATAGAGAATTCTTGAAGGGATTACATAATCTTTAATAATCGAATCTGGTGTACTCTTTTTAGCTAAACATAGCGATTTAAGTACGGCAGAGAGTTCATGATAAAGACCGATTGTATCAATCGCAACAATATCTTTTGAGACAAGTCTCTTAAAATAATCGACAAATACATCTCTTAAAGAATCCGGCAAATCGAAATAGAATTGTAACAATGGTCTTGCGTTACTCTTTGCGTCTTTGAAAATATTTACAAGGTTAGTATCAATCTGAGATAAAGTTGCAGAGAGGGATATATTAGTCACGTCAATTTCTTTGAAGTGTTGGTCTTGCAATTTTTTCAGCTTATCATTATCAGGTTTGTATTTAGATTTTGGATTTTGACCGCTAACTTTTCTTGTATAAAGCCAGAACGATGTATCAGGAATTTCTCTTCTTGAAATCTCGATTAATATCGTATCATTAGTTTTAGCTGATGGTCGCCAGATTTGATAGCCAGTCATAGTATCTTTATATACATAAACGAATAAGTCGGTTTTACCAACAACCCATTTAACACAACCATTATTATCGGTCTTTTTACTTCCAACCGGAACAAGTGACGAATAATTATAAACGTTGATTGAAACTTGCGCACTTTCTACAGGTATATTATTCTTTTTAACCTGAATATTTAGTTCAACTACATCACCATAATTCGGAGTTGAATTGATAATTGTAAATTTCGTATCTTTTCTATCAATAATCTCTTCTTTTAGCAACGAAGTGTGTGAGGGGTTTCCTAACCCCGATTTCTTATCGCGACTGGGAAGTCGCTCCCACAATTCTGATGACAATGAATCAGTAGTGCCATTAATTTCACCATAGACAATACTTTTGATAATTGCCGCACGTTGTGATGGGATTCGAAACCAGGCGTGGTCAAGGTCGGTTAATTCACCACCGCCAAGCGAATGCCATTTACCATCAACCCAGACTTCAACCCACGCATGATTAGAATTTGTAAAGGGCCACCAAGGGGTGTAAGTGTGACGGCAGGGAATACAGACGGTTCTTAATGCTTTAATAAACAGAATTGACATCTCTTCACATCGACCGATACCGCGTTTGATTGTGGTCGTAGCGTTCTGGTCCCATTGTTCAGTCGGTTCATATTTCATCTTGGTAAATACCCATTCGTTAATCCGAAAGACCACATCACGCATATTCTTAATATTTTTCACCAGATTATAAAGAGTGTCAGCATAATCAGCGGTAAAGTTCTCTAAAGGTTCCTGACTTACGCGATGAGGTAGAATATAAAAGTAAAATAAATTTTCGTCTATTTTGTTACGCCAAGGTACTCGTTTATAGTTCTTTTTCAATGCATCAAAGTAATTAATGAAATCATCAGACTTGAGATTAACCAAATCGACATCCGGCATCGAGGCAAGTAAAAACTCTGCCCAGTCTTTGTAGCCCTTTTGTTCGGATTCTTGAATAAATTGGCTAACTTCTTTTGAATTATCACCAGCTCGGATAATAATCGAATCTTTGATAAATCCAAAGTTTAAGCTACAGAATGTTAAGAGTAAAATCAGGTTCATTTTATTTCAGCCAACCGATGGGCATTATGTATAAAGGTTCTTCTTGTTGGGGCATTCCGACAACAAGCTTCACATCGTTATCAGAGAACGAACCAACCGCACAAGTCCCAAGACCAAGAGCAATCGCTTGTAAATAGACATTTTCTGCTGAATGTCCTAAGTCCATACAAACATATCGTTCTCGACCACGCTGTCCATATCTTTGTGTTGTTTGCTCAAACACTGCAGAATAGACAATTGAAGCCGGGGCATTAAGAATCATGTCTTGTTGGTAAGAAGCATTATACAAAGCTTGTCGTTTATCACCTTCTGATAAAAGCAGTAATTCATTGGTTTCGGGTTTATATTTGTAAATTCCAGGTTTAAGTCCTGTAATATTACCAGCAACGATATAGAGTTCCAAAGGATAGATTGCACCGGCAGATGGTGCAGTTCTCAAACCACCTTGATGCTTTAGAATAGTGCTCGGTTTTGTTATACCATAAGCCGCCCATAATATTTGAGAGACTTCTTTTACAGTCAATGGTTTATTCGTATAATTTCGAACCGACCTGCGTTTAGCTAAAGCTTCTTCAACCGTAATGGTTCCTTTTAAAATCGGGGCAGGCAATTTAATGACGGGTTGATTTTGGGTGAAAACAATTGTATAAAATAATAATCCGATAATAATCTTCTTCATACGATTCTCCTTATAATCTATTATAAATTAATAATATTGTGGAAATAAATCTGTGTCAACCCCGCATCTATTCTCAAATACATTTCAGTTAAACAAAAATATAACGAGTTTTATTGTGTAATCTCAAGAATAGGTGCGGGGTCAATCTTATTATGGAGATTATGTTACCTAAAATCTTCAATAGTGTTAAGTTCCGGATTGAAATTAATAAGGTTTTTGATTGGTTTAGATAATGCAGTTAATAAGAATGATAATAGAGTAAGTGTAAAAGCCGCGGAGATTAATATGCGGATTGGAATAAATTCAGCAAGCACACCACCCAGCGCAAAGGCAATCGGCATTAGTCCGCCGGCAACCGTCCCAATCAAACTGAAAACCTTACCGCGCATTGTCTGT